>Ga0214917_10004228_pt1 | contig 16115 bp, 14 predicted proteins | sample LL_1208_BB_MetaG_FD_177983 | JGI IMG/M metagenome (GOLD analysis project Ga0214917, IMG submission 177983) | Freshwater microbial communities from Lake Lanier, Atlanta, Georgia, United States - LL_1208_BB | ecosystem: Environmental > Aquatic > Freshwater > Lake | place: USA: Georgia | collected... | reverse complement strand
TTTAATCTCTTCGGCATATTCACGTGTATTTACAAAGATTAATGTGGTTTCTTCAGACTCGCATACTAAGTCAATGAGAGATGTTTTTTTATGTTTGGTTTCTATTGTTTCCTGAGTAATATTATCTGTTACTGTGTTTACTGCATCTGCAGCAATGCGTTGTGGGTTTTTAAGATATTTTGCTGATAGTTTAATAATTGCACTAGGGAGTGTTGCCGAAAACATTAGATTTTGTCTTTGATCTGGCATGTATTCCATAATCTCATCGATTTGTACGCCAAAGCCCATGTCTAACATTCTGTCTGTTTCGTCTAAAACTAGAGTTTTAATTTGGTCGATGTTGGCTGTATTTCTTTTTAAATGGTCTAACATCCGTCCTGGAGTTGCAATAATGACAGCAGCGCCTTTTTTGAGAGACATTAATTGAGGTCTCATGTCTTCGCCACCGATTAGGATTGCAGTTTTAAATGGTGACCCTGCGAGTAGGTCTCTTGCTGCTTTGTTAACTTGTGCAGCTAGCTCTCGAGTAGGGGCTAGCACTAAAATTTGACTAGTTTTGGCATCGTTGAAGTCAAGTTTGGATAATAGTGGAATTAAAAAGGCGCCTGTTTTACCTGTGCCAGTATGGGCCGAAGCAAGAATGTCTTGGCCTTCTAAAATAATGGGGATCGCTTGTTTTTGTATTGGTGTAGGCTCATTGAAGCCGATATTATTTAGGGCTTCCTGTAAAAATTCAGGAAGATTATATTGATTAAACATTTTGGTATTTCCTTTCAAACGAAGTGTGTTATAGCTATGCTCCTAATAACTTAGGAAAGATCCAATAGCACTGCGTCGTTTGAATAGAGTACCGTTGGATATACAAAAAGCAAAATCCCAAGTCAATAACATGCTTGGGATTTTGCTAGAAAAGATATTAGCTATTTACTTGTAAGTTAATTGCGCTGGTTTTACCGCGGCTATTTTCTAATTCGAATTTTAGTTTATCGCCTTCATTTAGTGTTTGAAGACCTGCATTTTTAACTGCTGTAATGTGAACAAATACGTCTTTGTCACCATCTTCTGGTTGGATAAATCCATATCCCTTTGTATTGTTAAACCATTTTACTGTTCCGGATGGCATTCGATTCTCCTTGGACCTTAGGCATACGCCCTTATTTAAATTAGAGTTTTTAAACTCAATCTCATTACATTACTACAAAGTAACACTATATGCAATCTAAATTAAGGTGATTTAAATTTGGTAGTCCCCTATAAAGGCCCTATCCTGATTAATGGTGATGAATACTTGACTGCCTACTTTTAGGCTATTTAGTATCGTGCTGTCAGGGGATAGTTTAAGTTCAAACTCTTGACTGTCATTGCTTTTTAAAACAAGTTTGATGGAATGACCTAAATGTTTAAGGGACTCAAGTGAAGCTTCAAAACAAGTAGGGTCATTTGTTGGGGCCAGGCTAAGTGTCATCGCATCAGGGCGTACAAGGATTTCTCGCGCGTGAAAGAGATTGACATTTGCAATAAATTTATACACAAACGCTGAGTTGGGGTGATGATATATATATTGAGGTGTGTCGATTTGGATGATTTTACCTGTATTCATCACCACTACTTTATCGGCGATTTCTAATGCCTCGTCTACGTCATGGGTGACAAATATGCTTGTCATTTTCAGCCTGTCATGAAGGTTGCGAAGCCATGACCGTAGTTCTCGTCGGATGGTGGTGTCTAGGGCGCCGAATGGCTCATCTAATAATAGGACCTGCGGCTCGACGGCGAGGGCACGGGCGAGTGCGATACGCTGTTTTTGGCCGCCGGATAATTGGGCTGGGAAGCGGTCTTTAAGCCAATCGAGTTGGACAAGGGTGAGGAGGTCTGTCACTTTTTTTGTAATTTCGTCTTCTGAAAGGCGTTTTTTAGCTGGCAAAACGCGTAAGCCAAATGCGACATTTTCGAATACAGTCATGTGTTTAAATAGGGCATAGTGTTGGAAAATAAAGCCCATTTCTCGTTCTCGTGCTGACAGGTGGGTAACATCTTTACCATTAAAAATGATTTGGCCTGAATTTGGGATTTCGAGGCCTGCAATTGTGCGAAGTAATGTAGTTTTGCCTGACCCAGAGGGCCCTAAAAGGGCAACGAATTCGCCTTTTTTAATACTAAGATTGATATCCTCGAGTGCGGGAAAGAGACCAAATTTTTTATTGAGTGATTGAATATCGATGGTCATTTCTGATCTCCTTTTACATTAATTTGTTTTGCGATGCGTTTATTTAAAATAGCCCTTACAATAATTGAGATGATAGTAATGCTTAGCATGAGTGTTGCAACGGCAAATGCATCGATAAATTGGTAATCGTTGTACAGGATTTCTACTTGAAGCGGGAGAGTGGCTGTATATCCCCTAATATGGCCTGATACCACAGATACTGCTCCAAATTCGCCAATGGCACGGGCAGCGGTTAATAGGCTTCCGTATAATAGCGCAGGCAAAATATTTGGGAGGACAATTTTAGTAAATAGTTTCCATGTTGGGGCACCTAGTAAATATGCGGCTTCTTCCTCCTCTTGGCCTTGCGATTGCATGAGAGTGATGAGTTCTCGTGCGGTAAAGGGCAATGTGATGAATAAGGTGGCTAGGACAATAGAAATGGGTGTAAATATAATTTGAATTCCAAACTGCTCTAAAAATATGCCTACTGTTGATTTTGAGCCAGCAGCTAAAATAATTAACATCCCTGAAATGACAGGAGAAATTGAAAAGGGGAGATCAATAAGGGATATTATAATCCCTTTGCCATTGATGTGGTATTTTGTAATCCACCAAGCTGCAGAAATGCCAAAGATACCATTTATAACGACTGCAAAAAAAACAGCAATTATTGTCAGTTTTATTGAATTTAGGGTTTCGGTTGCAGTAATTGCTGCGATGTAGGGTTCAAATCCTTGTGAAAATGCTTTGATGCATACCAGCGCAATTGGCATTACAATTATGATCCCTAAAAACAAAAAGGCTAATAAAATAAGCGCCCATTTGGTAAGGATACCCGAAATACTTTTAGGTTGGGCGAATTGTGCCATTAGTGAGTTCCTTTATTAATAAGGCCGTATTTTTTCTTTTGTAAAAACTGTATGCCATTTGAAATGAGTAAAAATACTAATGATATGGATAGCATCACCACAGAAATAATAGTAGCGCCGGCATAGTTAAATTGCTCTAGTTTTGAGACAATAATGAGTGAGACTACTTCGGTTTTCATGGGCATATTTCCTGAAATAAAAATGACAGATCCATATTCTCCTAATCCACGCGCAAATGCTGCTGTAAATCCTGCTATGGCTGCAGGGATGATATTGGGCAGGATAATTTTTGTTGTGATTTGAAAGGGGGTTGCGCCTAACATTTGGGCAGCTTGTTCCATTTCGGTGCCAATTTCTTCTAGGATAGGCTCTACTTGTCGAATGACAAATGGGATGCCAATAAAAATGAGGGCAATGGTAATGCCTAATGGGGTGTAATTAATGTCAATTCCAAAGGAGTGTAGCCATTTGCCGATACCACTTTTGTGTGAAAATGCGGCGGTTAGGGCAATGCCTGCAACTGATGTTGGGAGCGCGAATGGGATATCGATTAACATCGTAACAATCGATTTACCGATATAGGTGTACCGTGCTTGAATCCATGCAATTAATGTGCCAAAGACTAGGTTTACCAGTGCTGCGCAAAATGCGGTTGTCACTGTTACTTTAAGGGCAGCCCATAGCCGGACATCATTAAGTGTCTCGCGGATGATGTCCATGGGGATTTGAAAAAATGTAATTAAAAGTAAGGCCAGTGGAAACACAAGGATCACCCCTAAGTAAGTAAGGGTAATGCTTTTGGCAATGGACTTACCTGGTAATTGGAATGATTTTGATTTATTGGGGTTGGTATATGGCATCAAATATCGCCTTATCTTTGAAAAACTTATCCTGTGCAGCTTTCCATCCTCCAAATGTATCGTTGATTGTGACAAGCTTGATATTTGGAAATAGTGTTTTATATTTTGCCAGTACTTTAGGGTTGGATGGGCGATAAAAATGCTTGGCGGCCAACTCCTGAGCGGGGATGTCGTATAGCTGGGTCAGGTATGCTTTGGCCAATGCTTCGGTTTTATGTTTTTTGACAATGGCATCGACCCATGTGACGGGAGGTTCTGCCAAAATCGATAGTGAAGGGTAAATGATTTCAAATTCATTTGGATTTATTTTTTTGTCGATTAATAGTGCTTCGTTTTCCCATGTGATCAAGACATCTCCAATATTTCTTTCGACAAATGTTGTGGTTGACCCTCTTGCGCCAGAGTCTAAAACGGGGGCATTTTTAAATAATTTAGCCACAAATTGTTTAGCGCCAGCTTCTGTTTTATAAGTTTTTAGTCCATATGCCCATGCGGCTAAAAAGTTCCATCGTGCCCCCCCTGATGTTTTTGGGTTAGGTGTAATCACTTGAATGCCTGGAGCTGCAAGGTCATTCCAGTCTTTAATTTTTTTTGGGTTGCCTTTACGGACTAAAAATACAATTGTGGATGTATAAGGGCTGCTATTGTTTGGTAGCCTGCTTTGCCAATTAGGGGCAATGGTTTTTGCTTGAGTGACAATATTGTCGATGTCGTAAGCCAATGCCAGGGTGACGACATCGCCCTCTAAGCCATCGATGATGGATCTTGCTTGTTTGCCCGATCCGCCATGGGATTGTTGTAAACGGATGGTTTGGCCTGTTTTAGCTTTCCAGTTTTTTTCGAAAGTTACATTGTATTCTCTGTAAAACTCTCTTGTTGGATCATAAGAGACATTTAGTAGTTCTAGTCGATCAGCATGTGTTAGTGCTGCAAGAGTTAACCCTGTCATCATTGTTAAAATGCTTATTTTTAAGTGTTTCATAGTCCTTCCTTTAAAATGTAATTTGTGTTCGTAATAATACTAATGTATCAACAGATGTTGTGCCTGCATGATCATGTTTAGTCAGCTGGTCAATACCAAATGACCATTTTAGTGTTCTATTCCAAATCCAGTTGAGGCTTGCGCCGATTTGCCTTACTGTTTTTGCTTGTTGGGATGATGCAAATAGCGGAAATGCATCTTGATCAAATGACAGTTGACCTACTCTAAACCCTATTTGCCAAGCTCCTGTTCCGTTTCCACCAATTTCATAGGGAGAGTTGGGAATGACCTCTCCATAGGTTGCTTTGTCATTGCTTAGCATATACTGTAGTGCCATTTGCCATCCTATATTGGCTACAGTTGTAGTCTCTTGATTTTTGCTAATTTGTTGAGACGATATGATGTATTCTGTCAAAAGACCTACTTTGTTTTTATAAAAATATCCTTGTGGAGACAGTCTGTATCCTGGTCCATTGGCGTAGGTGCCCGGTAAATATGAAAAAAACCTGCCATAACCTCGGTAAAGATAGTTACCAAGTCCCGGATTAAGAGTTGTTCCTTGTCGGTTTTCGAGATTACCTGCTATACCTAATCCTAATAATGTGGTGTCATTATTGAGTGGATGAAAAAATACTCGTCCATGGATTGCCCTTGATTTGTCTTGGTCATTTGATACATTTTGAAAGTCTGAGGCTCCTGAAAAAATACCAAAAAAATATTGAGCTTTGCTGTGTTGGCGGATAAATTGGATGCCGATGTCTCGGTTGGGGACGAGATAGGTGGATAATCCAAATTCTGGTAATACTAAGTCTTTGGTGGGTTGTAAAAATTCTAGTCCAATTGGTGTTTTTGTTTTGCCAATCACAATGGAATTTTGCTTACTCAACTTTAGGGTAATGGTGCTATCGGCGAGAGTGCTTTCGTCATTCGCATGCTCGAGGTTGATTCGGTAATCAATGTCTTTGGTGAGGCTTCCTCTAAAGTCAGTACGAATTCGTCTCAGTCTAAAACTGTCTTCATTTAGGCCAGTGATGCCTGAGTCAAACTGAATCATCCCTCGCATTGTGGCGGTAGGCTTAAATTGGGGCAGAGGTAGTGTAATTTCGGCCTCTAGCAAGGTTTTTAAGTAGAGTAAAAGGAGTAATGATACTCCTATTTTAAATGTCATAGTGAAGGCCTTTGAGTCGCTCAAGAGTTTCTTCGTGATCAAGCATGGATTTTAGTGTGGTTGAATCTAATAATTCAGCAGTTTTATCACGAATTTCCTGAAAAATAAGACGAATGCTACATGCATTTTTATTTTTACAATGGGAGCAGTCTTCATAGGCTGTTTTGCTGACGCATGAAATGAGCGCTAATGGGCCATCGATGGTACGAATAACTGTGCCGATAATAATGTCCTGAGATGGTTTTGCAAGATAATACCCGCCGCCTTTGCCCATTTTGCTATTAATCATACCGGCTTGTTTTAAATCGACTAAAATTGCTTCTGTAAATTTTTTGGGCAAGCCTGTATTTTCAACAAGGGTTTTTATCAACATCGGGTTTTGGATGTTGGCTTTGGCTTTGCCTAAATAGATTAGGGCTTTAAGAGCATAGTATGTTTTTTTGGATAACAATTGACTCTCATTCTATAGAATATATAGAAAATATATCAAAATAAAAGGGGGTGTCAATGTTGCACCCCCTAAGTGTTAGTTGTTTTTTGCGGCCTTTGCGACAGCTCGAGCAACTAAGTTGGCAATATTGCGGTCTAGTGCGGGTGGAACAATAATACCTTTTGCTAATGCCGATTTAGGAACTGCATTCGCAATTGCGTCTGCTGCAGCGAGTTTCATTGCTGTCGTGATTTTTGTTGCTTTGGCAGCAAGGGCGCCTTTAAAGATACCTGGAAATGCCAGTACATTGTTGATTTGGTTGGGGAAGTCAGAACGTCCTGTACCGACAACAGCGGCCTTTGTTTTTTTAGCATCATCATATTTAATTTCAGGGTCAGGATTGGCCAGTGCAAAAATAATGGGCTTATCAGCCATTGAATTGACCATGGCTGCATTAACGACATCTCCTTTAGACATTCCAATAAATACATCGGCGTCTTTCATTGCAACAGCTAAGTCGCCAGAAATGCCGCGGCCATTTGTTAATTCAGCTAATCCTTTTTTATCGGTATTGAGGTCTGTACGAATAGTATGGATAATCCCTTTAGTGTCGAGGGCAACGATATTTTTAGGGGTGGCACCTGCATGGATAAGTAAGTCGATTGTAGCAGTTGCTGCTGCGCCTGCCCCATTAAATGTGATATGAACATCTTTAATGTCTTTTTTTACTATTTTTAGAGCATTTTTTAAGCCTGCCAATACGACAATGGCAGTTCCATGCTGGTCGTCGTGCATGACGGGGATGTCGAGTTCCTTAATAAGACGACGCTCAACTTCAAAACAGCGTGGCGCTGCGATGTCTTCGAGGTTAATCCCGCCAAATCCTGGAGCGATGGCTTTAACGATTTTAATAATTTCTTCTGTATCTTGTGTGTCTAATACGATTGGAACTGAGTCTAGGTTGGCAAATTCTTTAAAGAGGGCTGCTTTGCCTTCCATGACGGGTAGGGCTGCTTCAGGGCCAATATTACCTAGCCCTAATACGGCAGATCCATCGGATACTACTGCAATTGTACGGCCTTTCATTGTGAGTGACATTGCTTCTTTTTTATCATTTGCAATTTTTGAGGATACCGCTGCAACACCTGGTGTGTATGCCAGTGACAAGTCATGAATTGTTTTTAATGGAACAAGAGAAGTAGTTTGAATTTTGCCTTGGTGTTTTTTATGCATTGCAATTGACAATGCTGCAAAGTTTTTTTTGTGATGCCGCTTTTTTTGTCATTGAGGAACTCCAAGTTGGGGTATTTAACAGAAGTGCTATTGTAGTTGGTTCTATAAAAATGTGACAACCCTATGTTTTATTTATTTGCGATTGATAATGAGTGAAGCGATTATCCCTACCCCTATGCCAATCAGAATGTCTTCGTATACAACGCCAATTACGGTGACTAGAAAAGGGATGAACTGTCCTAGGCCATTTTTGTAAAATTTTATAAAAATACTTGGCTTTGCAAGCTTTCCACCTACCAAGATTAAAATGGCTGCTAACACTGCTAGTGGGATTTGATTTAGGAGCTGTGGAATGGTGACGACACTGATTAATAATAGGACTCCATGTAGAATGGTGGATAACTTTGTTTGAGCGCCCGATTGCTGATTTGCCGAGCTGCGAACTACAACTTGGCTAATGGGTAGTCCTCCAATTAAGCCTGAAATTATATTTCCTACTCCTTGTGCTTTAAGCTCCTGATTGGCTGGGCTAACCCTTTTTTTTGGGTCTTGTTTATCTGTTGCTTCGAGGCTTAACACTGTTTCTAAACTGGCGATGACGGCCAATACTATTGCTGTGGTGTATACCTGAGGCGTCATTAACCCAGAGAAGTCGGGGAAGGTAAAGAGATTAAAAAACGAAAATATAGTGTCTGTTATTGGGATATTTACCATATCCTGAGGACTGATTTTAAGGAGGGGGTTGTCTGAAAAAATGTGATGCAACATGATGCCAGCGATTACAGCAATGAGGGGGCCTTGTGCAATTTTTGTGAGAGGACTTTTTTTGAAAAACTCTGTTTCCCAAATGATCAAAATCAGTATAGAGATGGCACTTACAATACTGGCTCCTGTGCTTGCAGTTATCGTGGGAATTTGTTTTAAAATGATAATGATTCCAATGCCTGTTAACATGCCATCAATGACTGAATCTGGAAAATGGTGAGCAATTGATCCGGCACGGAGATATCCCATGATTACTTGAATTATGCCCGCAATAACAACCGACACTAGAAATAGATTAAAGCTACCTAAGGTTGTAATGGCTTGGTAAACGATAATGGCTAGCCCAGCTGCAGGTCCGCTGACTCCCAAGGCCGACCCGCTAATGGTGCCGACAATGATGCCTCCGATAATGCCGCTGATGAGGCCTGAAAATAAAGGGGCTCCGGATGCTAGTGCAATGCCTAGACATAGGGGTAGGGCAACTAGGAATACGACGATGCTTGCGGAGATGTCGTTTTTGTAGAAGGGTTTTGGCTGTTTAGATTTTGACATAGTATGATCCGTGTGGTGCCCGATTTAATGAAGCGGTCTTTTTTTGATCATTCCACCCTTTGTCTCTTTTATTGAATGTTGTACTACAAATGCAGACGGATCAATTTTTTCAATTTCTAGTAGTAATTTAGATACCTCTAGCCGTGTTACGACGCAAAATAGGACTTTTCCTTCTTCTCCAAATTCGCCTCGAGACCCAAACCCTTTGTCAGATTTGAATACAGTAACCCCACGGCCTAAATTTTTTGAAATATGGTGTTTAATGTCTTCTGCGTTTTCTGAGACGATAATTACGCCTAAATATTCTTCTATTCCATTAATCACAAAATCTACCGTTTTTGATGCTGAGAAATAGGTGAGTATGGAATACATTGCCGTTTCGAGACCGATTAAAAATACGGCCGAGCAAAATAATACAATATTAAACATAGCAATGACATCACCAACTGTTAAACTGCTTTTTCGGCTAACCGTTATTGCCAATACTTCTGTACCATCAATAACGCCCCCGCCACGAATTGTCAGGCCAATACCAGCCCCCAAAAAAAAGCCTCCAAATAGCGAAATTAGTAATTTGTCGTTTGTGATATCGGGTAGGGTGAGGATATTTACAACGATGGCGAGCGCTAAAATTGCAATAATACTTTTAATCGCAAACTCAATTGAAATTTGTTTTGCACCAATCATAATAAAGGGAAGGTTTACTAAAACAATAAGGTAGGAGAGGTGTATCTGGGTCACCATTTCTAATAATAGAGATACACCCATTGCCCCGCCGTCTAAAAAGTTATTTGGCAATATAAAGCCTTTAAGCCCAATTGCTGCCATACACACGCCTAATGTAATAAATACACTATCTTTTAGGTGTGTTTTGATAGAGATTTTGGGTAGAGTTCTTTTTAAGTGAGTCATTTATTTTCTCTTTGCCCACTCTTGAAGGTGAGTCATCAGTTCGGCGTCATACTCTACAGCTAAAATTTCTTGATCCGGACTAATAAATGTTTTAACTAGTGATCGATAGTGAAACCTAAATGCCCCAATCGCAGTTAAATTTTGACTAAAACTTTCTTCTCGTACTTTAGGGAAAATTACTGTTTGATAGTGTCGATGATCTAATAATGCTTCTGCTAAAACTGTGTTGTTTTGGGTTAGACGATCTTGGGTTACACGGCCCTTTAGTGCAAAAGTCCGTGTGGACTGATGCATTTTTTCGGTCACTGCAATTGCAAGTCCTTTTGCTTTTACAGTTTCTGTATAGTCACTTAAAACCTTGTCTAAGGTTTTTTCGCTGATCCCCAAGCTTTTTATTTTTGGATGAAGGGTTGTTATTTTTTGTTGCAATACTGGTCGTGTTGTCTCGGTAAGGTTTTGAAAAGTATTCAAATATGTAAGTAATGCTTTGAATTCTGATGTATCTAAAATTGGAAAAAAAGCTTTCATCCTATCCGAAGTTAATAGATTAAGATTCTCTTTTGCCGATTTTTTGAATTTATCAACGGGGTTTGTGACCTTTGTTTCAGGGAGTAAGGTTTTTAAAATCTCGACAACCCTTTCTAGATCTGGATAATCATAATGTGCTTTTAGCATCCATTTGTCCTGTGGAATATGGTCCATATTAAGCCCTTGAGCTTGTCCTTGGTATTTTGTCGCTGTAAGTAAGTCGTAATGATCTACATCAAAAAGTGTGGGGGGTATGCGTCGTGCCTCTTTATCACGTCCTGTGCGCGTAAAAATGGGTGTGGGTTGTCCTGAAATAGTACTTTTTTTGTCTGGACGATGTCGTTTTCCGGCGTTTTTGAATTCTGTAAACTCCTGGATTGTCATGTCCACATATGGGGTGTTGTCTTGTTGGGGTTGCTCGGTGACAGGTTTTAAAATCTGGTCTAATTGTCCTTTTTCACTTGGGGAATACCAATTTTTAGTGGAAGGATCATATAGTTTCCATAAAATTTTTCCTTTTTCAATTCGAACTCTAATAAAGGTATTTTGAGGGATTTGAAGATTAAGTGCTTTAGATAAGTCTATTAATACTGTACTTGACCAGCCATCTTCTTTAAGAAAAGAGAGTAAGTGTTGTGGGATGTGGTGATCGAAAAAAGTAGATACACCGGTGTCGCTAATTTGTTTGAGTAATGGGACATCAGACGTGGTCATGTTTTCAAAATTCCATACTATTTTTAGCTGGTCTGCTAATCCTTTAGGGAAGAGAGAGAAGTTATTTTGATCATAGTAATTTCGAATTACGTTTGTTGCCTTGGCCATTGCGTCTGATTGTGATAGATGGCTTATAAGGGCTTGTTGTAATTGTGATTTGGTATCTTTGGATAAGGGGCTTTGGGCTTGAGATGGTCTAGGTATTTTGGTTGGAGTTTTTGGAGAAGGTGGGTGTTTCGGGGATTGAGCAATGACTTTTTTTTTCATGGAGATTTTTCAAAATGAGTAAGACATTTTTTGTCTTTTGGGTGGCTGTTTCCACATTGTTTTTTCTGGCGGAGAGGGAGGGATTTGAACCCTCGCGAGCATTACTACTCCTAACGGTTTAGCAAACCGCCCCCTTCAGCCACTTGGGTACCTCTCCGGATGTCTTTCTCTAGGCTGTGATTAATGAGAAAGTATTGGGGACTGATTGTACACTATTTATTTTGATATGATAATAAAGTTTTTTAAAATTTGAGGGAATATTATGACATCATCTACGATCATTAATCGACTGTTTGACTATATGGCGCCTTTTCGGACGAAATTGATTTGGAGTGCCCTGTGTAGCGTGCTAAATAAAATTTTGGACTTGATGCCGCCTTTATTGGTGGCATGGGTGATTGATACCGTTAGCGGTCATGCCCCCGCTTGGATTGTGGCTGTTACCGGACGGACTGAGCCCTGGGCCCTGGCTGTGTGCCTAACTGTCCTGTCTGTGATTATTTTTACCTTGGAAAGTGTGTTTCAGTGGGCCTATCAATATGGATTTATGACTTTGTCCCAACAAGTCCAACATTGTTTGCGATTGGATACGTATCGGGCCATGCAAAATCGTGAAATGGCGTTTTTTGAAAATCATCGCTTGGGAGATACCTTGGCTGTGCTTAATGATGATACTAATCAGCTTGAACGGTTTTTAAATAATGGGATGACTCAGTTAATTCACTTGGGTGTCGTGATGTTGTTTGCGCTTGTGGTGATGTTTGATACGTCCTGGCAATTGGCGACCATTAGCTTAATACCAATACCGATTATTATTTGGGGAAGTGTGCTGTATCAACGTAAAATTTCTCCTAGGTACCAAAAAGTGCGCGAAGCTGTGGGCGCCATGGCCAGTCGGATTGAAAATAATATTTCGGGCATGCTTGTGATTAAAAGCTTTACTGCCGAAGAGTATGAATTTGACCGGGTTAAAGACTCCTCTTTTGAGTATCAGCGCAATAATATTAATGCCATTAAGTTAAATGCCCTGTATGTGCCTCTGATTAGAAATGCCATTTCGGTTGGATTTGCCGGGGTATTATTATTGGGCAGTTATTGGATTTTGAAAGGGGAGACTTTTTTAACGGCGGGTGAATTGGTACTGTTTTCGATGCTGATACAACGGATGTTGTGGCCATTAACGACTTTGGGGACTGTGCTTGATGATTTTGAACGGTCAAAGGCCAGTATGCGCCGGATTTTTGGGTTATTGGATCAAAAGGCGTTAATTAGTGACCCCGTGTCCCCTAAGGTGATTGCACATCCAACAGGGAATATTGTGATGAATCAGGTGAGCTTTGAATATCCCATCGGTGGCAAAGTGCTTGATGGGCTTAGCTTGGATATTCGACATGGGCATACTGTGGGATTGGCTGGCATGACCGGATCGGGTAAATCTACATTGGTTAAATTGTTGTTTAGGTATTATGACCCTCAGGCGGGTCAAATAATGATTGATGGCGTGGATATTAAAGAAATGACGCAACACCATTTGCGACGCATGATTTCGCTTGTCAGCCAGGATGTGTATTTGTTTTATGGTACTATTTTTGACAATATTGCTTATGGGATTGAAGGGGCTACTTTGGAGGACGTGAAGCGGGCAGCGAGGGAGGCTGCGCTTGACGATTTTGTGATGGCGCTGCCCGATAATTACTTAACGCTAGTGGGAGAACGGGGGATTAAATTGTCCGGTGGACAACGCCAACGGTTGAGCATTGCCCGTGCGATTTTAAAAAATGCACCCATTATGGTGTTTGATGAAGCGACTAGCTCTGTTGATACTGAAACCGAGCGTGTCATTCAGGAAAATTTGGATCGGATTACAAAGGGCAAGACAGCCATTATTATTGCCCATCGATTATCGACGATTCGAAATGCTGATGAAATTGTTGTCCTAGACCATGGCAAGATTGCTGAACGGGGGAGCCATGATCAGCTTTTACAGACTGGCGGAATCTATAAAGAGTTATGGACGATTCAGACGGGTGAATCTGGACGTCATTTGAGATAAAAGATGAGGGGCCATGTACGTGCCATGGCTTCCTAGTCCATTGATGATGTGAACGTTATTGAATTGAGGATGGGTGTCAGCGACGGGCTGTCGATTTGCCATTATTGGGCGAATGCCTGCTGTGACTTGTGTAATCTGATACGGACGGCCTATCCAGTGTTTTAGGGATTGCATGAGGGGATGGGTTGTTGCGTATTGGGGGCATTGCGTGGTGAAGTCCCAGTACGCTGTACTGCCATACAGATGGGTGGTTTTACTTAAGGGGCAACTCCATTTGCCATGATTATAAAGGACATCTGGGGGTAGGGAATCACAGGTAAACTGAATCAGTTCTCCCTTGGCATTTTTAAACTTGAGGTGGCTAAAAAATGGGTTTTCTGCGCCTTTATACCCTTCGCAAAATATAATGGCGTCGGCTGTAATGTGTTTCCAGTTTACTGATGTGGCCGTTATTTTTAGGCTGCTATGGTTAAATTGGGTGTGGATATAGGCATTATGTCTGATGAGGTAGTCTTTGGTTTTTTTGAGTAGCGCTTGGGTATTGATCCGATAAATGGGGATATGAAAGGTGTTTTTGTGTGTGGGGCTTGGTGTTTTAAATAATTTTTGGTACTCCGGTTGAGATTTTTTTTGGGTATAGGCTTCCATTTCTTGAACGGTATTAATGTGTTTGTGTAGCGTAAGCGGGATGACGAGTAGGGTGTTTAAAATCGATTCGATGGTGTGATAATAGGCGAGGCTTGTGTCGAGATGGGCTTGGCTTGGCCATGTGCGTGATAATCGTGGCCCGGTTAATGGGTTGAGGATGCCTGCTGCAACATGTGTGGCACTGTTTAAATGGCCATTATCGATGACATGGACTATGTGACCGTCTTCGATTAATTGAATCGATAATAATGATCCGACCAATCCTTGGCCAACAATGATGAACTGCATTTTAGGGGTATCCTATTAGGATTGGGAGGCTAAAAAATCGACTAGGGCTGCTGTTAGGGTAGTGGTAAAGTCGGCAGTATCAAATGTGATGCCTGTTTGGAGGTAACAGGATGTTGCTAAAAGTCGGATTTCCTGTGGGAACTGCGCTTGGTTTACATTTATGCCGATGCCGATAATGGCTATGGTTTGACCTTGCCAGTGGGTTGATTTAATGAGAATGCCACCTAGTTTTTTGTCGCCAATGTAGAGATCATTTGGATGGACATGCTGTACTGGGAGTTGAGTAAGTATGCCAATGGCATTGGCGATCACTTGGCCCATGGCGATAACAACTTCTGTGCTTTTACTTGGGATATAATTGGGGTAGGGCTTTAGTAAAGTGTAATACAGGCCTCCTTTTTCCGATATCCATGTGCGCCCAAATTGGCCTTTGCCATAGGCTTGTGTGTTGGCCGTAAATACAACACCCGTATTGAGGACATCTATGTCTGAAGGCTGCAGTTGTTTCAAAAATGTTTCGGCCTCTAAATTGGTAGAGTCAATTTGGTCAAACCGGTATTCGGGTATACCGGTTTGACTAGTGATGAGCTGATTAGAAAAAAGGCTTTTATAGTCTGTCATGGATGAATTTATTTTTCTGAGGTTGGTTTTACTACTTTAAATAACCTCTCTCCTAATACAACTGGTGACCCAGCTTCAATACATATTTCTGCCACTTCCATGCCGACCATATTGGCAGGGACCACTAATTCCTTTTGCTCTTTTGCAATGGTAAGAAGCGCAATCACTTGGCCTTTTTGAAGGATGGTACCTGGGGTGACTAGGACTTTGCTCAGGTCTCCTTCGCCAATTGCGCCAATTTCTGTAGCATCTCCTGGTGTGACGATGACTGGTGGGATGATAATGCCTTTTTCAATGGCATATTGAGTGTCTCGTTTTTTGACTTGGTAGACTTCGCCGGCCTCATTTTCAAATTCAAGTGTCACGATGGCTGTGGCGTCGTCTCTGTCTTTTTTGGTGAGCGTTAGTGTTTCGCCATTTACTGTAAGTGTTAAACCGACTTGATGGCTTTTGGGGTCTGCCAGTACGAAGGCGGGGTTGTCCATTGCCCAAGTGAGGTCTGATTTATCATTTAATTGTTTTAAAAGAGATAATGCAGATGCGCCAAATGCGACATACAGCATAATATGCTCTTCAGTAATTTCTAGATTTGGAAATCTAATTGATAAATCTTGACGAATGAGTTCGAGATCAAATGTGTCGATTGGCGTTGTTGGAGGAGGTGTAGGATTGAGTCCATGATTTTCTAGAAGTTTGGCGACGATTTTTGGACGTGGTAGTCTGCTTTCCCATTTTTGTAAGACTGTGAGTGTTGCGGCGTCTATGTCTAATTTGCCACCTTTCTCGATGTATTTTATGACACCTTCACGGGTTTTTTCGACGATTTTATCGTTTTTGTAGATGGCGTAGCCAATGCGTTTAAGTACTTCTGAAAATGGGGTGACAACAGTCCCTAATCCAATCACATCCCATGCAAGTTTTTTGGCTTTGTCGATATCTTGTACTCGAATTCCCAGTTTGCGTGCAGACTCTATGTCAGATGAACCAGTGCCTCCTGCCCAAACCGAGTTAGGTGG
>Ga0214917_10004227_pt1 | contig 16115 bp, 13 predicted proteins | sample LL_1208_BB_MetaG_FD_177983 | JGI IMG/M metagenome (GOLD analysis project Ga0214917, IMG submission 177983) | Freshwater microbial communities from Lake Lanier, Atlanta, Georgia, United States - LL_1208_BB | ecosystem: Environmental > Aquatic > Freshwater > Lake | place: USA: Georgia | collected... | reverse complement strand
AAAGTAGATACTCAAACCCATTAATCCGAGACCTAAAATAAATAAAAAAGACATTAAATGATTCGATAGATATGTTGAATCTCTATCCAAAAGTGGTGTTAATTCTTTGTTTAATTTTTCAATCTGCTCCTTTTTTTGAAAAAGAAAATATTGATCATTGAATGAAAAAGTAGATAAAGGGTATTTTGAGATGTTTCCTTTAGAATCTTCTAAAGCGACCTGATTTCCTTCAAAAAATAAGAACGAAGCTTTTATTTTTTGCTCGTTTTTGAAAGTCCAATGCTTTAAATGGGTAGCATTTCCAGCACTATCATGTGCATAATTAACATTTGAAGCCAATAAAATGGTCAAAAATGTCAGATTTATTAAAAATTTCATTTGCGATGTTTAAAAGTTAAACAATTATTTTTGGTGAATTATTTTTTTAGTAAAAGATTTTTCGGTTGACTTAAGCGAAAGTAAGTATATACCTTTTGGTAATGAAACAGGCGCTTTTTCCTGCCATAAATCATTTTTAGAGAGATAGGGAAGAAACCAATTGGTTATTATTTTCCCATTAAGGTCTATCAAAGCAATATTTACGTTTGAAAGAGGAATATCACATTGGAATGAGATATTTTCTGCAAATGGATTTTGAATTTGGAGGGTACCAACGGATTCAATTTCTTTAATCGGTGTAGTAGTACCAACGGTTTTTCTAGCTAATACTACATTGTCAAGAATTAAATTGGATGACCATATAAATTGCGCCTTATTCCAGGCTATACTGACATTGGTATAAGCTGGCCAGTTTACACCAACCGTTGCCGCAGAATAAAGAGAAGCTTTAGGCCAAACCTTATCGTTATATTCTATTGAGTTCCAGTTTGATGGTATGGAATAATGAATACCAAAACAATTTTTTTCGCAGGTAGTTGTTGTTTTGGCAGTTGCCGAAGATCTGGTACCATCTGCTTTTTCAACGACGGTACTTAAATTTTCAATTGGGGCGATATAATAAGTTTGAGCGCGCCAAGAAGTATCTGTCACGGTACCATCGCTAAATTGGGCAATAAAACCTCCATCACCAGAATGATAGGCGTTTCCACCATTGAGTTCGGTACCCAATCCAAGATTCTCTTCCCAATCGACTAATTTAACAGCAATGGTATAAGGTCTGGAAACTTTAAACCTTACTAAAGATGAGTTAAATGGGGTGAAAGGTACAGGATCAACACCAACTAAAATTCCATTAATATATAATTCAAAATAATTATCTCCAAGCAGGTAACCAGTGATAACTTCACCCGCATTATCAATCACTTTTATAGGTACATTTGCTAAATTCAAAGTACTCAGCGAAGTGGGTTTCACCCCGCTACATTCATTATAGAGATCTGTTAATTTAGAACCCGTTGTGTAAGCGGTATTGTCAGGTACAACCCAAACTTTGCCGTCTGTAGAGGTGATAGTGCCAACAGCTGAAATCCTTGATCCTGTGCAACCAGCAAATAAATTTGCCAAAGTTTGTGTGGCAGGTCCTTTAGTTACAGAACCAGAACCCACATAAGTGCCTTGGCCAAAAAGAGAAGAAAATGCAAAATAGCTACAACAAATCAGGTTGTAAAAAGTAATTTTATTCATTTTAAAATTCTTAAAAATAAGAAAAAAGGGATTGGATATACTAATTCCTAATGAAGAATAAAAATGGTTTTTGGAAATAAATGTGCGATTAAAATAATGCAATTTAGGAATTACCTTTCATAAAAAAATCATTTTTGTATTGAAATTTGTAATGGATTATTCAACTTATATTTAAAATGGGAAAGATAATCGACCCATTGGACTGCGGAAGTGTATTCACCCGCTTTATTCCAGGGAGCCCCTGAAAAATAAACAAAAGGTTTATTTTTCTCTGAAGGAGAGATTGTTAACAATTGCTGATTGGTTAATTTCATTTGCATTGGATGAGATATAAAGACACAATCAATACCCGTGATACCATAATCACCTATTTCTGGCTCCCAATATCCCATGATTCCCTCTTTTTCATTGAAAATAAGGGAACACGGATCTTTCCTTTTGATAATACCGACTGCCAAAGGAAGTGCTGCGCTATCTGTATAAAAATAGGATGCTTCTATTTTAATAAGTTGGGAACCAGGGTCTAAAGATATTGTTTTTAAAACATTTACTTTTTTACCTGCCACATCCCAATCGTCATATTCCAATTGAAAGGTTGTTCTCAAAGGACCATTATCCAATATTTTCCAGCGGACATAATTTCTTGAATAGTAGATAGAATCATTCAAATAAGGGGCAATATTACCTGCACCTAAAGTTAAACCTACGTGATAATAATCCATTCCATCTCCTAGATTTTCATGATACCGGCCTCTTTGTTACCGCTAGTTGATGACAATTCTTGAGGTACTTTTAACCCATACATCCATAAGCCATCTCCTTTGGCGTATTTTCTAATTCCTTACCATACATACGGAAGGCAATTTTGTCATTTTCCCAGGCAAAATCCTCCTTTCTTTCCGGTACGAACCTGCCATACGTTTTTGTATTTTGTATCTGCGCTTTTTCTTTCCATATAGATAAGTTAATGGATGATTGTTTTGGAATAGATACCTGTATTAATAGTTGATCGATTTTCTTCTCTCCTTTAAGTTCAAATTGAAAAGGGATTTGCACATTTGTAGCTGCATTAACCACGCTAAAGTTTGCTATATCTATGGATTTAATAGCAGTTAAAGAAGACTAGGGAATAGATACCACTTCATCTGTTCTGGAGGTATTTCCCCTATTTCCAATAGAAATAGTAACTTGTGTTTGCGCATTACCTTTTGCTAGAAAAAGGATGCAAAAGCAAAAAAAACAAGCATATTTTATAAAGCATAAAATCAGGTGTTAGATAAATTATTTTCGAGGTTTCCATGGCCAGGGCAAAGCTTTGGTATAAAAAGCTTTTTCTCGATAAGTATTAATCATTGCAGCGGCTTTATCTGGAAATTTATCCCTTAAATTTATGCGTTCCGTAGGGTCATCCTTGAGGTTATAAAGCTCCCATTTATCCTCATCAGCCTCACTGAAAGATTTATTAAAAGAGGTTTGAGCAACCAGCTTCCAGTCTCCTATACGGATGGCTCTGTTAGCGCCATGTTCCCAAAAAAGATATTCTCTGTCTATGGATTTATTTTGAAAAGCAGGCTTCAGACTCTTACCTTCCAATGGTTGAATATTATTTTCATTAAATTGATTGGGGTACGGTATTCCAGTAATATCGAGGCAGGTGGCCATGATATCAATCAAATGCGATGGATGAGATCTGAGTTGCCCTTTGGTTTTTATCCCTTTTGGCCAGTGAATAATCAGGGGAGAGGCGATGCCCCCTTCATGAACCCATTGTTTGTATAAACGAAAGGGGGTATTACTTACATTGGCCCATTCCTCATTATAGGCAGTCCAGGTATCAGCAGGTCCGGGCATGACCCCTTTTCCCATTCGAATATAATTACCTTCCCTCGTATAGCTTTGTTTTTTGTCTGGATTTGGAGAATCATAAGTGTATGGCTTCAGTATTTTTTGTTCCTCGGTTAGTGCGATTTCCATTTTATCCGTACCTACAGGTTCTGCGCAACCCCCATTGTCGTGCATGTAAAAAATAAGCGTATTGTCTAAAACACCTTTTGCTTCTAGAGCGGAAATTATTTTTCCGATACCTTGATCCATCACATCAATCATGGCCGCATAAACCTCCATTCTTCTGATTTGCCATTCCTTCATAGGTTCATCTTTCCATGCTGGAATAGAAACCCCTCTGTCGGTCAGCACGTAAGTATCGTCAATAATGCCCAGTTCTTTAAGTCTTTTAAATCTTTGTTCCCTTAAAACATCCCAGCCTTTATCAAAAAAGCCCTTATATTTTTTAACCTCGTCGGCGGGTGCGTGCAATGGCCAGTGAGCGGCGGTATAGGCAACATAACCAAAGAAAGGCTTGTTTGATGGACTTTCACGTATATATTTCACGGTGGTATCGCTGATAGCAGAGGTATAATAAAATCCTTTATAAGGTGGAATGTTGGTATTGCCGCTGGTTAAGGTACCTGGATCGAAAAAACTACCCGATCCGTTTAAAGTGCCAAAAAAACGGTCGAAACCACGTTGCATTGGCCAATTGCTTTTATCTCCGTCGTAGTCATTGTCCTTTGCCAGATGCCATTTTCCCGTCATAAAAGTGGTATAGCCCGCATTTTTAAACACCTCAGCCATTGTTACTGAATTTTTACTTAGGTCTCCTGCATAACCCGGCATTGGGTGATTTTCAGTAGAAAGATGTCCCATTCCCGCCTGATGTGGGTAGAGTCCTGTCAGTAAAGAGGCACGCGTGGGACTGCATCGGCCTGTATTGTAAAAATGAGTAAAGCGCAAGCCATTGTAAGCGAGACGGTCAATATGAGGGGTTTTTATTTCGGAACCAAAGCATCCAATATCAGAATAGCCCATGTCGTCAGTGAGAATCACTAATATATTAGGCCTTTCCTGTTTTAGATCGGAAGTATTTTTTCTTGTCGAAGATAAAATCAAACCAAGAAACAAGGTGACCAATAGGAAGGATAGCCAATAGAAATTTGATTTTTTCATAGCAAATAGGTATTTATACTACAATGTATCAATTCTCTTGAGATTTAAAAAACGCAATCATTTTTTCATTCAGCGAGGAAGAAATTTTTGCATATTCTGGTTCAGCCACCACATTTATCTTCTCCAATGGATCTTTTGAATAATCATATAATTCTGCCGCGTATATTTTTTTAGCATCAAAAGGAGATTTTGAGGTAAAATGGTTCATCCAGAGCGTGTATCTGTATTTTTCGGTTCTCAAACTATAACCCATTAATTGAGGATTGGTATATCCTAGTTTTTTAGCTTCCTCATTTTTTAATTTTCTGGGATACTGACTCATGGCAAATTCCTTCATAGAAAGTTTGTTGTTCCTCATCACTGGTGCCAGAGAAACACCGTCCAGATTTTTTGGAACGGGTAAATCTGCTAATTGGCAAAGGGTAGGAAAAATATCTACATGCTCCGTCGGCGAATTGCTTCTTCCCGCTTTAATGCCTGGTGCTGAAATGATTAAAGGTGAACGGGTAGCCTGTTCATAGGTAGAATGCTTTACCCATAAATCATGGTCTCCGAGGTGCCAGCCATGATCGCCCCAAAGAACAACGATGGTATTATTGGTTATTCCCAAAGAATCAAGGGTATTTAGCAAAATACCTACCTGAGCGTCTAAATAAGATACGGCGGCATAATATCCATGAATAAGCTCTTTTTGCTTGGAGATCTTTAATCCAATTCTTAAAGAATCGCCAGATAGGGTCACAAATTCAGGAATGTCGGGGTAATTTAATAATTCTCCGGATTTATGATAAGCTATGAGTGGACTATTTTTCGCATGTTCCTGGAATGAGGCCAGCGGCATGGATTCCCTGTTGTATAAATCCCAGTATTTTTTAGGAGCGACGAAAGGAAGATGGGGTTTATGGAAACCTACAGCCATAAAGAATGGCATTTTTTCTTTGGACATTTTAATCATTTGCGCTTTGGCTTTGAGAGCATAAACCCCATCGTCGTAGGCATGGTCTGGAAGGTCAATGCATTCAGAGGAGGGTCCTTTAATACTGGTGGGAATATCCTCATCGTCGGGATCTGTTTTTGGTTTTCGTTCTTTTACAAACGTTTTTTTTATAAAAGGATCTTGATATTGACCATTGGTAGGTTTCCCCAGATTATTGGCATAATCTTCTGGTGAAGGATTAAGATAAGGTATGCTCCATGAAACTGGATCTACTTTGTCAATGGCACTACTTGGGTGGAAAATTTTGCCAATACCCACGGTTTGATAATTTTTTTGGGTGAAATATTGCGGTAAAGTCAGAATATCAGGGTTCATATCCCTCATCTGGGTTTTTAGGTCCCAGATTTTAGTAGCATCAGGTCTTTTCCCTGTAAGCAAACTTGCTCTGGTTGGTCCGCAGACCGCTTGCTGGCAGTGATTGTTCATAAATATGGTTCCCATTTTTGCCAGTCTGTCTATATTAGGTGTCTTGATTTCTTTATTCCCATAGCAACCCATAATAGGTTTTAAATCGTCTACAGCAATGAAAAGGATATTTGGCTTTGGAGAATTATTTCCCTGAGTTACAAGACTCAAAAACATAAATGGAATAAATAGCAAGTATGGTTTCATGGCAGGTATTGGTGCTTTTTAATAACAAATTAAGCAATTATATGAAAATTAAAGTAATCTGCCACCAAAACCAATACTCAGACTACAGAAACATATTCCCTTCCAATAATTATATTATGGGGTCCGTTAGTATTTCTTTTTATCCTGTAAAAAGAAGCAAGCGTTGTTCCTAAATTTTTATTCATTTCATGGTTGATTTTAGAAATTAGCTCCGATGCAACACCATAAGGATACTCATAAATATTGTCTAATTCGGAGCCATCCTTTCCTGTTATTGCAAAATAATAATCTTTTAATCTTTCTTTTAGATTATCTAAATGAGCGAAGTATATTCCGTCTATTTCACTCATAAAAAGCTGGTAAAAAGCCATTTGTTTGGGAGGTAGTCTTATTTGAATACCGCCAAAATCTGGAAAGGTAAGGGTTTTAAAAACGGGATTTATTATTATTCTCCCTTTAAAGTTCAAAAAATCAGCTCTTTCTCTAAAAATGATATTTTTTCTGATATCCTCCCAAAGGGTGAAAATCTGATTTAAAAAATTAAACGATATATCTTTTGCTTTAATCAACTTCAGGCATTTTGGACAAAGATCTGCTGTTCTGATCTTTAAGGTTATATCTTTCTTTTGCTGACAAAAATCCATCACACATCCGATGGGTTTAAGATGTATGGAGTCCATGACTTCCTTTTCTGATGAAAAAATATTTCTTTTAAGGAGCCAGGCCATTATTTGATAGCAGATCACAAATGAATGCTCAATTTCAGGACCGAAAAATAAATCCCATTCAGTGACTTGAACAAAATAATTATTTTCATGGTAGTCCATATTACTGAACCAGTTTTGATTATTATTGGCTCCTGTCAACAAAAAAATATGATCCTTTTGGTCAATTAGATATTTTTTTCGGTAAGCATTACAAACATTATATAGTTGAGAAAAGGAGAGGAAAATCTTTTCAGCAGAGAGATTTTCCTCTTGTTGGCTGTTCATATCATCAGCGTCATTTGAATTTAAAATTTCATTTTGTGAATGTATAAATTGTATAATACCCTCTGATTTACTTAATTTTTCAAAAACATTTTGATACAATTCTAATGGGCAAAATTCATCTCTGATAATATGGACACGCATCATTTTTTACTGTTTGATTTTATAAATTTTGTTCGTTTTCTTCATTTTGATTTAAAAAATCACCTTGCAAATTTCCCATTTGTTTACTGTAAAAGTATTCTTTTAAGCTATTGTTTACCTTGTTAAAAGTTACATTCATTTCTTTTTTGTCAAATTGCATGGTATTCCCTTTTTTAATACTAAGCATTTCTCCAACGTGAAAAGCATCAATATCAGTGCCCAGAAAGGTAAAAGTCCATTTTTCTGTTTTTTCCAGACTTTTAATCGTTTTAGAAATAAATGGAAAATCGTAAAATCTCGAAGCATTTTCTTCGCCATCTGTTAAAATTACCATTACGACGGTAGCCTTATCAGATGCTATATCTTCTCCAAATTTATGCTGAATTTCGTGAATTTGTGTTCCTATTGCATCTAATAATGCAGTACTTCCGTCTGGAATATAATTATCTAAAGGAAGGGGCTGAAGGTCCAATGGAGATTTGTAAAGCCACCTTTGAGACAAATGGGTATTAAAAAGGGTTAGCGATACTTTAAAAATTTGTTCAGGAAATTCATTTTGCAGTTGCTGAATTGTTTTTAGGTGAAGATTTAAATTTTGAAGGGTTTCGTGCCTGCAATCTGACATAGATCCGCTGGCATCAAGGATGAATTGGTAGTAAGTTGTCTTGTTTTGCATTTTTATTATTTTTATGCAAAGCTAAAGCAGGATCAGATGGGTAATGAAAAAAACAACCTTGTCAAAAAAACCAGTCAATAATTATCATGGAATTTAACAGCTTACTTTTTTTTCGTGGAACTAAAAATCAATTAAACTGGATAAATATAGATTTATAAGGATAAATTAATTATTTTGTTTGTCTTAACAAAACATAACAGAAAATGAAAAAATGGATGTTCAGGTTGGCTGTATTATGGTTAACCATTTTGACTTACACAGGGAATATAATTGCTGAAACTATTAATTTTGCTGATCCTTCTATTGAAGGTCGCTGGGATATTACGGTTGACAAAGGGGACAAAAAAGTTCCTTCCTGGCTGGAGGTAAGGCATTCAGGGAATAGAACACTTGTTGGCTATTTCGTCAGTGAATCAGGTAGTGCAAGACCCGTCTCCAAAATTAATTTTAAGGAAGGTAAATTAAGTTTCGCTATTCCACCTCAATGGGAAGATGGGGAAAACGATTTTGTTTTAGAAGGGGTATTAAATAATGGAAGTCTTTCGGGAATGATAACTTCCTGCGATGGAAAGAAATATTCCTGGACGGGGGTTAGAGCTCCATCCTTAGTCAGAGCAAAAGCCCCTGTTTGGGGAGAGCCATTAACCCTTTTTAACGGAAAGAATACCGATGGGTGGTATGCCATGGGACCTAATCAGTGGATGGCGAAAAATGGCATCCTCACAAGCGAAAAATCTGGTTCCAATCTGGTTACCAAGGAAAAATTTTCAGATTTCAAACTTCATATCGAGTTTCGATATCCAAAGGGGAGTAATAGTGGGGTTTATCTTCGAGGCAGATATGAGGTTCAGGTTTCTGACAGTTATGGAAAATCTCCATTGGTTGACGAATTTGGTGCTGTTTATGGATTTATAATTCCTACGGAAATGGTAGCAAAAATGGCCGGTGAATGGCAAGAATACGATATCACACTCATTGGCAGAATGATCACTGTAGTAGCCAATGGGAAAACAATTATTTGTAATCAGGAAATACCCGGCATTACAGGGGGTGCTCTCGACAGCAATGAAGGAGAACCAGGTCCCATTTATTTGCAGGGAGACCATGGCCCGGTGGAATATCGCAACATAGTTCTAACCCCTTCAAAAAACTAAGGTATTTTCCTCTCGCATAGTTTGAAATGCATATAAAAAATGTTCTCTTTATTGATTTTTAGTTTGATTGGATTAATGAATGATACGATAGGTGAAGCCACCATGTATCTTACTACTATGGATCAGCAACAGTTGCTGGCACCTAAGGTTTTGCTGGCAAGTGAAAAAGTACCAACAAATAGCCAGGTCATTCGTCTTAATCCTTCAAAAACATATCAGGAAATAGAAGGTTTCGGATTCACTTTAACCGGCGGAAGTGCTATGCATTTGTCAAAAATGGAGAAGGGAGCTAGAAATAAATTATTAAAAGAGTTATTTGGAACGGAAAAGGGAGAAATTGGCATCAGTTATGTAAGGCTCAGCATAGGTGCCTCCGATTTAGATGAGTATCCCTGGTCTTATCTTGATTTACCCAAGGGAAAGCAGGACCTAGCCTTAAAAAATTTTTCTTTAGGTCGCGATACTTTATTCCTCCTTCCCATTTTAAAAGAAATATTGGCTATTTCTCCGGCTATTCAATTCATGGGTTCACCTTGGTCACCTCCGTCGTGGATGAAGGACAATCAGGACAGCAGAGGAGGACGTTTATTGCCTGAATATTATGATGTTTATGCCCGTTATTTAGTTAAATATATTCAGTCCATGGGTCTTCATGGAATAGAAATATCAGCATTAACCATACAAAATGAACCTTTACATCCTGGGAATAATCCTAGTCTCCTGATGTTGGCCGATGAGCAGAAGGTATTTGTAAAGGCTCATTTGGGTCTCATTTTTGAGAAAAATAAAATCGATACTAAGATTATCATTTACGATCATAATGCGAACAGACCTGATTATCCAATATCTATATTAGACGATCCTGAGGCAGCAAAATATATAGATGGTTCCGCTTTTCATCTGTATGAAGGGGAGATTGGTGCCTTAACGAAAGTACATGATGCCCATCCAACAAAAAACTTATATTTTACAGAGCAATGGATTGGTGGACCGGGAAATTTTGCAGATGATTTTAGTTGGCATATTAAGAATTTAATTATTGGTGGTCCAAAAAACTGGGCAAAAACAGTACTTCAATGGAATCTTACTTCCAATAATGATTATACGCCACATACAGACAGAGGTGGCTGCACCAGATGTTTGGGTGCAGTAACTATCGATGGCGATAAGGTAACCAAAAATCCTGCCTATTATATTATTGGTCAGATTGCGCCATTTGTAAGACCGGGATTTATACGAATTGAAAGCAATAACATTCCTGATATTGAACAAGTTGCCTTTTCTGGTCCTTCTGGTAATGTCGTATTGATTATGCAAAATCTTTCTTCGGAGCGAAAAATATTTTACGTAAATCATAAGGAAAATCATTTTCCTTTGGCACTGGATGTGGGTGCTGTAGCTACTTTGACTGTAAAATAAAAGGGCTTTGAATCAACATTTATGGGCTTTGTGGGATTACAGATGACGTTTTGGTTTTGGTGGGGTGTGCACAGAAGATGGTTACATTAGTTACTTTTTTAGTCGATGTGATGATAGCATCGACGAAAATCCAATGCAATCCTGGGTAGAGTGACTATTAAATTCCATTATAAAAATGAAGTATGAAAAAGAGTTTCTCAAGCTGCGACATTTACCCTGCCGTTCAACGCCCTCACTTAAAAGGTCTTGCTAACTCCTGTAAATCATGATTTAAAAGAGTGTTACAGATTAACAGGTCAGATTATCTTTTTGATGGCGCTGAGACATTGATCCACATTTTCCTTATTAGCACCGTAGCCCATAAGACCAATTCGCCAGATTTTGCCACTAAGAGCACCTAAACCGGCCCCGACTTCCAGTTGATGTTCGAGGAGAAGTTTTTTTCTTAGATTTGCTTCATTATCAATGCCAGCTGGCAAAAAAACGGCATTTAGCTGAGGGAGACGGAATGGTTCCTCGACGAGGAAGGAAAATCCAAGTTTTTGTAAGCCAGTCAATAGGAGCAGGTGCATTTCCCTGTGTCTGTTCCATGCATTTTCCAAACCCTCCAGGCAAAGTAAGCGAAGCGCTTCGTGCAAAGCATATAAACTATTTACGGGAGCGGTATGATGGTAAGCTCGCTGACCGGCTTGAGGTCCATCTTCCCAATAGGCCATCACCAGATTGAGGTCTAAAAACCAACTTTGGACTTTTGATTTTCGGTTTTTAATTTTTTCAGCGGCGCGTGGACTAAAAGCGACAGGGGATAATCCGGGGATACAAGACAGGCATTTTTGGCTTCCGGAATAAATGGCATCAACAGACCATTTTTCTGTATAAAGGGGAATGCCACCCAGACCGGTTACGCTATCTACTATGGTGAGGCAATGGAATCTGGCGGCGATTTCACAAAGTAATTGGGCATCACTGGCAGCCCCTGTGGAAGTTTCAGCATGAACGAAAGCAACTAAATTTGCATCGGGATTTGCCTTTAGGGTAGTTTCCAGGATTTCTGGATCAACAGGTTTCCCCCATTCCTGATCAATAATAACAGGGATACCGCCACAGCGCACCACATTTTCCACCATTCTTCCTCCAAAGACACCATTTCTGCAAACAATAACCTTTTCACCTGGTTCTATTAAATTAACAAATGCGGTTTCCATACCTGCAGAACCAGGTGCTGAGACAATAAAAGTGAGAGGATAGGAGGTTTGAAAGGCATACTGAGTCATTTGCTTAACCTCATCCATCATTTTAATGAATTGAGGATCCAAATGCCCCAGAGTAGGTTTTGCAAGAGATTGAAGTACAGAAGGATAAATGGGTGATGGTCCAGGACCCATTAATAATCTTTTAGCGGGCTCGAAGGCTGAGAAACTGGGAGCATCCTTAATCTCACTGTAAATCATCATTTTTATATTAAATATACTCATTTTTCATAAAAATGATGTGTTGACAAAACACGATAATAAAATAAGAGAGAAAGTGTATTTACTTGTTTAGCTGAAAATGGATTTTTTAACTATGGTATGGGCGGGAATAAATCCGCCTGTGCTAACCAGGGGATAAATCTGGGCGCCTTTTCCAATAAGAGAACCAGGAAGAATAACGCAATTAGCCCCTACTTCAACCTGATCACCAATGATAGCACCAAGTTTATTTCTTCCAGTCCGATATTTTTTATTTTCGGTTCTAATGGAAATATCCTTCCCATCAAATCTAAAATTTGAGAGAATAGCCCCTGCACCAAGATGTGCTTTATATCCGAGAATGGAATCACCGACATAATTGAAATGGGGGATTTGTACTCCATCGAAAAGCAGTGCATTTTTAACTTCAGTAGAATTACCTATGACGCAGTCATTTCCCGTGATGACATTTTTTCGTAAGAATGCACCATGTCGAATTTCTGTATTTGACCCAATTATGGCAGGTCCCTCAATAAAAGCAGTAGGTGCGATGGATACATTTTCTGAAACCCAGATGCCTGGTTTCCACTCCAGGTAAGAAGAAGAAATTAATGAAATAAAATCATCAAATTGGTTTTCCAGCAAGGATAAAACTTCCCAGAGATTTTCCTGAAAGAAAGCAGAGAATAGCGTGTGATTTAAATCAAATAGCTCATTAGTTAAGGATTCTCTCATTTCAAACGAACTAGTCTTCTGAAGTGATAACAAAAAGAGAATCTATTTGTGGATAATCTCTTTCTAAACGACAATACATTTTAACCAACTTGGCTGAAGTGGAAATCAAGTCTTTAGTTTCAAGTAAAATATTAAAAACTAAAATACTATTCCTGGCGCTATAAGTTTCGTTTTTAATTCCTTTTGCCTGACGGGAAATTAAATTTTCTATTTCCTCTAAAAGGAGTTTTTTCCTGGCCTTTATTTCATCGTACTGTAAATAATTTCTATTACGGGTAATTTGGGAACAATCCTTAAAAAACAAGCTAAGATCCTGACTAATTTTTCGAATATTTTGAGCTTGTTCTTCATCTAGCGCACCCAGCATATCTTCAACGTGCTTTTTAGCGGTTTCAGTGACAAAAACAGCAGATTGAACAAGATCCTGTTCAATATCATAAGCCATCAGATAAAGTCGGCTGCCCTCAGATAATTCCTCTTGAATACGCCGGATAGAATTATAAAAAGTATATTTAAATTCTTCATTACTTTTTTCAAGCCTTTCCATGGCTCTAAAAGCCTCTCTTAACTTTTTTCGGTCTTCCGATAATAATCCCTCAACGGCAGCCACATAACCTTCTGCCACAGCGTCTAAACTATCGGCAAGGCTTCCAGAAGTGCTATCCATGATTTGTCTTGTTGGGATAATCTCAGATTTCATGGTAGATTCCAGAATCTTTGCGTTTGATTTTTCTTTTTTATTATGCCATCTGATAGTAAATGCAATAAATAATACAGTAAGGAGAACCAAAAATCCTACCCCTAACATATCAAATTTAAACATGATAAAAGCAAAAAGACCAGATACACTAAAGGCAATAAAAGCAGTCAAAAGCCATCCTAAGATGACGCTTAATACACCACTTACTCTAAAAACGGCACTATCTCTTCCCCAGGCTCTGTCACTCAAGGAAGATGCCATAGCAACCATAAAGGTGACAAAAGTGGTTGAAAGGGGTAATTTTAAAGAAGTTGCGAAAGCAATCAAGGAACTTGAAACGGAAAGATTAACAGAGGCGCGGACTAAGTCAAAAGCGGGTGGATTTTCTATGGATTGATCATTATTTTTTAATTTGTAGGGTTGGAATCTACTTTCTACCCATTTAACAAATACTGAAGATTCCGTTTTATTATTTTTTCTATTAGGTTTCCACGTTAAGCGAACTAAACCGCGCGCGAAACGGTTCGATGAAAATCTTTCTAAACCTTCCGATTGTCTTCCCAGACTAACTTCAGTTTCTGTTACCGATCTCGCTTTTTTAGAAAACCAAAGGGTAAAAATCATAACAAAGCCTGCAATGACAAGCATATATGATGGAGCTGGATATGCTTTTGATAGTGAAACCATTAAAAGGCTGTCTGCATCCACACCACTCGACTTCCAGGTTTCATAAGCTTCAAATCCAGCTACGGAGACACCAATAAAATTAACTAAATCATTACTTGCGAACGCCATGGCTAAAGCGAAGGTTCCTGCCAGTACAATGATTTTTAAAATAGGAAATTTGGCAAACCAGGCTAGAACAAACAAAATAATCCCCCAGAATATTATGCTAATGCCAAACATTTCTGCTGTATTTTCCTTGGACCATGCTACGAATGAGGAAGGTATAAAAACGGCACCTTCTAAGCCCTTAAATAGTAAAAAATAGGTAATAGCACTTAAGGAAAGAGCACCCCAGATAATTCCCTGATATTGGGTTTGAGTAGCAGGGTTAAAAGTAAAAAATACTCTGACCACAAACATGATTAGCAAACCTACAACAAAGGCAACACCCACCGAAATAAAAATACCTGAGATAATCGTCAGGGCACTGCTAGAGTTAATATAGTTCAATATTTCATTTGCATTTTCGCCATTTGTGGAAAGCTTTATTACGGCAGCTATCATGGCAGCTCCTAACAATTCAAACACAATACTTACCGTTGTGGAAGTTGGAAGTCCAAATGTATTAAAGATATCGAGCAAGATGATATCAGCAAACATGACAGCAAGAAAAATGATCATTACTTCATGGAAATTAAACATTTGTGGATTAAAAATCCCTTTTCTTGCCACTTCCATCATGCCACCAGCAAACAAAGCACCAATTAAAATACCAAAACTGGCAATTATCATGATGTTCCTGCGTGAAGTAACTTGGGAACCGATAGCTGAATTGAGAAAGTTAACGGCATCATTACTTACTCCCACTACTAAATCGGCGAAAGCAAGAATAAATAAAAGAATAACCAGAATTACATAAACATCCATAGGTGAAAATTATATACCCTAAAAGTAAATTATGCGAAAAGTAAGGATTAATTGTAAACTAAAAGTTAATATTCAAGGAATTCTCTTGGAAAAGAAATTAATTTTGCGTGAATGGTTGAACTAATGAGATATCAAACTATAGAAATTTTTAATTTTAGTAAAAAATTGCTGGCGATTGAAAGTACCAGATTGGGTGGGGTATCTGACCATCCTTTTCATAGTTTGAACTTAGGTGTTTTTACTAATGACAGCCAAAACTGTGTTCAAGAAAATAAGGAAATTTTATATCAGGATCTTAAGATTGAAGAATCTCAAGTAGCCAGTGCTTTTCAATGTCATGGAAATGATGTGTTAAATGTTGTACAACCTGGCTATTATGAAGGATTTGATGCATTAATGACGGATAAGAAAAATATTTTTTTACAAATACTGGTTGCTGATTGCACTCCAATCCTTCTTTTTGATCCTGTCAAAGAAGTAATAGCCGCAATACATGCTGGTTGGCGGGGAACGGTAAAAGGAATTATTCCCAGGACTTTAGAAAAAATGTCAGAGATTTTCAATTCGAATCCTGCCGATTGCTTTGCCTATATTGGTACTTGTATCAGCCAGAAATTTTTTGAAGTAGATGAAGATGTTGTCCAATATTTTGAGAAAGAGTTTTATGTTTATGATGAGAATAAAGCTAAATATTTTATTGATCTTAAACTTTGTAGTTTAAAGGCACTGTTGCATTCTGGAATATCTGAAAATCAAATTTCGGTATCACCATTTTGTACGGTAAAGGATAATCATCTTTTTTTTTCACATAGGCATGAAAAGGGTACAACTGGAAGATTTGGAATCATTATTGGGATGAGAAAATAAAAAAACGCCGAATCATGGTAATAATGATTCGGCGTTTTATGTTCAAATACTTAAATGTTATAGAGGATTTTGTACTGCTAATTTGTTAGCGTCTAATTCACGTCTTGGAATTAAAAACTCCCAGCGTGGATCACCTGCAGGTACATCAA
>Ga0214917_10004226_pt1 | contig 16116 bp, 34 predicted proteins | sample LL_1208_BB_MetaG_FD_177983 | JGI IMG/M metagenome (GOLD analysis project Ga0214917, IMG submission 177983) | Freshwater microbial communities from Lake Lanier, Atlanta, Georgia, United States - LL_1208_BB | ecosystem: Environmental > Aquatic > Freshwater > Lake | place: USA: Georgia | collected... | reverse complement strand
TTATTATGAAATACCTTACAGCCATGCTTTGAATCAACATGTAGAATAATTACTGTAGAATACTCAGCAATATTCTTCTTGGGATTACATAAGGAGTCGCAACCTATGTAGATCGCTGACTCCTTGCTAGAATTCATTATAGCTTCTTTAGCTTTCAACCACATAATTAAAATAATCCGTTTCGATTGACTTTACCGAATCAAATCGGAAAGAACGCCAACCATTCTGTTCTAGATCCCATACGGTAACGACCGTCGGAGAAACAGCTGATGGGACACTAGGTGCCTCTGGGAGATACTCCGACAAAGTCGTACAAATCATAGTGCGCTTGCTGCCATCCTTCTTAGAAAAGACAACAGTTGCTACATCTGTAGAAAGTAGCTTTCGCAGTTCTGTAATATCCATTATGAGTTCCTTATGGATGAGAGATTTTGAGTGTTAGAGAAAACTTATCATACTGTTTCAGAAAATCAAGCTGTCTGCTCATAGTCTCCTCGATTTTATCTGAATATACAGGAAAACTATGATAGGAGGTAATATCTTTACCTCGTACTGGAAAACTAGACTCGATAACGGCTTTCATTGTATTTCCTTAAAAACTGGTACGCTTGCTCAGATTCGAACTGAGATCAACCCCTAATCTGGGCTCCGGGATATAAATCCGGTCGTTTTACCGTTAAACTACAAGCGCATGGTAGGGAAGACGGGACTCGAACCCGTACGGCCGAAGCCACAAGTTTTTAAGACTCGCGCGGCTACCAATTTCGCCACAACCCCTCTTGTTGAAACCAATATAATCAAAAATAGGTTCGAAGTCAAGAACTATTTTCAAAAAGCTATGAAGTAGGCAGTCCTAAAATACTAGCTAAAACTTGATTATAGTACCTACTCAACGATCCGCCAGGAGTTCCATATAGTCTCCATACCATTAGACCCAACATACCCTTCGAAAGAATATAATCACGTATGGTTGCACATTGGCTACTATTAAACACAGGAGAGCCAGGACCAATACCTACAGACATTATAATCTTATTCCATTGAATGGTTTGATCTCCCAGTGGGCCTTTCAGAAGAGCTTCTTGCTTGCTTAATTGTAAAGCAAGAGGATCGGGATCAGATTTATAAACTAATGTACACAAGAATAAGTTAGGAGTCTGATTCATCAAGTATAGATTGTCTACAGAGAACCCCGTCCATCTAGCCCCAGCATTGTCAAGCGGATTCGCATAGACAAGAAACTCTTTATTGCTATAGGCACATAGCTGAGCATACAACTGAACCTGAGCCAATAAGTCAGCAGGTGACCTGTTGTCTTGTGCTTCAGCATCTAGTACAATACCTGTACCTCTTGTGGAGTCACTGATTCTTGCGGCTGGTAGAATAATCTTGTCCATGCTCACATAATAAGTTCCCAGCTGTGATTTAAACAGATCAGGGAACAAAGTATCTTTGTTAGTGTTCGCGTCTGTCCATAGATATACGTCTGAATCTGCATATCCAGCTTCGTTTGCAATATCTAGGTACCCCTTGAGCATAGGATTTGTACTACCAGTATGAGGTTGGTAACCTAATGAGAAACGAATCATTGCTTCTGTTGCAGCATTTGCTTTTGTTAAGCTCGAATATCTAGCACGACAATCATACCCAAGGCGTCTAAGTATTAAGTTAGAAGGACCAGGGGGTAGTGGATTTGGCCTATTATTACGTAAAGGCTGATTTGGGTCGCATGAGAATGCTGATCTCATATGCCAAAACCAGTGGTGTCCAGATACTTTTGTTGCTGTAGAACTAACAACTTTATCTATTTGTTGAGTCGCTGCATCAGATACCGGAAAGTATACATAAGTATTTTCGTTGGTCGAATTACTAGCAGGAGGAGGTGCTTGTTGATATACTCTGAAGTTAGTTCCGTTTATTGCTTTGACTTGATCAATTGTTGTTGGAGTAAAGCAAGCGGGTAAAGGATTTTCAGGTTCTGGTATAATGTCTCCTGTTACAGTACCACAGGTAACCAAATACTGAAGGCATATTTGATAAAGAGTATTACACTCGGAGCTAGTTAATCCGCCACCGAACATAGCTAGAGCAAGTTGATCTGGTGACATGCCTACTGAAGAATAACCTAAGTTGAATAGAAACACAGGGGAAAATGTAGGAAGAGGATCCTCAGTAATACCGGTGTTAAGTACAATACTATCGTTCTTACAAGTATAAACGTTTTGTGAATCGACTCTACTATAACCGATAAACCCTAGACCTGTAGATACTGGAATTTGCAGAGAAGAAATTGTATTGGGCCAAACATAGCCATAAGCCCCGCTTTTCACTCTTATTGCTGCTCTTCCCTGAGAAGAAGACGCCTGAGCACCAATTTCAATTGATGTTGCTGAAGAAAAGTCTGATAAAGACCACACAAACATACTAGCACTTCCAGCTTTATAATTTCCCCCTTGAGACTCAACCTGGGCTAGAAAACAGTTTGTGTTGACAAATACCGTAGACCCATCACCCTGTATACCATACCCAGGAATATGAGCAGCCTGGTTTTCTGGAGTAGAACTACCATCATATTTTTGTTTGATCAAGTTCTTAATCGCTGGCAGTCCGCTCTCAGAGTTTAGAGGATAAAAAGCATCTAGCTTTTGCCATATACCAGCCGCTTTTAGATCAACTATTAGTGTATTAAGAGCGTTCATCCAAGTTATGCTAGGATTACCTCCACAACGACGAAGATATATCAGAAGCTCAGGTTGTATTGAGTAAATGGGGGTTGGCTGAATTGCCGTACCAATTTGATAACTCATCCTAATGCGCCTCTAAGATCATCCCAACCAAAACACCACATGGATACTGTACCAGCAGCTGAACTTGATCTATATCTTACCTGCGCGGATGTGTTGGTATATACATCAGGGCGTACTGATAGGGCTGAGCTGTTTATATCAAATGGACCAGTATTAAATGCACTGTTTGGTGCGATGTCCGGACCGTTTGGATCGGATATCAATGTATTAACAGCACTACCATTAACTATAATTTGTGGTCTTACAGAAATACCGGTAGGAACATTTCCTAGTGTTACCAACTGTGCAGTAGTTGCTGTAGTTGCCGCGGTCAATGGATGCGATGGTGCTGTGAGAATGAATCTATTGTAGTTTTGAGTAAACTGTACCCAGTTCTTACTTGCATCAGAGAACATTGAGCCTATTCTTCTGAAATAACTGTAACCAGTAGGGAGTGTAGGGCTACTAACGGATGTGCTAAAAAGAATATCCGTAGTGCCATCAACTTTAGCAATTAGGAATATATGATAACAAGTGCTGACTGCAGAGGCGCCTGTATCGAGACCGTTGTTGCTGCTTCCTGCCGTCCACGATCCGGATGCCTGTAGTATCTTGTTTGTTATGGCTGAGTTGAGAGACATGATAACACTGCCTGTGCTATCGGTAGCCTGCCCTGTAGATACGCTGAGACCCGTAGTTGAGTTATAGTTACTTAGGGTTAACCCGTAGATGTATCCTTTGACGATTGATCCTGCAGGACCGGGAAGTCCCTGCGCACCAGTATCACCCTTGGCGCCAGCAGCCCCTTTCAAATTAGTATAAGGTCCTGCCCAATAAGGACCAGTATCTATGTCATCAGTCCATATAAAATAATTGCCTGTGTTTGTATTTAAGTATATAGTACCAACGTTAGGTGCAGGATATAGATTTGGATTGTATTGTTCTGGAGATAGTGTAGGATCTACACCACCCGTTATCCATCCTATACCTCTTAATCCTTGAGCACCTGTTGCTCCAGTTGCTCCAGTTGCTCCATTGGTCCCATTAGTTCCTGCGGGTCCTCTTGGTCCAGCAGGCTTGATAGTCATACTATATGATTGATTTGTAGAATAACTGAAGTTGGGGCAACTAATATTAGTTACGTAAAGAGTACTATTACTAATATTCGTTATCAAAGCATATCCTACAACCGAATCAGCTACGCCCTCACCCGCACCTTGTCGGTCGATCAGTTGAACATACATTCCTGAAAGAAAATATTGAGTATCAAGTACTGGCCAACTCTGTGATGAACCAATTGCACCAGTATTGAAAGCACCATTTCCTACTGTAAACTCTTGAGCCGCATTTATACCTGCTGATCCGTTAGCTCCATCAACACCATTTTTACCGGATAATGCTATAGTACTTCCAGCATTAACAATATTACCCTGTGCGCTAGAGGGGCTGCCTAAGTTTTTAACTACTAATGAAGTCGTACCACCACCACTAATGATTTGACCATAAAACGTTATGGCTGGTGACTGTGAATTATCATATATGTAAATGTATGAATTGTTTAGATATGAAATACCATTAGCAACATTTATAGTCACATTGTATGTTGACTGAGGTATAGTAAAGTTGCTTGCAACATATGATGTTCCTGGTGGCGAAAGAACAATACCATTGCTAATACGAACGGCAATATTACCATTGCTCATTACAATTAGAGTTACAATGTCAACTGTGCCCGGTGTTGTGCTTAGAACACTTCCTGGAGGAACAATATAATTACTATCAAAAAATAAAGTTCTCGATCCTATAGTATCTTGTTTTATATATAGATCAATTTGAATCCCTTTAGCAGCAGTAACCGGATTCGCTAAACTAATATTACCTGTTGCTGTAAATTCATATTTACCTGCTGTCAAAAAGTTTAGGTTAGATCCAAATGGGCCAGAAATATTCCCTAGTGATATAGGCTCTAAATAAAAAATAGCAGGACCTACAGGTCCTTGTGGGCCTGGAGGACCTGCAGTGATTACTTCTACTAGTTTTGATTCTGAAGGAATGGTTAATTCTAGTGTGAGCGGATTAGCATCTAGCTCAACTATGGTCGGATTTTGTCCAGATTCTATTAAAACTACTGTATTATCCATCAGTATATCCTATTGCTAAGGAGGCCTTCCCTCTTATCCAGTAGTCTTTGTGCCCAATAGGGCTTACTACTAATAAATCCCACACGCCACTGGTATCAATCTGAGACGTTATACTATATGGAATTGACAGAGTAAATTTTCCTGTAGTTCTATCTACCCAATTAACGACCATACTTGCTAACAATTTTGACTTATTTGTGGTCCATACTTGTGCTTGTATGGTATATCCAGTAAGATTTATTGGAGAACCATCTGAATTCTTGAGCTGTAGGGTGAGGGAGAAATCCGCTTTCTGTGGGATGCTTATATTATAAGAGGCCGGTGTCATAGCAGCCTCCCGTTATTATTTGCCATAATGTAGTTCCTGCCAGGCCTACTTGTCGGCCTCTTAGCTCTTTATTGTACTAGCTACTACGATATGAAGCCAAAATGTAGCTAGCCAGTTCCAAAAGGTAAGCTGGATAGTTGTACCGAATAGCTGATTAATCGCTAAAATAGATAGCCAAGGGCCTACAACAAATAGTCCCATAACAAATAGGACTATTCCTGTTACACCAAGAGCAAGTATAGTTTTTTCTAACATTTAATGTTACTCCAAAAGAGTTCAAAAGTCAAGTTATTTTTTTACGAGGCTAGAATGAAGTCGCCTGTACGGTCTAGAAATTTATAGTCTATCTTCGTTGGACCAAACTCTTGGATTGAGTCAAAAATAGTCTGTTTCTCAAACTCGGCACAAGAATATACATCTAGTTGCATAAGTCCGGGACTTTCTTCATCCCAAACATGCAAAACTATGTGGCTAGTTTCAATGACTGTGGCCACTGTTAGGCCACGATTACCTACCATGTCAGAATACGTAGCATATGGACCCATTAGAATCTTCATTCCAATAGCATCCACTAGGTTACGCTTCCACTCGGTGATGTAAATAGGATCAGTTGGAGGGGCAGCTAGTTCTGCCCTCACTACAAGATGATGATGTACAAGCAATTCATTTTCCTTCAAGCCATTTGCCAAAGCATGACCGATAGGGACGATATACGTCCACTCCATATTGTTTAAGATGATCTAGAGATCCTAGATCATACGCGTAGGCACCGTCAAAGTAGCCTCCATACTCCGTATATTGAGGAAAGTACGGGGATGGCTCTTCGATCGGTTCAATAACATAGACCTGATAATAGTTATTAGTCTTATCAGATGCTTGTTTTTGTTCTAACACGATGGCCATACAATGCCTACGAGCATGCCAAACAATTTGGCCTCGCTCGAATTCTTCTCGTGCACACTGTTCTGGAATTAATCCAGCGTGCCAGTAGTCCCCAGCAGTTACCTTCTGGGGAACACCTACTGACTCAATAACTTCCTTAACAAAGCCCGTAGAACGGTAAATACGCTTTGAAATCTCAGCTATTGCGTCTCCGTCAAGATAACCTTCGATGATGGTCTGAATCTCATGCGGAGTAGCAGCTTTACCACGATTTGCAGCGCGACGACGCTGCTGCTCCTCTTGATCTTGCTTATATTGTTCAATGATTCTAGCTAGACGTGTAGTATTGTACGAGATGTTAAGAATCTCGCAAGCGTCTTTCTTAGAAATAGGCTTCTCGGCCTCAAGAAGTTCGATAACTCTCTTGATATGTGCCTCTGTAAGGTTTTCACCTTCTTTAGCCTTTACTTTACCACGAGTTGCCATACTATATCTCCTTGAAAATGAGTTGCTATTATACTAAGAAAGGCTTGAAATGTCAAGTTAAATTTTGAAGATCCTAAGCACTTCGTCTTCTAGCTCGTATTCTAGCATATCGCCCTCTTCCCATTCTAGCTTTGCTAGCATGCTTTCGGGTACTACGATGAAATATTCATCGAGGTCTTCATCATATTCTAATTCCATAATCATCCTGTTAGTCCTTCGCAGGCCTCTACAACATCGGGAAAATGTTGTCTAATAATTTCCCAGCATAGATCAGCCACTTCCATGTGCTCTAGCTGAGTTCCGTGTCCGCGTCGTAGCATACAATAGTGTACCCACGAACGAAGTGTTCCATTTATATAAAGAGTTGAGACTGTCATACCCTCTGGAAGAATCGCCCGAGCCTGCTCCTTGGCGATGTCCATTTCTAGTGCCCACTCATAGTTTTCTTCGATTCGCTGAAGAAGATCAGCCTGACGCATACGCCACTCTTCCTTTAGACGATCATCATCAGTCTGAATAGAGTTCTGGCGATTCTTCTTGTCCTGTAGACGAGCTTCACGAAACTCAAAGTCTACGGCTTTTGCATAACGCTGGCTAAACTCCTGAAAGGAGAAGCTGCGGTGCCTTAGAATCTGTCGCGCAATATCTCGTGTAGTTACTACTTCGATATTGACGTTCACCATTTCTAGTGGAGACCAGTGTCCTTCAGTTAGAAGATGGCGAATAAGCTTAGAGCCTGTGCCATGATTCTCCTGATTCTTTGGATTTGATACTCGTGCACAGTAGGCTACAAGTTCCTGCGCTGTTGAACAGCCAGTATATGCGCTAGGCTGTGTTAGCCCAATAAGGTTACACTTCATTAAAAACTCCGATAATAATTAGTACAATAATTATTGCCCAGATCCAAATAGGAATCTGAGCTAATAATGCTGCTAGCGCAATAAAAAAGATGATTGTTATAATATCCATCAAGGCCTCCCAGATACTCTACCATTCTGTGTAGCTACAATAGCATCATCCCACCAGTACGGCTTGCCACGACGCTTCCACGAAGCGAAAGGAGCCTTGTCTAGCATATAGAACATTCGGTAGGATGCGACAGCATCATCAGACTTTAGCTGATCGGGCATCGCAAGAGTTGGTGTAGACCAGCCGACATTTGGCAGTCTAGTGGGCTCAGGCATACGATTAGCCTCTGCGCAGGATGCGTGAGACTTATTACCACGCCACATCGTTTCCTCATTGAGAGCGTTGATGTAGTTGATAATCCAGTAGTGGTGCTCTAGGCTACTACGAGCCCAAATAGCAGATGGATGGGAAACATGAGTTGGCAGGTATCTAGTGAAAGTGCGATCATCAATACTCGGTTCCATACGTTTAGCAGCATTAATAACATCTAATTCTTCCTTATTTAATTTGCGGGGTACATAACCTAATAGCTTATCTACCCATAGAGTAGTAGTAAGAAGCTGTGCGGCTTCGAGCTGCATCTTACCTACATGTCGGTCGATATGGTACTCTGCACACTTGTCTAGATCATGATCGAGATAAAATAAATTCACTTACCAATTCCAACTGCAAGTTAGCTTGGTTTGACCAAGTACCGTAATAGGAAACTTAGGTGTGACTACTTCTAGCCATTCCATAGCCTCACTAATATACATATCTTCTTCGTCATCCAGAGTTATATCTGGATGTTGTGTAACAAATGCTGCTCGCACAGTACGAAGCTGGTCTTTTAGTTCCTCACTAAAATCGGCGAAAGCATAATAGCCCTCGTGACGATCCGCCTGCTTCATCTGGTCAAAGAGAGCCTTACTATGGGTATAGTAAATGCTTTGACCATCCCACTCACTACCCCAACGAACAAGAGCAACGTAAACAGTATCCATAAGTTATTCCTTTCTAAAGAACTAAATTAGCAAAGAACTAGGAGAAAATCAAGCCATATTTTCAAGCATCTTGAGACGCTTGTCAACTAGTGTACTATATCCTGCAATGTCGTGCCAAGAGTCGGAATAGACTGTTCCGCAAGGAGCATTGAGAATACGGGCGATCTTATCAGCAATAGTTGTAAGAGCCTGCTTCTCGTCATACGCTAGATGATCCCAGTTTCCTGATGAACGCATTACGTCCTGAAGCTGCTGGGCAATCTTAGCATGTTCCTCAAAGGAACCATAACGAGCGCCACGCTCTGATAGTGTGTTTTCTATAGACAAGTTTTTATATCCTTCTTTTCATTCATTGAGGTCTTTATACAGTTATAAATATCTATCACACTATTTAGTTGATGAGATACTGAATTATACTGTATATCTGTATTAGTAGCATCCTCGATCTGCGCTGCCATACTAGGGTCTTTCAGCGGAGGAAGCGGACCAGCTTTTTGTGCAAGATTTGGCGGAAGATCAGGGATTTGCACTGGTGTACTAGCAAGGCCAGTATCTGGTGCATGAGTACACGCTGAAAGCGCAAATAGTAGAACTAGTACTCTTTTCATGGTTTTGGTCCCTCTGCTCTGATAGCATTTCTGTTATCTAGAATCTCTTGGCTTACCTTGCAATCCGCTGGGATTTCCTTAGTTAAAGTAAAAATACGATCTTTGTAGACTGTCTCTTTCTTGATACGTACTTCTGCCTCTTTTTGCTTAGTAGCACCATAGTCAGCAACAACATCAGCATTATGCTGAGTTGTCTTGGCGTTCTTAATATTTTCAGCCTTGATACGCTCTTCCCAATAATGTCTTTCTGTAGCTACGCCCTTATCATAATAAGTGCTAGACACTACGTAGAAAGCGATTACCAAAGCTACTAAAGGAAGAGTCCATTTCCAATTATCTAATAGGAACTTTTTAATTCCTAGAAGTTTTAATCCTAGCCATATCCACATTTATATACTCTGCGGAAAATCCGCCTAGACAAATGCAAATAGGGGGCATAAGCCCCCTAAATACAGTCATCACATTTTGGAGATTCAAATACTTTCCTAGTAGATGGTAGGCCACAACCAGTACAGGTTTTAGTAGACATGACTTGTGCGAATAAAGCATAATGGTCTGTAATTCTATCTCCTCCTGAATACGCTACAGAAAGAGTGTTATGACGTACTCTAAAAGTAATATCATAAATAGGTACGCCATTATTTAGTCGTGCATCATGGTCTACAACGGTTAGAAAAGCATCAATGATGTGATTCCAGCCTTCTGGGACTTCATCCTCGACAGAGTAGTTCAAGATACTTCTCCCGATCCTGTGCGGTAAAATAGGCACGTTCTTCTGAAGGAGTCATCGCTCTAGATTGTTTACGACCCTTCTTGTCTGTCCAGCAGACATAGTTAGTGCCATCGAAAGGAATTGTCCAAGGTGTCATTCTATCTCCTTTATAAAATGGCCCGTTCTGTTTCGAGGTGGAACCATACCCAAGTAGATTAAGCCGCTAGGGCAAACTCTACAACGCTGTTGTCATTTGCAGCATTTATTGTTTTTGGCACTTTGCCAGGCAATAGTCTCGGCGTTCCTATTACACGAAAATCGATCTCAGTTCCGCCCCATGAATAAGCACTGGGAACTTTACCTGCCCGGAGCAGTCAACGTCTTGGCTCTCCGCAGTGCTTACTGGTGGAGCGGCTGGGAGTCAAACCCAGGTCTTTCCGCTTTTATTGTCGGCTGTCAGCGACTATATATCTGATATAACAAAAGTTACATCAAAAGTCAAGAATTATTTTATAGAAGTCTCTCGGCCTTAGCACGAAGATGCTCAACTGGTGACATACCATAGTCTGGATGCTTCACTGAAAGATTAGCCATCACTAGATGTACTCCAGTTGACTTATATTCCATCTCACGACGCTTGCGCTTTCTTTCTAGCTTTTCTGCGCGAGTTTCTAGGTTTGGCCAGTTTACTGCCACTCGACGTGGCTGCTTCACGGTCTCGCTTGTATTCGTTTCCTGCATTTACTATCTCCTGTAATGTTCTTCCACAGCCTTCGCAGATTTGCGTAAGCTGATTTAATTTGCACTTCTTAACGCACTTACTCACTTTGATTCACAAGTTCCATCATGTCGGCCGTAACCAGGGCAACCTTAGTGAAGTCGCCACTTTCAATGGCTCCTACTAGCTGCTTGGTAAGACCTAGTGCGCCACCATTCTGTGACATTTTAAGCTGGAACTCTTTCCGCATATCAGCGACCTTATTTCCAGCAGCCTCAATGGCTTCATCACGATCTTCTAGCTCACGCATTGCCTTAGCAGCGGATAGCGGTTCCATGCTACTAACAGGAATCACCTTCTCCACTTCTAGCATAACGGCCTTTAGCTTATCAGAGTTTACCATCTTATTTCGCTTACTGTTAAACTCTGCTGCAAGTTCTCCATTTTGGAACATCTTGTGCAGCTCAATAAGTAGCTCAATTGCATTTTTCATTTTAGTCCTCGCTCCTTAAGAACTTTCACTATATACAATTATAGGTTTCAAGTCAAGAAATAAATTAAGCAACCCACAATAAAATATTCCGAGGTTAGGTTAAAATAGAACTTGACTTTTAACCTCAAATCACCTATATTCTTTAAATGCAACGCATAATGCTTGCATAAGTTAAAGGAAATGGACTTTTGGGTAAGAAAAGAATTCGAAAGAAGTATACTTCAGCTGGTGTGCACAGCAATGTAGCCACTAAGAATAAGTTTGACACTTGGAGTATGTTTGATCGAGCACTATTTAAAATCCGAGCCCTTGCTAAGGGAAAGCGTGTTTGCTACACGATTCCCAACCCCGACAAGAACAATACCAAAGCAAGGTTTATTAGGGTTTGTCAGAATGGATGATAATGTCATTGAGTTATTTGGAAGAAAGCCAGAAGAAAAAGTTGATCCAGTACTAGACTTTGTACAGGAGCACCTTATTCCCTGGGCTGAAGATAATGGATTGGATATTAATTCCATGAAATTCAAACTCAATGGAGCAACTATTATGACATGCTTACAAGGAATGTTACTGGATGACATTTGAAAAGTTAAACGAGGAAGCGATCATTCCTCAATACCAAACAATCGGATCGGCTGGCCTAGATCTTCATAGTATTGAAGCAGTCGTACTTGCGCCAGGTGAAAGAAAGTTAGTCGGAACTGGACTAACAATCAATCTACCTGCTGGCACAGAAGGGCAAATCCGCCCTCGCTCTGGCCTAGCGTTTAAGCACGGCATCACCGTTCTCAATTCCCCTGGCACTATTGATGAAGATTATCGAGGAGAACTTAAAGTTCTACTTTATAATGCTGGAGATAGTACTTTTAGTGTTGAGAAGGGCGATAGAATTGCGCAGCTAGTAGTGAATCAGGTTTATAAACTCACCGGATTTACACTAGATAATACAAGAGAAGATAAAGGGTTTGGGTCAACAGGTCTATGAGGGTCGAAGTAAGAAATAACAACGTGGATCGTGCGATGCAGATTCTAAAGAGAAAGCTGATCGACGAAGGCGTCTTCAAAGAGTTACAGGAACGTCGTTGCTATGAAAAACCAAGCGATAAAAAGCGTCGGTTAAAGCGAGCGGCAGTTGCCAGGGAGAGACGTAGGGAGCGCGAGCGAGTATCGTGATAACTACTAGTGGATTGCATAAATGAGGTGGCTAACGTCGCATATTATGAAGCGAGAGCTTCAGAAAATAATATGCGAGCGGTGGTTCACGTCATAATCAATAGAGCAAAGGAAAGAGGCGTTTCAACATGTTTAATCGTGAGAGAACGCAATCAGTTTGCTACTAAGGGTAAAATTAAAGAACCAAGCAAATGGCAAATAGCCAAGCGAATAGTTCTACAGCCCGGAAAAGATTTGACTAAGGGAGCCACGTTCTTTCATAACTTGAGTGTGAAGCCATATTGGTCTTATACTCTTAGAGTTACGTATAGAGTGGGCGGCCACATCTTTTACGCAAAATAAATGAAGCCCGTTAGGTTCGCCTAGCGGGCTTTTTTATGCGCACGTAACATTTGTACTTTAAAAAGGCGTGCTCGGCGCATACCTAAAAATAAAGCCCGCTTCCATTGCTGGAGGCGGGCTTTTTGTTACATTTCTTCTTGCCAAGCCCAATGGACCGCAATCCAATCTTCAAGGCAATTTTCTTTAGTTATTAGTGAATGACCCGGCGGATATTTGGTAAGCATTCTCATTTCCCAGTATGGCCAATACTCTTCGAGAATAACATCCTCTCTCATAGTAAATACCATTGGCTGGTCATCTTCTCCGGGTTCTACATAAGAATAGTATCTCATACTTGTCGTCTGTCTCCCGTTACTTCTTCACCATCTACTATAGCATTATGAAGATACATGTAGCCACAGTCCATTCCTAGAGCATAGGCCTCTGGACCAAAGTCAAATACGTCATATAGAATATAACGGTAAGTTCCTTTCTCTTCAATCTCACCTTTATAGATGCGTTTTACTACAGAGTAGAAGGCAGCCAGCTGATCTTCGTAATCTAGAGAGTTCCAATACTCGTCGTACTCTTTCTCTCTAGCCTCTTTAGCTTCTATCTGTAGTTGTGCTAATTCCTGCCACGCAGGATCATCAAGGAAGGTCAATGATATTACCCCTATTAAAGTCATGGATATTCTCAGTACCATATCCATGAGGATTACAAACGATCTTAGTGCTTCCAATCATGTAGTCAAAGTTATTATGAACGTGTCCATGTGTCCACAGTTTAATCTGAGGACGATCCATAATGAACTCATCTAGATCTGAATAGTAACCACGATTAGCGTAGTAGTACATGGGATCCTTATAAGAACTATGGATAGATTGCACCGAAGGTGCATGGTGGGTCATAACAATAACCTTATCTTGACCCTCGGTCTGCTCTTTAATATACTTCAGCGACTTAGAGTGCTCAACTGCTGAATCTACCGGCCAGAAACGCTTCCAAGGCTCCTTAGAGTAATTAACAATCTTAAAGTCATTCATGTAACCTTGTAGATAGTTAAGAACAAGCGGGTTATAATTATCACAGTCGGTCCATAGAGTTGCACCGATGATCTTATAATCATCAATAACCACACTAGAATTATCTAGAATAGTCAGATTGGAATGATTAAGTTCCTCACGAAGAGTGCTCACAGTCTCTAGAAAGGTTCCGTGATAGTGCTCATGATTCCCAGGGACATAGATAACGTACCCATAGTTATCTGATGCTTTCTTAAAGAAGTCACGAATAATCTGCCCAAGATAATGCTTAGGACTAGCCTCTGACCTAGTTAGGTAATCCGCAACACAAATATCTCCATTGAGCATCAGAATATCTGCGTCATATGGATTGGTTGCTCGAAACTTGTGATTGAACTCTAGATGTAGGTCACTCATTTGATGAATGCGCATAAAAAATCTCCCTTTAAGCAGCCATTATAGCGCCTAAAGGGAGACATGTCAATAACTAATTTTATGAACGTGATCAAAAGCCCTATATTCCTGACCCTCTAGATAAGGATGGTCTTGAATAAAGAGTTTCGGTAGTTCTTCATCAGAGACTTCTCTGATGCTAGTAATATTCTCAGCTACATGATGTTGGCTGAACTCTTCTACCTCTTCCATCGTTACTTCATCTGCTGCGTGATCTGGATGTTCACAATCAACCACATAACGCATACGAAAGATAGATACGGTTTCTACTAGATACTTAGGCATTTGGTCTTCCTACTTTCTTGGCTTTATCAAGTGCTTCCTCAGCTATGTTAGCACAGCTATATCCACGAGCATGGCCATGAGAGTGACCAAACTCTTCAATTCGTTTTAGTGCCTCTTCCATAATCTTAATTTTAGCACTCATAATTTCTTCAGGATATACGATCATTTTTACCTCTTGTTACAATATTAAGATACCACGCATCATAAAAGCCGTCAAGCCACTCTAGATCTTCAATAGAGTCTTTCTCAAATGGAGATAGTACAATCTTCTTTGTGTATCCATCTCGAAAAGCCTCAATGCCCTGACAGTATGCGTGTCTGAACTTATTTTCTTCTATCTTTTTCTGAAAACTAGTCACAGGTCCACTCCACGTGTTTGATGCCAGATTCTGTAATTGCAGACTCACATACTGGACAAGGCTTAGCGTTTACATACTTTCCACGCTTACTAACTCGACTTACTACGATTCGATGTGCTTTTGACAGATTTCTACAGCGAATAATGGCATCCATTTCCGCATGAAGAAAGACTTTCTCAGGACGACCAACCCTAGCAGCATGAAGAGCCTGCTTAGGGTGAGTCTTAACATAGGAATTTTTCCCAATGCTAAGTACACGGCCCTTCTTATCATAGATAATAGCCGTAATATCCTGAGTCTGTCGTCTAGCCATTAGTCCCAAAGTCCTCGATAGTACTTACCAAACAAAATAGTTCCGCGCTGAATACGAGCACTATGGGCTTTATGGCCTTCCACATCGTACCCATTCTTAAAAAACTCGTCGTCATTGCTATCATCAATAATCTGTTCAAATGCCCAGATCATTTCATTAATTACCCACTCCCAGCGTTTATGCCAGTTATCGTCTGTATCATACTCTGATACTTTTGGGACTGAAGTAGAACGAAGTTCCTCTGGAACATCTTCGTCGTCTACTTGGGGAGAGCCCATACTATTGTCCCGAAGCTTCTTAAGCATAGGAACAATAATGAGTCCTAGGGTATGATCCATACTCCAAACATCGTAATTGTCAATATGAATCTTGATTTTACGCTTTTGCTTACTATGAATCCAGTTACAAACACGATTAAGAAAAGTGTTACTTAGCCACTCACCAAATTTGTGTACGGATTCATCCTCATCCTTATTTTTCCAAAACAGAAGCATTTCAGCAATCTGGTAAGGGCCGACCCAACGAGTATACGGTCCAATTTCAATCTTCATCAATAATCCAATCTATCTGGTGAGATGCTACTACTTTAGTAAGCATAGTGCCATCCGGAGCCTCTAGTTCTAGATGTACAGCAGTCGAATTTCTCAGCCTACTATAGGCATGAACAATATATTCAATGCCTAGATCATCCCAATTATCATTATTTAGTGTGCACTTCATCGACGCATCCTCGCAATATCTTCTGCATCTTCCTGCTTAAACACAGGAACCATGTTGGACTTGTGCATAGTAGCAATACCCATGAGCTTGTCGCCAGTGTAGGTCATTTCCTTACGTGAAGCAACAAAACGATCATACATGTCACCACTAGGAATCTTGGGGGACTCCCGACGATAGGTGGTAGCATCTAGTCCGGACTTGACCGTAGACTTAGTGCGACCAAAGCGAGACTTACCCGAGCGGTAGAGCTTGTACTGCTCTAGGGTCTTAGTCTTGGAACCGAGGCGCTTCATGAGCGCATTGTATTCGTTAAATTCTCTCGTAAACTTGTCCATGCTTTACTCCTTAAAGTATGAATATACATCAAAGCGGCTTGAAAGTCAAGAAATAAAAAAGGGGAAGCCGAAGCCTCCCCTTTTAT
>Ga0214917_10004225_pt1 | contig 16117 bp, 6 predicted proteins | sample LL_1208_BB_MetaG_FD_177983 | JGI IMG/M metagenome (GOLD analysis project Ga0214917, IMG submission 177983) | Freshwater microbial communities from Lake Lanier, Atlanta, Georgia, United States - LL_1208_BB | ecosystem: Environmental > Aquatic > Freshwater > Lake | place: USA: Georgia | collected... | reverse complement strand
ACCATGGCGTTCGCGGGGGCGCGCGTGACGGCGGTGGACATCAATCCGCAGTTCGTGGACCTGATCCGCAAGCGCGCCGCCCGGCTTGGCCTGCCGATCGAAGCGGTGGTCTCGAACTTCGACAACTACACCGACTCGCGCCGGTACGACCTGGTGTTCTTTTACGAGTGCCTGCACCACAGCCTGCGCCCCTGGGAAACTCTGGCGCGGATGGTGCCGCTGCTGAAACCGGAAGGCCGGATCATGTGGGCGGGAGAGCCCGTGAACCGCTCATGGTGGAGGCATTGGGGTCTGAGGCTTGACCCCGAATCGGTTTATGTGATGCGGAAATACGGATGGTGGGAGGGCGGTTGGTCGGTTGAGTTCGTGACCCGTTGTTTCGAACGGTGCGGGATGTCGCTCCGCGTGATTCCGCAGATTGGGCTCGATGGCGGACCGGTGGGCTTCGCGGTTCGAAAAGAAGATGCGGGCAAGGTGTTGCCAGACCTGACCGTGGCGGGAACATTCCGGTCGAAACTTCACGCCTCGATGCAGTTGTGGCCGTGGTGGCTGGCCGCCGGGGTTCAGTTGGCAGGCGGTCTGCGACGGCGTCTTGCCGGTTAACCAGTCCGTTCTTTGTCAGATTACATAATTTAGGCAACATTATCCCCTTTTCTGGCCTTAGATCACCGGTCGGTCGGGAACTTCACAGCCGGCAGACATCGATCTTTTGCAGAAATTGCCGATGTGAGTCGTGTGATCATCCCACCCGGGCAGGATGTCGGGGGCAGCGGCATGGAACGCGGGCAGTTGATTTGGCTGCTGCTGGGCACGGGCGCCATGGCGCTTTTCACCAGCGGGGGACGGGCGGCGGATGATGGCCAACCGATGTCCAGCGCGCCGGACCACACCTTCGCCCGAGCGGGCAACTCCAACATGGTCTCCAAGCTTGCCGGGCCAAGCCTGACCCGGGGGAACATTCTCATTCCAGTGGGGGGAGGCGCCCCGGCTTTGCTCCACTCCCGCTCAAGCGCCCCGGCGTCGCAGTTCGAAGGCACCTACGGCATGGATTGGTCGGGCCGATGGTTCCGCAGGGGGGTGAACCTGCGCCACGCCTTCGCTCCCAAACTCCAGGGCGGGGCGGGATCTTACGCCACGAATGAAAAGCGCCATGTGCCGAATGTCTTCAACCTGTTCAACGCCAAACCCGAACCGGCGGGGGAAGAGTGACTCACCCGCGGACGCAGTAAAGCGCCTTGTCGGACCTTAGGTAAAGGCTGTTCCCCGAGACGGCTGGAGTGGCTGAGAAATCCTCGTCCCCACCCAGCTTCATCACCGCGGGCTTGCTGAAGGCCTTGCCCGCGGGATAGACGAACACTCCCGAGCGGCGGCTGACTGCGTACAGGTGGCCGTCGGCCATCACCACCGAGGCGTAGACCGGCTTCGAGCGGGCATCGGCGCCCCGGATGTCGAGGCGCTCCTGGTACACCACGGTGCCGCTGGCGGCCTCGAGGCATATCGCCTGCCCCTTGTCGGTGACGCAGTAAAACAAGCCTTGGCTGATGAGGCCGCTGGGCACATACGATGCCGCCCCGGTTTGCCAGCGGATGGAGTCGCGGGGAAGGGATCCCCGTCCGCCCAAGGGTGCCGCCACCATCGTGGTGGCCGGATATCCCCCCTGCACCAGCACGATGTTGTCGCCCGCCGTCGGGCTGGGGGACACATTTCCAGGCAAGGGCGCCTCAAGATGCCAGCGCAGCTTGCCAGTGGCGGGGCGGATCGACCAGATCTCGTTGGGCACCCCCAGAATAAGCTCGTCTTCACCGGCGGCGTTGCGCGCCAGCACAGGCGTGGCGTAGCAAAGCTCCAAGGAGGCGCCCTCGGCCTTCCAGCGCTCCTTGCCCGTGGCCAGGTCGAAAGCGATGATGGCGCGCGCCTCCTCCGCCGCGTTCACCACCACCATGTCGCCGACAATCACGGGGCTGGCGGCGCTGCCCCAGCGGCGGTTGGCCGACATGGTCCCAGTTGGCGCTCGCCAAAGTTCCTTGCCCGCCATGTCGACGCAAACAACCCCCGACTTGCCGAGGACCGCCACCACAACCTTGCCATTGGATGCCGGGGTGGAACTGGCATAGCCGTGCTCGGTGATGAAGCCCCTGTTGGGATCCTCGGGCTTTTCCGCCTTGCCTTTCCAAGCCCAAGCCTGTTTGCCGGTCTTCTTGTCAAAAGCGACCAGTTCCCGTGTCAGGGCGTCGGGGTTGCCGCTGTAGCAGAGCACAATGACCAGGTCGCCGACAACGATGGGGGAAGATGCCCCCGCGCCGGGAAGTTCGGCCTTCCATGCCAGGTTCTTGTCGTTGGACCATTCCCGGGGTGGCTTGCCCGTCGGGCTGATGCCTGTGCCGCCGGGACCGCGGAATCCGGGCCAGTCGTCCCCCGGGGCGGCCGGAATTGTTTCCGATTTCGACTCCTCGCCGTATTCGGCAAAAGCAGGGCGCGGGCTTGTCATGGCCCTGCGGATGGCCCCCTTGGCGAAGGGGAACATGGCGCCAGCAAGGGCAATGGCAGCCAGGCCCAAAAGGGCGCTCGCGTATTTCTTCCACATGGCTGGATTCCCCTGGACTGTTGACGCTCTCAAGTCAGCATAAGGGAAACAGGATGTCAGGCCGAGGTTGCGAAACTTTTTTGCCGCCGGCGCTCAAGCCGCTCGCGACGCTGGCACAGCACCTTGGCCGGGGTGTTGCGGCCCTTTCCCAGGTTGGACTTCACGCCCCGAAAATTCCTGTTCCGGTAGGCGGTGACCACGAGGCCGTAACTGCTGGTGGGGCACAGGATATGGAGGCCTTCAACCCTGCGGAGATCAATCCCCCGGGCCATGTGGAAAGCCACCTCCTTGCGGCCGATCACCATGCAAAGGGCACCTTTGGTGAATACCTCCCGGCCAAACTCGAAAACCTTGTGAACCATTTCAGCGCTGATACCACGCTGGGCCAAACGGGTGCGTGAATGTTCGGTCGTCTTGAACCAAGCCATGCTGCGAATCCTCGTGGGGTGGCGCCCACCGCGGGCGACCGTTATCCGAGATTCGCCGTCATAACCGTCTGATTCAGAAGAAATCGCAGAATCGATTCCCGGTCGGGTAGACCCCTTTGGGCACCCGGGTGCATCGCCTTGAGCGCGGCACCGGCGGAGGCGTGCCGCAGGCGGGTTTCCAAGGGTTCACCATGCGCCAGTGCGGCGGCATATATGCCATGGAACGCGTCGCCGCAACCGGTGGTGTCGGTCACCGGTACCACATAGGCGGGAAAATGGGCGGGGGCGACTGAAGCGGCGTCGCGCCACCAGCACCCATCCTCGCCGCAGGTGACCACCACCACCTCCCGCCGGGGGTTCCAAAGCGAGTTGACCGCCTCGGCGGGGTCGGACTTGCCTGTCAGCCTGCAGGCGAAGGCGCGGGTGAGGATCAGGTGGTTCACCAGGGAGAGCAGGTCGTGAAACCCGGGCCATTCGTCGCGTTCAAGGTCGGCGACAACGGGTATGCCTCGGGCCAGGGCGACGCGGGCCGCGCGTATCATCCCCTCGATGCCGTAATGATCGACAAAAAGGACGCGTGAACGGGCAATAGCCTCCACGGGCGGCCAGTCGGGAAGCGCCCCGACGGAACCCGCGAGGTCGAACAAAATGGTGCGGGTGTGGCGTTCCTGGTCGATCAGGATGGTGCTGCGGATGGGTCGAGCTTCCGGTAGTTCCGCCACCAGCGAAAGGTCGATACCCTCGCGGGTGAAGAGTTCGCGGAGGAAGCGGCTGTCGGGGTCGTTTCCCAGGGGACCGGCGTAGGAGGCCCTTGCCCCGTAGCGGGCCGCGGCCACCAGGGCATTGCCCGTCAGGCCTCCTCCCTGTTTGTCCCGGCCGGTAAGGCGGATCTTGGTATCGGGTTCCGGCCACCGGGGCATGAGCAGAAGCTCATCGACCGCGAGGCAACCCAGGCCGAGGACATCGATCATGGCTTCCACGGTCAGGCCATGATCGCCTTGATGGACTCGACAGGCTCGACGCCGACAAGCTTCTGGTCGAGGCCGCCGTAGAAGTAGGAGAGGCCGTTGGGATCAAGCCCCATGAGTTCCAGCACGGTGGCGTGCAGGTTCTTGACATGGTAGCGGTTTTCCACGGCGGCAGATCCAAGCTCATCGGTGACGCCATGGGAGATGCCACCCTTGATGCCGCCGCCGGCCAGCCACATGGTGAAGCCATAGGCGTTGTGGTCGCGACCGGTGCCCTGGGCGTACTCGGCGGTAGGCTGCCGGCCGAACTCGCCTCCCCAGACCACAAGGGTCTCGTCGAGCATGCCACGGCGCTTGAGGTCGGAGAGGAGGCCGGCGATCGGGAGGTCGGTGTTGCCGGCGTGCTTCTCGTGGTTGCGGACAATGTCGCTGTGGGCGTCCCAGTTGTCGTCGTTGTGCGCCCCGCCTGAATAGATCTGGATGAAGCGGGTGCCCCGCTCCACCAGGCGGCGGGCGAGCAGGCACTTGCGGCCGAAGTCGTCGGTGCGGGCCCTGCCGATGCCGTAGAGGTCGAGGGTGGCCTGGTCCTCGCCGGAGAAATCGACGGCCTCGGGGGCGCTGGACTGCATCTTGAAGGCGAGCTCGTAGCTGGCGACGCGGGCGGCCAATTCCGAGTTGTCGGAGCGGGTTTCAAGATGGTCGCGGTTCTTCGTTCCCAGCCTGTCGAGGAGGCGGCGCTGGTCGGCGGGCGAAAGAACCGGATTAAGATCGTTGATGGCGTTGCCCGAGGCGCGCAGCAGCGTGCCCTGGTACGCCGCTGGCATGAAGCCGCTGGACCAGTTCTTGGGGCCGGAGATCGGGCCGCCGGTGCGGTCGAGCATGACGACGAAGCCCGGAAGGTTCTGGTTGGGGGTGCCCAGGCCGTAGGTGACCCACGATCCCAGGCAGGGGAAACCCGAAAGCAGTCGGCCCGAGTTCATCATGAGCATCGCCGAGCCATGGATGGGCGACTCGGCGTGGAAGCTGTGGACAAAGGCGATGTCGTCAACGCGCTGGCGGAGGTTGGGGAACAGGTCGGAGACCATCTTGCCGCATTTTCCGCCGGGCTGGAACTGCCACTTGGGGCCCACGGCGCGGCCCTCGTTGCGGTGCCCGCCGCGGCCGAAGGTCTTCACCGGGATGGTTTTCCCATCGAGCGGATAGAGCTTGGGCTTGTGGTCGAAGGTATCGACATGGCTGGGGCCGCCATACATGAACAGGAAGATGACCGACTTGGCCTTGGCCGCGCCCATGGGCGGCTTGACGGCCATCGGGTTGGCCCAGGCGGAACCGTCGGCGGCGCGGGTTTGCCGGGCCAGGAAATCGTTGCCCAGCATGGCGGTGAGCGCGGCGGCGGGAAACCCGGCGCCGGTTTGCCAGAGCATTTCCCTGCGCGTGCGCCCGCAAAATTGGCGATCAGAGGACATGGCGGGGCTCCCTAGTCGAGGTAAAGGAACTCGCTGGCGTTGAGCGCCAGCAGGCAATATTGGCGCAGGGCCTCGGCCTTGGAAGCGCCGGAGGCCGCGACTGATTCCGCGTAGGCGGTGTCGGCGTCGATTTCGGCCGGAGATGGAATCCTGCCCGTGGTGAGGCGGATGGCGCGGGTGACTTGGCCGCGCAGGTCGCCGGGCGCCTCCTTCTCGAGGCGGCTTGCCATGTGGCCGGCCTGCTCGTGGCTGAATGAGCCGTTGAGCAGGCCGAGGGCCTGTGCGGGAACGGTGGTGGTGTAGCGGACGGGGCAGGGGGAATCCGGATCGGCCTGGTCGAACTGGCCGAGGATGGGCAACTGAAGTGAACGCTTCACATGGACATAAACGCTGCGGCGAGTCGATTTTTCCGGAGGTGACACGGGCCAGCCTGATCCGGGGACCGATTGGCCGGCGAGCACCTCGGCCGGTATGGGCGGGTAGACACTTTCACCACCCAACTCGAGGGTGAGTCGCCCGGCAACCTGCAGGAACGAGTCTCGAACCTCCTCGGCGGAGAGTCGGCGCATCGGCTGGCGCCAGAACAGGTTGTTGGCCGGATCCTTGGCCAGGGCGTCGGGACGACCGGCGCTCGACATGCGGTAAGCCGAGGAAGTGAGCAGGAGGCGGTGAACGGGCTTGGCCTTCCATCCCTGGCGGACCAGTTCGCCGGCCAGCCAGTCAAGAAGTTCCGGATGCGTTGGAGGCGTGCCGTACTTGCCGAAATCGCTGCTGGAGGCGACGATTCCGCGGCCGAAATGGTGCTGCCAGATCCGGTTCACCCAGACGCGGGCCGTCAGCGGGTTGGAGGGCGAGGCAAGCCAATCAGCCAAGACTTTCCGGCGCCCTGCCGAAGGCGCCTTGGGGTCGGCTTGCGGGATGGCGGGGGTGGAGCCACCCAAGGCCTTGGGGAATCCGGGTTCCACCACGGCGCCGGGAGCGTGCGGGTTGCCCCGCGCCATCACATGGGTGGGTTCGGGGCGCGCCACGCAATGGTTGATGGCCAGGGTGAAAACCTGGGAAGGGACAGGCTTGCGTTCGAGGTCGCGAATCCGGTCCGAGAGGCCGCGCAGGCGCTGGCCTTCATCGCCTTTTTGGAATTCCTTGAGTTTTTTCAGCACCAACGGGCGGTCGAGGCCCTCGCTGGCCCGCTGGTCCTCGGCGCTCATCCGCTTAATGACCGTGTTTTCCAAGTTGGTTCTTTCCGCCTTGAGCGCGGCGATCTGATCCTGCCGCTGGCGAAGCTCGTCCTCGTACACCCTGCGCCTTTCAAGGGGGGTGATGTCGCGCTGGCTGGTGGCGGACATCACATTGCGGTCGTTGGAATACCGGGGGATGTCGCGGAAGAAGGCGAGCATGCGGTAGTAATCGGCCTGGGGGATCGGGTCGATCTTGTGGTCGTGGCACCGCGCGCAGTTCATCGTCATGCCCAAAAGGGCCTGGCAGGTGGTGGCAACGATGTCGTCGAACTCGTCGAAGCGCGCCTGAAGGGGGTCGGCAGGCTCGTCGTCCCAGATCCCCAGGCGGTAGTAGGCGGTGCCCGTGATGGCGTCGGGATCGTCGGGGGCAAGCTCATCGCCGGCGATCATCTCCCTGATCAGCCGGTCGAATGGCTTGTCGGCATTGAACGAACGGATGACATAGTCGCGGAAACGCCAGGCGTTGGGCTTGGGTCCGTCGCGTTCGTAGCCGTTGGTCTCGGCGTAACGGATCACATCGAGCCAGTGCCGGCCCCAGCGTTCGCCGTAGTGCGGGCTGGCCAGAAGACGGTCGACCTGCTTTTCCCAGGCGTCGGGCGACTTGTCGGCGACAAAGGCATCGACTTCCTCGGGCGTGGGGGCCAAGCCGGTGAGGTCGTAGCTGAGGCGGCGAAGCAGGGTTCGCCTGTCCGCCTCGGGATTGGGGTTCAGGCCGGCTTTTTCCAGCTTGGCCAGAATGAACGCATCAACGGGGTTCCGCACCCATGAAGCATTGGCCACTTTTGGCGCGGAAACCGGCTTAACGGGCTGGTAGGCCCAGTAGGACTTGTCTTCCAAGGGGCCTGATTTGTGCGCCGCGGCGGGGGGCGCCGAACCTGCGGGGAGAGGTGCGCCCGCGTCGATCCATTGCATCAATTTGTCAAGATGCTCCTTGGGCAGCTTTCCGGTCGGGGGCATCTTGAGTTCCCCCTCGTAACCGATGGATTTTGCCAAGAGGCCATTGCGAGGGTTTTTGGCATCCACCACGGGTCCGGTGTCGCCACCCTTTTCGAGAGCCAAACGGCCATCAAGGCTCAGTCCGCCCTTGTTTTTGCCGTCAAAATGGCATTTTCCGCAATGCTGCTTGAGCAGGGGGACGACTTCCTTGTCCACGAAACCGTCGGGCAAGGGGGCGGCGGGAAGGAACAGTAGAGCCAAGGTAAGCACGGCGCTTGTCCCAGGAGGAGGGTGGGCGGATGACACATGATAAACCGGTGGAAACATCCTTTCCAGCAACGGGTGAAGGGTGATCCATCTTTATTGGGACGGGTGAAACGGGATGAAAGGTTCGTTCGTCAGGAAGAAACAGGGCGGATGGTACCCGAGTTTTGCCGAATAAGAGGTTTGGGGTGCCCGGATACCGTGATTATATGCGGTATTGCAGATACTGGGATCGAAAGATAGATTATAGTATCGAATAATATGCCGCAGGTTCAGGGCCGATGGATTGGCCGCGAGGAATCTTCCATGGGTCGTCCTGCCAACCCTTTCTTGGCGACGCGCCAATCACCGGGTTCGCGGTCCCGCCAGCCACGCCTTGAGGTTTTGGAAGCCCGGGAAACCCCGGCCAATATCCAGTTCAGCTTCAATGCCGGCGCCCTGTCGTTGTCCACCATCAACGCCTCGACCGGTTCGACCGCTGTCGGATTGACCGTGCTGCCCGGATCGGTGAACCACCAATTGGTGCTGCAAAGCACGGAAGACTTGTTCGACGGCGGCGGCGGAAACCAGGGCAAGACAATCACGCTGTCTTTCAACAATGGCGGCGCGTTCACCGACACGCCCATCGCCTTTGGCGCCGCTCTCAAAAGCCTGTCGTTGGGAACCGAGGCCGCCGTCAGCGAGACGGTGGGCTTCACCAACCTTTCGGCATCCCAGTTCGGCGGCAGTTCACTGGACTTGGCCGTCAACGAGAACGCCACGGGCGGATCGGACCAGGTCACGCTCAGCAATTATCAGGGCGGCACCGGGAAAGTGGATATTTCCTCGCGCGAAATCGTGATCACCAACGGGTTGTCGGCGGGATCGATCGCGCTGGCGTCGGATCGCGGAGGCGCCGTCTCCCTGTCAGGGGGGCCTGTCACCAGCGCGGGCAAGGTGACAATTGACAACAGCGGCACCCTCACCATCGCCACGGACACGCTGGTGACCACGGGTGCCACCAGCGGAACCGGTTTTGACCAATCGGGAACCGGAAATGTTGTCTTGGGCGGATCCATCTCGACCAGCGATGGATCGGTTTCCTTCAACGGGATAGTCACGCTTGCCTCGGCGACGGGGACCAGCGTGGTGCGCACGGTGGGAAGCAAGGGCGCGGCGATCGATTTCCTCGCCGATGTCAGCGGCAACGCCACCACCCGCCGCAACCTGCAGGTGGTTTCCGGATCCAAGGCGGTCACCTTCGCAGGAAGCGTGTCGAATGTCGGCGTGCTGCGCCTTCAGGAAGATTCGGCCGGAATGACCGGAAAGGTGGAATTCGTCGGCACCGTGAGCGCGGACGGCATGGCGACCGTTTCGCGCCCCTACGAGGTCGCGTTCAACGCCAGCGCGACCATCGCCGGCGCCACCACCTTCAACAACACCGGCGCCCTCACCCTGGGTGATTCCGGCGGCACGGACCTGTTCGTGTTCACGGGCGGGTTCACCAACACCTCGGGTGTCACCATCCTGCAGGGCGATTCGCTCCAAGCCACGAACAGTTCCCTTTCAGCCGGCAACCTTCAGGTGAAAAAGGATTCCTCCATCGCAACTGGAACCGGTGCCATCACCATCGGGGCCCTGCTGGCGGACGGGATCACGGCCACCCTGACCAACGGCGCGGGCGGGATCGGCCTGGGAACCCTCGACTCAGGCACGGTGGTGATCGACACCACAGGCGCCCTGACGGTCACCGGTTCGGTGGGCTATGGAACCATACCGGACCTTGTGCATATTCAAAAAGCGCAGGGGGGCGCCACCTTCCAAGGCAAGGTGAAGGCCGTCGAGGCCCGCATCGGCGCCAACAACACCGGCACCGTCTCGTTCCAGAAATCGGTCGCCGTTTCGACCCTGTCTCCGCTGGCCGGCAGTTACGCCATGCGCCTGGAAGCGGACACGACGGTGGACTCGGCCTCGGTGACCTTCGCCAACAAGGGCGCCTTGACCCTGGGTGATTCCGCCGGCGACCTGTTCAGCTTCGCCGCGGCACTCACCGCCAAGGCTTCCTCCAGCCTGACACTGGCCGGTTCGTTCACCACGGGCGACACGGCAGACATTGGGGCAGCCACGCTGGCCTCGGCGGTCAGCATCGTCTCCGGATCGGGATTGACCGTTGGCGCGGTCGCCTCGGCGGCGTACGGCCTAAGGCTGGAGGCGGCGGGTCCGCTGGCACTGGGTGCCATGGCCGACGCCCGGGGCGGGTTGACCATTGTTGACGCGTCCGCCGCCACCATCGGGGCCCTTGGCGCGTCGTTCGCCGGACCTGTCACGCTGGTCGACAGCCAGGGCCAGGTTTCGTTCACCGGGGCCGTGAAGGCCACAACCCTCACGCTCACCTCCAACCAGGCCGGCGGGGTCGTCTTTGCCGGAACCGTCACCGCCGACACGCTTTCGGCCGCTTCCGGCGCGGGTGACATCTCGTGGCAATCCGACATCACGGTGTCGGGGCAGACGAGCCTGTTGACCACGGGGACGGTTTCGCTTGGGAACCAGAACACGGACAAATTCGCCTTCCAAGGTGGCCTGGGCCGGGCGGGCGGCCCGACGGAGGTTCAAGGCGCGGTTTCCACGGCAAATTTCGGTAATTTCACGATCGGTGATGTGGTTTTCAACGGCACCTCGTCCGTCACCACCACAGGCGGACTGATCGCCCTCCAGGGCTCCGTGACCCTGTCCGCGGGGTCGACCATATCGCTGGCATCAGGATCGGGAACGATCACGATTTCGGGCGATGTCGATGGCGCCGTATCGGGGGCCGGGGCGCTGTCCATCGGAACAGCGGGCGCAGTGACGGTTTCCGGCGCCGTGGGCGGCACCAAAGCGATCGGATCGATCACCCTCAATTCCAGCGCTGGGGCGCAGTTCGCGTCGCTTAATGTCGGGACCATGACCTTGGCGTCGACCGCCGCCGGTTCCGGGCAAACGGTCCAGTTGGCGGGCGACACCACGATCGGCACCGGGATTTCCATCGGAGCCGGAGCCTACGACCTGTCCCTGACCGGTTCGGCGGTATCAGTCGCCGGTGCCACGGTGGTGGGCAACACGGGTCGGCTGATCCTGGGGAACGCCAACGACGACAGCTTCAGCTTTGTGGCCGGCCTGACGGCAACGGCACCCTCATCGATCGCGCTCTGGGGAACGGTCGCAACCCAGGGGAACAAAGCGCTGAGCCTGGGGGACCCGAACACGCCGGTTTCGGTGACCGGCCTTTCCACCATCGGCGGATCGGCGACCGGTGCTGTCTCGGCGGGGGACATCACCCTGGCCACGGGCGCCGGGTTGACGCTGCAGTCCACCGGCGCGGTCGCAACCCGGGCACTGCAGGGCGCCACGGGAGCGACGGGAACCAGCCTGGCCGTGAATGCCGGAGGCGCCCTTGCGGTCAGCGGACAGGTTGAGCGGATCACCACGCTCAGCCTCGACAAGGCCACGGGGGCGACCTTCGACGCCGTGTTGGGATCGACAGGCACGGTCGGCCTGGCGATCGGCGGAAGCGTGACAGGCACCGTCCTGTTTAATGGCGCTTCCAACCGTTTCACGGCGGCCGATTTCCTGGGCGGCGCCTACGCCCTGACATTCGCCCACGCCACGCAATTCGATTCGGCCATCAACCTGCTGAACACCGGCCTGGCCACCTTCAATGGCGCCAGCGTCACCGGGGCGTTCACATCCTCGAGCGCTCCCGTGCGCCTGCAGGGTGACCTCAGCGCCACCGGCACCATCACCACCCTGAAGTCGGTGACCATCGCGGCGAATGTCGCGGTGAATTCAACCAATTCGGATATCTCGCTCGAGGGCGCCACCAATGCCGCGACGGGATCGGAAACGCTGACCTTGGGCGCCAAGGGGCAGGTGGCGATCAAGGGATTGGTGGGGAATTCCACGGCACCCGCGCTGATTGGTTTCGGCGCCACAGGTTCTGTCCAGGCGGACGCCGTCATCAAGGCAGGCGCCGTGGCCATGGGCCAGGCCAGCGGGGGTGCCGTTGAGGCGACCGCCGCGATATTCGCACCCGGCGGTGTCTCGCTGTCGGGCGCCACCGTGAAGGTTTCGGGCATCGACACATCGGCGGCATCCAACGCCGACGGCGGCGCCATTTCACTTGCCGGATCCACCATTACCCTGACCGGCAACCTGACCGCCAAGGGCGCCGCCACGGGGATTGGCGCCAACCACAAGGGAGGGACGATCACCCTGACCGGCAATGTGGTGCTCGATGGTTCGCTGTTCACGCTCCGCAACGACCCGGTGACAGGCGGCATTTTGAACTATGTGAACAACCCCATCACCATCCAGGGCAAGCTGGATGGGCAATCGGCATCGGGCCAAACGCTGGTGCTTGAGGGAGAGGGTACTCCCATCCGGGTCACCGGCGCGACCGGTTCCAGCGCCCGCCTGGCGGTATTCGACACCGGGCGGGCATCCCTGCCGGGTTCGGTCACCCTCGATGGCAGCCTGAAGGCTGACGCCTCCGCCATCACCGGAGGCACCATCGCCCTGGGTGGCGTTGTCGATCTGTCCGGCGCATGGAAACTGAACGGGGCGACCATCACCCTGGCCAACGCGGCGACAACTTCGGCTGATTCGCTTTCCATTGCCCTGCCTTCGGCCGGCACGCTCACCACCGGCACAGGCGCCTGGAACATCGCCAACGCGCTGACTCAGACGGGTGGGGCCGGCGGTTCCATTTCCCTGGGCGCCAACATCACCGCGGGTTCGGTTTCGCTGGCCGCCCCTGTCACGCTCACCCAGGCTGTCGGCATCGACACCAGCGTGGCTTCCGGGACGGTTCAACTCGCCTCGGCGTTAACCGGCGGCGGAAACGGGCTGACCCTCAGGTTGGGGTCCGGCGACCTGACGGCTTTGGCCAACATCACCGGGGTTTCCTCCCTGACGGCATCCGCTGGCACCATCAAGTTGGTGGGCGCCGAATACTCGGCAACCGGGGCGGTGAGCCTGACCGGAACCCTGGTATTGGGCGGAAGCGGAGGCATCGCCATCCGCGGCGGAAGCGGCGCAACGATCACCGGCGATGTGGACGACACCGCATCGGCCAACGATTCCTCGCTCACACTGGCGTCTTCCTCGGGAACCGTCCGGGTGAACGGCGGCATTGGCGCCACCCAACCGCTGTCGGCCCTCACCGTGGAAGCGGCATCCATCGTGGTCACGGGGGATATCGGAACAACTTCCAAGGCGGGCACGGTCGGCGGGATCAGCCTGACAGCCCCGGCCACCCGGCTGGAGGGAGCCTTGTACCGGGCGGGCACGACGGTTTCCGCGCAGGGCCAAAGGCTGACACTCGCCGAGGCGTCCGGTTCACCGGTCGAGATACGCGGCGGCGGGGCCGTTTCGATCGGCAGCGGCGCCTCCACCACCGCGGCGCGCGACTTATCCATCAAGGGATCGGTAATATCCCTTTCATCCGTGGACAACATCGCCGGCCAGTATTTCCAGGCCCTGACCCTGGCGGCCTCGGGCGCGGTCACCCTGGGAGGTTCGATCGCCGTCACCGGTGATTTCGCCGTCTCGGGGGCCACGGGGGTGGTGATCGCCTCCAGCCTGACCATCGACACATGCCAGGGAGGCGCCGGCGCGCTCGCGGGACTGGCCAATCTCGGATCGATTCCGATTTCCGCCTCGGGGCCGGGAGTGGACCTTGTACTGGACACGCGTGCCGACACCGGCGGGGACATCTCCTTCGGTGTCGTTGGTTCCTCCGTGGGCGGGCAGTCGCTTCGTTCCCTACGGGCCAACAGCCTTGGAACCGTGGCCAACGGCCAAATCACCATCAATGGATCTTCCATTGGCGTGGCTGGCGGCGCCGCCAAGGGAATCTCCCTCGACGGCAATATTGCCCTGACCGCCAACCTGGCCATGTCCAGCCCTGGCGCTTCGGTAAGCCTTGCGGCGGCCGGAGGATCGGTGTCCACCACCGGCGCCAAGCGTTCGTTGGCCATCAACACAACGCCCCTATCGGGGCCGGGCGGCGCCATCACCTTTGGTCAGTTCGCCGACACGGTGGGCGGACAGGTGGGGGCCATATCGCTGGACACGAGCGGCGCGGGCCCCTCGCTTGCCGGGTCGCTGACGCTGCTGAAGGACCTGGCTGTCGGTGGTCTCACGCTGGCCAGCGCCGGCACCGTGGTGGTGGGCGCCCCGGTGCGGATCGATTCCCCCGGTGGCGATGTGATCCTGGGTGGAACGGGGGTTGAAACGGCGGCCAGCGTGATCACGGGGGGGGCGCCGGGCGCCAGCCTGACGATCGTGACGGCCAAGACCGTGGCGAGCGGCAAAGTCGCCTTTGGCGCTGTGGGGAATTCCGGCGGCGCCTACCTGGCCGGGCTAGTGGTGGATGCCGGCATCGACGGCGCGTCCGCCATCGTGAGGCTCAACGGCAGGGTTTCGGTCGCCGGCAATGTCATCCTCGACGGCACAGTGGTGATTCCAGCCACCCGGGGCATCGACAGCAACAAGGGAACCTCCGCGGGCGTTGTGCGCATCGCCACCAGCGCCGGCAGCCTGTCTGCCGCAACCGGCGGAGTTTTGCTTGATATCATCACCGAATTGTCGGGAAAAGCGGGCGGCGCGGTGGCCCTCGGCCCCGTGGGCAACGCCGGTGGCGCCTACCTGCAAGCCATCAGCATGAAAACCCGGGGTGGCGACGCCGGGCCAACTCCTGGCGCGCTGACCCTTTCAGGCAACATCCAGCTTGAAGGCTCCACCAGCCCGGCGGTGCTGGCCTACGACGCCGGGAACCAGGCGGGAGCCAAGGTTGTCGTGGTCGGATCGATCACCATCGACACCGCCGCGACAGCCGCCACGGGCGGGGCCGTCTACCTGGGATCTGGCGACACATCGGCCCGGGCCACCATCACCGCCGACGCCTCCGGCGCGGAACTTTCCATCATCACCGATGCCGGTTCGCAAGGTGGCGATGTCGTCTTTGGCAAGGCGGATGGATCCGGGGGTGATTGGCTCGAGTCGTTCACCGTGAACACCGGGGCCTTGGCGGGAATTGACGGCACGATCGTGACCAACTCCGGGCAGGTGGGCACCAGTGGCGGGAACGGTATTTCCATCACCGGCACGCTGAACCTGGTTGTCTCCACCACGCTCGACACGCACGACGCCAGCGACGCCGCGGGTGGCGGTCCGGTGACCCTCACAGGCTTGGTGACGGCCCGCGTCGCCGGGCTTGATTTCGTGATCGATTCCGGCAGTTCTTCCCCGGGCCAATCGGGTGGCGACATCACCCTCGACGCCATGGGCGCCGGGCCGGCCTATGTGGCCAGCCTCACCGCCAGGACCGGAGGTCCCGGCGGACCCGGCAAGCTGATCCTCCGCAACCGCATCCTTTTGGATGGCTCGCCCACCACGGGTGCCTCGTTCGTGTTCGACTCCGGAAGCAAGGGCGGACCTGGAACGGTGCTTGTCCGGGCCGACGCGGTCATCGACACCGAGCAAGGGGGCGACGGCCCCGCCGGTGACATCCTTCTGGGCGGAGTCACCCCGGCCGCAGCCACCGCCGTGTTCAGTACCGATGCCACGGGTATCGACCTGGCCCTGGTGACGGAGGGTACCGCATCGGGCCGCATCGCGTTTGGTGATGTAGACAACTCAGGCAACAAATACCTTCAAACCTTCCTGGCCGATGCCGATTCCGCCACCGGCGCCGACGGGGTGATCCGCGTCAACGGGATCGGGCTGGCCACCTCGGGGTCGGCGGTTGCCGGCGACATCACCCTGGCGGGTTCACGGATTGAATTCTCCTCCCCGGCGGTCGGCATCAGCACGGCCAACGGCGCCACCACCGTGGATGGCGGGGCCATCGACCTGACCGGAACGGTGGCCACGCTCGCCACCGGCGCCGAACTCACGCTCGACACCAGCACCTCGGCCCCCGGTCGCAAGGGCGGCGCCATTCGCCTCGATGCCGTGGGCGCATCCGCGGCCTACCCCAAGGCGCTCACGCTTTCGACATCCGGGCCTGTGGCTGCCAACGCCGGCGAGTTGTTCCTGGGGGGCGACATCCTGCTGGATGGCGGGAACTTCGTCCTGGGAAATATCGCCCCGGTGGCCATCGAGAGAAGCCTGGTCATCGACACCGCGCAGACGGCCAAGGTCGCCGGAAGCGTTTTCCTTGGGGACTCCTCCGCCACCAACGCCGCGTCGCGGGTGCGCGCCCTTGCCGCGG
>Ga0214917_10004224_pt1 | contig 16121 bp, 14 predicted proteins | sample LL_1208_BB_MetaG_FD_177983 | JGI IMG/M metagenome (GOLD analysis project Ga0214917, IMG submission 177983) | Freshwater microbial communities from Lake Lanier, Atlanta, Georgia, United States - LL_1208_BB | ecosystem: Environmental > Aquatic > Freshwater > Lake | place: USA: Georgia | collected... | reverse complement strand
CCAACTTTACCCCGACCTCCTCAAATTCCTCCGCCACCAGGAACGCCTCCGCCCGTCCGACGACTTCCATCTCCCGTCGTAAACGTAATCGTAAACGTAAACGATAATATCCCGCCTGCCCCTTTCCCCTTTTCACTAATTTTCCATGCCTTCCTCATTTCCCAGCCACCCGGGCGGAGCTAATCCCCAGTGCTCGTTCACGTTCACCTTCACCTTCACGTTAATGACCCCTTGCCCCCTCCCGCCTTCCACCTTCCACTAACCGATCATGGATCCGGTTTCATTCGTTGTCATTGTTGTGTGCAAGACTTTGCAGTACGTCTTGGCCAACCTGCTCGTTCTGATGGTCGTTATCCTTGCCATCTCCAAGCGATGACCGAAAAGGGACTTTTCCTGTTTGGGATGCTGATCGGCGCCCTTCTTTATTCCTGTTCCAAAATCCTCCTCGGCCTTCTTCGCATCCTTACTGTAGGATTATGCCCCTAAATAGGCGGCTGTTTTCGACTCATGAAAAAATCGGGCTCTCAAATCATCTACTCCCCCAGCGACCTCATCCGTTTTATGGAGTCTGAATTCGCCTCGTGGATGGACCGCCACCATCTCGAGGTTGGAACAATGGCCCCAGATCCCGATTCGGAAGAAAAAAAGGTCATCTACGAATCCGGTGATGCCCATGAGAAAAACTATCTGTCCCACCTTCAGTCCACTCCCGCCAAAGTCACCGTGATCGACAAGGATAGCCTGAAATTCCCTGCCGCTCATGCCGAGACCGTGAATGCCGTGAAATCCAAGGCCCCCATCATTTACCAGGCCGCTCTCCGGAACTCGTCCGGCATATTCCAGGGCTACGCGGATTTTCTGGAACTGAGGAAGGGCGATTACACGGTCTGCGATACCAAGCTCGGCCGCAGCCTAAAGCCCTACTACATCATCCAACTCTGCGCTTATGCGGAAATGCTCCAGCCCTTGACCGGATCGTTACCGATGGAGCTGGCCGTCATCCTGGCTCCGGACAAGGCGGCTGCCAGGGCAGGAACGGCTTTTCAACGGGAAACTCTCCGCACCCAGGATTATTTTGACTACTACCTCTGGCTGAAAAACCGGTTCCTCTCCTTTCAGGCCGCTTTTAAGCCTGAAATAAAGCATAGGCCGGAGCCCGATCCTCGTGCCGACCACGGCCGTTGGCAGTCCTACGTCGACAAATGGGTGCAGGAGCAGGACCACCTTTGCCAGGTGGCCAACATCCACAGCACCCACGTCAAAAAGCTGCAGGCCGCGGGAATCACCCGGCTCGAACAGTTGGCCACACTGGGCCCTTCCCATAAGGTCCCAAAGCTCGCTTCCGAGATCCGGGAACGCCTGGTTTCCCAGGCAAGCCACCAACTCACCACCCGGAAAATTCGCGAAAAAGACCCTGCTTCCCCGCCAAACTACACAACAGTTCCAGGTCACATCCTAAGCCGCCTGCCCGACCCCGATCCAGGCGATGTCTTTTTCGACATGGAGGGATACCCCCACTACCGGGATCACACCGGCCTGGAATATCTTTTTGGCGCCGCCTATCGCGACTCATCCGGAAAACCCGCCTTCAAAGCCTGGTGGGCCCACGACAAAAATGAGGAAAAACAGGCGGCTATCGAATTTCTTGAGTGGGCTCATGCGCGGCTGAAAAAGCATCCCCGGGCCCACATCTATCACTACGCCACGTACGAAAAGACGGCGTTGGGGAATCTCACCACCCAGCATGCCACCCATGAGAAGATTTTGGACGAAATCTTGCGCTCCAAGCGCCTGGTGGATCTTTATCCCTTTGTCCGCAACAGCTTCGTCATCGGCGAGGAAAACTACTCCCTCAAATACGTTGAAAAAATCTACCGGAAGTCCGCCCGCAGCACGGCCGTCGCCAAGGCCATGGATTCGGTGGTCCAGTATCACCAGTGGACCCAGGAGGGCTCAGATCCCAGCTCCCAGATTTTAAAGGCGATTGAGGACTATAACCGCGATGACTGCTTTTCCACTCAAGAGCTCTTTGCATGGTTGCATTCAGAAAGATCCAAACTGCCTCCCCCGCCTCCGGCTCCGCCTGCTGCGACGTCTGCCACTGCGGCAAAAGCTACCACTTCCGATGAACATGGCGCACCGGAGGACACCCTTCATCTCCTTTTAAAGGACAAGCCTCACGGCGATCTTCTCTGCCACCTTGCAGAGTTTCATTGGCGGGAAGCTAAGCCCACCTTCTGGGACTACTATCGGCGGCATGAAACACCGGGGCCGGACCTTGAATCCGATCCCACCTGCATCGCCCAAGCCCGCCTGGAGCGGCCCGAGGAGCGCCCCAAGCCGAACCCGGGTGAAACTGACCTCAGCGCCTTTTATCCGGTCTATCGCTTCGACCCTTCCCAGGATCTTAAGCTTGATCATCACGATAAGCTCTATTTTCAAGGCCAGCCGAACTCCCGCCCTCTTAAGGTGCTGAAGCTGGATGAGGATGCGGGCCGCATCGTTTTGGGTGCGGGAATTTCTCCGCCTCCGGAAACCTCCTTTATATCCCTCAATCATGTTCGTTCCGCGCCGATTCCGGATGGAATAAGGTCCACCGCCGAACATTACGCCGCCGATCAACACCCCCTTTTGGTTAATCTGCTAAACCGTGCCCGCCCCGCTGGCACCAACCTCTCCTCTTCCGGCCCTCTTCGCGGGTCCAAGGAGTCTTTCGCTCAAGCCGGCCTTCGTATCTGCCAAGGAATGGAGCACTCAGTCCTCTGTATTCAGGGACCACCCGGAACGGGCAAAACCACCACCGCGGCGGAGATTATCGCTGACCTTCTAGCACAGGGTAAAAAAGTCGGGATCACCTCAAACTCCCATGAGGCTATTAATCTTTTGGCCATTCGAAGCGGCATGGTGCTCCAAGAAAAACATTCGCAGCAGCTGTCGGGAATAAAGCAAAGAACCGAAAAGGAAGCCGAGCTCCATGCCGCCCTCCCAGGGCTGCGTCATTCGAAGGAAGCCCGCCTCGCCATTTATACATATCAATCAACGCAAGGCCTGGCCTGCGGCACCGCCTGGCTCTTTTCCCGGGAGGATTGGGCTGGCGCTTTGGACTACTTGTTTATCGATGAGGCCAGTCAGGTCTCCCTAGCCAATGCCGTCGGCATGAGCCGTGCAGCCAAAAATATGGTTTTACTGGGCGATCAGAACCAGTTGGAGCAACCCACCCAGGGCAAACATCCGGACAAGGCCGGCCATTCCGTCCTTAATTACTTTTTGGACGGGCACGATACCGTCCCGCCGGAGCTGGGCCTCTTTTTGGATGTTTCCTACCGCCTGCATCCGGAGATATGTTCGTTTGTCTCTCACCACTGCTATGAGGGCCGCCTCCAACCCGCACCAGGTAATCAAAAACAGACTATCAGCCTCCCAAAAAAGAAACGGTGGGTTACCAAGCCCTCTGGGATTCTTTTCTCGCCGGTGGAGCATGATGACGGCGGCCAAGGCAGTGAGGCTGAGGCGGATCGTTGCCTTGAGATCTTTGAGGAACTATGTGGCTGCACCTATACTGACAAGAAGGGCAAGAAACGGAAACTCGCATTGGAAGATTTTCTGTTCGTCTCGCCCTACAATCTCCAGGCGAAATATATCCGCGAGCGGCTGCCAGCAGGGGCCAAGGTGGCCTCCGTAGATAAGTTTCAAGGCAAGGAAGCTCCTGTCTGCATTCTCAGCCTAGGCTGCGGAGGGCAAGAATCTGGGCCGCGAGGGCTCTCATTCATTTTAAATCGCAACCGCCTGAATGTGGCAGTTTCTCGTGCCCAGGCCCTCTTTATTCTTGTTGCCAATCCTTCCCTAACAGCCGCAGCCGTCTCCCAAAAAGAAATTCTTCTAGCAAATCAGTTTTGCCGGCTGGCGATACACTAGTTTTTTAGATTTGTTTTTCATCATCCACCTAATCCGAATAGTATTCATGCCCTTTCCAGCTGATCTTAGGGACCGGCAATCTTATCCGAGCTAAAAACTGTTAAAGTAGATGCCTTTAGTCTGGCTACTCGTTATTTAGTTTTTACAATCGCGTAAAGCGTTGGCGTAGAGGTAAGGCACTGATTTAAGCCGGACTCAGCTATTAACGGCTCGACATCAGCATCAATTTTTTCACTTATCTTCGCAAGAAACTCTTCTTCAATGATATCGGAACAATCCAGATCATCTGAAATCAGCGGCTCAATATCCTTATGAACATACGACGGCCCTCCTTCCAAACTATTCCATGAAAGAAGCACATGTTCGCATTCATCAAAGGAACCGTTTTCATCGCATATTGTTTGACGACAAACTGGACACTCCATTTCGTAAGACATTTCACCACCATCCTCGTCTCCTCCCCTCTTTTTCTTAAACTGTGTGGGGTTGATATAGTTTTTTTTGTTTTCGAGCTCCTCGAGATGTTTTTTATACTCTGATTCGCAGATCGACGCCAACTCGTCAGGTGAACCAAACTTACCTAGCTCAATCATTCCTAGGATTGCCTGATTATCGACAATCATCCAAAGCTCCAGGTATTGGTTGGCAATTGATATATGAAAGTGCAACGACTCATCATTCTTTGGGTCTTTTCCAAATATCTTAAAAATAAGATCAGGCTCACCGTACTCGGTGCTCACAAAGCTTGCCTCAAGCATGTCATCCTTATCCTTTTTATTTGGAAGGACCTCACCCTTAAGATTTTTTTCTTTTAAGAATTGTTTGAGTCGCTCGATGATGATTTCTTTTTTCATGTATCCTCCGTTCTCCTTTTACTTTCTTAAATGATCCACCGTCACCCAATCCCCCGGGGCGCGCTGGTACTTCCAAAAGGTCCACCCGTTACAACTGACCCGCCTACAGGCCTTAGCAGCGGCAGTAGATAAGGAATCGTAGACCTTACCGTTAAAACGAACCCTACCTCCCTTCAGTAACTGCGCCCTCAGCTTCTTCCCCTTAAACCAAGCCCTCAGTTTCATTCTCCGGACCTTTGTTGCCCTGCCCTGTGAGGCAGATTTCTTGGGTTTTTCCCCAAGAAGAAGAGCCATCTCGTAGTTCAGCCGATCTTTCACATCCCGGGCGAACCGGCGTCGGATATCCTCGCTCTTGGGAAACTTACCCTTCTGCTTATTCCCCTTGGGCTGGACGATTCTTAGAATCAGAGACTCTAGCTCCCGGAGATGCTGTTCCCCGATAGTCAGGTAAACGCTGAACCTATCCCAGGAGCTGCCATGCCGGTCATGAAGATGGCTTTTGAGCCGTGAACGCAGATTCTTTGCCAGCCCCACGTAGTAGAGTTTTCCCTTACGATAAAGCGCGTAAACCCCATTCCGGCGCCGGACGTACTGCTTAATGATCTTTTGATGCTTCTCTAGAGCCTCCCGCGAGATATCTTCAAGATGTTGGCAAACAAGGTGATTCAATTTTGTTATCTCTTAACTAGCTAAAAGCTCTAGCTGCGAGTTGGATGCCGCTTCGACTGAAGTCCTTGAGGTAGTACTCTTTTCTCCTTGCTGCCAAACAAATCCGTAAAGACGATCAGCTAATACATTAGCTTCATTCTCCGTAAAAGGCGGCCGGGGTAGGTATTCGTAGAGCTTATCTAATATAAAAATTCGAACATCAGCTTGAGTAGCAGCATTTTTAGTCCATTTAGGCATTTCGGCCAAACGTTCCTTCAGGGCGGCGAGAAGGCCCTTGCTAGCCTGTTTGAGTTTTTCGCGGTCTGCCTTTGAAAGGCTATCTTTAAGAAGCATATCAAAAAGGGCAAGCTCCTCTTCAGAAAGCCCCTCACGTACATGTCGCTTGAGCTCCTCATCCATCTCAGAAACAAGCTGAACCACCTGCGCAAAGATTTCTTCCACGGTAGCACGATCCTTTTCTCGATTATAATCAGCAATAATCGCCTGATACTTTTTATAGTAATCCATGCGGGAAGGGTTTCGTGCAAGCATTTCGGCCAGTTTTTTTTCCACAAGTTCGCGGATGTCTTGTAAGGCCGCGTACTTGAAGGAAACTTTTTTAGCAAACTCCTCACGTAGTTTTTGAAAGTCGATTTTACTTAAATCAACTTTCAATGCTTCAGCATGATCATCCCCAGGAGCCTGGGTGCGAATAGCCTCGTTTACGATTTTATGAATCTCTTTAAGGATTTCGGTCACGTCAGCAGTATCGCGACGCTCATCAAGTTTTTTGAAAATAGCTTCAATATTATCATGACGAACATAGTAAGCACGCACAGATGGCTCTAGGATCAAGGTTTTCATTCTTGAAAAGACTTCGCGAGCTAAAATCCCGAACCGCCGCTTGGATTCGTCTGTTTTACATACTGCATTAGCGGCAGCACCCAATGCCTTGATTCGAGCAAAGCCCGTGGCGCCCAGCAGATCATTGGGCTCAAATCCAAGGTCGCGTAGGTGTTTTTCAGTGGCTTCAATCGCTTCGACCAACGAAGGAACATATTCCTCCAACGGTATGGCCGGATCTGCGTCACCACCCTCACCACCCGTAGAGTCACCAACGGCATAGTCTGCGAGGGCAGCCCGAAGGCTCTTGAGCATTCCATTGTAATCCACGATGACTCCGCAGTCTTTTCCTGGATAAACACGGTTGGCGCGGGCGATAGCCTGCATGAGGGTGTGCGCTTTTAGAGGCTTATCAATGTAAAGGGTTTGCAGGCATTCCACATCAAATCCGGTAAGCCACATAGCGCAAACAATAGCTATACGGAAGGGATGCTGATCATCTTTAAAGGCATCTTCAACGTTAATCCGCTTTCCATCCGGCGTTTGAAAACCTTCTTTCATAACTGTCCGGTGCGGGATGACATCAAAACCCCACTTTTTAAAGTCACGAACCTCATTTTGTGCCTCACTGATAATAATCTCGATGATCGTACTTTTCATCCAGGCGAGCCGCGCCCGCAACTTTGCAATCTCCTGTGCAAGCTTCTCCGACTCTTCAGCAGTTTTACTTGAATGTTGTTCAGCCTGTTTCCTTGGTATGAGGGCCTCTAACTCTGCTATGCGGGCTTCCCATCTCGGTTGAATACGTTGAAACATTCGCGCGCAGGTGATTTTATCAATGCAGACAAGCATTGACTTGCCGCAATCCCAGCGGGCTGAACAATGTTCGACAAAATCAGTAGCGATTTTGTCTAGACGGTCGTCGGCGGTTACTACCTCGTAATCCCGACCAAGCAGGTTTTCTAGTAAGGCCTCCTGATCCGTATCCAAACCCGCCTCTTCAATTTTTTCCGCAATACGATCATTGAGGTCGAGTTTTGCGATTCCTAGTTTTTCACCTCGATTTTCATAAATTAGCTTAACAGTGCTTCCATCTTCCTCCGATCGCTTAAAGTCATAGCGCGAGATATATCCACCGAAAATCCGTTTTGTCAGGTGGTCATACTTAAAAAGAGGTGTCCCGGTAAAACCGATAAAGGAGGCATTGGGCAACGCTAGGCGCATATTACGCGCAAACTTGCCTGCCTGGGTTCGGTGCGCCTCATCGGAAATAACAATAATGTCATCACGTTCACTGTATGCATCTTTTTCGTCGATCGGCTGGTTAAACTTATGAATCAGCGTAAAAACGAAGCTGTGGTTTTGTTGGAGCGTTTCTCTAAGATCTTTTCCAGAATTGGCACGTGGCGTGGTTTTTGGGTCAACAATTCCGCACCCCACGAAGGTTCGCCAGATCTGATCATCAAGATCCTCACGGTCTGTCATTATCACAAAAGTAAAGTTGCCAGGCACATAGCGACGCACCTTTTCGGCAAACATTGCCATCGAATAAGATTTTCCACTGCCCTGCGTATGCCAAAACACCCCAAGACGACCTAGATCCGGATGTGCCCTTTCAACCAGGGCTGGAAGTTCTTTCCCGTCACTTAATGCTTTGTCTTGAGGTAAGCTTGAGGCCGTGCCTGTAACTGCCTGTGTACCGACCTCTTTTGATACTCGATGCCTTAATCGCATCTCCACTGGAATTTCAATTTTAAGGTTTTCCTGATTTTTTACTGCCAACACTGCTTTATTCACGCCCAAGACCTGATGATTTCGAGCGATGATTTTGCGAGTTCCACCAGGACGACTGTCATCAAATAGAACAAAGTTCTCAACCAGGTCTAATAAGCACTCCTTTTTTAGCATCCCATTAAGCAGAAGCTCGGCGTCTACCATCCCCTTCTCGTCTTCATCATTACGCTTCCATTCAGCGAAATGCTCCCATTTGCTTGTTATTGATCCATAGCGCGCACGGTCACCATTACTCACGATCAACAAAGTATTATGGTGAAACGCATGGCAAATGCTCGTTTCGCTCAAATAGTCAGTCAGGTTGTTATCGAACCCCTCTCGCATGTTGCGATAGACCGCCTTTAGCTCGATAAAAACAAGCGGCAGGCCGTTGACAAAGCAGATCAGGTCGGCGCGACGATTGTAGTGCGGCACACGCAGGCCCTGAATCTTTAATTCGCGCACGGCGAGAAAGCGGTTGTTGCCGGGGGTACGGAAGTCGATAACGCTGGCGCGGGCGTGGTGCGTTTTTTCAGCTGCATCGCGCCAATCGACCGGAACGCCATTACGGATAAATTCATGAAACTCTTTGTTCTGTTGGATGAGGGAGCGGGCGAAATCCACGCGAGTGAGTTTCTCTACAGCCTGCTCGCGGGCCGATTCCGGTAGTTCGGGATTGAGGCGTTGAATGGCAGCGTGAAGATCACGTACTAGGATGACATCCCGCTCGCTGGCGCGGCCTAACGTGCTGGTTGGGCCAAAGGTTTCTTCATTGTAAGCGTAGATGCTGTCCCAACCGAGGACATCCCTAAGATGATCGGCGAATGTCCCCTGCACCAACCGGTCTTCGCTGTGGATGTCGGTGATCATGGCAAAAGGTCAGACCTCAATCTCCCCGCTCATCAGCCGCGGTAGCAGCAAGTCGCGTGCGGCGCGGAGTTTTTGGTTTTGGAGATGAAGCATTAGAATTTGGCGAAAAATGGGACAGGCGGATTCACTAAACAGATTTAGCAACAGCTTCGGAGGAATAAGCACTTGGAACTTATCGAAACAGCTCTCCTGAACGCGCTGGCGGCCAGATGACCCAACCATGCTCTTGATAGCGTTCTCGCGGAAATGATAGGTGCGGGAGAGACAGTAAACGAACTCCGATGTGACTCGTCTGGGGCGTAGTACGATGAACTCAGTTGAGCCCCTACCCACCTCGCCGTCCGCCATAAAATCCACAAAACCCGTTTTGCCGTTTTCAAGGCAAGGCGTGATCCGAGCTAATAGCGTGTCGCCGTTCTGGAACTTGCTTCCGCTACGACCTTCGCATTTGATAGCATTCTGAATTACCATCGAGTCAGAAGACAAATCTGCCATCTCGACATACCAATGTTCGTCTTGGTCCGATAGTTTTGTTCTCGGATTAATTTCAATCGCTTCAGAGGCAGGCATGCGTTCCCACCCCTCAGGTAGGCCCCGGGTGATGGGTGTGTGTTCGTGGCCGGGGAAGCGGAGGCGGACGAACCATTCCTCATACAGCAAGCACGCCGCTTTTTCTAACAGCGCCATCCGCCGCCGGTTGTTCTCAATCGCCTCGTCGTAAGTCGTGATTATATGCGAAATACCTCGTTGCTCGGGGAGCGACGGGAGGGAAATTGTCATCCGCTTCAAATGAGTAGGCCCGAAATTAGGCTGCGCGCCTCCAGTAACAAACGCGTTAACCTGTGCATGAAAACTCGAGGAACGAAGAAACGCGTGAAGGTATTCTTGATCTAGCAGGTGTTCTTGCGAACTATGAAATCGAATTACACTTGTATTCATCATTAATGGAAGATGCTCTGCTCTGATGCGTCCCACCTTCCCATATGAGTTTCCGGAGCTCGCAACAACGATGTCATTTTCTTCCACTGCGAAGTGGGAATAGCGAGTTTCAAACTCCGATTGTGAGATAAACTTGTCCGTATTACTTACATCGATTGAACCATCGAGCAAAATATTGGTCACATTAATTACTTTCATTCCATCCGACGCCCATTGGTGTGTGCGCAAACCAGGCCCTTCCTGAAAGAAAGCAACTTCAGGCAGTTTGTATGTCAGACGCTTTGCCACGATTATACTCCTAGCTCCTCCAGATTCTTCTGAATCGTGGTGGCCAATTCGCCCGCTTCGCTGTTCAGTCCCGCGAGTTCCTCATGAATCTCGGTGATGGCCTGCGCGAAATCGAAGTCCTCATCCACCTCCGCCGGGGCCACGCCAACATAACGACCTGGAGAAAGGCTCCAGTCGGACGCAGCAATTTCCTTTCTGGTGACGACTTTAGCGAGACCAGCCACCGGCTGAATTTTCGTCTTCGGGAAGCGATCCTGTAGCCAGACGATCTGGCGGTGAAAATAGGCGGCTCGCTTGAGCTGCTCGACGGCGGTACGGCGGGCTTCGTCGAGCTGCTTGATGAGCCTGCCGGTGGCACGGCGATCGTAGGCCGCGGCCACCGCTTCGGCCTCGGCAAAGTCGGCGGCAGTCGAGGCGGCGCGTGACGCCAGCTTGTAGAGCAGGTCCACCTGCTTGATCAGCCCTTTGATGCGTTCGGCGACGGGGTCGAAGGCTTTGCGGGCGGTGTGCTGGGAGTCGTTTGTGGAAGGAGGGGTCTTGCCGATTTTTTTCCCGAAAGCCGCGAGATCTGTGAGCAGGGACTTGGCATCGGCATCGCAAGTTTTCCTCACGTTTTGGAGTTCACCCAGCGTGTCGAAGAGGGCCTGTGCTTTTTCCGTATCGAGGCCGGGCGTGATTTTCACCACCTTGGCTAGGGCGATAAACGGTGCGTCGAGCGTCTTGAATGCGTTGTCGAAAGCAGTGATTTTTTCCGGCACGACGGCGCATTCATTTGCGTGGCGTTTAAAATAGTCCTGAACTAGAGCGAGAAAGCGGTCGTGTTGGCCGCGGTAGAGCCAGACGATAGCAGTAAGGTTGCGCATCTGCTCCGGCGTGAACTCGTGGACCTTGCGGGATCCCTTCATGAGCTGGCCGATGCTGCGGGCATCGAGCATCAGGACCTGGTCCCGACGTTCGGCGGACTTGTTGCGGTCAAAGTGCCACAGCTCGCACGGCACAGTGCGGGTGTAGAAGAAGCCGCCCTTAATAGAGATCATCACGTCCACGGCCCCGGTCTCAACGAGCTTTTGGCGGACGGTCTTTTCGTCGTTGCCGGCGCTGGAAGCCTGGGAGGACATGACGAAGCCAGCGCGGCCCTTTTCGTTGAGGTAGCTGAAGAAGTAGGAAATCCAGAGGTAGTTACCGTTGGAGACGCGCTTATCCTTGTTCACGCCCGGTAGGCCAAAGGGCAGCCGCGGGTCGTTCTTGATGCGCATGGCATCCACGAGGTCCACATTGAAAGGCGGATTGGCCATGACGAAGTCACAGGTGCCGGGCGCCAAAGCCTTTGCAGGAGCGAGGTTGTGCATATCCTGGTAGTAGGTGATGGCTTCGGCGATTTTCCCCTCGAGTCCGTGGACAGCGAGGTTCATCTTGGCGATGCGGATGGTGTCGCGGTTTTTCTCCTGCCCGTAAAACACCACCTTCTTGGTCGGGTCACCGCCAGTGTGCTCGATAAAGTGACTAGACTGAACGAACATGCCCCCCGAGCCGCAGGCGGGGTCAAAGACATTGCCATGGTCCGGCTCAATCACGTTGACGATGAGTTGGACAAGGGACGAAGGCGTGAAAAACTCGCCATTGTCGTGAGCCTTCTGGATAGAGAACTTGGCCAGGAAGTATTCGTAGATTCGGCCAAAAACATCCCCTGTAGCACGCTTGATCTGTTCGCTATTAAAGAGCCGCATTAGCTCTTCCAAAACCTTGGGCTCAAAAATGCCGTAGTCTTTGGGTAAAACGTTTAAGAGCGGCTCAAAATCGGCTTCGATGGCGGTCATCGCGTCAGTAACCAGTCGCGGAAGGCCAGCCGGATCAGTTGTGGCCTTAGCCATAATAACGTCAAACCGAGCGACTTCCGGCAGAAAGAGTGAGCGCCGGCGGATATAATCTGCGGGTATTATTTTTCTCTTTGGTATCCGCCCATCTGCTTGCTCGGAGACGATCTGGGCCGTCGCGGCATTAAATCGATTTGCTGCATGCCGTAAGAAAATAATGCCCAAAACCGGCATGAAGTAATCAGTGGAGGTAAGCTTGGAATTTGCGCGGAGGTTATCTGCCGCCTCCCACAGTGTTGCCTCAAACTTTGCGATGTCTTCCATAGATTGCGTGAAGTGTTAAGAAAGCCAATGTTTCAGATTTATATGAAGAGGATCATCAAGTATGCCTGGTAGCATTTCTTTTATAGGTTCTTAGGGTTACTAAATTGCCTTCAGCGTTTTAGTTTTTACATTCTGCGGTAGTGCCCCATGAAGCGGTAAATCCGCAAAAAGGGTTCATGAAAAGCACCTGTTTTAACGCGAACTACAAAATGCCTTGGAATCAAAATCCATACCCACTTAAGAAGTTTATAAAGTCATTAAGACTTTCTTTATTTATTTTCTTTTGATCAGTTTTTTTTTCTTCAAAAAATTGTTCACGAACTTTTTTTGCGAATTCTGAGTCTCCCTCAGTTAAGTCTTTAAGCTCTCCGATCCATTCAATTTGGCTAAAGTCTTTCCCAGCTTCATTGATCTTCTTTATAGCTGCTGTGGTCGAGATCTTGCTAGCGGCCAACTGTTGAATAATTTCAGCGACCTTTTTGAAGACTTGTTCATGGTCTAAGTCGTATCGCCCAGGAGCTAATACCACGAAATAATCAGCCAAGAATTGATAAAGATTGTGATAGGAATCAAACCATAGAAAGTGCCCACTCCCACCACCGATCACCGCAGGTGCATCAGAATATGAAAAAAAACCAACTTGGCCTTCTGCATAATTCTCTAAATCTTTTTTTTGAATTACCTCTCCTAACTCTTCGGCTAATTTTTCTTCATCAAATTTTTTTATCGCAATCTGGTTTTTATTTTCTTTTTTGTTTATTCTCATTTATTTTCCTTTCGCAAAGAACTTGATAAAAAGCAAAGCGTCCTGGGCATCTTCGATCAGGCCTGAACGGAGCTTTTTGATTGGTTGCGCATCTTCCCTACCTAAGAAGCACGGCAATAGGCAGAAAGCTGCCAATAATCCATCGGCATATTGTGCCGCACTGCAGCGACCCGTCACCAATAAAAGGCTTTGTATCACTGCGCACCCTCCTCCTCCGGCTTGGCTATGAAAGGCGCTCATTTCAAGGACCACCCGAGCACGGGTGGAATCCAGCTTCTTCATTTCTTCGTAGATTGTATCAACATAAGAGAGCCAATCATCTACGTTCCCGGAACCTCGGCACCTTGCATCTTGTTGTAGTAAAAAGGCTTCTAGACGCTCCTTTGTCGGATCCACCTCAATCGGGCCCTGAGACCAATTAGGGTTTTCCATCCCCTTGGACTCACAAAACGTAAAGTATGGCTTAAGGGCTGACCTTTGATCTACTTGTTCCGGGCCGGCTGCTAAACTGTTTACGGGATCCAGGGCCACCAACCATCGGCCATTTTTAACTAGCTGCTCCTTACTTTCATCGAGTTCTCGGGTTGTTAAACTGGCATATCGAACCAACATGGTGCCTGGCAAGAACTGCACCTTGCCGTCTTTTATAATATTTCCTTCCAGGTGATTTAACCTTTCAGCTACAGCGTCTGCCAATGCTTTGTAGTAAATTAATATAGGTTCACCGGAATCAAGTAGCACTCTCTGCTCTCCGTCAAAGAGCCCAAACATGCCCTTTTCTACCTCTCGCACTTGAATATTATGCTTTTGTTTCATAAGTGTGATTTAAGAACACATCAATTGTTGTCCTTTTTTCCATTTTCCAATTCGCCGAATGGCCTTTTTACCTCAACGAGCTTCCCTAGACCCGGATTTTTTTCATTCATACTTATAAATCTACAGAATTACTTTCCGCGACCCAGTTTTTTTGGGCCCCACACACCCACCCCTGCCCCATTCCAAAGTCGCCCCCGGCCTGGTTGTTTTTTGCGCTGTGCGCATGGAATTCATCCTACCATTTTGAACTATGGGGTAGGACATCCGCGGGGCTATGTCCCGATCCGGTCGGGGCAGCATAAAGGAAGCAGCCGGACGTCATAAGCGGCAACTTTAACGCACCCCTATCTCCCATCTTCCATATCCTATCTTCTGCGTAGCTGCCCCCCTCCACTCCGTAATCCTATCCATTTCAGGATGGGTCCAGGGCCCTCCCGCCTCAATCGCCCTCCCCATCCCCATCAACCCATCCTCAATCCCCTCCGGCCCCTTCACCTCAGATTTCAACTTCTTGTTCCTCTTCATTCTTTCCTCCTTTTCCATCATCCCAAATTCCTACGACATATGACATTCCCACATTCCATGGAAAGTCGTCGCGTCAGCGACATAACCACCCCCTGCGGAGCAGCATTCCCACTTGGGCAGGGGTAGGTCTGCAGGGGCCAATGTTTTCGCATTTTTGGTCATTTTTCCATCCTCCCATCTTAACCAAGGGGGTAGGACATCCGCGGGGCTAGCCCCTGCTTGGTGGAAAGGGGCAGGTTTAAGTGGAAGTAGGTCTGGAGCGTCTGGCCGTCTCGGAATCCCGCCTCGCCCCGTGGAGAACTGCCAAGACCACCACCGAGCGCTCTTTCTCATCGGCCCGATAAACAATCCGGTAAGGGAAACTGTCCGGATAGCACCACCGAATGCCCTGGCCTACCGGCTTCACGGCGCTCAACAAAGGATTGGACTTTAGGCGGTCCCAAGCGGTTTTGATGTTGTCCAAAAACCGGGTGCCGAGTCCGGGTTGTTGCATCTCATACCACAGGAGCGCCGCCGCAAGGTCTGTTTCAACCTCGGGCCGGACCTCCAGACGCCAACTCACCGGGCGATCAGTTTCCTCAGTCGGGCCAGCACCTCGTCGGGCGCAAGCGCGGAGGCCGGATCCTTGCGGTGCGCCTCCAAGCGTGTCTCCGCCAATTTCAACTCTTCCGGCGTGAGACCCTCCTCGTCCAACTCCATGACCTTGCGAACCAACGCCTGCCGGTCTTGCGGCTTCCAATGAGGCAGTTCGTGAAGCACTTCGGTAATGCTCATTTCTTTAAATAACTGTCCAGGGAGCGGAAACTGGCTGACCGGCGCTTGGCCTTTTTCAGCCAAGCCACATCCGCCGAGTCCTCCGAACGTTCCACCAGCTCCAGGTAATCTCGAATCGGTAGGATGACCGAGACCGGCTTGCCCTTACGCGTCACCACTTCCGGCGCAGCCATCGTCTTCATAGGCCTAACTTAACCTGCCCCGTTTCGCCTTCAACCGAAAAGCCATCTTCTCACCTTTCTGAAATAGGCATGATATCTGCGGGGTTACGCCCCGACCCGGTCGGGGTAGCATACAGGAAGCAGCCGGCCGTTTTACCGGAACAAGGTGAAGTAAGCCTCAGACCCCGAACTTTCACTTCAACTTCAACTTAAACTAACCGATCTCCTGCGTAGCCGCCCTCGCCCCAGTTTTTTTGGGCCCCCAAAACAGCCGCGGGTCCATTTTTGCCACCCGTCCTGGTCCAGATCGATACCCTCCCCCCACCCCCATCATCCTATATTCCCAGGAATGTAGGACATTCCCACATTCCATGGAAAGTCGTCGCGTCAGCGACATAACCACCCTCTGCGGAGCAGCATTCCCACTTGGGCGGGGGTAGTTCTGCAGGGGCCAATATTTTCGCATTTTTGGTCGTTTTTCCATCCTCCCATCCTAACCAAGGGGGTAGGACATCCGCGGGGCTACACCCAGCCTTGTTCTTGGTCGAAATGCCTGCGGCACTGATTGCCCTCCTCGTCCTGGGAATGCACTACCACCATCGCGTCATCAGGCCACACGTGGTGTTTTTTGGCAATCTCCAGGATTAAAAACGCCCGGGTCAGCATGGCCCTTAAGAGCGGTTTGGCATCCTCCGGCTCCGGCTGGTTCCCCGCCAGGTGCTCCAGCGCCGCCCCCCTCATCTTCATCTTAAACTTAATCTTCATCTAAAACTTACAGCATCCCCTATCTCCCATCTTCCATATCCTATCT
>Ga0214917_10004222_pt1 | contig 16125 bp, 12 predicted proteins | sample LL_1208_BB_MetaG_FD_177983 | JGI IMG/M metagenome (GOLD analysis project Ga0214917, IMG submission 177983) | Freshwater microbial communities from Lake Lanier, Atlanta, Georgia, United States - LL_1208_BB | ecosystem: Environmental > Aquatic > Freshwater > Lake | place: USA: Georgia | collected... | reverse complement strand
AACGGAAATTGGATAACCTTAAGGGATATTGAATACTTACTGACTGTTGCAAAGTTAGGGCACTTTGCAAAAGCAGCTGAAGCTTGTCACGTCTCCCAGCCAGCGCTGAGCACTCAAATTCGTAAATTTGAAGAAAGGTTAGGGGTCCAGATCTTTGAACGAGACAATCGAAGTGTCAGGATTACCGAGAAGGGAAAAGAAATTCTGGCACAAGCTCAAAAAGTGGCTGAAGAAGCCGGTCTTCTGATTGAGTTATCCAAAACAAAGGAAGAACCCCTTTCTGGTAAATTTCGCTTAGGCGCTATAGCGACAGTAGGGCCTTATTTATTACCCAAGATTCTTCTTCCTTTGAGAAAAAAGTTTCCTCAGTGTCAGCTTTTTCTCGCTGAAGGATTAACCGATGGTTTGTTGCAAGATCTGGATTCCGGTGAACTCGACGCTGTTATCGCAGCTGATACTTTTTCCAATGAAAAATTTATCAAGATACCTTTGTATTTCGAGCCCTTCTTAGTAGCTGTTCCTAAAGGACACCCCTGGGAGAATAAAAATCAGCTTTCCCCTCGAGAAATGGATGCGAAAGAAATGGTTCTTCTTGAAGATGGCCATTGTCTTTCGGATCAAGTTCTTGAGCTTTGTCCAAAAGGGAAGGGTATTAAGAGAGAATCCTTTCAAACGACGAGTCTGGAAACGTTAAGGCATTTAGTTGCAAGTGGGGCTGGATATACCTTGATCCCACAAATGGCTGTTTCAAAGACACCCAGTTTAGAATCCCTGATAACTTATATTCCCTTTGAGAAACCAGTGGGAAGAGAAATAGTCCTAGTAGCTAGGAAGAATTTTGCTCGAGAAAAAGATTTAACTGCGCTTGCCGACTTGATTAAGAGTCATCTCAGAATGAGCCAATCTAAAGCTTCTTGAGCGTTCATTTGCTGACCTACAGGGGCGTAGGGTCCAATCAAACGGTGTTGGGCATAAGAAGCAGCCGCTTCTTCTTTGGTTGCTTCATTCAATTCGGGCGGCCAAGAAAACTGATAATTGAATTTTCCGATGAAATCCGATCGGGCTAGAACATTTCGATAAATCACGAGAGGCATGAAGTTTTTACCTTTCGATAAAAAATTGATCCTCTTAGATTCTGCTAACTGTTTAAAATTGATGTTTCCCCAATCTTCAGGCCCTATCAAAACGTAAGTGCTGCCATCGGCTGAAGTCTTCATATTGTGGTCTGCTAAGCAATCTGAAGTCGTAGTAGTTTTGGCGCTGCCCATGCAAAAGGAAAAATATCGGACGTCAGGTGGAGAGTAGCGATCGGTGGGTTTGCCAAAAGTGGGAGCTTTAAATTTTAAGAGAGCAAATAATTGATCTTTTGAAAAGTCTAAGCGAGCAGTTAAATAGTGATTGTCGCCATTGTTGTAAAAGCCTAATCCTCTCGTTGCATAAAAGAAAATCTCTTTGTTTTCGTTGGGGCGAGGAGGCAATTTCGTAAAGTCACCTAAGACCGGAGGGTGAGTATCGAGTGGAAGCTGTGTTTTTAAACAAGCAGGTGAGAAAGGCGGCTTGTCCTCAAAAGTCTCAATTTGAGGCAATGGAGCCCCTCCGAGGAGGTCTTTCTCTGGCAAGTAAATCCGATACCAAATTTCGTAGGAACGGTTTTCGTTGGGAGTTAAGAGGATGTGGTTGGACAAGTTATCGTCAGGGTGAGAAGTGAGCCAAAGAGTATAACTCTCTCCCTCTTGAGGGAGCCGATAAGTTTTTAAGCCATCTACAATGAGCTGAGTATCGGGCAAACTCCCTATGCTCGAACGTGTCTCTTCCGAATACAAATTGAAAGTGATGTAACGGCTCTTAGGAATAAGGCCTCGAATGCGAATTTTTACTGGCTTACCTTCGGGAACTTGAAAAGAGTACCTAAAATAAGTGACATGAGTTTCGGGAAAAGCCCCTTCTTGGTAAGGCAAACTGGAAAAAGGCACCCATTCAGAACTACATCCGAAACCCATCCCAGAAAAAACGAGAACAACGAGTAAAGCAATCCGCATAAAACCCTCTAACGCAAGGCAATATACCCGTTTGTGTCAGGGATAAAAGCGATTTTTTTTGGGGGGACAAAAGGGAGGAGTCGCTCAGTTATTTGATTGTCATTTGGTTAAACAGAGCGGACACTTAATTACTATATGAGCTCACGGCTTTTATTGATTTTTCTGTTGCTTAGTTTTCTCCTTCCGGGCTGTCCCTCCGGCTGTCCAAGGAAAGAAGTAGAAAAAGCAGAAGAAGTGCCTAACGAGTCTTCCAGAGAAGACCGAATCCCCGAGGAGATTGCCGCTCCGACTCTTCAAGACTCTCCTCAGGCCGCCCCTCAAGAAGAACCCTCCAGTGCTTTAGAAGAAAAGCAAAAAAGTAAAAAAAAGACAAAAAAGTTGAAGAAGAAAAAATCTAAAAAGAAGAACTCTCGAAAGAAAGCGAAAGATTAGGGACGAGCTTACCAGGATTGAATGACTCAGCTTTGTTGAGGAAGGGTGGCCATGGGGAAGGATTTTCTCGTGGGGGTGATCGGTCGTTTTTTGGAGAAAAACGAGTTTAACCAGTAAAGGAAGATAGCATAGAGAACCCAACCTAAGTGAGCGTGAAAACTAGTCAGAAAAAATCTCACCCCATAACTTGACCAGTTTGTTCTAATAGTAGCAATAGCGACCCAACTAAAAAGTAAAATACGAAAAATATTTAGAAGAAAAAGTCCCGCTGCTCCGACAGCCCACCTAAGAAAGAGGGGAGTTATACCAGAGCTGTTTTTTTCAAAGGAGTAAAAGAGAAAGCATGAAATGACGTTGAGAAATTGCCCATCCACTCCCAGACAACCCGGGTCGAGATTCGCTCTAAAGTACTTAGTAACTAGAATCACTGTCTTATCTAAAGTTACTTCACATCTTCCCATTTGAAACATCTGGGGGAAAATATTACAAACAATGGCCACTGTCCCCTTTCCAAACGTAGGCCAGAGGTGTTCCCAAGAATGCTGATAAATCACTGCGGAAAAGGCCAAAAGCAGACACGGAAGAAAAGACCATTTTTTCTTGTTCGAAAAAAAATAACTTAAGGGAATGAATATTCGAACGCCTGAAACGACTAAAGCGCCCAAAAAAAGAAACCACAATCCCTTGAAAAAAGAATTTGAATAAAACGACCAGCTAGAAAAAAGTAGGGATACTAATAAAAAAACTAAAATGGCAATGAAATGCTGAAAAGTTTTTCTTCGGCTGGGATGCCAAGGAAGGGGAGTGTCCTTTTGCAAAAAATTTAAATAAACAAAAAAAGCCAGTGTTGCTGGAACTAGAAGATCGTAATCTGTCATTCCCGCCCAACCAATTCGAATGTTTAATACAAACCGAAGAATCAATCGAAGCGATAAAAGTTCAAAAAAAAGAAAAAGATAAAGGGCTGATGGAGGGGGCAATTTCAAAAATGATGACTCTCTGCCGAGAGCCGATGGTGATGAAAGCATTTGATTCCGCTCAAGGTTTATGAAGTAGAAAAACCAGCCAAACAAGGATATCTTAAAGCCTTGTTTAGAATTGTAATTATAACCCTTTTTTTATTGATTCCCTATCGGAGCTTGGCAGAAGGTTGTCTCAACTACTGTGTTGACAATACTGGCTGCGATGCTTCGGCTGACTGTGCTTTGTGTATCGACGGTGAATGTGTAACTTGCTGTATTTACACTAGTTCTAGTGCTTGCCCCCCGGGCTGCCATTGGCAAGCAGGCCAGTGTCGAGATGCGATTGATCAAGAATGTTTAGGAATACCTGAACTGCCCCAAAGTAATTCTCGGAATGCCCTCTTTCTACTAGCTGCATTGCCAGCAGTGGTCCTGTTTTGGAAAGCTCGTAAAAGAAAAGTTAGAAGTTAACGCGAGGCGACTCTGTCGGGGTGAATTCCCTGAACCGAAAGACCCACTCAACCGATAAGAAAGGGTGAGAAAATATCTCTTTCTTCCCTTTGTATTTCTGTTCTTTTTTTGTAGCTCGTCTGCTTTTGCACTGCCCACTCCGGATACCCTTTTTTCCGTTGGGCAGGTCTTTATTTTGATTTTATCGACTCTTTTTACTTTTTCCGTTGGAGTTTTTTTACGACTAAAAAAGGGCCTTTCCTCCAAGTCCCAAAAGCAATTACAAAATTGGACCTTTTTTCTTGGCCTATTGGTTATCCTTCAGGCCACAGCGATAGGCTATTTGCTCTATAGCGATTGGAAACTAGAGCAACAGCGTGTGGTGGATTTGTACTATCGAAGCGACTTGGCTCTCGATGCTGTTGAAAATCAGGCACAAATGGAAATGTCGGAATGGTTCAAATCAAAAGCCATCACAGACCGAGTGTTAGCGAAAGATGTTCTGAAATTTGTTAAGGATCGGAATCCACATCTCTTATTTGTAAACCGATCAAAGCTGGGTTACTGGTCTGGAGCTCCCGGTTTTATCTTGAATGAGGGTCCTCGCGTTTTTCACGCCTTATATCCAGCTGAAACCCTCTCTTATTTAAAGCAGCTTTTGTCCAAAGGACCACAAGAGAAGAATAGACCTATTCTCTTTATCAGTATTAAGCCATTTTCTCGTGTATGGCCCTTTTCACGCAACTCTGAGTTGGCTTCTGTACTGAAACAATTTGCAGGTGCTTATTACATTGAGTATCCCAATTCGGCCAAAGATTTATTCACTTACTTCATCAAAAATCCCAACACGAACCAATGGGTTCAAACTGCTGTTTCGGAGAACGACTTTTCCTTTCCGGTCAGAAAAGAAAATTGGTTTGTTAATAAAAAAGAAATCGCTTTTCCGAACATTACCAAGCTTATTTCTCCAAGAGAATGTGCTAAGGCTATAAGAAATCCTGAAGTTAAAATTTTATTTCCCTTTGACTCACTTTATCGTCCCGATTTGCTTGTTTCCTATTACTTGGGATTGTTCTTTGTTGATGCACCTGAAATTCAAAAACGGATTTTGAAAATTGATTGGTCGAACGCTCGTTTGGAGGACTCTATTCGCGACCGTGCCCAAACCCTTCAGGGGAAGCCCTTTATTATCGCTGGACTCAGCAAACATGACTGGATCTACATGGGTCTTGATGTGGCTCTGGCAACTTATCGTAGCTCCCCAAATGGCTTTAACTATTTGGGTGCATGTCCTTGGCTAGCCGAGACTGCTGCTCTCCACTCCCAGGGAACTGCAGACAAATTAGCAACGGAAAAAAGATTTCGACAATTAGGAAAACCTTATCGGGCTACAGTGAGTTTTTTTCTTCTTCTTGCCGATTACTTAGATAGGTTTTTTGATCTGAACTCTTACCTCAATCTGCTTTTCTTGGGACTGATTGCCTCTCTTCCAGTTTTGGTTCTTCTTCCCGCCGTTGTTCGCTGGGAAGAGTTTCAGAGGCAACTCCAAAGGCATACCCAAATGAATCCATTAGATGTTTGGGTAAATGAACCAGAATACAAAACTCTGCTGATACAAATGGGGAACTTTTCTCCTCGATGGATGCCTTTTTTACATGTCTCAAGAATTATCATGGGAGCTGTTCTTTACCAAGTTGGCTCAGGCTTGATTCCTGGGACCTTGCCCCTTTCGTATCTCGTCGGTTTGGCTTCTGTCATCGCTCTGAGACTAGCGATAAATAAGGCAGCTTTTAGCCCGAAAGAAACGCAATCCTTGGTTACTCGTCGCTCACTCCTGACGAGTGTGGGTGGCACAGTCTTTTTTGGAGTGATGGCCTATCAGCTCACTCTTGGCGGTGCTTTGGTCCTAATTTGGATGATGGCACTTCAGTTCTCATTTGAATTGCTCTTGATTTTTCAGCTAAGAAAAAAACCTCTAGTCATCCTTCCGAAAGACAGTCCAAAAAAATCTGAAAAAAGTGGAGGAAACCCCCATTCGATTGAGTATTACGAAACCAGTCTTATTAAAGGGGGGAAGGCACGAAACCTTATTCTTTTATCCAGACACCCCTGGATGGGGAGAGCAGTTAACTCTAAGAAACCGCCGGCTCTTTTCACAGTAGCGCCAGGTTGGATATCGAGTTTTCCCTTTAGTTCCGTTCAAGTACCTGCTCAAACTACCAAGCGTTTTGTTGTTAGAAGCTCAGCAGCTCTTGAGGATAATTCGCTCTCAAGTGGGGCAGGGCAATTCCTTACTCTCTTAAATGTTAGTGCCGAGGAAATTCCTAGGGCTATCGATGAAGTGCAGCTTTCCTTCGCAGGAAATGGGGAAGTTCTGATTCAAGAACAGCAGGAAATGGATTTGTCAGGAGTGCTTTTTACTAAGTCTATTGATAATCCGGGATCAATGCAAATCGATTGGGCAGAAAGCTCCTGTCATGAGGTGGTTTCAGGAAAGGCAAAAATCTCAAAAGCGCTGATTGGGAGATTCAGTGGAAAAATGGTGACACCTCTCGCAGATAAAATCCCCTCTGCTTTACTGAACCGACTTTTTCTGGTGGGGAAGGCCCTCGAACATTTCTTTGGTTCCCCACAAGACATCGAGTGGGGCTTCTCAAAAAAGACCCAGTCGCTCTATGTTTTTCAATCTCGCCCGATTACAAAATACAGATTTGAAGACTACATAGAGAGGGACCAGATTCAACTACTCCAATCTTTGGTGGTTCGTACCGGTTCAAATTTAAAAGCGCTGAATTCTATTAAGCTAAGACCTTCCGAAAGCGATGAAGTTGCAAAGAACCCCAGCCCGGTTCTCCTTGATCTTTTGGAAAAAATATACTCCCTCAAAGGCTCTCTCGGGATTGCCTTGAAGGCACTGGGGCGTCCTTTGCCGAGCCATGAGCTTTTCATTTCCGGGTTCGGACAGCTTCTACAATTTCAGTCACAGAAGTTTTCCCTTCCGGCACTTTCATTCAAAAAAGAAGTCGTGAATATGTCTTCAGAAATGCAATTAAAGAGCTTAGAAGAAATGTGGATGAATTTTGCTGAGAGCGCCTCCAAAAGCCAAACTGAGGATGAGATACTGAATTCACTTGATCAGGGTTTTAAGGAATTTATTGAGAAAGTGTATCCCCAGGTTTTTATTTTTGGATTTAAAGCAAAGAACTCCAGGCCTCTGGGGACAGAAGTGAAACTTAAAACTAAAGCTGAGGATTTGAATCGAGATCTCGCTTTGCTGTCTCCCAGGGAAATCCAGTCGAAATGGGCTCACCGGGGTCCCCAAGAATATGATCCATTAGCAGAGAGTTTTGGCACCGATCCTAGCCTAGTGGAATCATCCCAAGCGTTATTCCGACTCTGGGATACGCACTCTTTGAGAAGCGAAATGCCGGATCATCCCGTAGTCCAAAGAGAAGAAGCAAAGGATCTCGCACTTAAATACATTCATGAGTTTCGTATTTTGCTTATTCGTCTAACAAAAGTCTCAGGAGTATCCAAGCTACAGCTCAGGCTACTCCGACTAAAAGATTTTCAAAAGCTTCATTCCGTGATTTCAGATCTCAAAAATCAGAGACTTATCAGAAAAGAAGAGACTTTCGCCTTACGCTTCAAAATTCCAAGAGCTGTGGGATTCGTGGATATCGAGCACTTATATTTTGAAAGGCGTGCTCCGGGCAGAGAAAAAAGCAATTTGAAGTCGATTCAGCTGAGCTGCTTGGGGGCAGAGAAAAGTCTTCAGGGTCTAGTCTATTCGCTGCGGCTGGAGGAACCCTTGCTTCCTCCCCGTGAGGTCATACCAGAAGGGGCGGTACTCGTTGTGCCCCATTTGGACCCGGGGCTGGCTGCTTACTTTGGAAAAATTCAAGGCATCATTAGCGTGACCGGTGGGAGTCTTTCTCACTTGGCAATCATTGGTCGGGAGAATCAAATACCCATTTTCGCCGGTGAAGAAGCTGCATCCTTGCTCCACGGCAGCTCTGGTCGGGCTATAGTTAAAGTAGATGCGTCTGGGGTGATGACGATTGAAGACCCTCCAGACTCCTCTCAGGCAGCTGCCTAACTCATCGCAAGCCCAGGACCCCTTTAGAGGTATCCACTACGGTTTGAACGTCCGCCAATGAGCTTGAGGGATACTTGTTGCACAACCACACCAGTTGACCGTACAGAGCCACTGCTATTTTGGTATTTGCATCACTAGTAGACACCAGATCGTGGTCGGCCCCACTCGTAACGATGGGAGCTAAAGTACCACTTCCTGCAAATACTCTTCGTGTCAACATCGAAAGAAGTTTAAGCATTTTCATGTCGAGCATTGCGGCTCTTAACACTCCGGGTCTCGATCGAAACTGGGAGAGAAGAGAGTTGAGTGTGTCTACGGAACTCATAAAACTCGTGCCGCAACTGTTCGAGTTAAGGGCAGCGAGGTCATTATTGAGATCAGAACAAGTTCCGCCTGATTCCAAATCTTGGTTAATCATCTGACGGACTGACATGTAATGCTCACTGCAACTTCTGAGATACCCTCTGAAGCTCTCCATGGTTACAGAAGGAATGCTGGTAAGACCCTTCATCAACAGAGTCCTCTTCGAGCCGCACAATTCGAGGTCTTTAGAGTAGGGTACCCCCCCGAGAGTAACAACCAACCGGGCGGCGCCAGAGGCACTTGGCATGGAGTTGAGTCGAACCGCTTGTAATCCGTTGGAGTCTTTAAAGATCTCGATATCGACTCCTGATTTTTCAATTTTTAGTAAGTTCTTCGATGAAACTACTCCGTTCATTCCTGTCTGGGTTCCGTCTGCATATTTGGCGGTAATATCTACGTACTGAACAGAGGGGAAACTTCCACAGGAAAAGGTTTTGGGTTTAATGGACACATTGTCTGGAACCTGTACTACTGCTGAATAGTCGCTCGCAGCAACCGTTGGAGCTTGCCCGTCTTCGGAATAACTCACTTGGAAGAGATATTTCTTAGCGCGATCGGGATCTCCATTACCTAATTTTGCGCAAACCACAGATTCACAAGAGGAAAACGGGGCAACGGAACTTCCGCATTGGCCATTAGCACCATTGAATGCTCCTGAATCCCAGTAAGCTTTGGCTGAGTCAGGGTTTCCTCCAGCGGCAATCGTAGGAATGAACCGTGGGGTGGGGTTGGTTATCTTCATGGTGGCACAATTCTTTTTGGTATCTGTCGGAGTAAAAACGGGAGCATCTACAATCAAAGTAGCTTTTGTGGGAAAAGTTCCCACAATACTTACCGATTTGGAATTGTCCTGAGGAACTTGCGCAACGCAAGCCATCAGAATTTGGGAGTCCATTTGAGAAAACATGCAAATCGAGTTTGCGGACATTCCTCCCATAGAGAAAGTGCCATTGCAGGCTCCGGGAAATGGAACATTCCAATTACTTTTCGGACAAGTGATAGTCCCCAAGCTCAACCCTGACTTAGAGTCATTCACGTCAGCCAAGTCTTTGAGAGTAAAGGAAGTTGCCGTGCTATTAGGTAGCACAGCTACTTCTTTAAGAACTGGATTTGAGGAAGAGTCAGGATTCGTGTAGAGAGTAACAAACGCATTTTTAGCGACCGAATTATTACCGTCGACCATCAAGGAGTCGTTAAGGGGTTGCTGGGGAACAGCTACCATGATGAGGGGATCAGCGGAATAAAGCCCACCCGACATTCCTAAAACAGCATTTTTTCCAAAATAAAGGCGAGTTCTGGAATCCCAAGGAGCATTCGCGTTGGATTTAATCAACACTTGACCGCCCCCTGAACACAGAAGATTTGCATTGGTATTTAAATTATAGCCGGCTGCTGAACTGGCGGCTCCAGGATTTGAAAGGGTGACCACTTGGGAGCCCGTCACCATAGAACTAGAAGAAGTATTCAAAGTAAATGTTCCGGCAAAATTATCGATGGTTGCATCCTGGCGGCCTCGAATAGCGTCTTTGGCCCGAGTTCTTACGAAAAGCCAATTGAAGTTCTTGCCGTCTAGCCCTGCTGAATTAAAACCAGAACTTCCGGGACAAACACCGCTGGTGAGTACATGCATGAGGCGTTCATCAAAGAAACTTCTCAGCAAAATAAAGGAATCAACAGAAAACCCAAGGCGCGTTTGATTAAGGCTAGATGCTAAGCGCCCCGTTAGCGAGTTATCGAAACTACCGACAGAGCCTTCACCATTGAGGGAGAATTTGTAGTAACCAGTATAAGCGTGGGAGAGGAGTCCTCCTCCTTGAGAGGAAACTCCATTGGCATTGTTACTGACATGAAAATAGGCGCTTTCCCCTGGTTTCGGAAGTCCACTTAAGGAAAGCTCAACTGAATTCTCCGCGGGTGATAAGCAGGTCACGAGGGCCGCCGCCAAAAAAGCAATTTTGATTTGTGTGCGCATACGTTCCTCCTAGCCAAACTCCTTTAGGTTCAATCTCCCCCAAAGGTGTGGACTGTTTGACTGACAATGGGAGTGGGGGTGGTTGAAGCTGGGGGTTCGACTCTAATGTCCGCACTCCCCACTTGTCGTACAGAACAGGAAATTACATTAAGGACCAGAAGTGCCAGAATGAATTTTTCTAAATTCTTCATACGTCCCACCTTTATCCATTTCACTGGATTGAAATATACATCTCTCATTTTACCCTCTTAGTAGCTCGGTGCAATAAATCAATTGTGAAGAGTGGTGAGGCACGAAAGAGAATGTGAAGCAATTGTGAAGATTCGGTGGGGATCCAACTTTTCTCCTGCATAATTGCGCAACAATTTGACGCTACTCTAGAGGGATATGCGGACCCCTTCCTCTTTGAGTGGCCCCCTCATTTTCGCTTTATTTGGAACAGCCGTAATGGGAATTGCTGTTTTTTGGGGGGCTCGCAATTTTCATCTGGCCCAAATAGGGATTAAAACCCAAGGCACTGTGGTGGATTATCGGGAAAGTTTTAAACCTGGGAGAGAAAGATTCTATCATCCTCTGGTTAAGTTCAGAACCGAAGAAGGGAAAGAATTGCAATTTGAAAGTGATATTGGGACTGGTATCCCCTCTTATTCATTGGGTGAATCAGTAGAAGTCATTTACGACCCTCAAAATCCCAGAACCGCCATCATCCATTCTTCCATTCAGGTCTGGTTCCCCCTTGGAGTCGGCACTTTTGGTTCTCTCTTCGGATTCATCGGTTATATTTCACTTATCGGAGAAATGAGAAAGAGGCGGAGGTGGAAAACTGCAAAAGAAGCCGGTGTCCGAGTGTCTGCTCATATATTAGAGGTGGTTCCTACTGGGTGGAGATCCAATGGCCGTACTTTTTATCAGATTAGAGCTCAGTGGTTGAATCCTCAAACAAAGCAAATTCACATTTTTGAGAGTGAGTCCCTGGGATATGATCCTAGTCCGTACCTGCAAGACCGAACGATCTCCGTTTTTGTAAAGCTGAGTGATCCTCGTTGTTACTATATCGAAATCTCAAATCTTCCAAAACTGGCTGCTTAGATTCAGAATTACTTGATTACCTCTTCATTTCCTAGCATGCTCAGCCCTTACCCAGGGTAACGAAGTCCCAAGGAGCACTTATCTTATTTAGAAAAGTAAATATTGAGATTTCCAATATCTGCAATCTCCACTGCAGTTTTTGTCCGGAAGTGATTCGTCCAAAAGGGATGATGGAACTGGAGACTTTCGAGAAGATCATTTCACAAGTTTCCAAAATCACTCGACTAGTGACTTTTCATTTGATGGGAGAGCCCTTGGTTCACCCTGAGCTTCAAACATTTCTCGATATCTGCGAAGAAAAAAAACTCAAAGTCTTTTTTGTAACCAACGGAGTGCTTCTGAAAGAACCGTCTGTACTCCTTCATCCAGCGATTCAACAAGTGAGTTTCTCTTTGCATAGTTACACCGATAATTTTCCGGGAAAAGATCCGGTCCCTTATCTCAATCGTATTTTTGACTTCACTGAGCTTGCTTTTAAAGAACGTCCCACTCTTTTTATTAATTACAGGCTGTGGAATTTAAATTCAAAAAGAGCGACAGCAGAAAACAATGAAATCTTCTTCCAAGCGATAGAGAAGCGATTTCAAGTGACCGTTCCAAGAAATTGGGACTACCAGTTCAAAAAAAATCTCGTTCTAAAAAACTACCTCTCTCTTCACTTTGATACCGAGTTTACTTGGCCAGAGCCTCATCTTCCGATGCTCGGGGAATCAGGCACTTGTTACGGGCTAAGAAGTCACTTTGGAGTACTTGTGGATGGGACTGTGGTTCCCTGCTGTTTAGATAAAGAAGGCAATATCCCCTTGGGAAATTTAACTACAGAGCCCTTAGAAGCTATTCTTTCAAGCCCCCGAGCCAAAGCCATGGTTCAAGGCTTTCGAAACCGGCAATTGCAAGAAGAACTCTGCAAGCGTTGCCAGTATATTGAGCGTTTTTAAAAAGACTCTTTTTTCTCAGCTTCCCAGTTTTCGCTGAGCCTCCTTAAGATCTTTCTCGTAGCCGCACTCGGGGGAATTCACACGATTTCTCAATTGAGCTTCCTTAAGCCCCTGACACACCACCTTCAAAAGGCCTTTGGCTTCTTTCCATTTCTTATTTTTCAAATAATCTGAAAACACCCGCGAGCAAGCATAATGAAAATCCTCTGGAATGTCCTTCTGTGGGCTTGCGCGACAGACGAGCTGGTAGAGTTCGAGAGCTTTAGTCGGCTTAGAATACTCAATAAAGCTAGCATAAACAGAACACGAAGCAGCAGTTTTGTTCTTGTCACATTCTGTCTCTATAGCCTGCTGAAACAGCTGGGAAAACTTATCGGCGTTAATTGAAGGGAAATCCTTGTGGGGCCTAGGTAAAAAAGATTTACACGTTTTGTACTGGCTCTTTTTGCAGGTGCCGAGGGCTTTATCGAGTGCTTCGTTCAATTTTCCATAGTCAATCAGGCTATTCACAAAAGATTCGCAAGCAGTTTGGTCTCCTTCCTCACACCGTTGCCGAAGGCGCTCTTGCCCTTCCTTGAATTTTTGATTAAGAAGATCGCAAGCCTCTTGGAATCCAGCTCTACAAGCGATTTTGTGGTTGATCAAAGAGTCATATTTTTGCTTGAGCCCCCCAAAACGCATCCCAGGTTGGCAGTATTCTCCCCCTAATCGATCACAGAGATCGCAAGCTTTGCCTCCCACATAGAAGCAAAACTCTGTAGGGCCTCGCTCTTTTATTTTGATGGCCTCAAAAAAAGCATTACAAGAATCTGTCTCTTTCTCTCTGCATTTTTTTTGAAGGGCTAGCAGATTCGCTGGCGCTTTTCCATTTTCCTCGGAACAAAAAAGAGGACACTCGGTCTGCAAGCAGAGCTTCTTCAAGTAGGTTTCCCAGAAGGTTCCCAATTCGCTCTCAGACGAGAGGGGGAGAGCCGCCCAGGAAGCAAAAATAAAACCACCGTCAGACAATAAGCGGCCACAGTTCTCTGCAGCCCTGAGGGGGCCTTGAAGCAAAATAAAAATGAATAGGAAAGCTCTCACTAATCGAAGCGGCATGAAGGGCTCCTTAACCTTTGTTACAGCAACTTTTCGGACTGTGTGAACGGCCTGGTAAGAGAAAAAAAATGGAGAAATCTTCACAATTGGTGGGTTCTCCTTCGAGGTACTTGCTCAGAGAAGGTTTTTTTGGTTTTATAGAGCTATGAGTCTCGGAGATGCCCTAAAAAAAGCGGGTCTGAAAAGCAGTGAGATGAAGCGCAAAGAAGCTCACGGCACTAAAGACAAAGCCAAGGATGGATCAACAATCCACCAACACCACCACCGAACGGAGTGCGAAGCTTGTCAAAAAACCGCTCCTGATGTGGAACGCTACGAACACCGAAACCGCCTTCTTGATGTGCAGTGGTTGTGTCTGGTGTGTGCGGACCATTATAAGATCAGCGATGATTTCAGGCGCACTTCGCAAAGCACTTTTTCAAAGCGGGGAGTCTTTACCAGAACCTACGGCCACACTCGAAAAGTGGCACAATAAGACCCCAAGAGAAGTAAACCGATTTTCACTGGATACGGAAAATACAGGTGGTAATACCCTAGATAACGTGTTCCTTTCGAATACGGAAATCCTAAGCAGATAGGTAGTCGGCATATTTTTCGCAGCCTAGACATCACCATGTCAAAGGTCCTTCAGCGTATTCCGAAAGAGGCTCTAGCTCTAGTTACTTTCATTTCCTGCTCACTTTTCGCTGCTGATCATTTGAATATTGAAAAATCTCATTCAAGGCCAACAGTCTCAGAACAACTAAACCAGAAGTACCAAGCTTTGTGTGGAGAACAGCCCCCCAAAAGAGGTGAAGCCAAGCCAATCGATAAGGAAACTTTAGCTGCTTTTGAATTGCTTCAGTCCAAATGTGCTAACTGTCACAAACCTGGAAGCACGACGGGAGCCAATAGTTTCAATGATATTCTCAACGCTAAGGAATTAATTGATCGCAACATTGTGACTTCAGGCAATCCAGAGGACTCCACTCTCATCGAACGGATTGAGGATGGCTCTATGCCAATGGGCCAAGAGGAGCTTACTTCTAGCCAGAAAGAACTTCTGAGAAGCTGGATAAAAAATGGCGCTAAAAGTTTTAAATCAGGAACTCTAACTGTGCCCGATTTGGGCTTTATTTCTCAAATCGATTTTGAAGCTTGCATGTTTCAGGATCTCCAGGCGTTGCCTCCTGAAGATCGGCCTTTTGTCCGCTACCTCAATCTGGGAAATCTTTTCAACAGCGGGAGACAAGATGAACTCGATGAGACTCGCCTGGCTCTGAATAAATTATTAAATAGTTTGTCTTGGAAAGATCAAATTAAGAACCCAGTCGTGATCGATGGAACCCAGACCTTGATTCGAATTGATTTAAGAGATTATCGTTGGACTTCTGAAATGTGGGAAGAAATTTCAGCAAACAATCCCTATCCAGAAAAAACTCAAGGGGCCAAAGCTCTGGCCCTTACCCAGATGACCAAAACAACTACTCCTTATGTTCGAGGAGACTGGTTGGTTTTTAAAGGATCTAGGCCACCTTTGTACCATAAATTGCTCTTTGATCTTCCCAAAATCTCTCATCGCGTGGGCAACAAAAAAGCCGACAAGGCACTGGAAAGTCTTTTGTCTGTCGATGTGGTAGAAAATGAACAAACAGGAGAGCTGGTCAAAGCTGGATTTAAACAATCGAACGTAACAAAAAGCAATCGTACCATTGAGAGGCACGAAACTCCTTTTGGGAGTTACTGGAAAAGCGATGATTTCAAAAAGCGTGTGGGCCGACAAAATATTTTCGAGCATCCTGTGGATTATCAGAAAGATGGAGGAGAGTTTATTTTCAGTCTGCCGAATGGGCTACATGGATATCTGATCACCAATGCAGCAGGAGACAGACTCGATGGAGCTCCCACGGATGTTGTGGTGGATCCCAATCGCATCCAGGAGGATGGGGTAGTTCTCAATGGAGTTTCCTGCATGAATTGCCACCAGCGGGGAATTAAGAAGCAAGATGACGACATGCTCGACCATTTCAGAAACTTAGAAGTTCTTCTAGCTGATCCAACCCTCAAAAGACGCTCTTACATCGATGGTCCCCCGGTTCGCGTGGATTATAAGCTGGAAGAAGTGTTGGAAGAGGTGAAAAGAATCTACAAAGGCAATGAAGCTTTAAATCGCGCTTACACTGAAGATGAAAAAGCTTATGCGTCGGCCGTTCAAAAAACGGAAAATTCTGTCGATAAAGCGGATCCTGTCTTTGCTGTGGGAAAGCGCTTCGAGGCTCCACTTGATATCAAATCAGTTTCCGCAGAGTTGGGTTATGAGCCTGCCCAAGTGGAAGATTTTTTCAAAAACAACATCGAAGTCCGTCAGAAACTTGCTTTTGGAAAACAAGCAGTCATCGACCGAGATACGTTTAACGCTAACTTTAGGGAGTTGAAAGTTGCTCTTGATAACTATACGCGTTCAAGGCGTCGCAATGATTAAGGAGAAACCATGAAACTGAGTAAAGCCATCGTTCTGATCAGCACCGCTGCCTGGTTGGGCATTTCTTCCTGGGGACAAGAGGGCCGAGAAGCTGAAACTGCTAGAACTCACTCTGAGTTTAAAAATCTGTCTCGAACAAGATCGGCTGGGCGCTCAACTGATACGAGCAAAAAGCTTTCGGGAACCATTGTTTTTAAATCTCATGGAAATAATGAAGAATGGCCT
>Ga0214917_10004221_pt1 | contig 16134 bp, 10 predicted proteins | sample LL_1208_BB_MetaG_FD_177983 | JGI IMG/M metagenome (GOLD analysis project Ga0214917, IMG submission 177983) | Freshwater microbial communities from Lake Lanier, Atlanta, Georgia, United States - LL_1208_BB | ecosystem: Environmental > Aquatic > Freshwater > Lake | place: USA: Georgia | collected... | reverse complement strand
ACAAAAAGCATCACCCGCGCAATGTCGTCGACCGTGGCGTCGCGGCCGGTTTCGCGGGTGACGAGATCAAGAATGGGCCCGACAGACTCACGAAAATCTTTGAGTATCGGCGTGCGCACTGGCCCTGGGCTGATCGAATTCACGCGCACGCCGTGCTCGCGCAGATATCGGCCGTGTTGCTTGGTGAGCACCACGACACACTCTTTCGAAAAGTCATAGGCGCGTTTGCCGTCCATCGGGTGGTCGCCCAACCACGCGACCCCACTCTCATAGTCGGGCGTGGCCAACAGGCGTTGTACTTCGTCAAGGTGGGCCTGCCACTGCGCACCAGCGATTGATGCCACGTTGGTGATGGCTCCCCCGCTGCGAATGCGCGCAATCAGCAACTCGGTCAACATTCGCAGGCCGAGCACGTTCACCTTCATCGTCACAAGCGGGTCGGCGGTGCCGGGCACGCCTGCGATGTTGAGCAGCACATCGATATCGCCATCGATCTCGCGTGCGGCCCTCTCAATGCTGGCTGCGTCGGTCATATCAACCCGCACAAACTGCCCAACCTTCAGATCTACGGGGTTGCGATCAAGCGCCACCACGTGGGCACCGGCTTCGAGCAACAGCTCGGTGGTGCGATGTCCGATTCCCGACGCTGCACCAGTGACGATCACTCGTTTGTTGGCGAACCCGAAGTGTGGTGTCGTCATTGGTCTTCGTACGGTTGACCGGCGGCCTTGGGTGCACGACTCGCACCGATGAAGCCCGCCACCACGATGATGGTGACCACATATGGCGCCATGATGAGAAACTCACTGGGAATTCCCGTATCAAAGTTGCCGATCTTCAAACGAACCGCCTCAGCCAGTGCAAATACCAACGCCCCGCACAGCGCACCGACCGGATGCCATCGCCCAAAGATCACCGCAGCGAGAGCGATGAAGCCTCGACCGTTGGTGATGTTCTGGTCGAACCGACCGACGATGCCAATTGGCCACCATGCTCCGCCGATACCTGCGACTGCTCCGGCCAGCAACAAGTTTTGGTAACGCAGCTTGTTGACGTCTACACCGAGTGTTCCGGCCGCTTTGGGGTATTCACCGATCGCACGCGTTCGCAAGCCCCACTTGGTGCGATACAAGCCCCAAGTGGCGAGGGCGACCGCAGCAAACGAGAAGTACACGAAGATCGTTTGCTCGAAGAAGATGGTTCCGATGAAGGGCACGTCGGCCAACAACGGAATCCTGATCGGCGTCACCGGCAAGAGATTGTTCATCGTGTCACGGTTTGGCACCAAGACACGGAAGCTGACGAACGAAGTGACCCCCAAAGCAAAGAAGTTGATGGCAAACCCAACGATCACCTGGTCAACCTTGTAGCGAATCGACATGACTGCAAGAACCGCAGCAAGTGCCACCCCAGTGAGTGCACCCACCAGCGTGCCGAGCCAAAGATTCGTGAGCGAGGCGGCAATGGCGCTGGTGCACGCTGCAGCCAACAGCATTCCTTCGATCGAGATGTTGATAACGCCACTGCGTTCGCTGAGGATTCCACCAATCGCGCCCAGAGTGATGGGCACGCTTCGGCTCACCGTGTCTTGCAGCATGCCAACGAAACTGAACGAGTCGCCGGCTGCCGCCCAGGCCAAGAAGCTCATGAAGAACGCTGCAGTGGCGAGCGCCAGCACGACGTTGGAGAGACGACCGAAACCACGCAAGAGCTGTGCTGCAGCCACCGCCACCAGCACGATGCCTAACGCCCATCCGAACCCTTGTGCCGGCAAGGTGAATTGGCTGGTCTCGGTGATTCTGAAACCGGCATCTCCAGGGCGTCGCGTGAAGATAAAGAAGCACACCATCGCCAATACGAGATAGGTAATGCCAACGCTGCGTGCCCGCTTGCGCTGTTCGGCGGACACCACACGGTCTGGCACTGCTGCTGCGGTCATCCGCCCCACCCCCTGAACGTCTGCCCGAATCCCTTCGCATCACCTTTCACACGGAAGATTGCTTTCACCAAGAGCGGCGCCGCGATAAAAAACACGATGAGCGCACGCAAGACGATGATGAGATCGATGGGCACGTCGGTATCGACCTGCATCTGACGACCACCAGCCTGTAGCGCACCGAACAGCAGGGCCGACACCAGGGTGCCGATTGGTGTCGATCGCCCCAAGAGAGCGACGGCGATCGCATCAAACCCGATGTCACCTGCCACACTGCCGCTGGCGTATCCGTACAAACCGAGCACTTCTGAACCACCAGCCAAACCGGCGAAGGCACCCGCGATTGCCATTGACACCACCATGAGTGACTTGGTCTTCATGCCCGCGTAGCGAGCAGCCTCTTGATTGAAACCGGTGGCTTGCATTTCGAAGCCCAACGTCGTCTTGCGCAACAACCACCAGAAGACGAACGTGGCGAGCAACGCCACGATGAAACCGGTGTGAGCGAGAAGGTCGATGCGCTTGCCCATGAACCAGAACAGTTTCGGCAACTTGGCCGAATCTTCGACGAACTTTGAGATCGCGTCGTCACGGCCCTCACGCTTGAACAGCTCGGTCTTCAACAACCACAACACCGTGAACGATGCGATGCCGTTCAACATGATGGTGGTGATTACTTCATGCGCACCTGTTCGTGCCTTCAGCGCGCCTGGTATCGCGCCAAAGAGCGCACCACCCACCGCGGCAGCCAAAAGTGCCAATGGCACGTGAATAATCGGCGGCAACTGAAATGCGAACCCCACCCAGAGACCGGTTATGGCCCCAGCCAGCATCTGGCCGGTTGCGCCGATGTTGAACAGGCCCGCCTTGAACGCCGACGACACTGCAAGGCCGGCCAAGAGCAACGGCGTGGCTCCGGTGATGGTGTTGGAAATCGCCCGCAACGAACCGAACGAACCTTTGAAGAGCCCCCAATATGCAGTGCCGAGCGTGCTGAAGGCCTGACCAAAATTGCCGTCACCGAGCGCCTCGATGTCGGTAATCACGATGATGAACGCACTAACGACCAATGCGGCAACGACAGCGAGCAGCGTGAAGCGAAGTGACTTGAGGGTTTCGTTCACGACGCCACCGCTGCCGGACGAGAACCAGCCATGTACAAGCCGATGTCCATGTGGCTCACCTTTTTGGGGTCAAGATCGGCGACAATACGGCCGCGATACATGACCAACACTCGGTCAGACAATGACATGATTTCGTCTAACTCGGTGCTCACCACCAAGACCGCAACACCGGCATCTCGCTCTTTCACGATTTGCGAGTGCACATACTCGATCGAGCCGACATCGATGCCGCGGGTCGGCTGAGCCGCAACGGCGAGCCGAATGTCGCGGCTCAACTCGCGTGCAACGATGACCTTCTGCTGGTTGCCGCCAGAAAGAGTCGAGGCCGGCTGTGACGGGTCGTTGGTGCGAATGTCGTAGGCGGCCACCAACTCTTTGGCGCGCGCTGCGGCGACATCCCATTTCATTCGAATGCCTTGGCTGAATTCGGCATCGTGATAGCGGGTCAGCACCAAATTCTCGGTGATCGACATTTCGGTCACCAGACCTTGGCGCTGGCGGTCTTCGGGAATATGCGCCATTCCGGCTGCGTGACGTTCTCGTGGCGAATCATGTGATACATCACGATCAGCAACGGAGATCGAGCCCGACGCAGCACGTCGCATGCCCGAAAGCGCCTCTACCAACTCGGTCTGGCCGTTGCCCTGCACACCTGCAATGCCGACGATTTCACCCACGCGCACTTCGAACGACACATCATCGACCACGGTTCGACCATCGGGCTCGACCACCGACAAGTTCTTGACCTGAAGCATGGCCGCGCCTGGCGTGGCTGGCTTCTTGTCTACGACCAGTTGCACCGCCCTACCGACCATCATCTCTGCAATTTCTGACTCAGTGGTGTTTTTCGGATTCGCTTCACCTACCACCTTGCCTCGCCGCAGCACGTTGATGCGATCAGCAATGGTGAGCGCCTCTTTCAGTTTGTGGGTGATGAAGATGACACCCCGGCCTGCAGCCACCAACGATCGCACGATCTCGAAAAACTCCAGAATCTCACTTGGGGTGAGCACCGCCGTCGGCTCATCAAACACCACGATCTTGGCGTCGCGCATCAACACCTTCACGATTTCCACCCGCTGACGCACACCGACAGGCAGGTCTTCAATGACGGCATCAGGGTTGAGCTCAAGGCTGTATTTGTCGGATACTTCCTTCACCATGCGGCGCGCTTCGTCGATGTCGAGCGAACCAAGACGGCCAGTGGGTTCGACTCCCAGCACCACGTTTTCTGCGACGGTCATTACTGGCACCAGCATGAAATGCTGATGCACCATTCCAATGCCGGCCGCAATGGCGTCGGCAGGTGACGAGAAGTGTTGGGGGGTGCCATCAATTCGCAGTTCGCCCTCGTCAGGGCGATAGATGCCATACAGCACGTTCATCAACGTGCTCTTGCCCGCACCGTTTTCACCGATGAGGGCCAAGACTTCACCCGTTGACACCTCGAGATTCACATTGTCGTTGGCGACGACACCCGGAAAGCGCTTGGTGATGCCCCGCAGTTCGAACTTCATGAGCCAGCCCCCACCGCACTCTGAGAGTAATACAACAAACGGGGCGGGCCGCTTTCGCGACCCGCCCCGCGTTGTTAACGCGAATCAGCTGAGTTACAGCTTGATTGATCCGTCTGCGATTCCTGCAGCAATGGCCTCAACTTCGGCCTTGATGTCGTCGGGAACTGCGGTGTAGGCAACGCCGACGCCGCCGTTGGCAAGCGTGCCGACATAGTTGTCGGTTACGCCGTTGCCTTCAACGACATCCTTGACTGCCGCGAACACGGCTGCGTCGATGTTCTTCAGCACCGAGGCGATGTACACCTCAGCTGCATCTGGGTTCGACACGCTCATGTCAACGTCAACACCGATGATCTTCACCTTGCCAGCGGACTCGAGGGCGAACTGGGCGGAACCCAGACCCACCGGGCCAGCAACTGGGAAGATGATGTCGGCGCCTTCGTCAGCCTGGCTCTTGGCAATGTTCTTGCCGTCGTCGAGGCTTTCGAAGTTTCCGGCGAACGTGCCGTCAGTGCCGTCCCAACCGAGCAACTTCACCGACGCGCCCTTTTGTGCGTTGTAGTACTCAACGCCCTTACGGAAGCCTTCCATGAAGATGGTGACCGGCGGAATGTTGACACCACCGAAGGTGCCGACGATGCCGGTCTTGCTCATCGCCGCCGACAGGTAGCCGGCCATGAACGACGGCTGGTCGGTCGCGAACACGAGACCGCGGGCGTTGGCCACCGGCGGGTCGTACGCGTAGTCGACGATCGCGTAGTTCAGACCAGTGTTCGCTTCGGCAGCGGCCTTGGTCGCATCACCCAAGAGGAAACCCACCGTGACGGTGATGTTGCAGCCCTTGTCGGCAAACGACTGGAGGTTCGGCGCGTAGTCGGCGTCGCTCGACGACTCGAGCAGGTCGATGGTGACGCCGAGTTCGGCTTCAGCCTTCTGCATACCTGCGTAGGAAATCTGGTTGAAGCCCTTGTCGTCCACGCCACCGGTGTCGGTGACCATGCACGCCAGGGTGCCGGCGCCAGGCAGCGGAGCTGCGGTGTCTTCAGTGACCGCTTCGGTCTCTTCGGTTGCCTCATCGGTTGCCGCCTCGTCATCGCTACCGCACGCGCCAGCAATCAGCGCGAAGGCAGCAAGAGCGAGCGCAGCGGACTTGAGTCCCTTGTGCTTTCTCATTGCGTGTATGTCTCCCTCTCGTGCGGCATGGGCCGCACGTGTTGTTGTGCGGAAAAGCATAGTGCATGCCACTGTGGCTGCCCGACGATGGTCGCAGGGCTGCCCGACGATGGTCGGAGCGTCGCCTATCGAATGACGCCCATCGACTGGAAGCCAAACCTTGGGAACACGCGCCCGAGTGCCTCGGTCGAGAAACCTGCCGCCCGCGTCAGCACTTCGCCCAATACCTGTCGATAGTCGGTCGTGACCCGCACATCACCGTTGTCGAGTTGAGTCGGATGCAGCCCAGGGAATTCCCCAAAGAGCCGACCTCCATTGACCCTGCCACCAAGCACGAACATGGCAGATGCCCAGCCGTGGTCGGTGCCGTAACTCGCGTTCTCCCCGACCCGACGACCGAACTCGGTCACCGTGGAAATCACGATGTCGGCCCATCGATCGCCGACGTCGTCACGAAATGCAGCGAGCCCGGTCGCGAGATCACTCAGCAGGGTGTGCATTGATCCGCTGTTTACGGTTCCGTAGTCGACGTGTAGGTCAAAGTCGCCCGCAAAGTCGAGGTCGATGAAGCGAACACCGAGCCCGCTCTTGATGAGCGCGGCGGCGTCTTTAAGTCGTGCGGCGAACTCTGTCGTTGGGTATTGCACCGTAGTCTCCCGCAATCGCGCTGAATCAACTTGGCGCACCGCATCTGCCGTCGCAGTGGCGCGACTCGACCAGGGTGTCGCCGTTGAGCTTCCGACGCGGCGCAAGAAGTTTTCAAAGCCTGCATTTGTGAGACCTGGCACGGTCGGAAATCGCGTGTTCGAAAGTTTGCCCACCGCTAGTGCCGGGCGCGTTCCATTTCGACTCGTGAGGGTCGATGACGAGACTGACACACTCTGCAGTGCCGAAGCTTGCATGAGTTCTTCGTTGGCACGTGCAATCCAACCCGAACGCGAGAGCGCCGTGCTGCCATAACTCGCACGCGACATGAAGCTCGTTTCATCGAAGTGACTGCGTGTATGCGTCGGGGCACCTGTTGCAACGACGAGTGCGAGTTCACCTGCAGACCAAGACCGCGTCAACGGTGCCAACGCTGGGTGCAGCCCCCAACCGTTGCCGAGTGGCAATGCGACCGAGTCGGGAACGTTCAGGTTCGGACGTGCAGCAGTCAAGTCGGGGTTGCCGAGCGGAAACACCGCCGCCAATGAGTCGAAACCTCCGCGCATGCAGATGTTGACGACGACGACGTCACCCGTCGCGGGGCTCGCACCGAACGCGGCACGTATGCCGCTCGGCATCACCAACATGGCTCCGACCGCGGCAGAGCCAGCTAAGAAGTTGCGCCGCGAGATGATCTGAGTGTCTTGCTGCTTCATCGTTGCACCCATTCCGGTAGAGAGACGAGTAGGAAAGCTGCGAGGTTGCACGTCGTGTCGCGATTCGCTGACGTGACGGTGGGGCGACCTTGTGACACAGCTTCGATTACAGCCTGACGGCTGGCCGGTGGAATCGTGTCTTGATACAGACGAGCGGTCAACGCGTCGACTATCGCTGCAGCGCTAATAGTTGCACTGGCTGGCAGCAATTCAGACCACTTGGCACCACTGACACCTGCAAGCGAATTCGCCGAGGTTCCGACCAATACTTGATGTGCATACCATCGCGCAACATGCGACGCCGAATCATTCCAGTAGTCATCGGTGTCGGGATACCCGTCGGGCAGTGGCCAGCGTGTGTGTTGGTGCCCAAGTCGAAAGTGCAAGCTGTCGAAACCCCAATTTACGCTGGCAAGGTTGTCGGCCCGCCCGGCGACGTTGAACCGCGTTGGGTCGGGAGTCATCTTCAGCGCTCGAGTCAACGAGATGACGTCTTCGGTGGGTCGTTTGGTCTTGCGCCCCACGGAAGCGTAAAACTCTTGGTGCGCCGTAAGGCGTCGCAACACCTGTCGGATATCACCCGAACTTGCCGTGAACTCGCTAGCAAGATGGCTCACGAGAGCTTCTGATGGCTGGTCGGCTACGAAGCGCCGAGCCAATTTGGTTGCAACCGAGCGTGCCGTGCTCGGATGCGCCGCCAGGTAGGCGACGAGCGAGTCGATTGCCTTCACGATCTCGGCTGGTTGAGTCGCGGTCGCCGACCACTGCATGACACGAAAGGTTCCGTAGTTCTGCTGTCTGGTGTCGATGAACGTCTGATCGTTGACGCGATACATCGTGGAAATCGTCGAACGATCGGTCAAGGCTTGCCCTTGTACGGGCCCGCGGAGCCCAGAGAACAGCTTTGCGGCTTGTTCGATGTCGGTTTGGGTATAGCCACCCGAAGGAGTCACCGTGTAGAGCTCGAGCAACTCACGCGCAAAGTTTTCGTTCGGCTTCGACTTTTGGGAATATTCACCGTCGAGCCAGACGATCATCGCCGGGTGATACACCACTGAACGAAGCAGCGACCCAAACGACGAAAGTGCCCCGGCCCTGACCACGGAGACCTCCCAGTCGAGACCGTAGGCATTGAGCAAACCACCACCCTTCGAAACTGCGTCGTTGATGTTGAAGTGGTCTGACCAGAACTCGACCATGGTCTCGAACACCTGCCGAGTGCTGGTCATTCGCCGCACATAGTTGACATTTCGCTTCGCTGCCTGAAACACCGACAGCGGCGGAGGTGTAGGTGCAGCAAGGGCTTGGCGAACCGACGTCACCTCGCGAATATCGCGCAGTTGACCCCAGCCGAAACTCGGATGACTCGCCAAGATCGCGTCACACTCAACGTCGGGCAGAGCCAGGTGGTCAAGCTGCTGTTCGAACCATGCGCCTGCACCTGTTGCGCGAACTTCTGCGAGCAGCTCAATGGTCGACCCGTAGGTGAATCTGCGCAGCAGGTGCAGTGCTAAGTCGACGGCCACGCATGACAACGTAAGGTGCAAAGGTGAACGAAACGTAACTTTCTGTTGTGGTTCGCTCAGTAACTTCCTGTGAAAAACATGCGGGTTGCGTAAGTTGGTGGGCCAGGTAGGGATCGAACCTACGACCAAGGGATTATGAGTCCCCTGCTCTGACCACTGAGCTACTGGCCCCGGTAAGTCGGTATGGCTCCGGGGGTGGGGCTCGAACCCACGGCCGACGGATTAACAGTCCGTTGCTCTGCCAACTGAGCTACCCCGGAAAGGCTCACTCAGGCTACTCGCCGGCACGCCACGCCCGTAGTCGACGTCTCACCTACACGCCCGACGGCGACGTCGCACTTATTCGTCTTCGACGAACGACCGCAGGCTGCTCGGGTTGTGCGGGTGTCGCATGCGTGCCAGCGTCTTCTGCTCAATCTGGCGCACACGTTCGCGGGTGATGCCTTCCTTTTCGGCAACTTCTTCGAGTGTGTGCTGCTTGCCGATGAAATCGCCGAGCCCAAAGCGCATCGACATGATCCGCCGCTCACGCTCGGGCAGATCACCGAGTGATTTTTCAACTTGGCTGATGAGATCGCGACTTATCGTCTGGTCGAGCGGGTCGCTCGCATCGGTGCTGGCGATGGTCTCGCCCACGGTCAAGTCGTCGATGTCGACGCCGACCGGTGCGTCGAGGCTTGCTGTCGAGAGCGTAAGTTGCTGAATCTCGAACAGCTTTTCGAGCGAAATGTCGCAACGCTGCGCAACTTCTTCTGGCGATGGGTCACGCTTCAGCTCTGAGGTGAGTTCTCGCTCGGCGCGTTGTATGCGGTTGACGATTTCCATCATGTGGCCGGGGATGCGAATGTTGCGGCCCTGATCGGCCATGGCGCGCGTCATCGACTGGCGAATCCACCAGGTGGCGTAGGTCGAGAACTTGAAACCCTTCTCGAAGTCGTATTTGTCGACGGCGTGCATCAAGCCGATGTTTCCCTCTTGTATGAGGTCAGACAGGTGCAGTTCTTTGCGGTCGTAGCGCCGCGCGATTGACACGACCAGCCGCAGGTTGGCATTGACCATGCGTTCTTTGGCGACCTCGCCTGCGCGAACCGCCTCTTTCAGGTCGCGCCGTTCCTTAGCCCCGAGTTTGACGTCTTTCTTGGCGAGACGTTCCGCCGCCTTCTGACCGTCTTTCACCGCCTTGCCCAATGTGCGTTCTTCGGCTGCCGTAAGCAGTTCATAGCGCCCGATCTCGTTCAGGTATTGCCGGACGGTATCGGGCGTATCACCGCCGCGAATGTGGGGGCCACTCACTGGTGGATTACGCCTCGCTCATGAGTGATACGTCGTACAGCCATGCCAACAACTCCGCTGCGACAGAGTCTGCCACATTTCTGTCGGTCAACTGATCACTCAACTGCTTGATGCGTCGGTCACGCTGAATCACCTCAGGGCTCGTGTCGGTCACTCGCCGCGTCAACTCGCGACGCACGGCCGCACGCAACAGGTTGATGCCCTCTTTCAACGCATCACCCGTGGTGTCAGCCACGCCCACAATCTCGAGCACCGCTCGCGTATCTGGGTCGGCGTCACGAATCGCCATGTTCAAATTGCCACCACTCGCCTTCAACGCACGAAACGCCCCGCGTTGCGCGTCGTCAGAGAACACTTCTTCAGACGTGATGGCGAGCACGTCGTCGAGTTGGGTGCACATGAGGGCGAGCATCACGATTTCGGCCGAATCGGGTGCGCGCTGAACGACAGTCGTCACGACATCTGACAGGCTGACCAGGGGCCGCGAGCCACCGCGTCGCTCGACCCGCGAGGCCAACGAGCCGCGTTGCAGGCCGAGTCGTTGCTCGAGTTCACCTGCATAGAGCCGCCGAACGTCGTCATTGGGGTGCTCGCTGATGACCGCCACAACGGCATTGCCCAACGACGCCTTGCCTTCGTTCGAGTTGAGGTCTCCCGCCGCCACCGTGCGTTCGATTCGAAACTTCATATACGGCTCAGCGTTGGTGACGGCATCGAGCAGGCCCTGCGGGTCGCTGTCAGCCATGTCTCCGGGGTCTTTGCCGCCCTGCATTCGCGCGACGCTGACGTCGACACCGATCTTTTGTTCCCACTCGTAAAAACGCGCCGCCGCCCCTTGACCGGCAGCATCGGCATCGAACGCCAGCACCACCTTCTTGGCGAACCGCTTCATGAGTCGCACGTGGTCTTCGGTAAGCGCGGTACCGCAGGTTGCCACAGCGCGAGTCAAACCTGCACGATGAAACCCGATCACGTCGGTGTACCCCTCGCACACGACAATTTCGTCGGCTTTCACGACATCGCTCTTCGCCCAGTTCAAGCCATAGAGCGTCTTCGACTTTGCGTAGATCTTCGACTCGGCAGAGTTCTTGTATTTCGCTGGGTCAGTGCTGCCCGGCAACACACGGCCACCGAATGCCACGGGGTCATCGTTCTCTTTGAAGATGGGAAACATGACGCGCGCACGAAATGAATCTTGCGCACGACCGCGCGAGTTGATGAATGACAACCCGCAGTCGCTCAGCATGTCGGCAGGGGCACCGAGTTCGACCGACAACGCATCCCACTCGTCGGGCGCCCAGCCGAGTTTGAACTGTCGGGCCACGTCACCGCTCAGCCCGCGAGAACGCAGGTAGTCGCGCGCCGCCTTGGCATCTGGAGCGTTCAGCAGTCGTTGGTGATACCACTCGACCGCTTGCGCCATCACTTCGACGAGCTGTTTGCCACGCTGCCGGTCGCGCGGCTGACCACCCGTCGTGTACGTAAGCGTGATGCCGGCCTTGCCCGCGAGGTGCTCAATGGCACCGACGAAATCAACCCGCTCAACTTCTTGAATAAAGGTGAACACGTCGCCCGATGCCCCGCAGCCGAAGCACTTGTAACGGCCGGTCTCGTCGCGCACGTTGAACGACCCGGTCTTTTCGGCGTGAAATGGACACAACCCGACGTGGTTACGACCCGTTCGACGCAACGCGACATAGTTCGAAATCACCGCCGAAATCGGCTGTGCTGCACGCACTCGCTCGACGTCGTCTTCGGCGATGCCCATTGGCGAGAGGCTAGTTGGGTTTGAGGTCGCGTCCTTTGCGGCGATTCGCCACAATTGATGCCACTACACCAGTCGTCAAAAACAAGATGATGATCACCAACGACAACGCAACCGGAATATGGATAGAACGCCATGCAAGCATCATCTTGATACCCACGTAGATGAGCAGCGACGAAATGGTCTGTGGCATGTAGACGAACCGCTCGCGCATGTCGGCGAGCAAGAAGTACAAGGCCCGTAATCCGAGAATGGCCCAGGCGTTTGAGGCGAACACAATGAACTGCTCACGACTGACAGCGAGCACCGCCGGCACCGAGTCGACCGCAAAGATCACGTCAGTGACCTCGACGATTACGAGCACCGCCAACAGCGGGGTGGCAAAGCGCTTGCCATCGATTTTGGTGATCATCTTCTGACCGTCGTAATGGTCGATGGAAGGGATGAACCGGCGGAAGAGACGCATCGTCTTGCTGTTGTTCGGGTCAGATTCCTCGTCTTTACCGCTGACGATCTTCCACCCCGTATAGACAAGGAAGACTCCGAACACCAGCAACAGAATCTTGAACCGGTTGATCACCGCAGTGCCGACCAAGATGAAGATGAATCGCATGATGAGGGCGCCGAAAATTCCCCAAAACAGCGTGCGATGTTGGTACTGGCGCGGCACGGCAAAGTGACTGAATACGACCGCCCACACGAACACATTGTCGACCGAAAGGCTCTTTTCAATGAGGTAGGCGCTGAGGTATTCGACGGCCGCAGAACCACCCTCACCCTGACCGGCGAACATCCAGGCGATGACACCCGTGAAGGCGAGGCCGAGGCCCACCCACACCGCACTCTCGATTGCAGCTTCTCGAATTTGAACCACGTGCGCTTTGCGATGAAATACAAGAAGGTCAACGAGCAACGCAATCGCGATGGTTCCGACGAGCATCTCCCAGCCCCACCAAGGGATATCAACGTCGACGTAGTTGCCAGAGCCGGCCGCGGCAGTAACTGCCACGCCGAAGACATGGGGGATCATATTCCGACGAACACTAGTGACAATTACAGCGTCAAGTGACTACCTTGCTGCACGTCTGCTGCCCGCCGAGTTGTGCCAGGCGCTACTTCGTGTCAGATTTCGCACCGCCGATGATCGCCTGCGCTGCCGCAAGTCGCGCAATCGGAATGCGATACGGCGAGCAACTCACGTAGTCGAGCCCTGCACGATAGAAGAGCCCGATCGACTCTGGGTCACCACCGTGTTCGCCGCAAACGCCGAGCTTCAACTTGCGCTTCGCTTTGCGACCGCGCTTTGCGGCCATCTCGACGAGTTCGCCGACGCCGGTTTGGTCGATGGTTTCAAAGGGGTTGCGCTTCAGCAACCCGGCTTCGAGATAGGCGGGCATCATGCGGCTTTCGACGTCGTCGCGGCTGAAGCCGAACGTCATCTGCGTCAGGTCGTTGGTGCCGAAGCTGAAGAAGTCGGCATGCGCCGCCAGTTCGTCGGCGCGAATTGCAGCTCGGGGAGTTTCGATCATCGTGCCGATGGTGACCTGAGGGCGCTTGGCTTTCTTGCCCGACGGTGTGGTGCGCGGCCGTGCGGCGAAGTCGCGCAACACACCTTCGACCCAACTGCGTGCCAGCGCGAGTTCGTCGTCGGTCACCGTGAGCGGAATCATCACTTCGACCACCGGCTGGTATCCCTCGCCTGCCACCTGATCGGCAGCTTCCATCAACGCCTGTACCTGCATGGCATAGAGGCCCGGCTTGATGACACCGAGTCGCACGCCACGGGTGCCGAGCATCGGGTTGACCTCGGCCCAGGCATGAGCGGCCTTCAGCAGCTGTTTTTCTTCTGCCGAAAGGCCACCGGTTGCTGCCTTGATTTCAAGCTCGTCGACTCGCGGCAAGAACTCGTGCAACGGCGGGTCGAGCAGACGCACCGTAACGGGCAGACCCGTCATTGCCCGCAAGATTGCCGCGAAGTCTTCTTTCTGCACGACGCGTAATTCTTCAAGGGCTGCAGCTTCTTCGGCGGCGGTCGCAGCGAGAATCATGCGACGCACGACCGGCAAGCGATCAGGCGCCAAAAACATGTGCTCGGTGCGACACAACCCGATGCCCTCGGCACCAAAGTCGCGGGCGACCTTCGAGTCGTCACCGGTATCAGCGTTGGCGCGCACGTTCAACTTGCCTTTGCGAATCTCATCTGCCCACTTGAGAATCGTGTGGAATTCTGCCGGCGGCTTTGAACCAGCCATGGCGAGCGCGCCGAGCATGATTTCGCCGGTTGCGCCGTCGAGTGAGATGGTGTCGCCTTCGCGCACCACGGTGTCGCCGACACTGAACTGCTTGCCGTCGATCTTCACCGCATCGGCACCGACGACTGCGGGGGTGCCCCAGCCGCGCGCCACGACGGCGGCGTGACTCACGAGACCACCGCGCGCGGTGAGGATTCCCTTGGCCACCATCATGCCGTGCACGTCTTCGGGGCTCGTCTCGTTACGCACGAGAATGACGGCCTCGCCCGACTTCGCCGCTGCTTCAGCATCGTCGGCGGTGAAATAGACCTTGCCGACTGCCGCACCCGGCGACGCAGCGAGACCCTTCGCAATTGCCTTCGACTTGTTCGCAAACTGCGGGTGCAGCACCGAGTCGAGATGGTCAGCGGTGATGCGCATGAGCGCTTCTTTCTTGCTGATCTTCCACTTGTATTTGCCGGTGCCACCGTTCTTCACCATCTCAACCGCCATGCGCAGAGCGGCTGCGCCGGTGCGTTTGCCGACGCGTGTCTGCAGCATCCACAACTTGCCGTCTTCGATCGTGAACTCGGTATCGCACATGTCTTTGTAGTGACGCTCAAGACGCGCAAAAATCTCAAGCAGCTGCGCATGCACGCCGGAGAATTGACGCTTGAGCGCGTCGAGGTCTTCGGTGTTGCGAATGCCGGCAACCACGTCTTCGCCTTGGGCGTTGATGAGATAGTCACCGTAGGGCTTGTTCTCTCCCGTTGCGGCGTTACGCGTGAAGCCCACACCGGTGCCCGACTGACTGTTGCGATTGCCGAACACCATTGCCTGCACGTTCACTGCCGTGCCGAGGTCGTGGCTGATTTTCTCGCGCACACGATAGGCGATGGCGCGCGCACCATTCCACGAGCGAAACACGGCTTCAATCGCGCCGCGCAACTGCTTGGCGGGTTCTTGTGGAAAGTCTTTGCCGGTCTCTCGCTTGACGACGGCCTTGTATTGCTCGCTCAATTCACGCAGCTTCGAAGCAGGAAGGTCGGCGTCGTTCTTCGTGCCAGCAGCAGCCTTGGCTTGCTCAAGCGGATGCTCGAAGTGATGACCATCGACTCCCAGCACGATGCGGCCGTACATCGCGATGAACCGGCGGTAGCTGTCGTAGGCGAAGCGCTCATCGTTCGTGCTGCGCGCCAAACCTTGCACGCTCGCATCGTTGAGGCCGAGGTTGAGAACGGTGTCCATCATTCCGGGCATCGAGAATTTGGCACCCGAACGCACCGACACCAGCAGTGGATCTTTGGCGTCGCCGAGTTTGCGACCCATCTTCTTTTCCAACGAGGCGACGTGTGCGGCGATTTCTTTGTCGAGCCCCTTCGGCCAACCGCCGCGCATGTAGTCGCGGCAGGCGTCGGTGGTGACGGTGAAGCCGTGCGGCACGGGCAACTTGAGCACCGTCATCATCTCGGCGAGGTTCGCGCCCTTGCCGCCGAGCAGGTCTTTCATGCTCATCGGGGCCTTGCGGTGCTTGTGGTCAAACGCGTAGATATACGTCATACGTTCGGTCAAGCCTACGAGCGCGCGAGTTGCTCAGCGGTGCCGAGGTGCGCTCGTAGCACCATGACGAGTGCATAGTCGCCTGCCACCGAGGTGCACGTGCCGATTTCGGTGCCGTCAGCGAGGCGATACGGCGAACCCGCCACGGCCGCGCGATTGCCCGCCACTACCCCGCCGACCGTCGGTGCTGCGAGGTTGCTCGGCTGACGCATGAGACGCCGTGGCGCAGTCGAGCCACGGCTATCCATGCGTTCGACCAGCTCTTGACCCGGGTAGCAGCCCTTGGTGAACGAGACGGCCACGTCGGTCAGACCGGTTTCTGCCGGCAGCGAGTCGCTCGTGATGTCGACATCGAAGATCGGCCAGGCGCTGCGCACACGTTCGCGGTGAAACTGGTCGAGCGTGCCGGCGATTGCGGGCGGAGCGGTGAAGATGTCGACTGCCCCATCGGCTTCGCGCCACGCGGCCACTGCACCCGCTCGGGCCAACTCAGCTGTGCGCTCGGTTGCACTGAGCGCGCGTAGCGCAACGACGTCTCGCGACTCAAGAACGAAATCACACGCCACACGAATCTTGAATTTGTTCAAGCGCGTAAGCGCCGCCTCGCCGCACCCCGCATCAACATCGAGCACGAAATGATCGTCAGCC
>Ga0214917_10004219_pt1 | contig 16138 bp, 16 predicted proteins | sample LL_1208_BB_MetaG_FD_177983 | JGI IMG/M metagenome (GOLD analysis project Ga0214917, IMG submission 177983) | Freshwater microbial communities from Lake Lanier, Atlanta, Georgia, United States - LL_1208_BB | ecosystem: Environmental > Aquatic > Freshwater > Lake | place: USA: Georgia | collected... | reverse complement strand
GAAAAGGCCCGCGCTTCTTCCTGAGAAGTTCCTGATGGAATCAAAATCCCCAGCGGTGGAGGGAAGCATGGAGCGTTGGCTCCGGTCGTGGGCCCGGTTCGTGGTGCAGCGTCGCCAGCGGTTGCTCTGGATATCCCTGTTGCTGGTGGCCGCGGCAGGGGGATTGACCGCCACCCGGTTGGTCATCCGAAACAGCACCCTCGACCTGATCCGCAAGGACTCGCCCGTTTTTCAGAAATATCTCGCCTACATGGAGGAATTTGACGTCCGCGACGAAATCCTCGTCGTCCTGAAGAGCGATGACCTCAAGGCCAGCCGGCGAGCGGCCAACGCCCTTGCCGAAAGGCTGAAGAAGGACCAGGGCCTGGACCGGGTCTATTTCCGGCACGACTTTTCTCCGATGGCAGATCGGCTTTTGCTGCTGGCCGATGAAGCGCAACTGACCGGGATCCGCCGACAGATGGAGGAGTTGGCCGCTCTGGTGAAGGGAAACAAGCAGGCCCTAAACTTGAACGGTATTCTGGGGGAGGCTTCCGCAAAGTTTAACGATCCCTACCTCCGCAAATCTTCCAACTGGCAGGAGTTCATTCCCTTCATCGAGGAATTCGTCCGCAATCTCCAGCGGTTGGCCAAAGATCTGGAAACCCCCGTGGAGGATGCGGACGGAAACAAGGGACTTGGCGAGCTCTCCGAATTCGAGGCGGACCTTCTCAAGAACGAGTATCTGAGCCTGGGCGAGGATGGGAAAACCATCCTGATGCTGCTACGCCCATCGCAAGAGGAGGAAAAAAGCGACACCCCCTTCACCAAGGTTATCCAGAGGGTGCGCAAGACGGTGCAGGAGTTTCGTCCCCAATTCCCGGACGTGGCCATCGGGGTAACCGGGGAACCCGTCCTGCTGGATGACGAGCTTCGGCAGAGCGAGGAGGACATGAAGATCGCCACGATCATCACCATCGTCCTGATTGCGATCCTGTTCTTCTTTTGCTACGGGGAATTTTCCCGGCCGATGTTGGCCCTGCTCGCCTTGCTGATGAGCATCGTGGTCTGTCTCGGGCTCACCACGCTCTTTATCGGGCACCTCAACATCATTTCCCAGGCGTTCATCGTGATGATCCTGGGCCTAGGCATTGATTTCGGGATCCAATTTCTTGGCCGTTACGAGGAGGAGATAAGCCTTGGCCAGGCTCCCGCAGAAGCTGTCGAAAACACCATGGCAACGACCGGTAAGGCCCTGCTGACCGGGGGAGGGACGACCGCTGCGGCGTTTTTCGCCATGTGCTTCAACGATTTCACCGGCCTCACCGAACTGGGTTGGATCGCCGGGACTGGGGTGCTGCTGGCCTTGGCGGCCAGTCTTTCCATCCTGCCTGCCTTGCTGCTTTGGCGGGATCGCAAGGGGGCGGGCACGGTGGGGAAGATGCTGAAATTCGGCTATGGGGAAGCCTTGGACCGGAAACTAACCTTTCATCCCTATCTGGTGCTGGTTGGAGCCGTGCTCTTCAGCGTTTTTGCCTGGAGGGAATCCCGCAAGGTCACTTTCGATTACAATCTCCTTCATCTCCAGAATCCGCGGATGGAGTCGGTCCGGTTAACCCGCGAGTTGCTGGACACGGGCAAGGGGTCGGTCATCTACGGGGTCGCTGTGTCCCTGACAGTAGATCAGGCGGACAGCCTTGCCGCCAAGATGAGGGAACTGTCCACGGTCAGCAGGGTGCGGACCCTCGGCGATCTGGTTCCGGAGAACCAGAAAAAGAGAATGGAGGAAGTGGCCAAGATTTCCAAGGTCGCCGGGGAAATCACCCTGGGAACCGGGGCGGAGAAGGGTGTGGATGTCCTCAAGGCACGCAAGGATCTTGAATTTTTACTGGAGTCCTCCCAGGAGGGAGCAAAACAGGCCAAGCAGTACATCGGCCTTTCGGGGAGGGCCCGGCAGGCCGTGGAGACGTTCCAGAAACTGATTCCGCCCCTGGAGCGGGCGGTGGCCGCCCTGGACCGGCTTGACCCCGAGGAGGCGAAGAAACGCCTGGAAAGGCATCAGGTGAAGCTGGTCGGGTCGATTGCCCAGAACCTGGGCTGGCTGAAAACCCAGCGTGGGGATCGCCCCCTGACCACCGAGGACCTTCCGCCCGAACTGCGCCAGCGATATCTCTCCAAAAACGGGAAGGTGCTCCTGGAAATCGAGCCATCCGTGGATGTCTGGGAGCGGAAGCCCAACGAGGAGTTTGTCGCCCAGATCCAGTCCCTTGCCCCCGGCGCCACCGGAACCCCGGTCATGAACCTCGAATACATCGACCTCCTCAAAAAAAGTTACGTGGAGGCCACCTTTTATGCGGCCGGCGTGGTCATTTTTCTGATATTTCTCCTTTTTCGGAAGTTGGCGGATGTCGTCCTCACGTTGCTGCCCCTTGCCATCGGCGTTCTTTGGATGTTCGGACTCCTCGGCTTTTTCCGTATCCAGCTGAATCCCGCAAACATTGTCACCCTGCCGATGGTCTTGGGCATCGGGGTGGCCTTCGGGGTGTATGTGGTGGCCCGTTATCGGGAGGAGGGGAAGGTGCGTATTTTTGAGTCCAGCACCGGCAAAGCCGTGGTCCTCTCGGCTTTGACCACTAGCTTTGGATTTGGATCGATGCTGGTCGGCCAGTACCGGGGGCTGGTTAGCCTTGGGCTGGTGATGAGCCTCGGCGTTCTTTCCACCCTGATCAGTGCGATCGTCATCCTGCCCCAGATCCTCGTCCTGATGGAACGGGCCAAGGGGGAGGAGGAAAGGGATCCCGGCCCTTAGAATGTGAAGCGGTAGGACTGCAACCGCGCGGCCAATTCCTTCAGCACCCGATCCTCGTCCGCACGGTCCTTGGCGCTGAAGGTGACGCTAAAGCGCACATTGGCCCCGGCCTCGTCCCACGGGACGGTAGAGACAAGCTGTTCCTCGATCAGCCATTTGGAAAAAGCCTCGCCGTTGTCAAAGCCGACCGTTTTGCCGTTTTGGGCCGCCATGGGTGCCCGGGTGTAGAGGAAGAATGAACCGGCGGGCTTTTCGGCGGCAAAGCCGGCTTGGCGTAGTACTTTCACCAAGCCATCCATCCGGCGGCTGTACTTGGCCGAGGTGTCCCAGGTGATCTTGGGGTTCTCCAAGGCCGTGGCGGCGGCATGCTGCACGGCGAGAAACTGGCCGGAATCGGTGTTGTCTTTGATGTCGGCGTAGGCCTTCACCAGCAAGGGATGTCCGACCACGAAACCGCAGCGCCACCCGGTCATATTGAAGGCCTTGCTGACGGTGTGCAGTTCCAAGCCCACTTCCCTGGCCCCGGGGATGGAGAGGAAGCTGAGCGGTTTCCCCTCAAAAATCAGCGCGGTGTAGGCGGCATCGTGGATCACCACGAGCTCCTCCTTTCGGGCGAATTCCACCACTTGCCGGAAAAATTCCGGCGTGGCCGAGGCACCCGTGGGGTTGTTCGGGTAGTTGAGGACAAGAACCTTGGCCTTGTCGAGGATCTCGCGCGGGATGGATTCCAGTCGAGGGAGAAACCGGTTCTCTGCGGTGAGGGGCAGGCAGTGGACGACGCCACCATAGTAGCCGGCGTGGGTACCAAAGACGGGATAGCCGGGCGTGGTCATCAGGACGACATCCCCGGGGTCAATCAGCGCGGCGGGCAGAATGGAAAGGGCGGCCTTGCTGCCGATGGAGTGGCAGATTTCAGTTTCCGGATCGGATTCCACCCCGAACACTTCCTTCATGTACTTGGCGGCGGCCGTCCTGAGACGGGGCCCCCCATTGTCCGCATAGCCGCGATTTTCCGGCTTGGCAGCCTCCAGGGAAAGGGAAGCCACCACCCTGGAATCGGCCATGGAATCTGGCTCGCCCACGCCGAAATCCAGCAGTTCTTTGCCGGGGTTCGTCGCCAGGGCCGCACGCTTGGCCCGTTTGATCCGCTCGAACTTGTAGATGGGGGCCTCCTTCAGGCCGTAGCCGGGTCCCCCGATCCTCCGGGCGAAGAGATTGTGAAGATAGGTCATAATTTTGTAAGCTCCGATAGCCGTGAAGATTATGACAAAACCCGCGGAAATGCAAAAGGCCAGCCGGCGCTGGAAGAGGGGCGGGATCCGGATTGCCTTGGTGCCCACGATGGGGGCTCTTCATGCCGGTCATCTTTCCCTCATCCGGCGGGCAGCCCGCCTGGCGGATCGGGTGGTGGTGAGTGTCTATGTGAATCCGACCCAGTTTGACTCTCCTGCCGACCTGCGCGGATATCCGCGCCGTTTCCGGGTAGACGCTATTTTGGCGAAAAAAGCCGGTGCGGATCTGCTCTTTCAGCCGCCCAACCTTTATGCCGAGGACGCCTCGACTTGGGTGGAGGAGACGGATCGCTCGCGGGGGAGGTGCGGAGACCGGCGCCCCGGCCATTTTCGCGGCGTGGCCACGGTGGTTGCGAAACTTTTCAACCTGGTGCAACCCGATGTGGCGGTATTCGGGGACAAGGACCAACAACAGTGTGAGGTGGTTGAACGGATGGTGAGGGATCTTTTTCTTCCGGTGCGGATTGTCCGACACCCCGTGGTTCGGGAAAAAGACGGTCTGCCGCTCAGTTCCCGGAATCTCCGGTTGAGCGGGGCAGACCGGCAGCGGGCCGGGCAGTGGGCCGCAGCCCTGGGCAGAGCCGCGGCTGCCGGGAGGGGGAAGGCGAAAACCCGGTACCGAAAACTGGTCAAAAGCATCCGGGGGGTGCGTCCGGAGTATTTGGAACTGGTGAACGGGCGGCTTTTTGCCGCCGCTTGGATTGCCGGGGTCAGGCTGATCGACCATCGTCCCTGCGGGAGATCGCGTTGATCCGGCTTCTGGCGTTTTTCCTGCTGGGGCTGTTTGCGCAGTCCCGTGCCTCGGAAACCTGGGATGTGGTCAGGGTGGGACGGGTGGATTACGTCACGCTGGCCTCTTTCCTGAAATTCTACGGTCTGAAGGGTCCGGAAGAGGTCAACCCGCAGCGATCCTTCGACCTGACTGGATCCTCCGGATCGATGAACCTCAGTGTCGACAGCCGGGAGATGAGATGGAAAGGCGCGCGGTACTGGCTCAGCCACCCCGTCCGCCAGGTGAATGGCGTCACCCTTCTCCCCCGGGTGGATCTGGTGAAGACTTTCGATCCCCTGTTGCGTCCGAACGCGGAAATTCCCAGACAACCTCTTTTGGGAGTCGTGGTCGACCCGGGGCACGGGGGAGGGGATCAAGGGACCCGGGCGGCACGGGGCCTCAACGAGAAGGATGCAAACTTCGATATTGCCCGCCGCCTGGTTCGCCTTCTCGAAAAAGCGGGCATCCCCTGGGTGCTGACTAGAAACAGGGACATTTACGTCGACCATGCAGATCGCTCGAAGAAGGCCAGCGACCGGCGCGGCTATATCTTCGTCAGTATTCATTTCAATGAGGATTCCAGCCGTGAGACCACCGGGTGGGAGACCTACGCCCTCTCGCCGCAATACGCGCCCTCCACTTCCTCCGGAGGCACCCTGATCGGTGACGAGGACGAGATCTGGCCGGGGAACCAATTTGACCATCAGAACTTTCTGCTCACCCAGGCCATTCACCGCGCCGCGGTGCTATCCAAGAGCAACGCTCCAGCCGACCGTGGGGTGAAGCGCGCCCGGTTCAAGGTTTTGCGGCTGGCTCGGGCACCCTCCGTGTTGGTGGAGGGGGGGTTCATGTCCAATCCCCGTGAAGCCGCCCTTCTGAAGACCGAGGAGTACCGGCAACAGGTCGCCCGTTGGATTTTTGAGGGGATTCTGGCCTACAGGCGCTCCCAGGATGCACCCGAGGAATCCGCCCGCCTGAAAGTGGCGGCAACCGAGGCTCCACGGGCCTCTCCGGCAAAGCTCGAGGGGGTTCCGGATTTCCGCTCCAAGGCCGATGTGTCCGACGCCGCCGTTGCCCCGGGCGGAGCAGGGCAGTCCACTCCAGTCGCCCCCGGGGTATCCCGTCCGGAAATTCCGAAAACAGTTTCCAAAACCAATCCCCCCGTCGATTTGTCCGCCGCCGCGGAGAAGGATGGGATAAGAGCAAAAGAGGCTCCGGTCCGCAAAGCGCAGCCCCGGGAGTTGGAAATCCGCAGGGCGATTCCCGTGACACCCGGGAAAACGGAGTAACGGCCGTGCCCTTGGGAGTGTTTGATTCCGGGATCGGCGGCCTCACCGTGGTGCGGACCCTGCGGATGGCTTTTCCCAAGCGGGACATTCTTTACGTGGGCGACACGGCGCGGGTTCCCTATGGCAACAAATCCGCGGAGACGGTGTTGCAATACAGCCGGGAAATCGTGGATTTCCTTGGAAAGCAGGGAGCGGAGCGGATCGTGGTGGCCTGTAACACCGCGTCCGCCCTGGCGGTGGAGGCGTTGGCCCCATCCTGCATGCTGCCTCTCCATGGGATGATCGAATCCGGGGTGTCGGCGGCCTTGGGGGCGGGGGAGGGGCCGGTGGGGGTGATCGGAACCGCGGCCACCATAGCCAGCGGCGCCTATCAGAAGGCCCTGACGAAGGCCCGTCCCGGTCTTCGGATCGTGGCCAGGGCCACCCCGTTATTTGTTCCCTTGGTGGAGGAGGGATGGCTGGATGGCGAAGTGACGGAGAAGGTGGCTCGGCAGTATTTGGAGCCGCTGCAAAGGGAAGAAATCCGTGTCCTGGTGCTGGCGTGCACCCACTATCCGTTGCTCAAGGAGGTGATAGGCCGGGTGCTGGGACCGGATGTGAAGCTGGTGGATTCTTCCGAGGCTTGTGCGGGGTCCCTGCAGGCAACCGAAAGCGGCCGGCTTGAGAAAGGTGAGTTAAAAATCTTCCTCACCGACGAGCCCGGTGCTTTCTTGGGCCGGGTGGAAAGTTTCCTCGGGAAAGGAGCGGTTGCCACGATTGAGCGTGTCCACCTACCGCATTCTTAGTTGGATTGGTCGTTTGGATTTAGTTTTACGAAAGTATCGAGCTTGGAACTATCCGTAAACGTAATCGTAAAGGTAGACGAATAGTTAAGGCTGACGAACTCTAGGCTCACTCCTCGAAGGCGGCGTTCCAGGCCGGCGGGATCCGCAGGGCGAGCAATTCCGTCTCCCCGGAAGCGCGCCGAACCTTGAAACGCAGCGGCTCCCGTCTCTTCGCGGCGGCTTCCCTTTCCCTGCGGTAGTTCCGGGCAAACTCCTGGAGGGAGGGGGTGACCGTCTGGCCGGCCATTTCCAGAAGGACATCGCCTCCGCGGAAGGAGGATTTTTCCCCGCGTCCCCCCTTGAGAACGGTAAGAACGCGCAGATGTTCGTTTGAGGCGACGACGCAGAGCCCGTCCGGAAAGCTGGGGATTTCCACGGGTGGGTCAGCCGTGCCGGCAGGGGGTTCCACCACGATGCGGAGGTTTTCCGGGGCAGAGAGTTCCAGTCCCCTGCGAAAATCGATCGGGTTGGTCCAGACGGTTTCATACGCCCTTTCCAGCATTCTCCTTTCGGTCTCTGTCATCAGGCCTTTGGTAGAGACCTTGGGGGTATCACGTGAGTAGGCGTCCTCGTCGATGCCCCGGCGGTTTTTTTTCTCCCCTTCCCCGATGGTGGCAGGTCGAAAAATAGTGCGAAGCATGGTTCCGGCGGGAAGAATCTTGTCCGGTGCGATCAGGACATCCTCGGAGATAACCACGCGTTGGTTGCTGGTTTCCAGAGGGAAGCAGAGGCCTAGGGGTGGCTCCATTTTTGGGTCCCACTCGCCGGCAGAAAGGGGGTACCATGGAAGCAGTAGGGCCAAAAGAAAGAGAAGGTCTGGCTTGGGGCGGGGTGACATTTGTGGTAGTATTCCAGGATTGGCGGGGGCGTCACGGTTTCGATTCAAACCGGAAGCGACCTGCGGCAAGCCGAGGGCCCGGATTGGTTGGCCTCGTTAAAAAGCCGATCCAAAAATTAAAAGCTAACGAAGAGTTGGCTCTCGCGGCCTAAACAGCCGTGACGCCGCCCCCTCGACCCCGGCTAGGGGGGTGCGGCGTGTTTGCCGGGTCGGGAAAAGGGTGAGCGACCGACCTTTTTCCCGGAACCAACGTGGTGGCTACGGACGATGGGCCGGTGGCAGGGCAACCGTCATCCCGACAATCAACCTGCCAACAAGCTTGTAGATGCGGGTGGTCATCGGTTTGAAGACGTGGGTTCAACTCCCACCGCCTCCATAAATAATTAATGGATAGGTATTTAAGATTTGTATTAGCGGTATTTAATTAAAAATTTATTTCCATATAAACATTCTGTTTGAGGGAATCCAAGGTCTTCTGGATGCCAGTGGCATTTGCTTCAATTTTTCGCCAACTGGTCGTGGGTAGAATGACAATCGAGATCTTCCGGTTTTTTAGGTTCTGCTGATATTTCAAATTTTGATCGGTGCTGACAAAAATATCGAAAGCGTTCTCCGCTTTGCTGATGAGTTCACCGTTGGAAACCTCGTTCCACCCCATCTCGTGGGCGGTGGAGATTTGGTGCCCAGTTAATTTCTTCCTTAAGGGGAGTGGCACCCCGTGATCAAAAAGAATCCGCACCGGCTTAGGCCGCCAGCAGGGACTGTTCCGCAAACTTAAGTACTTCCTCAGCCTGTTGGCGGGTCACGCCAGGGAACCATTGGAGAAATTCTTCCAGGGAGGCGCCGTCTTCCAAGTTTTGGAAAAGGGCTCGGACCGGAACGCGGGTTCCACGAAAAACGTATTCCCCGCTCATGATCTCCGGGTTCTTGACTACTGAATTGCACTCTTGCCAGCTCACAACCCTAGTTTCCCTCTGGAATTACAACTGTCAACGCGACGCCGATCTGGATGCCGTTCTTCGCCAAACTACGAGCCTGAACGCGAGACTTTGCGAGACGAGTTTTCATTCTCAGAGCCAGTGGACAAAAGTGGACACGCAAAATGCGTAAGAATGAAAAACGTCGCGAAAAATATTTTCCCAAGTGCTTGATGTTGTTGACTATTAATTCTTTGCCGCCCGATTCAACTCCCACCGCCTCCATGTTGATAACCGACACTCTCAAATAGGATGCCTAAAGCCTCCATGGTTTGGCCTGCAATTTCCGGAGGCCGGAAACCTCCATTTAGATTCCGCAAAGCTGTGGCCAGAAAAGGAGACGGCTGCTTGTCAGGAGTGGTCTCCGCCGAAAAGATCAATTTTCCCGGCAGGAGTTACCTTTGTTTCATATACTGCTGCAGGGGTGACTGCATCAGACTTCCACGGCTTGAGGGGGAAAGAATCCATCCTTGTTCCGAAGGAATCATTTCGAAAATGCCCTCAAAAGTTACCGTATCTCCCACCTGGCGGTATCCCAAGGCAGTCAGCTGGAGGCTTCGGGCCATCTCATTAACGCCTCCGACCAAAGCAAGAACACCGACGAGTCCGCCGGCACTGCTGTTGCGAAGGGCAGCCTTGTCCTGATCGGACAGGTTGTTCATTTGGTTTTGGAGATCTTCCATCCGCTTGGGCATCTGCCGGATGAGTTTGAGGTCATAATGGCACTCCACCCGGTAGGTTTCGCCACCGGAGGAGTATCCGTTGAGGCGTTTTACCCGGGTGACCTGGAACATGGAACGAGCATCCTCATCCATGGCGGCCTCGATGGCATGAAGGATGTCCCTGTTCGTGGGAATGGATTTTCCCAGGCATCCTGCCATGCCGAGGGCGATGGCCAGAAAAAACAACCCCCCAACTCGGGATCCGGCGGTGGTTCGAAAAACTCGAAAACCCGACTGCAAGACAGTTAAGGCCTACTCGATTTCTCCGCAAAAAAAGCGGAGATTTTTGTAGTTTCTTCCGGGGACCCAATAGACAGGTCCTTTGATTTCCAAAGGAATCTTGTAGACAATGTTGGTGGTTTTTGATGTGAGAGGGTTCAGCTGGTCGAGGATAAGCCCCCAACCTTCCAGCATGATGCTTTCGGTGTCATCGAACTCGTAGTCCTTCCCCTGATAGGAGATGAAGACAGATCCCTCTTCGGGCATACGGCTTTCCGTGTCCGTGCATTTAAAGGTGGCGTTAATTACCAGATACTGGTTTCCGGGGCTGGGTTCGGGGTCAGCAAATTCATTGCCGGTTGAAATCCGGTCAACGATCCTGCAGGAATTGAGTGTGATTTTGAAGTACTCGGTTTGAATGGACGAACCCACCCCGTTGCGGGGTGGTTCCTTGGCGGAGGAATTCTCTGTGGGGGCGGTCCCGGAGGAGGGGATCCGGGGTTGGGAGGAGGCGGGGACAGTCGTGCCATCGCCTTTTGTGCCGGAGGATGTTTTTGCGGCACCGGTGATGCCGCCTAAAACTCCCACAAAGAACAGAAAGGCAAGAAGGGCAAGGCTCAGGAAACCGGTGACGATCCCGGTAATGGCAAAACCGCGCCCCGGCCCGCCTGGACTGATGCTGCGCAAGGCAATAAATCCGAGGACGATCGCGGGAATCCCGGTAAAACAGGAAAAAAGAAAACTCAGCAGCCCCAGGGTCAGGCTTGCCACGGCCGATCCGGGTGCGGACCGGGGAGAAGAGGCGAATGAGGAAGGCTGCTCCATCACGAGTTCAAAACGTCAAAACCACTGCTTTTTCTGGATCGCGTATTCCTGGTAGAAAACCTCATCGGGCTTGGTGAGGTAGATGATTCCTTCGATTAGGCCAATCAGCCCCATAATTGCGGAAGCCACACCACAAGTCATCACGCCTCCAATCAGGCTCACCAGAAGCATGATCAGACCTCCGTTGGTAAGTCCCAGGATGAACTTATGAATGCCGAGGGAGCCGAGAAGAATCCCGCAAATTCCCGCGGCAACCTTTTTACCTGCGAAGGCACTGAGCTCGTTGTTTGGCATCATGGGTCCTCCACTTATTCCGAAATTTTAGCCGTCCAAGGAATATCCGATACCACTTCTGAGGGTGAGTTTGCGTTAATTGTTCAAGGCCTCGCCGATCGCCGCAAATCCCATAAGCAACATGTACAATAGACCGCCGGCCAGGCCCAACCCCAGGCCCAACCAGAAGAAAAGCTTTGCCTTGTTCGATGCTTCCAGGGCGGCGGCGTAGTTGCCTGCAGCGAGATGACTGGAAGCCATCGAGGAAAAAATAATCGCAGGAATTCCCAGGGGCAAACAGCAGCACAAGGTGAGGAAGATGGATGCAATCAGGTAGTTGGGGACATGCGGCGCGGTGACGGGAGGAGTGTTATATTCGCTCATGGGACCTCGGTTATTTGCTGAACTTGAAATTTCCCTTGTTGTCGTACGTTCTGTTTTGAGAGCCATCTTTAATCGTCACGGTGGTGGAGGTGTAGCCCACCAACTCGCCGGATTTGCTGAAAAGAAAGTTTCCTTTTTCGTCGTACACCCTGACTTGGGAGGAATCCTGTTTGGCAGTGGCGATGAGACGTTCTGAGGCTTGTGAAGAGGAAGTGACCCAGAGGGCAAGGCTAAGCACTACAAGCAGACCAAAGCGCATTTCTGATTTTTTTCGAAACCCTTTTTTTTTGCAAGACATATTTCTAAGGCGACAAAATCAAGATATCTCCTTTGGGGTGCTCCCTATGAGGTTATTCGTCGGCAGGTCGATACCCGTGACCTGATCGGAGGGCGAACCCGGAAATCCAACGGCCAGGAAAAAACGTTCATGGCTGCATTCTGGAAAATGATTGAGCTTGGTCCAAAACTGTTTGAAGTAACCAAGATGAGAGTGCCCCTGCTTGCTTCATCCCGCACCCGGGTCCAAAAAAATTTCTTGGAGGTGCTGGGGGATCTTCCTTTCTGGTCTATGGCAATTTGGAATCTTCCCGTGCTTTGCCTGCAACTGGCCGACGGGAAGGCCGTGATGACCTGGCGAACCTGGCAGCTTGCCGTCTTTTTGTATTTTTGGTGGAATTACTCCTGACGGGAGGTCGGTAGGGTGGGGGCGCGCCAGAGGCGACCCGCTTGGGCGGCTAGATCTCCGGTTTTCCGAAGTAATTCCCAGGGGGTTGGCCAAAAGGGTGAAAGGAAGTACGGACAGCAGTGTGGAAAAGCTTAATGCGGGGAATTTTGACTACCAGCTGGGGGGTTTCCCAACCGGGATGAATTGAATGTCGAATCCTGAATTTTACCATCATCGAAGATTCCGAATAAGGGGGATTCACCCTTGCGGTGTCTGGGGACCCGGAAAGGAAATGCCCCAACCTCAAAAATACCGGGCAACATGGGCCCCTTGAGAAATTCCGCCGATCGAAACTATTTTGGCAGCTGGTTTTGAAATTCCGTTCTTTCCCGAAGCTGCCGGGGGTTGGCGATCCAGACCAAGGAACCGGCCACAAGGACCGTTGCAAGAAATATCAGACTGAACCACAACAGAAATCGCCCCATGCCCGGCCAGGGTTTGGGGGCCATGGGTACCCGAATGAGGGGCGATCCGCAGGAAGGGCAGACGGCCTCACCACCGGAAGACTGCAGGACCCGGAGGGTAACTGCCTCCGGGCAGGGCTTGCGGAAGTTGCGGCAAAGAAGAACCATGGCCTACATTCCCGGTTCGGTGTGCAAAAGCACGTGGCGGACGGGATCCTGGCAGACCTTTTCGTAGGCCGTCCTCAGGCGGCTTTCCTCGTCCAAAAGCAGAGGGGAAGAAATCCTTTCCACCGTCACCAAGGTGCCGCCGCCGTAGCCGGGAGGCGGCGAACCCAAAGTGGCCTGCAGGTGGGGCAGTGGCCTTTGGAGGAGGGCCTCCCCCGCCGGATCATCCGCAAGTTCCGCAAAAATGCGGCCCGGCCGCACTGCCTGAAGCAGCGTCTGCAGTTCCGCCCAGTCCATGGTCTCTGCCGCAAAGGCGCACTCCCGGATCCCCGATTGCCCCCGTGCATGGGCCCGGACCACATCCAAAAACTCCTCGCGGGATAGAAAATCCAGAACCGTGGCGCGGGAAATTTTTTCCGGGCCGCCATGAGATTCCCAAAAGCCGCGCGCCATCTCGGGGGTCAGATGGCGCAGGGTTGGCGCGGGGGGAAGCTCCCCGGAATCCAAGGCCAAACCACCCTTGATCGCGATGAGCTCCGCGGCCCGGCCCGCATGAACCGCCACGGCGGTGAAGCTTTGTGCGCGTCCTTCCAGGGTTTCGGCCATGCTCTCCAGTGCCCCGGAGAGGCTTTGTAGAATTGCCGCAAGGCAGGAGCGACCCGCCTCGCGGGTTCTCTGATGGTAAATTTCGGCCAAACGCAGGGCCTCCTGCTCGGCGGCCTGTTCCCGCAAGCCCAGGGCGAAGCCCAGGAGGCCGTTGGTTTTGGTTGGAGGCTTCCGCTCAACGGGCGGCGGTGTCCCGGTGGGGCGGGTCAGGGTGGCGGCCTTTTCCCGAAAACTATGGGCATGGTTGCGTAGCTTTTCCGCCATGTCTCCTAAGGAGCGCCCGGCCTCCAACTCGCTCCGGATCAATTTGGTGTAGGGGGCTTCCAGGGTGCGGCTGAGCTCGTGGGCGTGACGGGCCACTTTTTCAAACCAGCGGATCACGCCGATTCCCCGGAAGCCGTCTTCAAAATGCTCCTCCAGAAACTTTTTTTGCAAGGTGCCCCATGCCTCTGGCACAAAGCATCGCTGGATAAGACGGTTGGCACCCAGGGATTGCCTTCGCCACTCGACTTCGGGTTTGGGATGTTTTCCCAGGGCGTCCAGGCTTGGGAAAAGCAGAGTGGCGCTATCGGGGAGGGCGGGAAAATCCGGATCGGGCAGGCTGGGAACGCTGAGGTTCTCCTGGGAAAGACATTGGGCGGCGGCCTGAATGAGCCGCTGGTTTTCCATCCGGCGGATGTCCGCCTCTTTCCGGCCGGCGTGGCCCACCCAGACCCTTGCCGCGCAAAGCCGCTGTTCTTCGCGGGCCGTGATCTGCCCGGTCCAGGAGGCGAAATCCCGGGCATTGGTCAAGGCCCGTTCCAGCCACTGGGCGCAGTCCGCGGCCGCCGCCTGGAGCGCGGTTGCGCCGATCTCTCCGTAGGCCAAGAGCAACAGGGGAGGCAGGGAAGGGGCGAGTTTTTCCAGTTCGCGGAGGGTGGCATAGGCGGACGCCGGCCATAGATGCGCATCTTCTCCCAGCGGCGGTTCCGGACGGCTCAGCAGAAGGTGCAGCGTGATCCGAGAAAACTGACCGGGGGCGGCATCCTCCACCATGCGGAGGGCATCCCAAAGGACTCCGGATTCGAAGCCCCCGCCCAACCCGGCGAGCAGGTGGGCCTCCATTTGCCGTTGCCGTTCCCGGAGACTCGGAATGAGGCCACGGATGCGCGTTTCGTAATCCGTTTTTTTGATCCCAAAGGCCAGCCGTCCCAGATGCCGGTGGGGTATTCCCGCCTCGCTCCAGCGGGGATTGGCCGTGGCCTTCCGCAGGATCTGGGCCGGTGCCAGCCAACCGGAAAACTGGGGGAACGGGGCCGGATCGCGGGCGACGGCGGCGCAAACTGCAGCTTCCGTATCGAGGAAAGAAGCGCGGCCGAAAGACATTTCCAGCTCCTCGTCCGGCCGGTCGTGCCCCGTGGCGATCAGAAACGAGGCCATCGGAAAGGATTTCTCCGTGTAGGCTTGTTGCCTTCCCGGGATTTGTCCAAGAGCCAGCAGCACTTTCTTTCCGGCATCCCCCAACGCCAACACAAGGTGGCTTCTCATGCGGGCCAACCTGAAAAAATCAAAGCTTCGGCTCCTCGGCCTGCCAAAAGGAGGATTTGGTAAGCTGTAGCTCGATCCTGCGGCGGGAATCATCGGCCTCTCCGGCGCGACCGGGGCCGAGTGCGCTCTTGCTGAGGGTGCGGTCGGGCAGGATGAGCTGTCCGGCGCTGTAAGGCAGAAAATATTTCACGGCGGGGTATTGTTCCCTGTTTTGTTCCAGAAAAATTGCTACGGAAAGGGCCCGGACCATTCCCAGGTCCGTGTTGCTTCCCGCGTTGAGGCCATCGAGGCTTTGTGTCTGGTACGCTGCGGTTAGCTGGTCGTCGAGAGTGGACGCTTGGGAGCCACGCACCTGTTTCTCATCCGTATGCCCGATGATCATGAGCACATCGCATCCGAAAATTTCGCTTTTCTCCCGAATCTTGGGAAAGACCCGGCTGATCAGGCCGTCCTTGAACTCCGGCCTGATCTCGGCGGAACCGGTGGCAAACTGAAAATCCTTTTCGTTTTCGGACAGGGTGAAAATGAGGGAGTCGTCCTGTGGCGTGGGGGAGGCAGGTTCCGGCAAGGGGATTTGCAGTTCCTCCAGTTTTTTTCTTAGTTCCCTTTCCCGCGATTCGGATCCCTGCAGCCGGGCCTGGGTGGATTTGATTTCTCCTTCCAGGGCGGCGATCCGTTCCTGCAGGAATTTTGCAACCGGGACGGATGAGTGGAGATTTTGCTCGGCGGCAGCCCAGGCCAGCAACATGACCCCGCAGAGGATTGCGAAGATTTCCGCGTATTTAAGATCCATTCCTTTCATGGCCTGCCCCGCGTGTTCCCAAGGTATTTCATCATTTCCTCCAGTCCCTGAACCAGAAGTTTGGCCTGGCGCAAAAACTCGGTGAATTCGCGGGTCGAATCGCGGGAGGCCTGCATTCCCTCCCTGAGTCCGGCGGCAGCTTCGACAAGTGTTTTGCGCAAATCCTCTGCCGAAGCCACCAAACCGCCGGTGGTTCCCTGCTCCAGGCTCTTGAGGCTTTCGCCCAAAGCCAGTTGCACGGCACGGATGCGGGCGGCGGTGTCCGCCGCCAAACGGGCCCCCTCTTTTCCTGAATCGTTGGCTGCCAGGACCAGGTCGAGGTGGGCTTGGCCAGCCTGGGCCAGGGAAGTGGTGATTCTTTCCACCAGCGCGAGGTAGCGGTCATGGGCCTCGGACACCCGCAGGGTAAACTCGCCCATTTCCCCCGAGGCGCTGGAGCCTCCGGGAGAACTGCGGCGATGACCCCCCCCGACCAACTCCCCCCCTAAGAGCCAGCCCAGGATACTGGTTCCCAAAGAGGTGGCGATGGGCAGGGCGATTTTTTGGAGGCGGAATTCGCCACCAGCCTCGAGGGAAAGCGGGACGAGGGCCGCACCGATCCCAATCAAGGCCTCAAGGTATCCGGCGGTCTGGACGCGGTAGCCGGCCTCGGGACGTTCCGACGGATGCAGGCGGAATCCCCAAAGGGTCAGGACCAAGACCACTCC
>Ga0214917_10004218_pt1 | contig 16139 bp, 43 predicted proteins | sample LL_1208_BB_MetaG_FD_177983 | JGI IMG/M metagenome (GOLD analysis project Ga0214917, IMG submission 177983) | Freshwater microbial communities from Lake Lanier, Atlanta, Georgia, United States - LL_1208_BB | ecosystem: Environmental > Aquatic > Freshwater > Lake | place: USA: Georgia | collected... | reverse complement strand
GATGGGATGAAAAAGAATAATGGAAACCAAATATCACGATTTGCTCAAAAGCGTTTTCAAGACTTTGACCGATGAGACTTTAGATAATGGCGCTGCTTGTTGCGAAGCAATTGACTTGATTGTTGATTTTTGCGAGAAGAACGATAGCGATATCAATATTGTGGAGGATGTATAATGGGTGTTCTTAAGTGTTTTGTTTGTGGCTGCTATCTTCACGATGATGAAGTGGTTTGGATTGAATTAGACGATAATCATTCCGCCGCTCATTGTGTTTCGTGTGCTCCCGAGCAACCCAATTATGACGAAGAATATTGATATTCACGAGTATTTCCAGATCGGTCATTTGTACGAATATGAGATGAATCGGTTTTCGGAGATTGCTGAGAATTATGGAAAGATTGTAATTAGAACATACCTCTTAACCAAATTCTACAATGACGAATTCTCAGGCGAAAAGAGAATGTTCTTTGAAGATATAGAAGGTAAAGGGAATGATCGAACATTTCCTTATAATAAAGATATAGTAGAATATCTCAAAAAAATCTCTTGACTCGCGGCTCCTGCCGTGATAATATGGTTTTAACGCTGGTGGTCAGCGACGAGGAAACGCGATATGAGTTGGGGTTACAATCGTTTTGCAAAGCCGAAGGTTGTTGTTCAAAAGGTTGATGATGCGACGATTCCCAATCGTCTTGACTCTCTTATAAACAATCCTACGATCACGCCTAATGATAAGCAGTTCTGTGAATCGTTGAAGCAGGGTTGGACGAAGTATAATTCGCTCACCGCTGGTCAGTATGGTGCTTTGCAGAAGTGTGAATTGCGTTATGATGCAACCAATGTTGCTGCTCGCACGCAAGCGCAAAACGATTGGCTGAATAGCTTTACGCCCGAAATGCGTGCTCGCTTGAATGTTTGCGCCCAGTATTATTCTCAAACTCCGTATTTCCGCGATATTGCTATGCGCGTGATTACTGATCCCACTTGGACGCCCAGCGAAAAGCAGTATCGCGCTATGTGCGAAAATAAGTACGCCAATCGAATCATGGAGAATATCGAAACTCCTATTAAGTTTGAGGTTGGTTCGATTGTCGAAATTCGTAAAACCGCTCGTTGGTGGGGTCATACCAATATTTGTGTTGTCCTTGAAATTCAAAACACGGTTGGTCCCGCTCGCGGTTCACGCAATTATGTTGTAATGCCAATTGGCAGCGATCAGAAGCAAACGGTTTACGAGAAGGATATTAAGAAGTATCGTCCGAAGGATAGTGACGCCATGCCCCGAAACAATAATGGAGATGAAGATGTCCCATTTTGATGATTTGAAGGGTGTTTGGTTGCCGCATAAAGGCGTTCCAATTAGCGAAGCTGATAGAAATTCATGGGGTGTTGAAACCGCTGAATTCCTGCTGGAAGATGAAAACGAATGGGTGACTTATACGCGATCCGGTGATAGTATTGTAATAGCAATTAGGGAACATGATGGCAAAGGTATTGAAATTTTTGACTGTCAAATCAGAAGGAAACTGAGGTTTTAAAATGGCTAATGCAAAGCTGACATACGACCAAATGGAATTCGTCTATCATAGCGCAATTGAGGCGGCAGTTAAGACATTGTTTGATGATCACTTTAAGGATCATGGTTGGACTGAGAAGGAGTTTGTAGAAACGCTGGTTGCCACGCAACAGGCTATTGCAGAGGGGAAGATTCAACGGTGGATGAATTAATCATGGATGCTGTTAAGAGCGAAGTTGTGAACATTAATCTTATTGGCGAGGAAGTCCAGAACATTCTGATGGATCATATCTATTCAAAGTATCCAGAGCTAAGGAATAGCATGAATTGGGATTGGGAAAATTTTTCTCTTAATTTCAATAGCAAGAAGCTTGAGGATAACGCACTAAACGTTATTTTTATCCGCCATTCAGACTATAGTGAAGCAAATGAGCAGTTAGACCTGCCTATTTTCAATGTGAAGGTGACTGAGAATGTCTAATAAGGATTCGCACTATAAGTTGGATTTTAAGATTAAGACTGATGATGGTCGTAGCTTAACGCTTCAGCGATTTCGCAGAAGGTATTGGTACGCTGCTGACAACTATACAAACATTCCAGAACTTAGCTACATAACTAGTCTTTATAAGAAGGAAGCATTGTTTAGCCAGCTTGTTCCTAAGACTAAGGAACAGCTAGAGGAATGCGAACTCGCTCTTGGCTTGACATTACATGATGAACATAAATCTTTGATTCTGCAATTCGGCGCTTCTGGTGAAAATGATTTCTGGGTTTTCATGGAGAAGAATGGCAGACACAATTATGGTGCTAGTGAAGCGCTTGAGAGAATCACTAGCTACATGGCTTCAAAAACTAAACTGTTTCAGGAGTATGAAGCTAAATTTAAGGAATGGCTAAAGAAGCGACCGGGCGTTGTTGAAGCTTGGAAAACTAAATATGGTACTGAAATCGGTAGCGTTTTAGAGTTTGCGCGGAATTCTTATGGTACAGACTTTAGAACCGTATTAGAGAATTCCAGACCGCGAAAGCTTAAAATTGGAACTCTTGTTGAACTGAAAGGCGAATATAAGGATAAGCGAGGCAAAGACCCGTTCTATTATTCCGATGCGGAAACGCGAAAAGCACCTAGACTTGGAATGATTGCTAAGTTTGATGAAACCTCTAATGCATATGGACACGGTTCGCGTCAGCTTAAAATCATGTGGATTGCCAATAGCTCAGAGACATATATTATGGAACGCTGCTTGAAAATTCTTAGTGAGTAGCAACTGACTAATATCTTCTTGACCGGGACAGCTACTTGTGGTAGACTGTCCTTGTCTCGTTGAGAGGAATATATGCTGCCATTTAAACCGTTTGATTATGTTGAATTCGGCTACGGTCCATGCAGGAATGGGGAATACGAAGCATATAGAACAATAGTTCTATTACAGAAACTTAATGAAAATGGTATTGATTGTGAAAAGTGGAAAGGGATATTGATTAACGATACAGCCGGTTATTATTTTGAACACGATGTATACAGCATTTACAAAACGACTAAACTGATCTACAGGATGGAAGAAAATGATGCGAAAGAGACTTAGCGAAACAAACTATCGGCAATCGGCAACGTTTAAGAAATATCAGAAGCTTGTTGGTAAATTGCTCATCTATAGAGCATGGGAAGGATACCGCAAAGACGAAACTGGAAAGGAAGCTGAAATTTATCGGGATCTTCTTTATATGGTTTCCGGTGTATCTCCCGCTAGGTATTACCGCAACAGATACAACTATAGTTTAACCGCCGTTGGAGATCATGGCGATTTGTCAGAAGGTGCAGCAGATTTGAATAAGAAGCTTTATCGAAGCATTGGTAAAGATAAGCCATATGGTTGGAGATATTATAATGACGGCAATTGATCCATATGAATTGCCAGCCGCCGCAAATAATATTTCGGAAGATGGTGTGAAAGAGTTTACCTGCATTAAGTGTGGGGATATCACGCAATACACGGAATTTGCGGAAGCGCCGGATGCTAAACACGATTACGGGTATTTTGTTATGGAAACGTGTATTGAGCCTATGGGGGTCCGCATTGTTGAAGGAATAGATATGTGTTCGCTTTGCGTGAGAACTATTAATGTCGGAAAGTAAAATGCCTAAGTATATTATTCTGAAGAACGTTGCGTATCTTGTTAAACATTATGGGGATAAATATACCCTTGAGAGGATTAAAAATGGATAAGGATAAGTTTTACAATACTGTTATGATCGTGTTTGGTTGTTTCCTTGGAATGGCTATTATTGGTATTGGAGCTATGGCATATAGCGACCACCAGACCCGCAATAAGATTGTGGAGCAGAAGGAAGAATTGTTTTATAAGAGTTGTGAAAACTCCTGCTACCCTAATGGGGTGTATTCTACAAAGTATAATCGCTGTATGTGTAATGCGTCTGTGACCGTTAGGGAGATTAAGTAAAATGTGTAAAACTGATTCATTTGAACGCATCCTTGAAAAGCTGGATGCGATCCAGAAGCGCCTTGATGCTATCGAGAATGAGTTAACTAATAAGCTGGATGAAGCCGGAAATAAGATTTGCAGAGAAGGCAAACTCCGTTAAGGAGATTCCATGAAATGGAATTGGAAGCAGGATAAGTCATTCCCTAAAGGGCAGGGATACCGTGCAAAGAATGGTATGATTGAATTGCAGGTATGGCAGGTTTTTGATGTTGGTTATAGTAAAAAAGATGAGCCTATTTGGTTAACGGCAGTTGATATTGCTGTTTCGGATGAATATACTGGTTCTCTCTATCCAAAGAATGATTATGATTTAGAGAAGGCAAAGCTCTTTGCAGAGAAATCGGCAGAACGCTGGATTCAGAAGTTTATGAAGTCGTTTAAGTAATAAAAGGGATAAATATAAAATGAATTTGCAACAGGCAATTAAGAAAATCAGAAGGAATGAAACAATTGATATTGTTTCGTTTGATAGCGATTTTATGAACGAACTTAAGCCCTTAACGTTAACAGAAAAGGGTTATGCTTTTGAATTTGTTGTAAACTCATACTTTATGTTTTTCCCTTATAATGGGAACAATTACACGCTGCTGGATTCTTCTCTTAATGAGATCAATTCGGTTTCCAATATTGATATTGGAAAGCGTGGCACTAGTGGATATGGCGGTCATGCCGTAGATTTTGTTGCTCAAAATCAAACGGACAAATCATATCTTGTTGGTTCGTCTAAATATGATGAATCTGGTTGGGATGGTATGGATGGTAATTCACTCATGTCATGGGTGAATAATCATATTTCTGGTTCAAAAAATGAGCTTGTAGCAATTACATCCAACACGGATAATCTTAAGAACGTCAAAGAGTTTTCGCATTTAATCAATCTTGAAACTCTGTGCGGTTTCTGGAAGGATCTTTGCGATAAGCTTGATCAGAATGGCAATTCGTTTAAGGCTCTGGAGAATAATAAAAAGAAATACCTGTCTCCACGCGATGCCGTGCAGCGAATGATTATTGATGAATCGCGTAAGATCCTCGCAAATGCTAATGACTGTTGGTGGAATGTTGTTCCGCGAACAGGCAAACTTTATATGTCTGCGATGATTGCAAAGGATTATGATAAGGTTTGCTTCACTACTCATTTTCCTACTGATACCCTGCAGAGTATTATTTCAGCATTCCAGTCCGCTAGAGATTATAGCGATCATAAGATTTTTACTGGTGATACTGATATCGCTGAAATTAAGAAGGCAGGGAAATATGTTCTTATTGTTTCAGCCCAGAAGCTTAAGGAATCCGATAAGGTTCGAAAATTTGTAAAGAATACTAAGTTTGATTTCTTTATTTATGATGAAGTGCATCACGGATTTGAAGCTGATGTGATGCAGGAGTTGATGAACGATATTAATTCCAGCAAATTCCTTTTCATGTCCGGTACTATGGATATTGTTAAGGCTAATGGGTATAAGTATATCAATAGATTTGATATCAAAAACAATACGATCAACTGGTCGTATTTAGATACGCAGATTTGCAAGACAGGCAATCATCCACGCTTGAAGCCATACGAAAATGGCAGCAATATTTATAGCGATTTCACCGAAGCAAAGTATCCTAAGCTTAATATTGTTCACCTGTCTCCAAACAAAGTCTTGAGGGATAGGCTGAAAGATATTGGCGCAACAGAAGAAGAACAAACATGGGAAAAGATTTATAACAACTCAGCCATGTTAAAAGAATACATTAGGATTCTTCTTGGTGGGTCTTTATCTGCAAAAGATAAGAAGTTAATCGGCAATACAATAATGCCGCATACTGTGGCGTATGATAGGAAGTTTATTGCTTGGTATTGCCCAGATACTAAATCGCAAAAGCTCTTGAAAGAAGCTTGTGAAGAATTAAAAAACGAAGGACGTATGTTTGATGAAAGAGAAATCCTTTGTTTTAATTCAACTGACGATTCCGATGGCGTGCTGAATGAGGAATTAAATAAACTCAACAGCGATGATAAGAACTATTTGCTTATCTTCTGCGGTCAAGGAACTACTGGTATTACTTTTAAAAATATGCCAGTTGCGATTATTGGCAGGGACATTAATTCTTATACTCTTTGGTGTCAAACTGTATTTAGAGTAATGACCGCATCCGATGGCGTGGCATATGATAGATATGTTTATGATCTATCGTTCGGTCATACGTTTGTCGATAATATCACAAACATGATTAAGAATAATATCACGGATAAAAGCTCTTTGGAGCAGATGAAAGAATTCTTCAACTGTGTTAAGATTACTGATGGATTTTCGTCATTCAGCTATGAAACTTTTGAAGAACTTAGAACAGAAGTTTATAAAGGCAGAACTCAATTTCTTTTTCATGGCGTAGCTACAAATGAAGATATCATCAATGCAATATCTGGCGTCGATGATCCAAAGGCAATTTCTTCTTTGATTAAGTTTGATAAGCTAGTAATCGGAGAAGATAAAACAAAGGGTAGATCCTCTAAGAGAGATAAAAGAAATAATAGCAAAAAGGAAGATGATAACGAAAAGGCAAAGAAAGCTGCAGCCATTTTCATAATGAAAGAGTTTGTTAAACTGACTAGTGGGGTTTCGGATGAATCTTTTGAAAGCTGTTGATATCGTTAAAAAGAATAAGAGCATTAGAAAGAATCTTGAAGAAGTAATTCAAAGTTTTGGTATCCATACAGATATAGATGATTTTCTGAAACAATTAGTTGAGGGTAATAAAATAGATAATAAGTTCGATGTAATTTTCTCCGTGATGAATAAAAACTTTAAGGATGGAATCCCAATGACAAATGTATTAAGTATGGATAATTTTACAAAGAAGAAATTCAGCGAAGTGTTTACGCCTACATCCCTTGTTGATCCCATGCTTGATAAGTTACCAGAACACGTTTGGAGCAATCCAGAATATAAATGGATTGACAACAGTTGCGGTACTGGTGTATTTATTTGGCATGGTATTATTCCTAGATTGAAAAAGGGTCTGCGACCCTTTTTTAAAACAGAAGCTGAAATGAATAAGCATATTGCTTCTATGATTTATGGATGCGATTTGCAGGAAGGTAACGTTGCAATCACTAGGCGCTATGTGTTAGAATCTCTTGGTAGGGAAAACATTAAGACAATTCTTAGAAACTTTGTTGTTGAAGATAGTTTGAATTTTGATTATTGGAAAGGCACGAAGTTTAATGTTGTTGTTGGTAATCCGCCGTATGAAAATGGAAATGGCAAAAAGGGTCGCGGCTCTTTGCTGTGGACAAAGTTTGTTGAACTGGCAATCAACAAACTCCTTTTGGAAGATGGATACCTTTGTTATGTGCATCCGGCAGGTTGGAGACAATTATCAAATCCAACCGGAACCCTGCTAAAGAATAAGCAAATGAATTATCTTGAAATTCACTCTGAGGTTGATGGAGCTAAGACCTTTGGCTCAAAGGTAAACACTAGATACGATTGGTATGTTCTTAAGAACGCTAAGAACGTAAACCATATTACTGAAATTCTTGATCAGGATGGTGCTACGTTTAAGACTAATTTAAAGGATTGGGATTTCGTTCCTAACTGCTTATTTGATGATGTTCAAAAGCTGCTGGCTACGAAGAAGGATACAAAGGTTGATCTTTTCTATTCTTCAATGTTCCATCACACTAAGTTGTCTGCCAATAAAGATTCTGCTCACGCGCATCCTTGCATTTATTCAATTGGTAAAAGCTCCAATCTGAAATTGATGTGGTCAAAGTCTCCTTCTGCAAAGAAGGTAAAAGATTTCAATAAGGCGTTTGGAACTAAGAAGTTTATTTTCCAACTTGGCTTTGATACCGGAAACATCGTTGATAATAATGGTGAATATGGCGTGACTCAATGGTGCGCTGCAATTGTTGATAGCGAAGAAAATCTTGTGAATATTAAGAAAGCCTTTGATAGTAAAAAGTTTAAGGACGTTGTAATTAAAGCTACTTCTTTTAGACGAGAGATTAACGCAAACGTTCTCAAACTATTCCGAAAAGATTTCTGGAAGGAGTTTGTGAATGACAATCAAACAGTTAGCCAATAGAGTATATCTAGATATAAAAGAGGGCAGATATACAAAAACAAACCATGTAGATTTGGTCATAGACGACTCAAATATATTGAGCCATGTTAAGAACTCTATGATATATCTGTGGTTTAAACAAAATGGCGATGAGCAACTATTAGAAAACATATTTAAGGTTGTGTTAATTCCAGAAGAAGTGCCAGATCTAAAAGCTTATTCGTTTGAAGAATTACTAAATGTTGTTTCGCCGGAAACTGTTAGGATATTGAAATAGGAGAGTACCGTGTTACCAGTTGGCACAGTTGTTGCGTTAGTTATACACAACAGAAACAATGAACAACCTATTGGTGTTGTTATTGGATACAAACATCCTTATAATGAGGTCGAGTGGCTGAATGGTGATAAACATAAACAACAATGTGGAAGTTACTTTGATGCCTCGCTTCATGTATTGAGCGAAGTGCAAAATAAGTAGTTGACAGCGAGCCTCTGCCGTGATAAACTGTTCTTAACGCTGATGGAGAGCGAGAGGAAATAAATGGTTACGGTTGAAAACTACGTTAAGGATATTGTTAAGACGTATGGAATTGATGGCGGCATTGAAAAGACAAAGCAACATATTGAGGTTGCTAATAGCTTTAATGCAGTTCCGGCGACACTCCAGTTTCTTAATGCTGTTCATGCAGAACTGCTTAAGCTTAAGGGAAATTCCTAATGGGTTTGGATATGTATATCCGTGACAACTACGGAAATGAAGTTGCGTATTGGCGAAAGTTTAATGCGCTTCATGCGTGGTTTGTCAATAACCTGCAGGATGGAATTGATGATTGTCAGGTATCCCGACAAATCACGAAGGATGATCTAGAGAAACTTATTTATACACTTGAGTCGGTAAAGGAATCGCCTATTGTTGCTAATGTTATTTTGCCTACATCTGGTGGTTTTTTCTTTGGTTCGACTAGTTATGATTCGTATTTTATGCAGGATGTAGAAAGCTCTATTCCTATATTTAAGGATTTGCTGGAACAGGTTAATGAAGGCAGCATTTTTTATTATCAGTCGAGTTGGTGACAAATGCGTAAGCAATTTAAACCATTTGATATTGTGCAATTTTGTTTTGGAGGCGAACCCATAAGGGAACAACCAATTACAAGAACTGTTTTACTAATTGAAAAGTTGGCTGATGATATACATGAAACCAAATGGAAAGGCGTACTAATTAACGACTCGTTAGGAAATCTTTACGATGAAGGTATTTACTATATTGGTGATGATTCGGAATTAGTTTATAGGAAGGAAAATGCGTAAGAGGTTCAAGCCATTTGATATTGTGCAGTTCTACTATGGCGCAGACCCAGGTTTGCATAGAGCTAAATATCCTTATAAAAGAACGGTTTTGTTAATTGAAAAGATGTCTGAAAATAAAGATGACCATAAATGGAAAGGCGTATTAATCAACGACTCAGTAGGAAACGAATTAGATAACGGAGTTTTCTACATTGACGATGATACCAAATTGATTTACCGCAAAGAAAGTAAAAGAAGCCGCTTGACAGACTGAGCGGCGCATGATAGACTGGTTCTTGTCGCTGCGATGAACGAAGAACGCAGCGGTGAGCAGAAGAAAAAAAGAGTGCTTGACACGCTCGACGCTCTGTGATAGACTGTCTCTTGTCGGTGGTTGACAGCGAGCCTCGACGGTGAAGCAAACGATCCTTAACAATTAAATAATGCCGTGATAGTATAGTTGTTAGTTAATGCGCCTGTGCATCGGTAATGCGAGAACGACTTATAATCGTTTTGCGGTAGATGACCGCCTAGACTAGGTTCGACTCCTAGCGGGCGCACCAACTTTATGGGGATATGGTGAAATAGGTAAACACAGCAGACTTAAAATCTGCCGCCTTCACAGGCTTGTCGGTTCGATTCCGACTTTCCCCACCAATGTTCTTAGGTGTATGTGCCTAAGATAACAATGGCTTTTCCGATTGAGCCAACTGAATCAATCGGATATTTATTGACAGATAGCATAAAGGCAATGCAGCAAGCTGTTAACTTGCGCGATGCAGGTTCGACTCCTGCTCTGTCAGCCAATTTAACTTTTAAGTTTGAGTAGCAGCTTAAAAGTCTTTTTGTTCTTTGATATACTACTTATATCGGAGGACAAATAAATGAAGAAGTGTGGAATATGCAAGGAAGAAAAAAGTCTTGAATTCTTTAATAAGAACAAGTCTAAAAAAGATGGCTACCAAACAATGTGTAAGCCTTGTAGTCAAGCAAGAAGCAAGAAATATTACAAAGACAATCACGATAAGCAACTGAGAGAAGTCTATAAAAGAAAACGTCGCGTAATAAATGAGCATAGAAAGCTGCTTTTTAATTTTTATAAGACTAATCCATGTTTAGATTGTGGCGAAACTGACCCAATCGTTCTTGAATTAGATCATCAAAGAGATAAAATAATGGAAGTCTCTAAGATGATTGGGCAAGGTTGGTCAACCTCAAAAGTTCTAGCTGAGATTGCTAAATGTGAAGTAAGATGCGCTAATTGTCATCGGCGCAAGACAGCGAAAGATCAAGGATGGTATAAAGATTTATTGGGTTCGTAGCTCAACTGGGAGAGCATTCGGCTTTTAACCGACAGGTTGTGGGATCGTCCCCCACCGAACCCACCAATAATTTGGCAATAAGAGCAATAGGCAGAGGGATCGCGTTTGCTCATGTTATAACGAGGATGGTGAAAGTCCATCTTGCCAGCTATTTATATTCACGGCTCCATCGTCTAGCGGTTAGGACATAGCCCTTTCAAGGCTATTACACCAGTTCAAATCTGGTTGGAGTCACCAATTTAATAAAGTTTATGCGGGCACAATTATATGGTGTTCAACGCTGCTGCGAACACCCAGTCGGGTTTGGTGCATGAACACCAATTGCCTTGAGACAAAATGATCGAAGCGCAGATAGTCGTGCGGTCTAGAAACGCACCCCGCATAATGTTTTGATCTGGAGTCGTCTAACGGTAGGACAAATGGCTTTGAACCATTGAATGTGAGTTCGACTCTTACCTCCAGAACCAAATTTGAAATAATGGTCCCGTAGCTCAATTGGATAGAGCAACGAGCTTCTACCTCGTAGGTTGTAGGTTCGACTCCTACCGGGATCGCCATTTGCAGAGGGTTGTGTGAGCGGTCGAAACAGCGAGTCTTGAAAACTCGTATACCGGAAACGGTATCAAAGGTTCAAATCCTTTACCCTCTGCCATTTATTTTATATGGATTGGATGCGACTAATGGTAGTCCAGTTGACTGTAAATCAACCGTGCTTTGCACATAGTAGGTTCGATCCCTACCCAATCCACCAATTCCAAGAAGGGTGAAATATGTACGGAAATAAGATCATTCGTAATAGTTGTAAGTGCCGTAAATGCGGTGATGAAATCGAAAGCAAGCATCGTCACGATTTTGTTAGTTGCAAGTGTGGTTCAATCTTTACCGATGGTGGTAAGGATTATTTCCGTAGAGGTGGCAATCCAGAAGATTTTATTGATACTTCTATTTTCCATGTTGCTCCTGTAAGTGGTAATACCTAACCGCTGGAACATCCAGCAGAAAGAGTAAAAACAAATGAAGATCGCTAATTCGCTGTGGGCTGTTGTTGAGCGTTCGGATGTTGATGGTGGTAATTTCGTTATGCGTGAGGAAGTTTTCACTTCGCGTCGTGATGCCCGTGATTATCTTTATGGCTTGAAGCGTATGGGTTTGGTTGATCGTCCTCGTAGCCTGTTTATCCGTCAGCTTCGTGTTACTGATCGCCGTGGTTAGTCACTAGTTAGTTTGAACGGTCTGTGATCGTTTGGGTTTTGGTAGTTGCACCTGTGGGTTGTTCCATAAAGCAACTGCCCCATTTTTTAAGCTCCTATCGTATAAAGGCTATTACCCTAAGCTTGTACCTTAGTAATGGTGGTTCGAATCCATCTGGGAGCACCAAATTGTTGTATGGGCGAGTAGGAGAATTGGCATATCCACCGGCTTCAAACTCCGGCGTCACCCTAGACATTGTGGGTTCGACTCCCACCTTGCCCACCAATTTGTGATAAACGGCAATCCGGTCCCTATTTAATTTAGGAGGTAATAATAATGCCTACAATTAAAAAAAAGGTGAAGGAGCCGTTAGAGAAAAAACATACCACCAATGGTATAATAATGGGAATTGCTATAATATCACTAGCAGTTTCTATTTTTGCTTTTGTTAAATCAATGAATAACGAGAGCACAACAAAAGTATGTTCTATTCTTGGCGTTGATATGTTAACACAAAAAGTATCAATGGAATGTAAATAGGGCGATAATAGCTCAGTTGGTTAAGAGCATTCGGTTGATAACCGAAAGGTCGCTGGTTCAAGTCCAGCTTATCGCACCAATTTCCAAATAAGTCCTTGACTCTCAGCGACACTTATGTTAGGATATTGTTATGGAAAACGCCACGAATAAGCCAGAAATCGGTCACGTTTACGAATGGGTTGGTGATAGTCCAGATGTTTATGTTATCAAAGAAATAGAATTTGAAAACGCACGATGGAATGAATATCATTGTATCGTTATGAGTTTATCAAATGGTCTAGATGAATCCGTAGCGTTTAATGATGCAAATAAATATAACTGGCATAAGTTATCATGATTTTGGAGTATAATAAACACGGTGTTATTCATAATAGAGGGTTGCGTGAGTGGTCGAAACGAGCGGTTTGCTAAACCGTCATACCTCAAAAGGGTATCACTAGTTCAAATCTAGTACCCTCTGCCAAATCAGCCAGTTGCCAATTCAGTTTGGTAACTGGCTATTTTTTTGTTGACTCCACAAATAAGTTGTGATAGTATAAAAATATGCAGCTACCCAAAGTTGGCGATATAATTGAATTTATCAATAAATCAAAAGAACAAGATCGCTTTTATCTTGTAATAAAAAATACCTGTGAAAGATATTATGGGATAGTTAATATTGCAACTGGTAAAAGAATGAATTGGAATCTTGGTTGGACTGAATTGGCAGAGCGGGAATGGGAACACGAATGGCGAATAGTGTAGAAGTGAAACCGGGACAAATCTGGAGTGTGTTAGAATCCAGCTTGTATAAAGATGAAGGCGATAACAGCACTTATTTTATTGTTATCAAAGAGATAAAGCCATTCGGATTATTTGATGCTCCTTATGCACACTTCTTCTATCTTGACGGATATATTGATGATGATGCAAATGGGGACGATGATAGTTGCTCAGTTGATTGGCTAATTAGAAATGGTGAATTGGAGAGCGATACATGAAGTGGGCTTTGATTGTTATGGTTGGTAGCGTTATTGGTTTTATTCTTGTTGGTCCGCCGAAGGACAAAAAGTGTCGGTGGGAATCGCCATATATGAATACTCTGCAGCATGATATTCACCGAAGGTGGGTTTGTGAAGATGAGCAAAAGCCACAAAGTAGGTGAGCTGGTAATGACAGAGAGCGGTGTTTTGGGAATGATTGTTGATTCCGAAACATCAATTGGTATCTATAATCAAAAGCTGGATACCTACTCCGTGCATTGGATAAAGTACGGGAATACAATAAAAGGATATCCAGACGACCAGCTAAATGACTACAAAGAGAAACTACAATGTCTAATGTCGGGAAGCATAAAGTAGGTGAATTGTTCTTCTCAGCATCAACTATGCAGATTGGAATGATTGTTGAGTATTATCCAGATGGTCTGCCATATGCAAATACATTTGAATATGGAGTTCGTCATTTAGACGGCAACCATTTTTATTACAATGAAAAGATGATAGATGAAGGCAAAGAACATTTGAGGGATTTCTATGAACGTGAAGGTCGGTGATTTGCTTTATACTGCAGCCGGGGAATTGGCGATAGTCAAACAAGCAAATGTAAAATATAGTAAAATTGATACTGCTCACGTTATTGAGTGGATAACTGGTTCACCAGTAACAGAAAGGGTCGATCATAGAACCGTTGAAGTTTGGAGATATTTTTATATAGCTAAATTTGGGGCAGATCATGAATCTCAAAGTAGGTGATCTAATATATACAAATGATTACTGTTTAGGTATTATCAGCCGTGAATATGATTCAGGACATCTTAAATATAAAGTGCTTTGGCTGAGTCAACAGTTACAGGTATTAAACGAAGAAACAGAATCCAGATATAACGAGCCTACAGTTCATAAATGGAGGCAAATATACTTAGCTAATTTTGAACCTGACAAACTAACTCTTGACTCCGCTCCCCGCTTGTGGTAGACTGGTTCTATGCACAAGGTCGGGGATTTGCTATTTCGTAGTGGCGTTGGATTTGGATTCATCCACCATATTTATGATTATCCGAGGATTTATGATATAAAATGGATGATGGAATACGGCACCGTGATACGAGGCGGTTTCCAAGAATACGAAATTGAAGATATGAAAAGGGAATTGCAGCGTGAAGCCAACAGATCTCCATAGCGTCAGCGAGCTTGTTTATAGCAATTCGTATGGATTGGGATATATCTACGAAATAAGGGACTCACCATACGGCTATCACGAAACTTGGTATTATGTTCGCTGGTTTGAGGATGGCAGAGACATTCCAGACTATGCTAGGAAATACAATTCAACTGGCATCAATACCCTAAAGATGTTCCTCCGAATGAAGATGCGGGGGGGTTGATGTATAAGCACAAAATCGGTGACGTAGTTGGTTGGTGTGTGCATTCTGAAATCAAGAAATGCCAATTGGGTGTTATTACAAGCCGTGAAGGAAGTTACTACTTCATTGAATGGTTTGACGATATGTATGGCGGTCAAACATTTGCATACGATGATAGTTCTGTTCAATCCTTCAAAGAAGATCTAGCGAGGTATGTGAATGAGCAAGCATCAAGTCGGTGATGTTGTAATTGTTAACTACAGTAATAAAATCCATTTTGGAGTTATAAAGAAGGTTGTTGAGGGCACTAACGATTCAAAAGAATATTTGATTGATTGGTTTTCTGGTAGCATGGCAAAGTTTTATGCGAATAGCCCATACTCCGAGTATGCCGTTACCCTGTTCAAAGAAAATGTGAGCAAATATGCAGGAACATAATATTGGCGATCTTGTTTATTTCGATCCAACAGACGAGGATTTGGAGTTTGGAGATGATCGTGACATTGGAATCATTTTAAAGATCACAAGTGGGGAATCACCGTATCAAGTTAAATGGTTATTGGATGAAAGACCATCAGCACTTGTTCCATTCTCGTCAAAAAGGATAAGTGAAATGAAAAGAGACTTGGGAGAATACCTCAATGGAATATCATAGAATTGGTGATCTTGTGATGTATAAACGAACGCTTGGTTTTGTCAAAGCTAAAACAACAACTACAAATGGTGTTCCTGTTTATAAAGTTTATTGGTTCAATCCCAAACATGATGAAGATATATCAACTGAATGGGATGATACGTTAAACAGCATGAAGGATTCATTGAATGTATACCTCCAAACACAAAGTCGGTGATTTGTTGATGAGCCTTGATGGTTATTTAGGATTCATCAAGAAGGTGCATGGCAGAAGTGAGCGATACACAATAGAATTCATGGGAATTGAAGATGCTTATACGCTCCAATCTATGAGTTCAAAGCTGGTCGATAAATTGAAAGAGGAACTGGAGATATGGCAAAAAGAAAGCACAAGGTAGGCGATCTAATCATGTATACATACGTCAATAAAGAGTCAACCCATGCACATGATTTAGGAGTTATAACAAAGATCGTTGAGGATCCAGAACAATCAACAAAATATTATGTTGACTGGTTTGATGGTGGTACTCCGCTATATCTACATGATAGTGAAGTTGATACCTACAAGGCTAATTTAAATGAATACAAAGCATCAAGTAGGTGATATGGTGATGGGAACAACTGCCTATTCAAAGCTTGTTCTTGGAACAATATCAAAGGTGATAGAATCAAGAGGGACAACAACATATAAAATAGATTGGTTTGATGGTCTTAACGAAGATTACCAATATGGTGATGAAC
>Ga0214917_10004217_pt1 | contig 16144 bp, 18 predicted proteins | sample LL_1208_BB_MetaG_FD_177983 | JGI IMG/M metagenome (GOLD analysis project Ga0214917, IMG submission 177983) | Freshwater microbial communities from Lake Lanier, Atlanta, Georgia, United States - LL_1208_BB | ecosystem: Environmental > Aquatic > Freshwater > Lake | place: USA: Georgia | collected... | reverse complement strand
CGCGAGGTCGACCTGCTCAAGTTGCGCAGTCACGTGGGTCGCCCGGGGCTCGAACCCGGGACCTGCGGATTAAAAGTCCGTTGCTCTACCAACTGAGCTAGCGACCCGAGGGCGGACCAGAAGTCGGAGCGAAACCCCGAAGAGATCCTGAATCTGCCGTCGTTTGAGTTTAGGTCTGTCGGACCAGCAGTTTTTGAGCGGTCTTGAGGTTCTGTGTAGTTAGTACGAGGCTCTGCTTATTTAGTGAGCGGAGTGACATGTTTCCGCGCAGGAGGCATCCGCGTGTGTTCCGAGATGTGTTGCGAGACCCTGACGGTTAGGTGGGCGGCGAAGTGGCGCGGCGGTTGCGTGCGGAGCGGTATCGGTATTCGAGTAGCGATGTGGTGTTTCTCCACGCAGCAAGGAGCAGTAAGTCGAGCCATTGTCCGAGGCGGGATTTGGAGCGGACTCGCTCGCCGCGTTGGAAGAAGCTCTTAAACCACGAGTTGAGGGATTCGGCGAGTGATCGGACGCCGTATTGCTGTTTCCATCGGGCTGAGCCTGGGATGAGTGCGCGGAGGTGTTCGCCTCTGATGAGGTCGTTGCCTTTGGGTGTGGTCATGCGCACTTTGGTGGTGCCGCCCCACAGACGTGTGTCGCAGTTGATGGTGTCGGGAACTGTGTAGGTGACGTAAGGGCGTACGGTGCCGTCGACGTTCGGTTGATATTCGAGCTTCGTGGGTTCGAGTGGTTGTGGGGTGCCGATGCGGTCGGTGATGCAGACGGCTCCGCCGGTGGCGATGAGTTCTACTTTGATCTTGTTGATGGTCGTCTCGCCGAGGGAGACCGTTTTGGTGGATGTTTTGGATTTGTCGTAGACGCCGACGAAGGGTTGGATGCCGAGTTGCCAGATTTGCTCAACTTTTTCGCTTCGGACGGCTTTGTCCCACGAAAACCCAGCGAAGCCAAGATCCTTCTTTAACCGTGCTGCCATGTCGCATGCAATGTCGGCTTCGGTGCGTCCGGTCTTGTCGACGAGTGGTTCGACGGAGAAAGTGATCTGTTCTTGTGCTCGTCCGGTGCTGGCGGAGATGTGAACGAACTTTGTTCCGGTGACGTGCTGGTTCATTCCGTTCACGTAGTTGGATGCGTCAGCGTCGTAGCGGCGTTCCTGTAGTTCTCCGGTCCTGGGGTTGTATGCCATGGTGCCTTTGGCGTGTTTGGACATCGGGCGAAGCACGACGCTGTCGCCGTAGGCGGTGGCACTCGTGGAGGGTTCGAGGTTGGTGCCGTGGTTGGTGCCGATTTCCATTTCTGCTGCGTAGAGAATCCATGCGGCTTCCCACTGTTTGGCAATCCGTTCGACCAGGTCTTGGTTGAAAACACTGTCGTAGTGCCGCAGCAGCGAGCGCGTTGGGGCTGGTGCGCTATCGGCGAGCAGTTCGTCGTTGGGGAACGCTTGCGCAAGTGAGCGACGTATCTCGTTCCAAATCACTGGGTTCGCGACATACGCTTCGCCTTTGCGATCGGATCCTTCGACTTGTGCGATGAGCATGAAGAGCAGCACGGTGGGATGCGAGTGGATTCTTGGGCGTCCGACCTCGTACGGCGGGTGAGCCTCCTCCATCATTTCAACGGCATCTTTGAACCACTGCTGTGCGGCCATGAACTGGATGGCGGATTGCTTTTGCACGCGGCGTTCGCGGTCGCGGCGGGCGCGGCGAGAACCGATGCGGTCGGTGGGCCAGGTGACGGTCACGGACGCCACCTCCATCCGATCATCGTCGCAGCGGTATCTAGCGAGCGGATTCCCAGGAATCTCGCCGCTGACTCAATGGTTTGTTGCTCGCGCGCAATCTGTAGTGCGCGCCATGCTCGTACCGAGTTGACGGTGTATCGGCGACGGGTAAGCGCGGCAAAGCTCGCTAGTTGTTGGAAGTGTTGACTGATTGACGACGACGAAGCGCGTCGACCGTCAGCATTTGGAATCATCAAGGGTTGGGGACCGTATTGATGTAGACGCTCGGCGAACACCTCTGCACCCCATGGCGTGCAGGTGTTGCGTCGAGGGTCGACTCGCAGACTTCCCGGCAATTCGACCACACCCGTATTCACATCGAATGCGGCGAGCGTCAGTTCGCTCATTTCGGCGTTCGTCGCACCTGCCTCGGCAAGTGCGAGGATCACAGGGAGTGGCGACTCCGTGAGAGTCCGCAGTGAGTGCTCTCGTAGTGCTTCAATGGCGCGGTCGTCACATACTGCGACAGGGTCATAGTCACGAACACCGGTTGCAACGTCAATCGTCGGGTCAATCATTTCGTAGTCAAGGCTGCGCAATGCACGGTATGCATTCCGCAGTGCGGCGCGCCGGTTTCGGCGTGTGGGTTCACTCGGTGCCTTTCGCGAGACGCTCGTTGCAACAGGGAGATTGATGAACGATTCCACAATGTCTTGGGTCACCATTTCCATTCGGTGCACGCCGTGAACGTCACAGAAGTCGATGAACTGTTCGATGATTTCCACTTGCTGCTTGATCGTGATTGGCGCCTTGTCGTCTCGCATCGACAAGTACTCAATGGCAAGTACGAATGCTTTCTTCGGCGACATCGGCAGGGGATTGTTCAAGACCATTTCGAGGAACGTCAGCATCTGCCGTGGCACAGACACTCGCACCGCGAGAGGAAGTTGGAGCTGAGTTGACGAATACATCGGGGTGATATCTGGGTTATCACGTCGACCCCACCTTCCACTGCAACTCCCTGAGGTTTTTCGACACGATTCTGAGGTGTCGATTTGTAAACCGATCTTGTGAGAGTCGTCGCCAAAACGGTCTCGTGGAGAGTTTCAGTAAACCCTTCCCCGAGTTTCGGTGATTGCGAGTCGGTTCGGCGAACCACGATCATCGGCGGCTTGTTCGTCTCGACTCCTACGAAATACGCAGCAAGCAGCGTCTGGGCAACCAGACACGCCGTCACGAGACGCGCCAACATCGGCGACCAGCCCGACATCACCAATCCCTCATCGAATCAGGAAGTGTGAACGGGCAGTTACCCCTGTCCGGGCAACCCTCGCAATGATCCCCTGGCGTGAGCACACCGTCAGCGCCGTTCATCAACTCCACCAACTTCGGCAACACCGCCAGAATCCCGCCGACTGACATCTCCACCCAGTCACGCTCCACATCCATGGACAACGACTTCCCCGACACCAGCCCGTACGACACCGCACGGGCAGGCGGACCCCCATACCTCAACGAATAGATGAAGGACGAGTACGCCAAACGATCCAGATCCTCTGCGGTCGGGGTGTCGTGCACGAACCCCACCAACACCGCACCTGGCCAATAGATGCCGTCGCGAGTTTTCCCCGTCCCAATCACCAAGTCCACGTCACGGGCAGAGAGCGTCAGGTCATCGATGCACACCGACATCTCTGGTGACAACACCGCTCCAGACGGCAACTGCGGATAGCCCAGCTGCTCGGCAACCCTCGCGATGATTGCCGCGATCTCCCCGACCGTCTCCATCCGCTGCTCCCGAGACTGCGGACCCACCCATTCCACGACATCAGTTGGCATCTCGTCGTAGTCGTTCAGCGACCACTCCACGAACTCAAACGGGCGAATCCCTGCACCCTCCCTGAGGCTGGCGAACCAGCGTCGAACCAACGACCGCGTCAACCGGGTGAAACGACCCTCGACAGGCAACGGTGTCGTGATTGCGAGCAACCGCTCCGACTTCCACAACCCCACGCACTTGAGAAGCCGCTCGACATCCACCGAAGTCAGCTCCAGGCTCGGACCGAACGGAACCTCCTCCCCAATCCGTTGAGCCAAACCAGCCACCCACTCAGGTGGATAGCCGAGTGCCGTTCTGCTTGATTCTGCGTGTGTTTTGAGGGTGGTCATTCGATTTCCTCCAATTTGTGTGAGTATGTTCGTACTCACTCTAGGGATGAGTACGAACATCCGCAACCCCCAAACCGGGATTTTCTAGGCTCGCCGTATGGGGCGGAGGGTCAACTCGGACGACTTAGTGGGAGCTCACGAAATCGCCCAGCGACTGGGCATGCGTCGACCGCAGGTAGTCCACGAGTGGCGAAGGCGACACAAGGACTTCCCAAAACCGATAGCCACCCTCAAGACCGCACTCATTTGGGACTGGCAAGAAGTCAAACGGTGGGCATCGAAGACTTCTAGGCTCTGAGTCAGTCAACTCTCAGTAATAGTCCCGAGTTGTACCCTCGACAGTCATGAAGGCATCCGACTTTGAGATACTGACTCGAATCCTGCAGGATAATCCTGGTACTACTGCAAGAGAACTGAGTGCAAAGATTCGCGCCGCGGGTCATAGTCACTTCACATCGAAGCTCGTGAATCAGTTGCTATACCGTCTTCTCGCTACTGAGATAGTTCAGCGAGATGGTTCAGGTGAAAAGCCTCGATGGAGTACATCAACTGAGTGGCAATCACGCTCCTCGATGCCGCGATCAAGGAATCTAGAAAAGCGACCTCTAAACCCACAAAGCTCGAAATTCGTCACCTACAAAATTGCTGATACCGAGATTCGATTGCTCGAAGATGAGTCGATGAGTCCCAATGATCCATATCTGTTGCCTGACTGGATTGGAACTCACATAGTGGTGTCCTTAAACACCAACCACCCTTTCTGGCAGGTTCGCCTGACAATCCCCACAGACCGGGCCCTCTATCGAATGATTGCTGCCATTGATGCATATGTTCAGTGGAAAGTTGCGAGACTCACGGAACCACCGGATGCAACAGAGGTAAAGAATCTCCGGGACTATGCGCTTAGATTCTGCACATTGACATCAACGGAGATTTCTACGAACGACTAAATGTTTCCCTCATGAATGCGTCTTTGATTACCTTCACGGTGTCTGGCTTAATCTCACCAGTTCTCTTCATGCATTTCCACTCAGCAAGTGCGTCGTAGATGCAGTTAAGCGTGTAGATCAAGATGTCTTGAGTGTCGGTCACGTAATCTTCCCAGAAACGATGGCGGGTATTGACACAAACAACAACTTCATTCTCAGCGAAATAGTCGCCCAAGAAATACGGGTCGTTGGGGCTACGCGTATTGTCCATGAATAGTTTCACAGATACTTGACCAATTGAAAAAACCTTGTCTGGCTCCGTCGACTGCGCGGTCTCGCGCAATGGCTCAAATGCAGCGTCGACAATCTCGGGTGCGGGCACCTCAGCTACGTTGACCAAATCTGCGAAATCTGGGTCTGAAATCATTTCCTGAATAGTCTCAATTGCGACATCTTGAGCCTGAGATGACGGTCCTCCGCCACGAACTCGACGATTTTGCGCGGTGTGTCGATAGTCGGAGAAGAGTTCCTTCAACTTTTCTTCAACTAGGTCCAATTCATCATCAATCCACAGGATCTGATTCTTTGTGTGGCTGATTAAGAAGTCGTCGAGATGTATCTCGCCAACAAGGCGTTGATTTACGAGGTCGTTCGATCCTGTCAACTGGCCAAAGAGCGACTGAGGCCTCCACGCATCTGGCTGACCCATAACCAACCTTCCACGACGAGAAACTGCGAAACCTGCCTTCGGGCGACCTCCTTGCTCCAAGATGCCGCACCAGCCACGAACGGCTTTCCCATTGACTTCGAAAGCAAAATCCTTCCTGTATTCACTGCCGTCAGCGGCTTTCAATAGCGAGAGTTGATCGTCATAAGACAGTTCCGTATCGCCCCACCAAAGTTGAAGCATCCCACTTCTCGTGTCAAAGCGGTAAATAGATCGAAGGTTTTCCTTAAGCCGACCCAGGAGCCTTCCTCCGATGGATTGATGCATGTCCGAGATGGTCAGAATCGTGTAGTGAAGATTTGGATCAATGCTCCTCTCGCTAAGCCGTAGGTCCGTATCACCGGAGGCAACTCTCTCAACATCAAATTCGATCTGATACTCCTTCGCATCCCCAAGTCGAGTTGTCCTCACGGTCCAGCGATCACCAAGCCAACAAGCTGCTGTCTTTAGGCCCATACCAAACTCGTGGCGGCCGGTTACGTCCTTTGGAGGATTTCCAATCATGACTGCTCGAGTAAGTTCCTCAAGGGACATTCCCATCGCATTATCAGAAATCCGCAGTTCCCGTGCATCTCTGTCGTATGCCATGAAGACCTTAAGCTTCTCGCTTGATTCACTCATAGCTTTTTCCAATACGCGTTGGTTGGAGATGAACGATTGTGTGGAGTTGTCTACAAACTCTGCAATTGCCCACCACATTTCATAGGCAAGTCGCTTATAGCTGCGGACGGTCTCTGGTCCGATCTGAACTTTGACTGTGCTCATCTCAAATTGCCTCGATTTCTAGTGTCCCTGATTCGTGTTGCTTCAATACAAATGTCTTACCTTCACTCACGTCAAACGACCGATTCGGAAGAATATACGTAGCCATCTGAGCTCGAACTACTCGCCATGATGTGAGGAACCCTTGGTACCTTACTGTAAGGGTGTCATTAGGTGGAAGAGCGCTGGGTGTCTCCACTCGAAACGACCGAGGCAGGAATTCACCACGGGTCAGTCGCGAGACTTCTCCCTCGTCCCAGGCTCGAATTGCGTCACCAGACTGTACGACAAGGCGATGTCCACGATAATTTTCGAAAATCTTTATAATGCACATCTTGACGCCAAGATTGTTCAGTGTTGAACGCCACTCTGAGTTTTCTTCCGGAACGATGACTGCAAAGTCTGGCGTAACCGCTCTAATCAGTCTTGCTGTTCGCTCTTTGTCTAACTCCGGATTATTGACGGCCAAGAAGTCGATATGACTGGTGGTATATCTTCCACTCACGAGACGTCGCATCTGCGGTTCTACATGATTCATGAGTGGATGATGTTCTAACTCAACTTCAACTACCGTCCAGCCCCGATATCTTCGGTCAATTAGAACAAGATCAGCGTGTGCTGCGCCATCGTCGGAATGGACTCGAGTGTTAAAGCGATGACAGGTATAGCCAGGAAACAACTCTGGCGCATATCTAAGCACCGAGGCTTCATATTCGGATTCGAGTACGGAGCGAGAGGATATTGGCTCGTACCAATCTTTCTCGACAAGAATCCTTGGCATTTATTTGCTCGACATTCCTAGCCATCGGACTTGAGCAACGCCTTCAAGATTATGTAGCTCCTGCAATAGCTTCTTCTCCTCCGAGTCGGTCACATAGAGCGAATAAACCTGAGCATGATCCTTAGAGTCATGTAGTCGCAGCACTCGTCCAAGGCGCTGAACTCTTTGTCTTTGGCTCGAAGTCGAGGCAGAGATAATCGCGCACTCAGCTTCCGGAACATCGATTCCCTCGTCAAGTGCCCTACAGCACACAAGCACATCTGCTTGTGAGGACTTGAACTGGCGAAGGTTGTCGCGTCGCATATCTTTTCCGATTCTGGAGTGAAAGACCACAGTTCTGTGACCGCGCTCCCTAAGCAGCCGGGCAATCAAATTCGCCGTTGAGATATCTTCGTGAAAAATGATCGTCTTCTTCCCGTGAAGATTGTCCATTAGCCGAATCGTTGCAGTTACACGTGACAACGCACGTTTGGAGACTGATGCGCGGCGCATCGCAATGCTCTTTATGCCGTCGGAGTCTTCTCTGTTGATTGCCAGACTGAGTGCTCGTGTGAGTCGATCGTATTTCTCCTGCTCGTCCGCTGTGAACGGAACTTTAACGTTGGCAATTGAGAAGTCGGACACCACGCCGTCCGTTCTGGCCTGCGCAAGGGTGTATCGATATATGACGGGTCCAAGATTTGGGATTAGAACTCGTTCGAGGCCGTCATCGAATTCGCGATCTGCTGTTGCAGTTAGCCCAAGTGCTGCGGAATAGCTCTGTTGTAGTGCTGTGGAGTTCTCCTCACTTGCATAGCGATGGCACTCATCTGCAACTACAAGAGTGTGCTTGTGAGAGCGAACTACCGTTGCGGCGTTTCGACGAGCTGTATTTATCACCATCAAGTGAAATTTCCGATTGACATCACGCTGTTCAGGCCATATCGAGATTTCACTTGGGGAAACTTTTAGATCAGAAACGAGATTCACATACCACTGATCCTGAAGGGCGGTAGTTGGAACTAGCACGAGCACGCACCAGTCGTTTCCCTGACTCCGGCTCCACTTGGAGGCTGCTGCGAGCGCAAATCGCGTCTTTCCTCCTCCAGTTACGACCTCAATCATCCCTCTTTGGTTCTGGGATTCCCATTTCTGCAGTGCCTCCACTTGCCAACTACGGAGATTGGTGGTGATGTCAGACGAATCGCCCACGACTCCCCCTTACATAACTTGAGTCACGTTCGATGCTGATCCATCTGCGTCTCAGGTTTTCTGCTGCGCGGCCAGTGGTATTGCTCCCTGCGAACGGGTCAAGGACTAGGTCGTTCTTTGATGTAAGAAACTTGATGAAAAACTCGGCGAGCTTGATTGGCATTCTCGCTGGGTGGGGAGTCAATCCACATTTGAGACACCATTCCCGGTATCTCGGCTCTATGGCGGTATTGGCCATGATCAGTGTCGAACCCGGGATAGCACCTTGGTTGTTAGTGGTAAAAGTTCCTTCTCCTATGACGTGCTCAGACGGACGTCGCCCGTGGTTGTACTTGCCTGTCTTGATGAGTTTCTTCATCGCGTCGCTGTACTCAACAAGAACTTCCCGATTACTCGCCTTTGGATCTGGTGTAGGACTGAACCACCATAAATGAGTATGCGAGTCTTTGAGTCTGATTCGTTTTTTGTTCACCCATGTTGCGGGCCCTGGTAGCCGAGCTGAGTTCTCCCAAATGAATTGTTGACAAAGCGATACATTCTCGAGTTCTGCGATTGCGAGGAGAGTGCGAATAGGTAGAAGCGACATTGTTGGTTGTCCCTTATCCCACGCATTCCCAATCTCGATTACAAGAGATCCAGAGGGCCTAAGGAGTGGGAGCATCCGTTCGACTATTCCGACAAGCCAAGTCAGATACTCGGTTCCCGATTTATTGCCATACTCCTTAGGTGAAGCAAGTGGAAATGGTGGCGAAGTAAAAATCAGGTCGACTTTCCTGTGAAGTCGAGTAGCTCGCGGACTATCCAAAAACTCCTCAATTGAAGTGTTATAGCAAGTCCCAAGGGAAGTCTTATATGACTCCCCATCGGCCTTGACGGCCCGAGTTCCGGAAGTATGTTTTGGAGTTCGAGAGTTACGATTCACGCCAGCACTATAGCTCTCGGGTGCCGCGATGTTGGTGGAGGGGTAGGTGACTTCCTGATGTCTAAACCGTATCGGTTGTTTGTGGTTGAGCTATCTGACATCTGCAAACGACGAGACCCGTCTAAGCCGAACCTGCTTGTGGCCCGGACACAAATGGCTCTCGGGACGCGTTTCGAATTCCTTCAGAGGACACGGAAGCGTGAATGGTTCAGTGACCACATCCATCGGCTCCGAATTGATCTCAGTGGAGACGAAGAATTCAGTGATGCGAGTAGGTCTCGCGACGCACTTCGACTTTTAGTGGACAATCTCTCGCGTCAGGGTTATACGGTCAATCGCGATACGCGGGTTTGGCAGGTTTACGTGGTTGAGCTCGATCCTCGTGACGTCAAGAATCCGGGGCTCGGATATGTCTATGTCGGCGAGACCTGTAAGGCCCCTGAGGTGCGCCTTCAAGAGCATCTGACCATGAAGAGAAACCGCCGTGGTCGCCTTTTCTCGCCAGTGGTAGCGAAATATGGGATTCGGCTTCGCGCCGAGCTTGCACCAACGGAGCGGTATTTCTGCTCTGAGGCGTCAAAGGCTGCTGAGATCAAGTGGGCTGAACATCTTCGGGAGCTTGGCTATGTCGTGGAAGGTGGGCACTAAAGAGGACATTGTTTCGGATCCAGCACCCTTCCCAGTTACTAGTCCGAGATTGTCGTGCCGGGGTTCAAGCGGCTGACAGAGAGGGTTGCTGAAACGACCTCAGGGCCGAGTCGACACGCTGCATAGATTGCATAGACGCGTGCGGCACTCGTGCCTTGAAACTCTCTGATGGCTTCCAGGTAGCGGGTGAAGTCGTCGGGCTTGAATACTTCGCCGACGATTCGGTAGTTGGTGTCAGCAACGGCAGCCATCAACAGGGGTCGAGTCTGTTTGTCGAAGATTGTGTGCTGTTGACGTTCGAGAGCACGAATCTTCTTGACGACTTTTTTCGCGATGAGAGTCTCAACTGAGATTTCTGCCTTGTCGAGTTTCTTAAGGAACTTCTCGTTGGTGTCAGGTTTCGGTTCGTCGGATGATGGAATGTTTTCGTTGGAGACTGTCGCCCAAGCGTTCGCGAGAATGAATGGGCTGTGCAGCGTGCCGATGTAGGGGCCGAGGGTCTTGGCGAGTCGTGGAAGATTGCGAAAGAATTTCGCGGTGAGCGACGTTGGCTCCGCAGTGTGGCTCGATGGGAGTCCGAGCATCGCTGCAATGATGTCTGCGAACTCAGCAGAGCTTGCTTCTTTTTTAGAGAGCGGCTTCAGGTTGCTCCATGCGAGAAGCTTCTGCGCGGCATCGAGGTGGATGGTCACGCTCTCTTCTGTTAGCCAACTAAGCCAAACATTCTCAATGTTTGAAACGAACATGCTCGAGAAGCGTGCGTCTACGGCTGACCGCAGCGGTTCTTCGTCGATTGCCTTGACCGTTGAGATTCGTTCGATGGATGACGTCTCGAGCCAAATGATGTCTTTCTTGTGAGCGAGGTGATGGGGTGTCGAAGTCTCCCAAGACGGGTTGAGCCCGATGACGACGCAGTTATCTGCGTCCGTAGGACTGGTGGAGATCCCGGCGGCCAGCACCCTGGGGATTCCTTGGTGTTCGGAAATGATCCGGTTTCGGAGAATGCGTATCTTGCCGTAGTTGCAGAGATAAAGAAATTCCGCTTTGCGGAGCAGCACATTGGCGGCAACTGGTTGAGTCATGTCGTTTACTTTCCTCGCCGAGCGTACTTTCAGTCGAGAAGCCTTCGAGGAATTTGTGACAAGTAGTCGTGCATCTCGTCGTGGTACGACAGGTGTTGCTGGTATCTGGCTCGAGTCAGGGCGACGAGGAATTTTCTGCGGCCGAGGTCGTCGCTCTCATAGTTCTCCTTGATTCTCGTTCCATCGGTGAGCAGCGGAACGAAGGTGTTCTGGAAGTCGAGTCCTTTGACTGAGTGGTAGGTCAGCAGATACACGAGGTCTCGACGGTCGCTCGCTGGGAATGATCCATTTTCACTTCCAAGAAACATAAGCGGAAACTTCTTCTTCTCAAAGAAGGCATTGAAGGCGCTGTAGTCCCAACCTTCACCCGATGAGCCCGCATCCTTGGTTGGTTTCGGCGGGTTGCCGAGCTTGTTGTCGTCAGCGATGACTTCGGCGAACCGATGGATGAGCTTGTGTCGCGGCAGCAAGATCGCGCTGGGGAGTTCTTTCATTGCGGCGAGTCGTGCTGACTCCCAGACCGTGAGGATTTCGTCTCGTTCATCCTCCTCGTGGATGAGGCTCGCGTCGAGGGAGTCGCTGGCTCGGATTTTTGCTCCGCTCACAAGTTTTGCTTCTGGGTAGATGCTCTTGGCGATCTGCAGCGAGTTGTCAGAGAGCCTGAACACCTCTGGCAGCACGTACTTGTTGTGGCGCCCCAAAGCTTTCCCGAGCTCCGCGTGGTCAAGCCGGTTCGTGTAGATGGACTGGTCGGGATCCCCTGCCACCACCAGATGCGGAGACGCACCGAGAATTTTGGGGAGATGCCCAGGCTTAGCGTCCTGGATTTCATCAACGAAGAGATGATCGAATTTTTTCGGGTGATGGTAAAACCAGTCCAGCGTCTGAATCTCAACGCGCTCGAGCACTTTGCTACTCAACCCGGACTGCACCATGTCTTTCAGCGCATGCGTATAGGTGAGGAACCCGATTTTGTCTTTAGGGTTTCGGGCAGCGATCTCGTTGATCGCATGGGTGACAACCACCGTCTTACCGCTACCTGCGTACCCAGAGATCCAGTGACGCTCGTCGTCGCCGCTCACCACTGCATCGGCTATCTCGACTTGGTTCTCGCTCAGCTTTGCTTTCGGCACCATCCACTTCATGGTTCATCCCCTCCAGATGACTAACCGTACTGCGAGGGTGGACTGTGGTCCCGTTGGTGACTCAGAGCATCCGGGTCACGAGATTTCCAGAACGGGTCTGCCGTCAATTTCTGTGGTTCGGATTCGGGGAGTTCTTGCCTGCTTGGCATCGTCTGTCGTGGCGAGAGCAGCACTCAAGACGGCGACCCGGACGATGTCGACGACGTTGCCGAACGGTCCCGCCGGGCGCATTGTGGCGATGCTGATGAGCGGGTGGTTCAGCGGTAACCGGAGCATCCCCTGGCTCTGCTCACCAGCAGCCCGTACAGCGTCAACCAGCGGGGCGAACCGGGTGTCGGCGGCGATGGCATCAAATCTCTCAGTGATCTTTCGGATGCGCAGATAGACGGACTGCCGCGTCCTTTTCGTCTGTTCGGCGAGCTCTTGGACGCGTTGCGGTTCGTTGACGGCGAGCACCACTTCCCGCGCGATCTCGATATCGAGGTCATCAAACGACACGTCATTGAATATCTGCTGGATGTCGCTCAAGCTGGTCTCGAACCGGCAGCCGCCCGGGGCGGAGCTGAGAAACCAGAGCCTGATCACCGCGGATGCTTGGCTCAACGTTCGGGGTATCGCGACGACTGACCTGACATCCCCTTCGGCGTCGAGAAGCATCGCATCAAGCTCGGCCAGCAACGATGCCGCACGAGAATGTTCCTTGGTCAACGTGTCGTAGGCGAGACGTGTATTGAGGTTCTCCAGCTCGACCAGACGATTGTTCTTGCCCTTGCGGTACTTCGCCCCGAACTCGGCCTCGGTGAGAAGCAGGTCCTGGGCAGTGCGCTGGTCCACGCCTGGTGCTTTCGCCAACGCTGGGAACATCTCCGACATGACGCGACCTTGCCGTCGCGAGGCGACTCGACGTCGGGGCGCCGCTTGACGATCGGCGGGCCGATCCGACTTTCGACTCGTTGTCTTCTTGCTTTGTTTCTTCACCTCTGCACCTTGCTCCTTAACGCATGACATATAGATACATATCTCTATATGACAAGCACTAGTAATATTACACCATAAAGACCTTGTGTTATGTATCTATTGACAAGCAGTATAGCACTATGTTGTGTAATATTACGTGTCTTGCTGGGTTGAGCGGTGGAATTACTTGACAACGCCTGTATGATGGGTGCATGACATTTCAGAACCCCACGAAAACCCCGAAAAACCGGCTGTTTCGTACCGCGATGGCCATTGACCTCGAGAACGCTTCCCGCACCGGGCGACCCACCGAGACCGACGCCGAGACGTTGCACCGGCAGATTTCGAACCTGTTCCCTGCCCAGGCTCACTTCACCGTGGTCGCGGTCAACCCCAAGAATGCCTTGGCCGGACAGCGTCTGGTGGAGCTCACCAACGGAGCCCTGCGATGCCGCCACGGAGAGAACGGTGCAGACCGCGCACTCTGCGACTACATCGACGAGATACCAGAGAACAACCGCCGCTACCCGCAGTGCCCGATCACGAGCGTCCGTCTCGTGTCGGGCGACGGATTCTTCATCCCCGCCATCCGCCGGCTTCGCCGGAGCAACGTGCACGTCACCGTCATCGGACATCGCGACTGCTTCCACCACCGCCTCTACCGGGAAGCCGACCGAGTAATCATCCTCGACGACCAAAACCCACAACTACAGGCAGCCGCCTAAGGAGACACCATGCCAATGTTCAACCACAACGACTACAACCGCCAGCACGACGACAGCCGCATACCAGACGGCGTCGTCGATCTCAGCTACGAACTCTCCGTCGAAACACGCCTCATCAAAGTGCTCGAAGAAGCAATCGGCATCGATCCGACACTCATCGAATGGATCTACGCCGACCCCAGCGACCTACCAGCACTCTGGGGCATCGACGACACCGAAGCCGACATCGCCCACCCTGCGCTGATCCTCGGATCAATCGCAATCGTCTCTGGGCTGGTCGGTGGGGTCCACGAAGAGAGCGTTCCAGGCTTGTTGAACTACCTCGCGAACTTTCACGATCTCATCGACACCACCGAGAACGATGAAGAGATGCAACTCGACCACCGATTTCTGTTTGCTCAACTCGTGCACTTCTGCCAACCCGCTACAGAGAAGGACAAACAACACGCATTCATGCGTCTCATGGACTACGTCTTCATTGACGAGGAAACCCTCGACAGCGACCTCGCCTTGGCAGTCGTCCGATACCTCATGCTCATCTCGATCCTGGTGTTGGGTGGCGACGACGACGAAGGCACCAAAGAGCTCCTCGACCTCATCAAAGAGTGCAACAACGAACGGTGCTTGGAACCGATACAGCCCTACTTTGACGACGAGGAAGACCAAGACGACTACGGACAGGAGGCAGCATGATTACCCTCCGCAAGAAGTCCAAACCGTCACGCACCGAGGGCGAACCTTCGGACGTCAACGAGCGCCCAATCATCCCTGTCGGGGTGTTTGCTGGAGAACTCGTCCGACTCGCAAAGACCGTCCAAGACAACGTCGACAAGGGCCTCCCACCGGTTCAGACCATCAGCCAACTCAACGCGATGGAACCCATAATCGGACTCATACGAGCAGCCGGACTCGAGTCCATCACCAGCGGCACACCCACCCCAGACGAGAAACCGACGCCTGGATATCTGTAGTAGGACACACTCTCCTGGCTGGTCTTATCTGGGGCTTCGATGTCGCTACTTGGAACCAGGTGTGTTGCGAAAACTCCACCTGTTATCGGATCGCACAAAAGAATATCTGGGACACTGGTGGGCTATCTTCGATGCGATGTGGTCTACTTCAACCACCTGAACGGAGATGCGATGAGCGAATTCAATGGGCCGTCGAATGAATTGGCGAATGCTGGGCAACCAACATCTTTTCCACAACCCGTAGTTGAGCATTCTCCAACAAAGCCCCCAAAGATTGCAGTGCTCGCACTCGTAGTTGCTCTGATTGCTGCGGGTCTTGCCGGATACGCAGTAAGCCGAGCAACATCAGTCTCGTCATCAACCGCATCGGGATCTGTGAGTAACACCGAAGGCCTTGATTTGTTCTATCCGCCCGCCGACGTTTCACATCTCATCAAGACGACCGACGAATCAATTGTTGAGATTCTGTGCAAAGGGACGGGGACTGGATTCGCCTTTGACCTAGATGTTGAAGACACCGCATACAACACGGTGATTGTGACGAACTATCACGTCATTGAGGACTGCATAGCAGAGCCAGAAGCTATGGAGATTTACACGTGGGAAAAATATGACAGTCCGGCCGAGTTTTGGATTCGAGGAGTTGACGAAGCGAATGACCTCGCACTGATTGAGATAGTCGAGAAAGTCCCACCGCTCAAACAAAGTGAATACTTTGCTTCCCGAGGGTGGTGGGTAATGGCAATTGGAAACCCAGTTGATAGTGCATGGGAGAGTGAGGACGACTGGGTCACGCTCTACAACGGAACCACTTTCGGCAACATCGTATATGTACACGACGAGTACTGGAACTATTCAACAGCAACCATCAATGGAGGCAACTCGGGTGGGCCGCTCATCAACAGTCGAGGCGAAGTCATTGGAGTTAACTCACTTGCTGGGGCAAGCACCGAAGATGGTGTTTGGAACATTGCAATTGACACTGAAGTACTCTGCGAAGAGTTGCTTACCTGCGATGAATAGTTCTGTAAGTCCACAGAATGTCGTCAGGCTGCGTTTGCGACCTGCAGTCCTGTCTGCTCAATTGAAAGGGCTGGTGCGGTTGTGACGAGCAACAACACGCCAACCCTCCCGAAAGATCAATAGATTCCCCGCGACCAACTCCTCAAACAACACGGCTGGACAACCACACCATGACGGGAACCGAACCCCAAAAGCCTTGAAAAATCAACCTCTCAGCGCGTAACCAAAACAGGCAAAATCCGTAACTCACAAGAATGCTTTACCGCATCTGGATTGGGGCTGGGAGTTTCGCTCCGCCCTCTAGCGACCCGTGGGCTCTTCAGGCTAGTTGCGCGTTCAACGCACGACGAGTGCGGTGGCAGTGAACTGCAGCACCACTGCAACCACGGTCATCA
>Ga0214917_10004216_pt1 | contig 16151 bp, 13 predicted proteins | sample LL_1208_BB_MetaG_FD_177983 | JGI IMG/M metagenome (GOLD analysis project Ga0214917, IMG submission 177983) | Freshwater microbial communities from Lake Lanier, Atlanta, Georgia, United States - LL_1208_BB | ecosystem: Environmental > Aquatic > Freshwater > Lake | place: USA: Georgia | collected... | reverse complement strand
AAACGCTAATATCAACGATTTACAGAGGCAAAATCGCTAAAGCCTTATCCCTTAAAAATTTACTTGGCGCGGCGACGGAAAATGCCTAGAGATAAGGACATATGGAAAACCTGACCAAAAGAGACTTGGTGGTTCGGATCAGCAACGAGACCAATCTCGTCCAGCAGGACGTGTTGAAGGTCATCCAGTTAACGCTGGATCACGTCAAGGAGTCCCTTTTAAAGGGGAATGCGGTGCAACTCCGCAACTTTGGGGTGTTTGAGATCAAGATCCGAAAGGCCAGGGTGGGTCGGAATCCGAACAAGCCGGAGACGGATGTGCCGATCCCGGCCCGGGCGGTGGTGAAGTTCAAGGCGGGCAAGGAGATGAAGGCGGAGCTGATCCGTAATTCGGCCAAGCTGGCGCAGGTAGTCTCCGAATCCGGGAACAGCTCCCCCTCGGCGGAGTCCTGACGGACCGCTCCGCACGCGGAGCGGAATCATGACGGGTCAGCCCCTCCCGGGGTTCCGGGACTTTTTTCCCGAAGATCATGCGACCTTGCGGTCGATCTTTGCCGCCTGGCGTGAGGCTTCGCGCCGCTCCGGTTTTGTCGAATACGAGGGTCCCGAGCTTGAGTCGCTGGACCTTTACACCGAGAAGTCCGGCGACGAGATCGTGGGGCAAATCTACCATTTCAAGGACAAGGGAGACCGGGAGGTGGCCCTTCGGCCGGAGTTGACGCCCACCTTGGCCCGGATGGTGGCCTCCCGGCACCGGAACTACCGAAAGCCGATCAAGTGGTTCAGTATTCCGCGGCTGTTCCGTTATGAGCGGCCCCAACGGGGGCGGCATCGGGAACATTTTCAGTGGAATTGCGATGTGGTGGGGGAAAAAAGCGCGTCGGCCGAGGCGGAGCTGATTGCCACCCTTTGTCTGGGACTCTCCCTTCTGGGACTGGGAGCCGGGGACGTGGTGGTCAAGGTCAGTGATCGCGGTTGGTGGGACAACTTTTTCGCGGAGCAGGGGGTGAAGGAGGAGAAGAGGGGAGAGGTTTTGAGGGTGTTGGACAAGCTGGAGGGTGTCGAGGTCGGGGAGTGGAAAAAGAAACTGGGCACCCTGGCGGATCCGATTTTGGCGGCGCTGGAGAACCAGGAAGCCCGGTCGGAAGGATTACGGGCCGTGCAGGATGGGGTTCGGGCGTTGGGGTACGGGGACTGGTGCGAGGTGGATCTGCGTGTGGTCCGGGGGTTGGCCTACTACACCGGCGTGGTGTTTGAGGTCCATGACCGTGCCGGAAAATTGCGGGCCGTGGCGGGGGGTGGAAGATACAATAACCTGTTGCAAAAACTCGGAGGAGAGGATCTGCCGGCCACGGGATTCGGGATGGGGGACGCCGTGCTCGCCGAACTTTTGGCGGAGAAAAAACTTCTGCGAGCCGAGCCGAGTTTTCCGGAAGTTTTTGTGGTCGCGGAAGCGGCGGAACAGAAACTGGCCCGGCAGATTGTGGGCAGCCTGCGGCGGAACGGGCATTCCGTGGATTACGACCCCGGGCATGGCAAATGGGTCAAACAACTGGAGTTGGCGGAAGCCAAGGGGGCCCGCTGGGCGCTTTTGGTCGGGCGGGAGGCCGCCGGGGGCAGATTGACGGTGAAGGAGCTGGCCACCCGCAAGCAGGGGGAGATTAAGCTGAAGCCCGGAGACGGGGATTCGATTTCCCTTGAACCGGGTGTGGGGGATTGGGCGAAGGTGGTGGGATGATGAAGCGTTCCCATAGCTGCGGTGCCCTGCGGGCCGGAGACGCCGGAAAAGACGTCCAGTTGGCCGGATGGGTTTCCGGGCGACGAGACCATGGTGGGGTGATCTTCATCGATTTGCGGGACCGGGAAGGGATCACCCAGGTTGTTTTCAATCCCGCCCTACAGCCCAAGGTGGCGGAAACCGCCCACACCCTCCGCTCCGAATTTGTCGTCGCGGTCACCGGGAAAGTCACCCCCCGCCCTGAGGGCACCAAAAATCCGGCTTTGGGCACGGGGGAGATTGAGGTGACCGCCACCGGCCTGACCATTCTCAACCCCAGCGAAACCCCCCCCTTTCCCTTGGATGAGGAGGGTGTCAATGAGGACCTGCGGTTGCGTTACCGGTATCTGGACCTTCGCCGTCCGGCCATGGCCGAGGCCCTGCGCGCCCGCCATCGGGCCGCCCTCGCCATCCGCCGCTACCTGGACCAGCAGGGGTTCCTGGAAATCGAAACCCCGGTGTTGTTCAAGAGCACGCCGGAAGGCGCCCGCGAGTATTTGGTGCCATCCCGGCTGAATCCCGGAAAGTTTTATGCCCTGCCGCAATCCCCCCAGCAGTTCAAGCAGCTCCTCATGGTCGCGGGGGCGGAAAAATATTTCCAGATCGCCCGTTGTTTTCGGGATGAGGATCTGCGGGCGGACCGCCAACCGGAATTTACCCAGATCGACCTGGAAATGTCCTTCATCACCCGCGAGGACATCTATGCGGTGATTGAAGGCCTGGTCAGGGCCGTGTGGAAGGAAGTTCGGGGGGTGGAGGTGAAGACCCCGTTTCCGCGGGTCACCTTTGCCGATGCGATGAACCAGTACGGCACCGACAAACCCGACCGGCGTTATGGCCTGACCTTGGCGGATTTGACCGACACGTTCCGCTCGTCCGCTTTCAAGGTTTTTCAGGGCGCGGTGGCCGCCGGCGGGGTGGTCAAAGCCTTCAACGCCAAGGGCCTGGCCGAAATCACCACGGGACAGATCGAGGAGCTGACCAATCTGGCCAAGGCGCATGGGGCGAAGGGGCTGGCTTGGATCAAGGTGGAGGGAGGTGAGTGGAAGTCCCCCATCGTGAAGTTTTTCAGCGAGGCGGAGAAGAAGGCCCTGACTGACCAGCTTGGCATCGCCGAGGGGGACCTGATCTTGTTTGGTGCGGATCAGTGGACCGCCGCCTGCGAGGTCCTGGGGTTGGTGCGGACCCGCTGCGCGGAATATCTGGAAAAACTCGGAAAACTCAAACGCGATCCCGCCGTCCTGGATTTTCATTGGGTGGTGGATTTTCCGCTTTTGCGGCGGGATCCGGAGCATCCGAATCTCGTGGCCAGCCACCACCCTTTCACCGCACCGGTGGAGGAGGATGTGGATTTGCTGGGTCGCGAACCGCAAAAGGTGCGGGGACAACATTATGACCTGGTCCTTAACGGGGTGGAACTGGGCGGGGGCAGCATCCGGATCCACCAGGGTGAGGTGCAGGATAAATTGTTCCGCGAGATTCTGAAGCTGCCGGGCGATGTGGTGACCAGCCGTTTTGGCTACATGGTGGAGGCACTGAAATTCGGGGCGCCTCCGCATGGGGGAATCGCGCTCGGTTTTGACCGCCTGATGGCTCTGTTGCTGGGGCATGACAGCATCCGAGACGTGATCGCCTTTCCCAAAAACGCCCGGGGCCAGGATGTGATGAGCGGGGCGCCGGCCGAGGCCACGTCCAAACAACTTCGGGAGGTCCATATCAAGGCGGAGGGGCTGGCAGGAGCCTGAAAATCAACCCCTTGCGAATTATCGGAAAGAAACTATGTTGAATCGAATGAGTGATAAAAACAAAAGTCCGAAGATCATCGCCTACCTCAAGCCTCACTGTGGCTGGAGTCGCGGGGTCAGGGCGGTGATGGCGAAGTACCGGTTGGATTTCGAGGACCGCGATATCTGGAACGATATCAACCAGCGCGTGGAAATGATTCAGAAGAGCGGCCAGGAACTTTCCCCTTGCGTGGAGATCGACGGGCACATGCTGGCCGATGTGAGTGGGGAGGAGGTTGAGGCGTGGATGCTGCAGAAAGGGATCGTGCACCCCACCCGCGCCTCGACGGACGTGCCCACGGACCGGGGATGTTCGGACGAGGAGCATGCCGCCCAGCGGGCGGAAATTCCGGTTCAGTTCAAAGGGTAAGCTCGATGAGCCAGCCGCACGAAGCCCAGCAGGCCAAGGCGGTGGAAAAGATCCTCGCCGGGGACGATGCTGATTTGGCGGATCTCACCATCCGTGAGATCCGTTCCCAGGAAAACCGCTACGCGCCCCTGATTTCCGATCTCGCCCAGAGCCAAAATCCAAAAATCCAGGCCCGGGCGCGATTGATCCTTCGATTCTGGGGGAAATTGGCCAAAACCGATCTACCCTCCGAGTCCAACCGGGCGGAATTGGCCACCTGGGAGGATTTGGAGTCCTTTTGCTGGCAACTGGCCGAGGTTGAAAATCCGGAAGTGGATGTGGCGGCTGCCATGGGCTACCTCGATCAACTGGGCGAGGCGGTCGAGAAGAACCTGCCCCGTCGCAGCATCTCTCCGACGGATTCGATATCCGCCTTGCGGCAGGTGTTGGCGCGAAGGGAAGGCTTCCGCGGAAATCTCGATGACTACTTTCACCCGGCCAATAGCTATTTGCACCTGGTGCTGGGAACCAAACTGGGAATCCCGCTAACCCTGGCCCTGGTTTATATTTTTGCCGGACAGCGGGCTGGCCTGGAAGTTTACGGCCTCAATACGCCCGGACATTACCTCGCCGGAATCGGGGGAGTGGTTTTCGATCCCTTCCATGGTGGGGTGGTCCTGTCCGCGGATGATTTAGCTGCCAAATTCGGGACCGAACGCACCTGCTGGGCCAACCCCATGTTTATGCGGGCCACGCCCCGGGTTACGGCGGAACGCATGCTGGTGAACCTGCTGAACAGCTACAGCCGACGCGGGGACGAGGCCCGCCATGCACGGACGGTTTCCTACCTTCAGATGATTGAAGAGAGTCTCGGCTAAACCCTTTCAGGGATTTTCCCAGTCCTTGGGGATGTAGACTTGCCAGCCAATCTCCGCGGGACCATTTTGTTTTTATGAAAACAACATTCCTTCTTGGCACTTTGGTCTGGGCAATGATGGGCGGAGCCCTTCGGGCGGAGGAGGCCAAGGTGGAGATTCCCGTAGTGACGCCCCAGGAGGCGGCACAAAATGAAGGCAAGGTGGTGACCGTGAAAGGGAAGGTGGACGGCCAGCGGACCGCCTCCTCGGGGACCACCTTTTTGAATTTTGGCGGGCGGCATCCCAACCAGGTCTTCAGTGTCCGCGTTTTTTCGGACAAGTTTCCCGGGGGGGTGCCTGCGTGTGAGGGAAAGACCGTCGAGGTCACCGGTAAAATCAAGATGCATGAGGGCAAGCCTTCCATTGATCTGTCGGGCCCGGACAAGTTCAAGGTTTTGGAGGCCGAGTCGGCCACCGAAGCGCCGGCCCCCTAAGCCGGGCCACCCTTGGGGGAAACTCCAAGAATTCCGGTTGCCTTGCGGGGTAAAGAATCCGTATGTTGGCAAGAATGCCGACTGACACGGAAAACGAAAAAGCAGCCCCGGCAGAAGATTCGGCCCCCTCTTCCCAGATTTCGGAGAAACTCAAACCCCTTGTGCCTGGTGCCGTCTGCCGCCACCGCAGCTGGGGGGTGGGCCAGATTGCCTCGCGGGACGAGGCCCTTGGATCCCTGCTGATCGACTTTCGTTCCAAAAAAGGCCACTCGATGGAATTCGAGTACGCCTCCCAAACCCTCCGAATCCTCACGGAGGACCATTTTGAGGCCCGCATCCTCAAGGATCCCGCCGCGGTGAAGGCCCAGGCGGGGAAGGAGCCGGGGGAGTTGCTCAAGCAGGCCGTCCAGCAACTTGGCCGGGAAGCCACCACCGCCCGCATTGAGGAGGCTTTTGTACCCCATCTGTTCCAAGCGGCGGAGTGGAAGAAATTCTGGGAAGCGGCCAAGCGGGCCATGCGCAAGGATGCCCGTTTCGTCATTCCCTCCAAGAGGACGGATCCAATTCAATACCTCGAGGGGGCGGTGGAATCCAAGGGCGGCGGCATGGAAGAGTTGCGGGAGGCGGTCGGGGTAAAAAAAGTCATCGAAGTACTGGAAAAGCTTCAAAAATCCACGGATGCCGGGACCCTGAAAACCCAGGCCGAGGAGATTTTCAAGCTGGTGGATGCGGCCGGCCAGAAGGTTCCCAAGAGCCAGCCCGGCCAAGTGGCCGAACTTGCCTTGGCTCGGGCCGAATTTGCCGGAGCCATCGGCCTTCCCGCCGAGCCGGGTCCGGTTTTGCGCGGACTACTTCCCGCGGAGCCCACCCGGTTGGCCAACATCGTGGAGACCCTCTCGGCCGGCAAGCAACCCCGCTTTGTGGAAATGATGGCTGAGTTGCTGGGGGAACGTTGGACCGAGCTTTTCAACGCCCTTTTGCCCAAGGCCTCAGGCCGCCTCATGGACACCATCACGGCGAAATTCAAAAAAGCCGGGCGGGCGGCCGAGCTGGAGGGGGCGATGGACCGTCTTCTCCGGGAACGCCAGGTCCATCCCGACACCGTTGTCTGGCTCTGCCGCAACCGCGCCGGGGAGTTCCAAAAGCTGAGCGGCCCCTTCCTTTTTCTGACGGCTTTGGCGGTTTTGGAAAAGGAACAGCTCGCCGATATTTGGAGAGGTTCCCGGCTGCATGATCTGGTGCTGGAGGACAAGGATCTCATCCGGGACTTGCTGGCAGCGTCCGCGCCCGAGGAGATGAGGGATATCACGCGCGCCGCCCTGGCTTCCACTGCTTTCGAGGAACTGGACAAGCGATCCCTCATGGGAACTCTGGTCAAACTGCATCCGCACATCAGCTCGATGGTGGCCGGGGAGAACAAGGCCTCGGCCGTTGAATCCCTGGTCGTCAGCTGGGACAGCCTGGAAAAGCGCAAAAAAGAACTTGAGGAAATTGTCAGCAAAAAGATCCCGGCCAACAGCAAGGATATCGCCGTGGCACGCTCTTACGGGGACCTGCGGGAGAACCACGAGTTCAAGGCCGCGAAGGAGATGCAGGCGGTGCTCATGCGCCGGAAGGCGGAATTGGAATCCATGATTGTTTCCGCCCAAGGCACGGATTTCAGCGGCGTCAAAGGAGATGTGGCCGACATCGGCACCGTGGTGGAATATCAGGACGCCGACGGGGCCGCGAAGAAGGTGACGATTCTGGGTGCCTGGGACAGCGATCCCGAAAACGGTGTGATTTCCTATCAAACGGCGGTCGGCCAGGCCCTGATGAAAAAGAAGCCCGGGGAATCCGCGGAACTGCCCGCGGAGGGGGGCGGAAAGTCCAAGGTTCGCATCGTTTCCGTCCGTCCCTACCGGGCCTAGCTGGACTCCCGGTCCGAGTTGATGAAGACCAAAATCCAAGCCATCACCGCGCGCGAAGTCATTGATTCCCGGGGCAATCCAACCCTGGAGGCCGACGTCGTCCTGGAGGGAGGGGCCTTCGGGTCGGCGATGGTGCCCAGCGGGGCCAGCACCGGAATCCACGAAGCCTTGGAGCTTCGGGACGGTGATGCCAAGCGCTTCGGTGGCAAGGGCGTGCTCAAGGCCGTGGCCAATGTGAAGGAAAAGATCGCCCCGGCGCTCAAGGGCAGGGATGCCGCGGACACCCGCGGAGTGGATCAGGCGATGCTGGAGTTGGACGGCAGTCCCAACAAAAAGAACCTCGGTGCAAACGCCATCCTGGGAGTGTCCTTGGCCGCGGCCCGCGCTGCGGCGGCCGCCCACGGCCAGCCGCTGTACCGCTGGCTGGGCGGGGACAAGGCCCACGTCCTGCCGGTGCCGATGGCCAACATTCTCAACGGGGGAGCCCACTCGGACGCCCCAATCGATTTCCAGGAGTTCATGGTGATTCCCCGGGGTCTGCCCACGTTCCGTGAAGCCATCCGCTGTGGAGCGGAAATTTTTGCCGCCCTGAAAAAGATTCTTCATGAAAAAAAACTGGGCACGGCCGTGGGGGATGAGGGCGGGTTCGCTCCGCGTTTGGAATCCACCGAGGCCGCGCTTGAGGTGATGGCCCAAGCCACCGAAAAAGCGGGTTACCGGCTTGGCCAGCAGGTCTTTTTTGCCCTGGATGTGGCCAGCAGCGAATTCTACGACGGCAAGACCAAGGAGTATGTCTTCAAGAAATCGGACCAGCGTCGTCTCAAGGCTGCGGAGCTGGTGGACTTCTACGCCCAGCTCCAGAAAAAGTACCCCATCGTCTCGATTGAGGACGGCACGGCGGAGGAGGATTGGGACGGTTGGAAAGTGCTTACCCGGAAACTGGGCTCCCAAACCCAGCTCGTCGGCGACGACCTCTTTGTGACGAATGTGGAATTTCTGAAAAAGGGCATCCAGGAAAAAGTGGCGAACTCCATCTTGGTGAAGGTGAACCAGATCGGGAGCCTGAGCGAAACCCTGGATGCCATCGAACTGGCCCGATCCGCCCGGTACACCGCGGTGATCAGTCACCGAAGCGGCGAAACCGAAGATTCCACGATTGCCGACCTCGCCGTGGCCACCAACGCCGGACAGATCAAAACCGGATCCTTTTCCCGTTCCGACCGGTTGGCAAAATACAACCGGCTTCTCCGGATCGAGGAGGAGCTCGGCAGCAAGGCCGTCTATGGCGGACAACTCGCGGCTGTTTGACCCCCGCAATTACGGGGCCCCTCCGGCCAAGGGCCATTTCTGGCGCGTCATTCAGCCCTGGGTCTATGCCTTGGTGGGTCTCCTGGGCGTGTCCGTGGTTCTGGCCCTTTTTTATCCGGCTTGGAAGCGGGGGCAACGATTGAAGGAGCAGGCGGAGTTTCTCCAGAGCGAAATTACCCGCAAAAAGCAGGAGTTGGCGGATCTACAGGAGGAAGCCGGTCGCCTCAAAGAGGATCCTTTCACAGTGGAACGGATGTCCCGGGACACCCTGAATGTGGCCCGGCCCGGTGAGGTGATTTTCAAGTTCCAACCCTACCCGACGAACGGTCCCGCCCAAGGGGAGGCCAAGCGGTCCTCCGCCTCGGCGGAGGCCAACCCAAAGCCATGAGTCGTACCCTGCGGGTGGCCGTGACGGGAGCAGCGGGCCAAATCGGCTATGCGATTGTTTTCCGGATCGCCTCGGGGGGGCTTTTCGGCCCTCAGCAAAAAGTTCGCCTACAACTTTTGGAAATTCCCGCCGCCGAGGCAGCCTTACAAGGGGTGGTAATGGAGATTCGGGATGCCGCCAACCCCGTGCTGGAGGATGTCATAGCCACTGCCGATCCCCGGAAGGCGTTTGAAGGAGCCGACTGGACCTTCTGCATCGGAAGTATCCCCAGGAAACAGGGAATGGAGCGCGCCGAACTGCTGGGTCTTAACGGAAAAATTTTTGTTGAGCAGGGTCGGGTGTTGTCAGAGGTGGGATCCCCGGATGCCCGGGTTTTGGTGGTGGGAAATCCATGCAACACGAACGCCTGGATCGCGAAGCAGTCGGGGTCCAAGCTGGCGTCCGACCGCTGGTTTGCAATGACCCGCTTGGATGAAAACCGGGCCAAGGCAAGATTGGCGGAGAAGGCGGGGGTGGCTGTCGGGCAAGTGGACCGGTTGGCCGTATGGGGAAATCATTCGCCGACGATGTACCCTGACTTCACAAATGCACGGATTGGCGGGAAACCCGCCACCGAAATCATCCGTGACCGGGCCTGGTTGGAGGGGGATTTTCTCAGATCGGTGCAGCAGCGTGGTGCGGAGGTTCTTAAGGCGCGTGGACTTTCCAGCGCGGCCAGCGCGGCCCATGCGGCACTTGATACTGTCCGCACCCTGCACGAGGGCACGAAAGAGGGGGATTGGACGAGCGTGGCGGTCAGTTCGGATGGAAGTTATGGCGTTCCCAAGGGCCTGATGTGCTCGTTTCCGATCAAGGCATCCGGAGGCGGCCGATGGGAAATTGTGCAGGGACTTAAACTGGACGAGTTCGGCCAGAAGAAGTTGGCGGCCACCGTGGCGGAGTTAGAGGAAGAGCGGACGGCGGCAGCCAAGGCAGTCGAGTTGAGCGTTTAAAGTTTAAGTAGAGATTGGCTTTTGAGTTCCGGCACTTGGTAGGCCGGCGTTGCCCTTCAACGCTTCATCGAATCTCCTGCGTTTTGAAGTTTAGTGGGGCGGCCTCAGAGAGGACGTGCAGCCGGTCTCGGGATGTCTCCCCTCAAATTTTATGATACCATGATGCCAGCTTTTTGCAGACACCAGGGAAAGGGAGGGAAGCGAAGACACTCCTGGATACGAACGACTTGGCGGAATTCGTATCCAGTGGAGTGACGGGAGGGGTGTGGTCTTTTTCCGGCTGGCCTGCCGGGGCCCAAGCTTTGGCCGCTGTCTTGTTGGCGGGAAGAACAACGGGTCCCGGTTGGTTGGTGGTGGCGGAAAATGTACGTCAACAGGAGGAGTTGGCCGCGGAGATTGAGTCATGGGGTGGGGAGGCGGTGTTGGTGCCGGAAGCATTTCGCGGATCGGATAAGGTCCGACCCGACCCTGACCTTGAGGCGGAGTGGGTGGCTTCTCTCGCGCGGTTATTGGATCCAGAAAGGCCGCGAATCGTGGTCGTGACCCAAAGGGTGATGACTGAGCCTGTGCCTGCACCAGCGTGGATCCGCGCCGGTCACCGTCGAGTCTCTCTCGGGGACACACTTGACCCTCTGCAGTTGGTGGAGGATTTGGTGGGCACGGGATACCGAAAAGTTGCCACCGTGAGTGAGCGTGGCGAGGTGGCGAGACGGGGGGGCATCGTGGATGTTTTTTCACGCCAGGCCTTGTATCCCGTGCGGATGGAGTGGGGTGGGAACCGGGTGGAATCCATCCGTGAGATCGACCTTCATGAGCAAACCGGCATCGCTGAGCTCGAAGCGGCCAGCCTTTTTTTGGGAAAACTGGAGGAGGCCGGCCAATTATCCAGCCTGGCGGAGTACCTTGGCTCGGACTGGGGGACCCTGAGCGCGCTGCCGGAGGGTGAGGAGCCAAGACTGGCTGGAGGCCCCCTGCGGCACGGTTTTGTTGGCGAACCGGTTCGGGAGGCCGGGTTGGCTGAAGCCCACCGGCGCAGGGTCGGAGCGGAGATCAGATCCTGGGTGGCACGCGGATGGAACGTCACGATCACCGGGGTGAACGAAGGGGAGTCGGAACGGTTGGCGGACTGGTTGCGAGAGTGTGATCTGACCGCCAAGGAACTGGGAACCATGAATTTTCGGATTTCCCGCCTCGGGCAGGGTTTTGCATGGCCGGAAGGGCGGTATGTGGTGGTGACCGGCGCGGAACTGCTGGGTCGAACGGAATCCCGGCGGACCCTCCGCAAAAGCCATGTCATGGCGGCGGATCGTTGGCGCCGTCCGGTTTTCGATCCCGGCGATTTGAAAATGGGGGACTACGCCGTCCACCTGCAACACGGCATCTGTATTTACGAAGGGCTGGGGGAGAAACCGGGAGGCAAGGGCTCCTGCTTGCTGTTGAAGTACGCGGACGGGGCCCGGCTGTACGTTCCGGTGGAGGAGTCCTATCTGGTCTCCCGCTACGTGGGGGTGGGAAGAAAGCGTCCCTTGCTCGACACGCTGGGGGGGGGTCGCTGGGAAAAAGCCAAAGCAAAGGCGGAACGGGCGGTGGAGGATTTTGCCGCCACCTTGTTGCGCACCGCGGCGGAGCGTGAGGCGATGCCGGGAAACGCCTTTCCACCTGACCACGAGTGGCAGGGAAAATTTGAGGCGGAATTCGTCTATGAACCCACCCCCGACCAGGTCAGGGCGATTGCCGAAACCAAGGCGGACATGGAGCGAAACCGACCCATGGACCGGTTGGTTTGCGGGGATGTGGGCTATGGCAAAACGGAGGTGGCGATTCGGGCGGCTTTCAAGGCGGTCATGGCCGGAAAACAGGTGGCGGTGCTGGCTCCGACCACCGTGTTGGCACAACAACACGCCCGGACCTTGCGGGAGCGGTTTGCCGATTGGCCGGTGACGGTGGAGGAGCTGAGTCGCTTTCGCACCGCAGGGGAACAAAACCAGGTGATTCGAAACTTGGCGGAGGGCGGGGTTGATGTGGTCGTCGGGACGCACCGGTTGCTTTCGCCGGACGTGGAGTTTAAGGACCTGGGCCTCGTCGTGATCGATGAGGAGCAGCGGTTTGGGGTGAAGCAGAAAGAGAAATACAAGGAGCGATTCCGGCGGGTGGATGTGTTGACCCTTTCCGCCACCCCGATTCCCCGGACGCTTTATCTCGCGATGCTGGGGGCACGGGACCTGAGCCAGATTGAAACGCCGCCGCCCGGACGTCATCCCATCGAAACCGTGGTTGCCGAATACGATGAACGGCTCATCCGGGAATGGATCCGACGGGAGATGGAACGGGGAGGGCAGGTCTACTACCTGCATAACCGGGTGGCCGCGCTGCCGATCTTGGCCAAAAAATTGAAGGATCTGGTCGCCGGCGCCAAAGTCGAAATCGCTCACGGCCAGATGGGGGAAGCTGAACTGGAGGAGGCGATGGGTCGCTTTGTCCGCGGCAAGGCGGATGTGTTGCTCTGCACGACGATCGTGGAAAGCGGTTTGGACATTCCCAATGCCAACACCATCATTCTCGACCGGGCCGACCGGTTTGGATTGGCCGACTTGTATCAACTCCGCGGCCGGGTGGGGCGCGCCCAAAGCCGGGCCTACGCCCTGCTTTTGGTGCCGCGGGAGCGCCGGCGGGGCGAGGCGGGGGAACGGGTGGAGGCCCTGCAAATGCACGGCGGGCTTGGGGCGGGGTATCGGATCGCCATGCGGGACTTGGAAATTCGGGGAGCTGGCAACCTTCTGGGGACCGAGCAGAGCGGGCATGTGGCGGTGATCGGATTTGAACTTTATTGCCGGCTCTTGCGGGCCGCGGTCAGCCGGATGAAAAAGGGGGGATGGCGGCCCCCACCCTTGGTGCAGTTGCGTTTGGATTTTGTGACCCTGCGGGCGGCAGAGGCTGGGGATGGCGTCGCCGGGGCATATGTGCCGGCGGGGTACATCCCCGAGGTGAGGGAGCGAATCGAGGCCTACCGCCTGGTGGCCGAGGCGGGAAAATTTGAGGAGTTGGCGGAGATCGGGCGGGTCTGGCGGGATCGGTATGGACCTTGGCCGGTAGAGGCCAGCCTGCTTTTGGGATACCACCGGGTGCGGGTGGCGGCCGGGTTGGCGGGGGTCACCCGCCTGGAAACGGACGGAGAAAAGATTCGTGCCTGGAAGGGGTTGGAACTTGAAATGGTAGGGACCAAGCTGCCTCGTTTGACCGGCCAAACCGCCCCCGATAAGCTCCAACAACTTGAAGGATGGCTGAGATGAACAACCTACCGCGCAACCTGGCGCTCCTTCTTGCCCTTGGATGGGGGGCCGCAGGCAACCTCTTGGCTCAAACCGCCTCCTCGCTGAACAATGGGGTGGCGGCGGTGGTGAATAACGAGGCTATCACCTACATCGAGGTGATCCGCCAGACCCAGATGGAAGAAGAGGATCTCAAGGCCCAGATGCTGGCGGGAAAAATCAGCGATGAGGAACGCAAGCAGAGGGTTCGACAGCGTCGCCGGACGGTTCTGGACTCCCTGATCGAAACCCGCCTGATCCTCCAGGAATACAAAAACAAGGGATATAATTTCCCCGACTACTATTTTGACCGCGAGGAAAGGCAGAAGATTCGGGATATGTTCGGAGGGGATCGCCAGGCCTTGGTAAAGACCCTGGAGGAGAGCGGTTTGACGTATGCGGAGTGGCGTAAGAATCTCCGGGAGACCTTCATCGTCCAACAGATGCGAATCATCAACGCCAAAAGATTCATCACCATTTCCCCCCATATGATCGAGGCCTACTACCAGGAGCATGTCCGGGATTTCCTGCAACCCGACCGGGTGAAGTTAAGGATGATCTGGATTTCCCCTGAAAACGGCCCCAATCCTGAGGCGACCGCCAAGGAGGTCCTGAGTTATGCGGAGCAGGGGCTGGATTTTGCGGCACTGGCCCAAAAGTACTCCGACTACAACCGGGCCGGCGGCGGGCTTTTTCAGGAAAACAGCGGCTGGGCGGAACGCGAGGCGCTTCGGGCCGAATTGGCGGAAGTTGCCTTCAAGCTTCGACCCGGACAATCCAGCGGGATCATCACGCTCGCCGCGGCGGACGGCCGGAACTCTTATTATATCCTGAATGTGGAGGAGGTGAAAAAAGCCACCGTGACCCCGCTGGGCACCATCCGGGATGCCATCGAAAGCACCTTGGCGGCCAAGGAGAATGAAAAAGTCCAGCAGGAGTGGATCGACCGCCTGAAACGCGGGGCTTACATCGAAAGATTCTTGTGAGCCGGCGGAGTCCGGTCATTGGTTTGACCTTGGGGGATCCGGCGGGAATCGGTCCGGAGTTGGCCGGCAAGGTCATGCGTCGTTGTCGAAACAGATATAAACTGCACCCAATTGGTTCGTCCCGGGGATTCCGTCCGGGCTATCCCAGTTTACGCGGAGCTAAAACCGCCCTCGAGGCCCTGGAAGAAAGTGTCCGACAACTGCGGCGGAAAGAGATTCATGCCGTGGTCAATGGACCGGTCTCCAAGGAGTGGCTGGAGCGGGCGGGGTTTCGTCATCCCGGGCAGACGGAATTTTATGCCCGACGTTTTGGAGTGGCTCCCAATGAAGTCACGATGTGTCTGGTGGGGCCCCGTTTGAGAGTAGGCTTGGCCACCACCCACGTGTCGCTCCGCCGGGCCGTGGCAGGCCTGAAAACCAGCGCCATCGTCCGGGCGGGAAACCATCTGGCTCTCTTGCTAAAAAAACTGGGTGTCCGGAAACCGAGGATCGCCATTTGTGGGCTGAATCCGCATGCCGGTGAGGGCGGTCTTTTTGGAAAAGAGGATCAGGCGATGGTGGCTCCCGCCGTGCGCAGGCTTAATCAAACGGCGAAACTCGTCGCCAGCGGGCCGGAACCTGCGGACACCGTCTTTCTCCGGGCGTACCAGGGCGAGTTTGACGGGGTTGTGGCGCTGTATCACGACCAGGGACTGATTCCCGCCAAACTCATGGATTTCGACCGCACGGTCAATGTCACCATGGGGCTTCCCGTGGTGCGCTGCGCTCCGGATCATGGCACGGCCTTTGCCTTGGCCGGAAAAGGTAAAGCCCGGCCGGACAGCATGATCGCGGCGGTGAAGTTGGCGGCCAAGCTGGCCGGCGGGGCACCATGAGCACGGCTCTTCCTGAAACGGTGGCGGAACTGCAGTCGGCCTTGCCGCCGGGCGGTCTTTTTAAAGACAGCCGCTGGAGATGGTCCGACCGGCCCCTCAGGCTGGATGCGAACGATCTCAAGTTTTTGGAGGGACTGGGAAAAAAATTGGCGGCCTTTTTGAAGACTGCAGACCGGCTGTACCGGGCGAGTGTCATCGGCGAGGCGCCCCGGTGGGTGTCGGAATGGCTGGAGCAGGGAAAACCCGAGGAGGTCGTCCGGTTGGGACGTGAGGACAGGCTCCGCGGGGCCATCCCGAGGGTTTTGCGCCCCGATCTTCTCCGGACCGAGGAGGGATGGGCCCTGACCGAAATTGATGCGGTCCCGGGGGGCGTGGGATTGACGGCGTGGATGCAGGAAAACTATGCCAAGTTCGGGTATCGTTTGCTCGGTGGGAAAGACGGGTTACGGAGTGCCGCGAACCAAATTCTGGGGGACTCCGGGGAGGTGGTGATTTCCCGGGAAGCAGAGGACTACCGGCCGGAATGGGAGTGGCTTGTGGGGAAAACCAGGGTGAAACCGGCCGAAACTTATCGGTGCGGCACTCAACCGATGTACCGCTTCTTTGAGATGTTTGATTGGATGTCGCTGGATGGAATTCGGTCGAGTTGGCATGCGGGGGTAAGTCTGGAAGCTCCTCCCAAGGCCTTTTTGGAGGAAAAGCTTTGGTGGGCGATTTTTTGGATGAAGCCCCTGGAGGATTGGTGGAGAAAAGAGCTGGGAGAGGGGTATTTTCGGGAACTGCGTTCCCTGGTGCCGCGGGCCTGGCCGATGCGACCACTGGATCTTCCTCCGGAGGGAGTCCTGCCAGAACTTGAGATTCATCGCTGGGCGGATCTGGAAAATTTCAGCCAGCGGGCCCGGGATCTGGTGATCAAGGTGAGCGGCTTTTCCCCGCGAGCTTGGGGCTCACGCGGGGTGACGGTGGGAAGCGATCAACCCAAGGAGAAATGGGTGCCCGAGCTGCGACGGGCTTTGGGGGAATGGAGCACCCAACCGCACTTACTGCAGAGGTTTGCCCGATTGGGCGCCGTTTTGCATCCCGGTTGGAACGAAACCACCAGAGAGATGGAGGAAGGCCGATGG
>Ga0214917_10004215_pt1 | contig 16155 bp, 7 predicted proteins | sample LL_1208_BB_MetaG_FD_177983 | JGI IMG/M metagenome (GOLD analysis project Ga0214917, IMG submission 177983) | Freshwater microbial communities from Lake Lanier, Atlanta, Georgia, United States - LL_1208_BB | ecosystem: Environmental > Aquatic > Freshwater > Lake | place: USA: Georgia | collected... | reverse complement strand
AGGCTTCCCGCCTTAATATCCCCACTCACACTCAATGCCGCCGTCGGGTTGCTCGTTCCTATCCCTACGTTTCCGCCTAGGAATATACCCGCGTATCGCGTCCCCGTGCTTCCCCCTACATTCACATACAATCCCGTTGCCTTCGCATTGCTATCCAACGCCAAGCTGCTCATGTTGATGCTCACACCCGTCGCGTTATACGTCACGCCCGTCTTCGTCGCGTCTCCAAAGTAACTCCCGCTGTTGCTGCTCAACTTCACATCCATTCCCGTGATGTTCTTGTTGAAGTAGAACTGTGTTTGATCCACTGTCTCGCCCACTTGCACATTCAACTTCTGTCCCACATATCCTGTACTCGGTAATGTCCCCACTACCGTCGCATTCAACACCTTCGATACGCTGATTCCTGCATCCGGTGTCGCGGTTCCTAATCCCACATACCCGTTGCTATTCACCACCAACGCATTGCTTCCCACATTTAATGTCGTTGCATTCACTTCTCCTGCCACGATCGTGTTCGCTGATACCGTTCCCGCTACATCCAACATTGCCGTCGGATTGCTCGTCCCTATACCCACGTTTCCGTCATTTCTCACAACCAAGCTTGCTAGTCCACTACTATTCGCCACATACAACCCATACGCACTGCTCAATGAATTGTTCCCCACCACCGTCACACTCGCTGATGGACTTCCCGTTCCTACTCCCACTCGTCCATTCGATGCCACTACCAACGCATTTAACGTACTTCCCGCATCCACTCGCAATGCCGTATTCCCTACGGGCGATACCACTTGCAATGCCGCATCAGGTGCCGTGGTTCCGATTCCCACATTCCCCCCTATAAACGCCGCTGCATATTTGTAACCTCTCGTCGCTTGCCCATTTACAAACTGACTTGCACTTAGCTTGCTCACATCCACTTGTAACCCTATCGCCGTTTCTCCACTTGCCAATGCCCCAAACGTATTCGGATCACTTGGATTGATCGATTGAATCTTTAAATCCATTCCCACAAACTTCGCACTCGTTGCACTTGTACTCCGATCGCTTAATCCCATCTCTATCGCATGGCCCACTATCGTTCCGCTGCTGCTGTTATTCACTGTCGATACCACTTGCACACCAGACATCGCATTCGCCGTCCCAATCGTTAACTGGCTGTTCGTGTTATCCCAGCTCATATTCCCCACTGAACTCAAACTTCCGTTCCCATCAAAGTACGCCAACCGTCCAGGCGTCCCCGTAAATACACTCGATATGTTGATCGGTGAACTGCTGCTCGGTTTCATGAACTTCAAGTCCCCGTTGCTATCCACATACACCACACCTTGCGTGCTGCTGCTGTTCGGGGTCCCCACCTTACTCAAGTACATCGTCCCCTTACCCAATATCAAATCATTATTGATATTCACCGTTGCACTGATGTTCACCGTTCCCGTTCCACTGATGTTCAACGTGCTTCCTGCATTAATCGTACTTGCCGTTAATGTCCCGTTCACCGTTAAGTTCCCCGACACCAGCGTGTTCCCACTCACTTCCAACTCTACTGTCGGTGAATTGACGTTCACTCCCACTTTGTTCAACCGCGCTATCCCCGTTGCATTCACTGTCGTAAAGCTCGCCGTTGCCACTTGCAACGTCCCCATCATGAATACGTTGTTTGCACTCACTACACTGGCTACCAACCGATTCATCGTCACCGTTCCGTTGACACTCACTCCTCCCGTGATTACCAATCGGCTCGCTGTCACTCCCAACGCTTCTACGTTTCCGGTAATTGAGAGGCTTCCCGCCTTAATATCCCCACTCACACTCAATGCCGCCGTCGGGTTGCTCGTTCCTATCCCTACGTTTCCGCCTAGGAATATACCCGCGTATCGCGTCCCCGTGCTTCCCCCTACATTCACATTTAATCCAACGGCAGTGGAATTAGATGCTAGATTAAGAGAGGTCATATTAATACTCACCCCAGCGCCGTGAGCCGCAACACCAGACGAATTATCACCCAACTTAGATCCAGTTTGAGACGCAAGAGAAATGTCTAGCATCGTCACATCTTTTGAAAAATAAAACTCACTCTGAGCTTGTTCTGTCCCAACAGACAAATCCAACTTCTGAGCAACAAATGGGGTTGTTTGTGACACCTCCGGACTTGAGGGAGAAATCGCTTTATAAAAATGCAAATTTCCAGACGGCAGAGAGGTACCAATTCCAATATTACCCTCCTCGGTTACAACAAACGCATTGTTAGTCCCCACAACCAACGACGAGGCTATAAGATCCGTAAACTGACCATTAGTAGCCTCCAACGTTCCATTAACTTCCAATGTTGATTTAGGCGTTGATGTCCCGATCCCTACCTTGCCATCATTCTTAACTCTAAAAAGTGACGATCCAGAAAAATTAGCAACCTCTAACGCAGTACCTGAGGACGAATTATCCGTCGCAACAATCGTCAAGGACGCACTCGGCGCCCCAGTATTGATCCCAATCAAACCAGCGGCAGATACCATCAGTGCATTCGAGCGAGCTTGGGTATCCACGCGAAACGGCACCCCTCCACTTTGTTGAACAATATGCAATCCAGCATCAGGTCGAGTCGTTCCCACACCAACGTTACCACCCAAAAAGGCAGCAGCGTATTTATACCCTTGTGTTAGACCAATATCGTTAACATATTGAGTTGCCTGTAATCCTGTCAGATCAACCCTTAGCCCAACAGCAGTTTCACCCTGTCCAAGACGACCAAATGTCGAAACACTATCCGGATTTTGCCCAGTCAACACCACATCGAGACCTGTAAATTGCGTATTCGATGATTGTACAAACGTCGACCGATCCCCAAAACGCATCGTCATTTGATGCAACGCATAAGTCCCGCCCGAAGTAGAATTATTAATAGTCGCGCCTAACTGGAAGCGGGTCATCTGATTAGCCGTCCCAATGGTTAACATATTATTGGCGGTACTCCACAAAATGGGCGCACTATCCGCCAAATTACCTTGATCATCAAAAAACGGAATTCGCCCCGTTCTGCCTGTGTAAGCACTCGAAATATTAAATGGACTCGTAGAAGATGGTGGCAAATAATATAAAGAATTATTAACGTTACTAACAAAGAGTCTTCCAAATAACTGAGTATCGGTAGGTAGTGGAATTGGTGCAAAGTATAATCCTTTGCCTACTTTCACATCCGAATTAGCAGACACAGTCCCTTTAAAGACAACGGTTGTATTAGATGAAATCGTCAATTCACCAGACGAATTTGAAATGGTTCCAACATCTAAAGCTGACGCTAACAATGAATCCCGAACAGTGGCATCCCCTACCACATGCAACATAGCGGTGGGCAAGGTTGTACCAATTCCAATATTTCCTGCCGAGGTAATACGCATCCGCTCCAACGCTTCTCCACTATTAGGAATAAACGGATCAGCTTCAGGATCGGTAACAAAAACCAAATGGGATCCCGGATTTGCCAGGGTCGACGATGACCGAATTGCAACAATACCAGCACCCGTATTTGCAGACACTAAAGAATCGGTTGTAAACAATATCCCAGCACCTGCCCCCGAACTGGTATTACGATTATGAATAGTTACCGGATTCCACGACAACGTGTTTGTCGAATCAAATTGTTGCCCCCCCCCAGTCACGATATGTAATGCCGACATTGGCGTTGTCGTCCCAATACCAACTCGCGACTGCGTCGAATCGGTGTACAGAACACCTGAATTAACATTCAAGACGGCCCCCGATAAAGTCAACTGATCAGACACCGTAATGGTATCCGCGAGTACCGAACCAGAAACAGATAATCCAGATGTCGGAATAGCAGTTCCAATACCAACCCCGTCAAAATAGGCCGATTTACCAGTAAGCTTATTCGCAACATCCAAGTCCAATGTTTTAAGCGAGGTATTAACAGAAACCGTATTCGAAATAAAATCAGAGAAGGTCGCTTTTGGCGCAGTAATTGCATTTTGAATAACAATAGAATTGGCCGTTAAATTACCCTGAACCGCCAACCGATTTACAGTAACCGTCCCGTTAAGCGTCGCCCCACTTAATACAACTAATGAATTAAAGGTAGCTGAATCCGCCGAAAGTGTCCCGGCTAACAACAGGTTATCTGCTTTAATGTTTCCAGAAACATGCAATTCTGCCTGTGGGGTCGATGTCCCAATCCCAACAAATCCACCTTGAAACAACCCTGCATATCGCTTCCCTGTAGTTCCTGTAACATCAACATATAAACCGGTCGCGTTACTAACGTCAGATAAGGTCAGCCCGGACATATCAACGACAATCCCTTTTGCAGTACGATTAAGTTGGCTACCCGATTCGGAACCCAATGTCACATTCATCCCAACCAAGTCTTGATCCAACGAAAAAACCGACCCAGGTCTAGCCCCATCTATCACCAAATTAACTTTTTGAGATATCACTGCACTGGATTGAACCCCATTAATCAACTTTCGTATCGATATCGGGCTATCGGGAGTCGGTGTCCCAATTCCAATATTTCCAACAGAATCAACAACAAATGCCCCGGAATTAATATTAATCGTCGTAGCAGTAAGCCCACCATTCACCACAAAAGAATTAGCCGACACAACACCATCAACCGCCAACTCGACCGTTCCTTCTTGTGGGTTTGAAATCCCCAACCCAACACGGGGTAAATATTTACCATTTAATAAGGTCGTCTTGGCAACAAATGTCGCGGAATCGGCTTGACCGCCGTTAACAACCAACTCGGGAACGTTTAATCCACCTGTCAAATTAAAGTAATTCGCAGAAACTGTACCGGCCACCTCCAATTCCGCCTGCGGACGAGATGTTCCAATCCCCACATTTCCCCCAGAGAATATCGCGGCGTATTTACGGCCACCATTCGTAGAATCAACGGCAACACCAGACACATCCACATTCAATCCAACTACCGACGCGTAATTCAAAACGGTAGATGACTGGGTTTTCATATTAACATCCAACCCTTTCACATCCGTAACCGTGGTCAAATTACCCCAGTTCTTATCAATAGACACGTCAACACTCTGGGCGGTATATCCCCGAACAGATGCCAAGTTACCATCATGAGACAAATTAGCGGTTACCACTACCGCAGAAGCACCACCGAATCCAACGTTTTGGGTAACGTGCATCCCACTATCTACAAGCAAACGCTTAACAACAAAATTGCCTGATACAGCCAATTGCGGCCCCGTAGAATTCCAATAAACTTCAGCCTGCCCCAAAGTCGAATCATCTGCAAAAAACGCGAACTTACCACTCCGAGCAACGTTATCTGTAGCTTTCTGAAGAGGAGACGAAATGGTCTTCGTTGTTATAAGTCCTTGGGCGTCGGGAGGAGACGCAAATTTTAACTGAGAATTATCAACAAACAATTTGCCATAAATATTGCCTGTGGAGTTTTGCAAAAACAATCCATTGGAATATAAAGACCCATCAATTCGAATCGGATCAGTGGTAAGAAACGATTTCGCCCGAATTGTTCCGGCAACATCCAAAATCTGAGTCGGGGTTGAAGTCCCTATACCGACGTTACCAGAAGTATAATAAATGTTCAGGTTCAACGTTTTCCAAGGGGTATCTTTATTTTCGAATTTTTGGCCGGCAATATACAGTTCGTCAGTATTCAATGCGCCACCAACATTAAGATTAAAAACAGACGCAACATTAGACGTACCAATTGCAACATTACCCCCGAAAATTGCATTACCCGACACTTGCAATGTGGCACTAGGAACCTTAATTCCAATCCCAATACCAACACTTGATGACGAAATAATTAACGCAGGCTCATTTGCCAACCCGCCGCCAGGTGCAACCGAAAACAAATAAGTAGTTGGGGATGAATTAGGCGTAACAACGCCCAAAGAATATTTATCAGATCCAGCAATATCAAAGGTCAATACGGGAATATCTCCACTCGCATTACGATTTGATAGCTCTAAAAGATTATTTGGAGAGGGGGTTCCAATCCCAACAAATCCAGTACTACGAAACGTATTTCCGCCATTTTTACTAGGATCCGACCAAGGAGACCCGGGGTTCGGTTGAATGGTAATAGTTTGATTTGGGTCATTGGGATCAACAACCTTAAACTCGGAGGCCTTAATTCCCCCGGCTACAAACAACGAATTCACATCATTGGCAGTAAATACGTCCCCATTTGTAATCCCAATACCAACGTTACCGGACGCCGTAATCAGCATAGCCGCAGTAGGAGAATTGACAGGCGCTATATACATTAAGTTTGCCGTATTCGCAGCCGGCGCCATGACTGTCAACAATGCCCGAGGGGTCGTCGTACCAATCGACACTGACCCACTTACCGCCAGTTGAGAGGCCCCCGGATCTGAAAGACCAACTCCCATATTTCCGGAAGTCGTTACAACAAGCACAGGCGCACCATTCACACCCGTGCTGTTTAAAATATATTCTTTCGGTCGCGGATCATTAATAGTCAATGCAGCTCCGGCAGTCAGAGTCGTACCAATCCCAACCCCACCATTTGCACGAATCAAAAATTGGTTAGGCGCCGAACTAATAAACGAGCTCACATCCGACGTCGGCGTATAGTCGGCCCAAACAAAACTACCCGGAGTTCTTGCGATAGCCTCGTGTCCGGCCGCAAATGAATAGTCCCCATTAGCCTGATTCAACAAGCCGCCCATAACGGCCGAATAGGCGCCGCTGGCGCGATTTCGATATCCGCCGGCCACAACAGAGGCGCTGCCGCTCGCTATCGTTCCATATCCAAAAGCGACCGAATATACACCAAGATTTGCATCATCCCACTCGTCACGTTGTGCATACCCACCCCGAATTACGGCCTTACCCGGAAACCAAATAAATTTGGATCCACGGCCCTGCTCCAAGAAAACAGTCGAAGAGTCAAATTGTCCCGATACAATAACCCCAGAATTACCACTAACATGAAGATTTGCCCTAGGGTTACTCAAGCCCACCCCAATATTTTCATTTTTAAAGGTGAATACAGGAACAGCTAAATTCGCACCTTTTCCAATGATAAACGCATCGGGATTATCCGCGCCAATTCCCATTGTAAACAACCGCTGCCCCGCAACGCCAAATGTTATTGACGGATTCCCTGTCGCACTGGCCAACTCCAACATATTACTAGGCGACGTAGTCCCGATTCCGACGAATCCTTTGTCATAAAAAATCCGACCTTCATTTTCTAACAACCAATAGCTATCAGATGACAATGCGAATTCTAAAGGCTTCCCATTCACACGATATCCTTGGGCGTTCACAATACCCTTAACATCTAATTTTTGGATCGGCGTTGTCGTCCCAATCCCAATTCCCAGAGGGGACACATAAAATAGTGGTTCATTTGTTGCTGAAACAACATTAAATACAGGTGCTGTTGTTGAAGATGCACGTACAGTAAGTCGGGCATCTGGGATATTAGTCCCGACCCCCAAGAATCCGTTTGCTTGATTCCAAAACAAATTCGAGGAACCCGCTAACGTCCGACCACCCCGCCAAAACGCGATATTCCCAGACGTCCCCGCACCTTGAATCCCGGTCAAAGACAACCATTCAGTTCCGTTAAAACCCCAAAAATCCCCCTTACCGGTGGATATATCCGTAACATATTGGATGGTTCCGGCTTTCGGACTGAGCTCCTTTGTTTTCCCAATCCGAATCCCCCCCCGAATATCCAGCTTTTCTTGAGGATCGGTCGTTCCGATCCCAACGTACCCACCATTAGGAAGAACCCCATCATCAAAATAAATATCTTCGTCAGGACCATTTTGCCACGCCAACTCAGCTCGTAAAAACGACGATAAATTCAATCCATTAATTCTAAACTCTTTTGCGTTGACCGTACCCGCAACATCCAACATATAAGATGGGGTCACAAGCCCAATACCAACAAATCCTCGATCATAATACAGCTGACTTTGTGATGAATTTGGATTTTTTGCGATCCAGGAAAACGACGATTCCAAATCAACCCCACCGACCTTATATCCCTTTGCATTGACCACCCCAGCCACATCCAACGCAGTTGACGGCAACGACGTACCAATCCCTACACGCCCAACATTACTACTTACAACAAGCGTATTCCCGTTAACAATTAGATCCCCCGCAATATTAGCGGATGCAAAATCACCAGATATCCCCGCAGCATCAACCGACAACGCAGATTCCGCAACTCGGGACTGAACCGAAAATGGCGTAGAATACAATGGAACCGTCGCATTCTCCCCATCTACAGAAATCGTGAGTTTGGGATCAATCAGCGACATAAACTGCTGCTGACTCACCAAATCTTTCGCATCAAAAGTCAAACTAAATACACCATTGGAAAAAGCAACCCCATTGTAGGTTTTAGCCTGGCCCTTGGGAGACGCTCCGTCATAAATACGTAGTGTGACATTTTTAAGGCCTTTTAAAACCCCGGTATTTTGATTTACGAGAGTTGCCTGAATGGTCAGTTTAGTCGGAGTGGTGCCAGAAGACCATTGCATTTGCGCATAGTCTCCGGAAGCAAACAAAAAGACCAAGAGTAACGCAACAAGACCCAAAACAATACGTTTGCCTAATTGTGGTTTCACCATTCACTCCTTTTCATGGGCTAAGATCGTCGCGCCCACGCTGAAAAATGTATCGATACTTTTAGATTCCATATAGAAACCACGGCAGTACCGCGCCTCGCAATCCAGACACAACTGGGGTCAACACATTAAAAAAGGACAACGCCAACAACACCCCGATACCATAAGGCTCGAAGCGCATCATCCAAATTTGCAACCTAGGCGGCAAAAATCGATTCAAAATTCGCGACCCATCCAATGGTGGAATCGGAAGCAAATTAAAGACCGCCAATCCGATATTTAGGATAATAAATTGCAAACCAAACATCACAGCCCATTCAGGAATGGCACCACCCAGCCCCTGCGCGATACGCAATATAGTCCCGGCCAAAAACGCCAATGTTACATTTGACAAGGGCCCAGCAAGCGCAATCCATGCCATATCGGAAACGGGATTCTTAAGATACTCAGTGCTAATTGGAACCGGTTTCGCCCAGGCAAGCCAAACAGGACTATGCATCAAAATTAAAATAACGGGCACAAGCAACGAACCAACCCAATCAAGATGGACAAGGGGATTCAAGGTCAAACGACCCAAGCGCCGCGCAGTAGGATCCCCCAACAGCGACGCTACCGCACCATGAGCAACCTCATGCACCACGACCGAAATCACCAACATTACTAAAAACACAAGCCACGCAACCCCCATCTAATACCTCGGATGCGCGATCTGTATCGCGTTTCGAAGATGCCCTGTAACCACATGGGTATACACCTGGGTTGTGGCAATTCGTTGGTGCCCCAAAAATCGCTGCACATCCCTAACAGTAGCCCCATCTGCCAACAAATGAGAAGCCGCTGAATGCCGTAGAGAATGAACCGATAGTTTCCCCGATAACCCCGCCTTAATCAACGTGCGCTTTATCACTAATTGAATCGCCCTTATCGACAAACCACCAGAGCCAGTCGCAGAAAACAAAAAGTCGGATGGTTTACATTGTTGAGATGATTTTACCCGTACATACTGGCTGATCCTTCGCTCAAGTTCAAGTCCAAGTGGAACAACACGCTCGCGATCACCCTTTCCTCGCACATGAATATAACCGGAATACAGGTCGATATCCCCAATCCGAACCAATGCAATTTCACCTACCCGCAAACCAGCGGTATATGCAAAATAGATCATCAATTGATCCCGAAGCGAGATCTTGTCCGTTTCCGATAAAAACAAAGCCATTTGCGAAGTCGTTAACATCGAAGGCAACCGTTGGCCCATTTTAGGCAACGAAAGGGCCGGAAACTCGGGAACAAAATCGCCTAGCCCAGCGCAAAACTTCAAATACGTACGCACAGCCGACACCTTTCGACGAACCGTACGAGGGGCATAATTAGAAAGCGAATCCACAAAGCGCTGAGGCGCATTATCTGTCGCGGACAATGGGCCAATGGCCAGAAACTGATCAACGTCGGTCACATAAGCGATAACGGTGCGCTGAGAGAATCGACGTACGGAAGCAAGGTATACACCAAACATCTCAAGCCGGGTCGTCTCTGTCATCGTGATCGAACGGCGTACAACGCTGCAATCGTTTTCAAATCCAAAATACCTCCATTTGCGACCAATGCAATCGCCTCATCGACAGACAATGCCACCGTTTCAATCATTTCGTCAAAGTCAGCTGTCAACGGATCCGATCGGAGCTGATTCGCAACAAAAAAATACATATATTCGGTACAAAACCCTGGCGTTGGAAACCCTTGAAACAAAGGGACCATGTGATCAGATGCGTATCCTGTTTCCTCTCTAAGCTCACGTTGTGCCGCAAATTCAGGGTCCTCACCGGACTCAATTACACCGGCTGGAACCTCCAACATCACTTGCTGCGCCGCAGTCCGATACTGGCGAATCAATACAACACGGCCATCATCCAAGAGGGGGAGAATCACAACAGCTTTAGGATGAACGATAATTTCCCGATGGCTAATCACACCGTTTGAAAGCCGAACTTTATCTTCACGAAAAAGCAACCGCCGCCCCTCAGCAACCACGCGGGACGATAAAGTCTCTTCGGACAAATTAATTGACATACCCGTATTCAGATTCAGCCTCGCCCATCCGCCAGTCGTAGACGATCCGAGAAATTTGAGCTACCCAAGTTGTACCAAAGGGTCGAGCTGGTGCTTTAGAAGTGAATACCGATATGACATAGGGTCGGTTATCCAAAAACACGATCCCCGCGTCATTTTTTACATACGCCAATGTTCCTGTTTTATTTGCAACACGGACCTGACTGGGTAAATATTTTGGAATCCCCCACTTCACATGCTGACGCCCCATAACAGCCAACATTTCTTCGCTTGCCCATCGATTAATGACTTGTCCCCGATAAATCTTGGTTAATAACGTCGTCATGTCACCCGGCGTAGAGAAATTCAACCCTTCCGCCTTCAACAAATCGCTACTTCCAATCATTGTATTTTTAAGACCAAGTTCCCGCATCGTTCGGTTAATATTCTCTTTCCCCACGCGCTCAATAAGCATGTAAGTCGCCGTGTTATCGCTAATCGTAATCATTTGCTCAACCAACTGCCGAACCGTATATGAATTCCCAGCTCGCTGATACTGCAGCGTCCCTGAACCCGATATTTTGTCAGACCGTCGCATGACAATACGATCATCCAGGGATAACTTTCGTTGAACAACTTGCCGATATACTTCAACCATAACGGGCACTTTAATGACACTCGCGGGATTGAATAATCGATCCTCTGCGATTGCCACTTTGTGATTATTGGTTAAATCTTCAAATGAAATGCTAATATTCCCGGGATGGGTATACGCAAAATTTTCCAAAGTCTGGCGTAAGGATTCATATTTTTCAGAAGCAAAAACACTAATTCCTAAGCCAATCCAAATAATTCCGAAGAGGAACCCCAAGGATTTCATTGCATTCCCTCCGTAAGGTGCAGTGTCGAATCCCCCCCTATATACCCACTATTTTAAAAAGTTAATCAACCAAAGGGGTCGTAGGGACTAGATTAATGCGATTTTGAGCATCAATCTCCTTGACTTTAACCTCAACCATCTGGCCAATTGAAACCACATCTTCTACCTTTTCGATACGACGACGCCCCATCGCAGAAACGTGCATTAATCCTTCTTTACCAGGAACTATTTCAACAAATGCACCAAAATGGGTAACTCTAGAAATTTTTCCATTATAGACATCCCCAGGTTCTACGTTGCGGGTAAGTGCAACAATCGTGTTTCGGGCATTATCCAAATCGGTTTGATTTCGAGCAGAAATTGACACCTGCCCAGTAGCTCCATCCGTAACAATAACGGTTGCCTTAGTATCTTCTTCAATTTTTCGAATCATTTTCCCACCAGGCCCAATTAACAACCCAACCTTTTCAGGATCAATATTAATGGTCTGAATTTTGGGGGCATTGGGAGCCAGTTCATTACGGGGCTTCGCAATCACATCCATCATCCGTGACAAAATAAACAATCGACCGCGATTTGCTTGCTCAAGCGCTCGAGTCAAAATTTCTTGAGTCAATCCCCCAACCTTAATGTCCAATTGCAATGCAGTTATACCAGCCTGAGTGCCAGCGACCTTAAAATCCATATCGCCGTAATGATCTTCCAAACCCTGAATATCTGAGAGAATAACGTAATCATTCCCTTCGATCAGCAATCCCATCGCAATACCCGATACAGGCGCCTTAATTGGAACACCCGCGTCCATCAGAGCAAGAATACCCGAACAAACAGACGCCATCGACGATGAGCCGTTAGATTCCAAAATCTCAGACACCAACCGAACCGTATATGGAAAATCCTCCTTTTTAGGAAGAACGGACTTGATTGCACGCTCAGCCAGGGCGCCATGTCCCAATTCGCGACGCCCCGTACGCGCCATATTCCCGACCTCCCCTACTGAGTAAGGAGGGAAATTGTAGTGAAAATAATAGGGGCGATGGAATGTATCAGATAATCCATCTTCCATTTGCTCATCATCCGAAGTCCCCAAGGTCAAAACACCTAAGCTCTGTGTCTCTCCACGGGTAAACAATGCAGATCCGTGAGTGCCTGGCAGTAACCCCAATCCAATTTCAATTTCCCGAATCTCATCTAGCGCGCGACCATCGGGCCGAATTTTATCAACAATAACTGAGTGCCGAATTTTCTCTTTTTTAATCCGCCCGAAAATAGACTTCACTTCAGCCGTATTATCCGCGACAGGATCTGAAAACTGATTCACAATCCGAGTTTCTAATTCGTTCAGAAAGTCTTCCGTCGCCTGCTTGTTACCCGAGCGGAGGCGAAGCGCAATCTCGTTACCCATCGCTTCTCGAATCTGAGCATCCAACCCAACATTCAGCACCACTTCAGACAAAACAATCTTTGACTTGCTCACCTTAGCCGCCAGAGATTCCTGAAGGGCAACAAAGATCTTGATCGCAGAATGCGCCAATGCAATCGCCTCTAAAATAGTTGCCTCAGACACTTCATTTGCGCCGGCTTCGACCATCAAGATCGCGTCCTTAGTACCAGCGACAACAATATGAAGATCACTATTTTCCAACTGTTCTGTAGACGGGTTCACAACCAACTGGCCTTCAACCAGTCCGACCGATGCCGCACCAACAGGCCCACCAAATGGAATATCGGACACACTTAGCGCCGACGAAGCCGCGACAATCCCCAAATAATCCATCGGTACAGTTGGGTCAAAAGACAATACCGTCACAGCAATCTGAACATCATTATAGAACCCCTTAGGAAACAAAGGCCGTAATGGGCGATCAATCAAACGGGCATTTAGCACGGCACCGGTACTTGGACGCGTTTCCCGCTTAAAGAATCCGCCTGGAATTTTTCCAGATGAGTACATTTTTTCAATGTATTCAATTGTTAAAGGAAAGAAATCAATCCCTGCCTTTGGTTGCTTTGACATAACTGCGGTCGCTAATAACACCGCGTTTCCACAACGGAGAACAACAGATCCATTGGCCTGCTTGGCCATTACTCCAGTAGAAATAGATACATCCCGACCTGCAATAAGAACAGTACTTTCAATCTCTCGATTTAACATTAACGGCCTTTCGTTGCCATTCCAAATAATGACCAACGGTCACATTTGGACGATGAACTAGTCTTTTGTTTTTAATTTTAGCTTTTTCGTCAGCTTTTTATACGAGTCGAAGTTCACTCGTTGCAAATATGTCAAAAACCGTTTGCGCCGACCCACCAAAATCAACAATCCCCGACGGGTATGATGATCTTTTTGATGAAGCTTCAAGTGATCAACCAAATGATTAATACGCTCCGTTAAAAGCGCAACTTGAACTTCCGTTGATCCTGTATCTGTTTTATGAAGTTGAACTTGATCAATAATTTCTTTTTTTTCTTTATCACCAATCACTGCCATTGAGGGACTCCTTAAATAAAACCAAAGTCGCGGAATGGTATCATGCTCCTTTGGCCATGTGCAAATTACAATCGATCTAGCTTAAAAACGCGTCCATCATCTCCCAAGGCGTATCGTAATTAAAGCGGCCGGCAACAACCCCGGATTCAGAATAGGTAACAGCGTCATCCACCAAAATCCCAGGATAATAAACCCCAACCGGAATTGGCGCGTTAATATGGGTTTTGAGAGCACACGGAGTTGGATGATCCGGAAGCACAATCACCGACACATTCTCGTGTTCGCGCTGATATGCCAATACAGGGCCCACCACATGACGATCAAAATCTTCGATCGCCTGAATCTTTTTCTTAAAATCGCCTAAGTGACCACATTCATCCGGTGCTTCAATATGAATAAAGACAAAGGGATGTCTCTCTAAAATATCAAATGCAGCGGCAACCTTACCGCTATAGTTAGTATCCAAAAACCCGGTCGCCCCTTCAACAAACGGATATTCTAAACCGGTGAGGTGAGCGAGCCCCCGAAGCAAATCGACCGCAGTAACGATCCCACCAGTCACGCCATGACGTTCTTTAAAACTGGGTAACAACGGCATCGGCCCTTGGCTCCACGGCCAAATATCAGTCACTGGCAATTTGCCGGCCCGAATCCGACGCTCATTGACAGGAGACTCGGACAGAACCCGTCTCGCCGTCTCTACAATCTCCGAAATCCCAACAGCCCCAGGCCCCTGGGGCCACCAAGACCCAACTGGCTTGTCGGTGATGTCATGCGGAGCCGTCGTCGTCACATCCACCAACTCCTCGGGAAATAGGGCAATATTGCGGTAACTAACGCCAGGAAAAAACTGAATCATCGCTCCGGAAAATGCAGTATTCAACTCTTGGAGAAGCGCCGCTCCGTCCTCATTTTCGACATGCCCTGCCGTAAAACTCTTCATAATGCCGTCTTGAATAGTAACCAAGTTACACCGGAATACAACCTGCCCAGGTTGTGGAGATATGCCCATGGCCGCCGCCTCAATAGGCCCTCTACCCGAATAATACTGTTGGGGGTCGTACCCCAGAATCCCCATGTTCGCCACATCAGAACCAGGACTCAAGTTTGGCGGGACTGTACTGACTAAGCCCCCTTGGCCATTCGCGACAACCCAATCCATATTGGGAGTCTTCGCAAACTCAAGAGGGGTGAGGTCTCCCAGTTCCGGGATCGGCAAATCTGCCATTCCGTCACCCAAACAGACAATGTACCGTCTCATTATAATTCCAATAATGGCGCAATGGCCCGCAAAACATCATCACGAGAATTTCCAACCTCGATGGGTCGGGATGATATTTCAATCGCCCGATTTGGATCCTTCAACCCATGACCAGTCAAAATGGATACGACCGTCTGCCCATCTTGGAATGGGTGGGTTGCATGGCGCTGAATGACCCCAGCAATAGACGCCGCAGATGCAGGCTCACAAAATACGCCATCGTTGGCCGCCATCCATTGTTGAGCAATCGTCATCTCATCATCAGTAACGGCCGCAATAAGGCCCCCTGATTCGTCACGAGCTGAGGTTGCACCAGACCAACTGGCGGGATTTCCGATTCGGATTGCAGTCGCGATGGTCTCAGGATTTTCGATAGGATGGCCCGTTACGATCGGGGCAGATCCCGCCGCTTGATATCCCATCATCTTGGGAAGACGAGTCGCCTTTCCAAGGGCTAAGTACTCTTTATACCCCTTCCAATACGCCGTAATATTCCCCGCATTTCCAACTGGAATAAAGTGAAAATCAGGCGCATCCCCCAACGCATCAACGATTTCAAAAGCTCCCGTTTTTTGACCTTCAATACGGTAAGGATTAACACTATTAACCAAGGAAATCGGATAATGGTCCGTAATCTCACGAACCAATTTCAACGCTTCATCAAAATTTCCTTTGATTTGAAGTACCAATGCACCGTGCATCATGGCTTGAGATAATTTACCCAACGCAATTTTGCCCTCTGGGATCAGAACCACAGATCCCATACCGGCCTTAGCCGCATATGCCGCCGCGGACGCCGATGTATTACCAGTGGAGGCACACATCACAACCCGCGACCCCGCTTCTTTGG
>Ga0214917_10004214_pt1 | contig 16156 bp, 13 predicted proteins | sample LL_1208_BB_MetaG_FD_177983 | JGI IMG/M metagenome (GOLD analysis project Ga0214917, IMG submission 177983) | Freshwater microbial communities from Lake Lanier, Atlanta, Georgia, United States - LL_1208_BB | ecosystem: Environmental > Aquatic > Freshwater > Lake | place: USA: Georgia | collected... | reverse complement strand
GGATGGGGATCCGGCGAGCAACGCGTTGTCGTGGCAGTGGGTGGCCTCGACGTTTAGTCACCGGGCCTATCTGTTCAACCGGGAGAATATTCAGGAGAACGGGGGGAAAGAGTGGTGTGCGCGGTGCACGGCCAAGTGTCCCTTTGATGCGACGTATCCGGAGCTGGAGCGGAGGCTTTTCTCAAAATGAAGACGGGGGTGTGGCTGCACGGGGATTCATTTTCGAAACGGGATCCGGCTTTGCGGAAGTATCCGGAGGCGCGGAGTGTGTTTGTTTTTGATCGTCCGTTCCTGGAAAAGGCGGGGCTGAGCTTCAAGCGGATCTTCTTTCTGTATGAGTGTGCGGTGGAAGCGGCCGATGAGATGCGGGTGGGTGAAACGGTGGAGGAGATTTTGGATTGGGTGAGGCAGGAGGGGGTGGAGAAGGTGGCGGTGACGGAATCGCCCTCGCCGAGGTGGCGGGAGACGGTGGAGAGGTTGAGGCAGAGGGTGGAAGTGGAGGTCGTGCCGGCGGAGCAAATGGCGACCGTGCCAGAGGGGTATCGGGTGAAAAGGTTTACACCGTTTTGGAAAGATCTGGGGAGGGAGTGGAGTTAGTGGGCTCAGGCCCGCGAGATTAAGTTAAAGATGGAGATGAAATAGGATATGGAATATTGGATATTGGCCCCCTAAGACCTGCCCCCGCCCATTCAGGTTAGTCATTCCATGACGGATAGGATGACCGCTTTCGCGGGGGAATTGGATATGGGGAAGAGATGAAGATTAAGATGAAGATGAGCTTCGCAGGATATGGAAGATAGTAGATGGGAGGTAGGAGAGGCTAAGGACTACAGGCTTTAGGCTAAAGGGGGAGAGAAGTAAGGATGTTGGGATAAAAAAAGGGGCGTGTACCCCGAAGGATACACGCCCCAGAGAGCTCAATCGGGTTTAGCAGCCGCAGTTGCAGCTATGGCAATTACCCGGTTGGCACTTGGCGCATTCGCACCCACAGCAGTCGGCCGCGAAGGCCAATCCTGCGGTGAAGAGAACCGCCACAGCCAAGAGAATAGATTTCATTTTTTTATCTCCTGATTGAAGTTTCAAAGAACTGACGTGAAAGTCCCGGAATCGGTGCCGGGCACGTCTGGGAATCAGGAGTGAATTCGGGGAGGGGTAAGAAGGGGCCGTTCCGAACGGGTCGAGGCTGAGGAGTCGGACACGGTGGTGGTGAAAGGCTTGGAGGATGGGGCCGAAAGCCGGAAGGTGGTCACCGGGACGGCTGGGGTGGGAACGGAGGCGGTGGGGCAGGAGGAACAGGGGGCGGGTACCACCGGGGAGTGGCAGGGGCTATCGGTTTCCCCGCAACAGCAGGATTTGACAGGGCCGGCTTGCACGGGTACGGGCAGACCGGAGAAAAGGAAACCTGAAAGAGCCATTCCGATGAAGACCAACCTCATGCTTGGAAAGTACGATGAATCGGACGTAAAGCAAATGGGGGGAGATTGGGATGAAGATTAAGATGAAGAAGGGGAGTTGAGGGACTAGGATGGCGGGATGAGTCAAAGGACCAATGCCTTAGCCGGGGAGGTGAGTCCCTATCTCCTGCAGCACGCCCATAATCCGGTCGACTGGATGCCTTGGGGGGAGGCGGTTTGGAAAAAGGCCAAGCGGGATAATAAACCGGTTTTCCTGAGCATCGGGTATTCGACCTGTCACTGGTGTCACGTGATGGAGAGGGAATCCTTTGAGAGTGAGGCGGTAGCGGAGGTGCTGAACCGCGATTTCGTGCCGGTGAAAGTGGACCGGGAGGAGCGGCCGGATGTGGACCGGGTTTATATGACGGCGGTGCAAGCGATGACGGGTCAGGGGGGCTGGCCGCTATCGATCTGGGTCACACCGGAGGGAAAACCTTTTTACGGGGGAACATATTTTCCGCCGACGGGGGGACATGGGCGGCCGGGATTTCTGGATGCGTTGCGGCAGATTTCGGCGGCGTGGCGGGATCGAAACGAGGAGGTGGTGGGCTGGGCGGACGAGCTGGCGGAGCGAATCCGCCAGTTGGGAGAGGGTTCGGGAGGAGATCCCATCGGGGATACGGAAAAGATCCTGGCCGCGGGGACGGATCAATTGGCGGAGGAGTATGACCGAAAGCACGGGGGATTTGGAGGAGCGCCAAAGTTTCCCCGGCCCAGCCAGCCGCTTTTTCTTCTGCGGAGGTCATGGGTGGAAAAGGACGAAAAGCTTTTGGAAATGGTCAGGCATACGGGAAGGGCGATGCGGTTGGGAGGGATTTATGATCAGATTGGACACGGATTCCACCGCTATGCGGTGGATGGGGGTTGGGCGGTGCCGCATTTCGAGAAGATGCTTTACGACAACGGGCAGCTGATGGGGTTGTATGCAGAGTTGGGGGCGGCGACGGGGGAGGAGTGGCCTTGGGAGGTGGTGGCGGGGATTGACCGGTACCTCTGGCGAGACATGAGAATCGAAGGTGGCGGGTTGGCTTCGGCCGAGGATGCGGACAGTGAGGGGGTGGAAGGGAAGTTCTACGTCTGGACCGAAAAGGAAATCCGGGATTCGGCCAACGAGGAGGAGTTTAGACTGGCTGAGGAAATCTGGGGGGTGACCGAGCAGGGAAACTTCATGGATCCCCATCATCCGGTTCCGGGATGGAATGTGCTGGCACAAAAAAGAGCGCCGAGCCGGGCAGAGCAAAGGCTCCTTGAGGGAATCCGCGGCAAACTGGAGAAGAAGAGAGCGGGACGTATCCGACCGGGCCGGGATGACAAGGTGCTGACCTCCTGGAATGCGTTGGCGATTTCCGGTTATGCGAAGGCGGCACGATGGGGCGGGGGAGGGTCTTATGCCCAGCGGGCGGAGGCGGTTTGGGGTTTTCTGGAAAGAAATCTTCTCAGGGAGGATGGAACGCCGACGCATCGTTGGAGGAATGGCAAAAAGGACGACGCCCATCTCCTGGAAGATTATGCGGGCGTATTGCAGGCATTGCTGGACCTTCATCAGGCGACTTTGCAAGCGTCCTACCTCCACCGCGCGGTGAAGCTGGCCGGGAAAATGCTGGAATGTTTTGAGGATCCGAAAGGAGGGGGACTGTGGTCGAGCGCCGATCGATCGCTTCTTGCCCGGATGAAAGACGATTACGACGGGGCGGAACCGAGCGGAAATGCCGTGGCTGCCCTGGCCCTTCTCGAGTTGGGACACCTGACGGATCAGCCGCAATGGATCGAGGCGGCCAAGAGAATCCTGGATTGGTTGGGGGAGAGAATGACAAGGCTGCCCCAAGCGGTGCCGCACGCCCTGCTGGCCCTGCAGAGATTTTCCGAATCCCCCGCGAGACTGGTTCTGGCGGGAGAGGAGGTTGAAAAAATGCAGGATGTTTCGGCCAAGGTTTACCGACCGGACCTGCTGATCACGCGGGCGACGGAGGATCACCCCAGTGATTTTGTTCGCGGATTGGCGAGCCGGGCCCGGGAAACAACGGCTTATCTCTGCCAGGGGCGGAGTTGTCAGCTCCCCATCGAGGGGGAAGCCGAACTGGTGGAAAAAATCAGGCGGGGATAACGATTTTCACGGCATTCAGCGGGCCGTGCGAAAGCCGATACGGGGGTCGCCTTGATCGGTGGGGAGAAAACGGATGGCGTTGGCATTGGCCACGGCGGCCTGATCCAGATAGTTCCCGCCGATAAAGGGAGGGGAGGCGTTCCCGGATTTATTGACCTCCACGGAGTTGATCCATTCGCTGAGGTTTCCCCCCATGTCGAAATGTCCGAAGGGCCCGACATCGGCGGGATTCGATTCGGCCGGCAGGACATGGAAATATCCCGGATCCGCAACCTTCCCGGAGTCGGCATAACAGCCGAGGTTGATGCCGGGATTGTTTTCCTTGGTTCCCCACGGGTAGGGGAGGGCTTTTTTTCCGGAAGCGGCCCAAAGCCATTCCTCTTTCTTGGGCAGTCGGCGACCTTTCCATTTCGCGTAAGCAAAGGCGCTGAGGTAATCCACATTGAAAACCGGGGTATCGCGGGTGATGACCTGCCCCTGATAGTGTTCTTTTTTGCGGGCCCGGTTGAGCATTTCTTCCCAATCCGCCGGAACAAACGAGGCCAGGGACTTGCGGTCGTTCGGCCGGTTTTTGGGCAGGAGTTTGGCCAGATCCTGTTTGGGCAGGTCGGCCAGGAACCGCTCATATTCGCCGATCGTGACCTCGTGCCGATCGAGAGAGAAAGCCGGGACGTCCACTTTTTTCCCGTCCATGACCATTTGGCCGGCCGGCACGGCGATTTCCTCTCCGTGAAGGGTGGCGGTGACATCGAGGAAGAAGCGGTGGTGCAGAACAAAAACCCATAAAAGGGCGAATCCCACGGCAGCGATGGAGCCGATGGAGATGGCCCACCTTCGCATGGTCCGGGCCCGGACGGCTTGGCGGGCCGCCTCGACCTCCTCCTGCCGGACATGGACCTCCTGCACATCGGCGAGTTGGCGTTCGAATTCCCGGGTACGCTTGAGGAGATCGAAAGCGGATGTGCCCGGATCGCGGAGAATCCCGAGCAGCTCCCGGCTTTTGGAGTCGTCCGGAAGAAGAGGCTCCAGCAGGTCGGCCAGGTGCGTTGAATTCTCCAGAAAGGAAGTCTCGGGGGCGCCCGGGAAGGCGGCGGGGTTACGCAGCCGTGGAGTGCCTTTGGGGGAGAGGGTGTAGTCATAGGCTCCCAGCAAGCGTGCAGGAATGGAGGACGACTCCATTTCGGACAAAACGGAACCCAAGGTGGTGGCCAAGCGGGCACCGGAGAGCAGATCGAGTTTCTGGTCGCGGCTTTCCCAATGAAGGAGGGTGGGGTGCGTGACCGGTTCGATCGCGACAAAGATCCGCTGCCCCATGGGGATGGATTCGTAGAGCGAGTAGACTCCGGCATGGTTGAGGCGGGCAAAGTTCCGGATGCCTTTCGGGAACCGGGTCGAACCCGCGGGTGGGACGAGGATCTGAACATCGCGCGAAAGCTGATGGTGGCGTGCCCAGTAGAGACGTCCCAGCGGGTGGGGGCCGGCGGGGGAGAGGAGATGATATGGGCCGAATTGGCGACCGGAAAAATCCTCCATCAGCTCCGCCACCCCAAGAGGGAGGTGGTCGTCAGCCCGGAGCAGGGGGATGGGGTAGGCCGGGGGGAGGGATTGAGTCAGATCGTAGCGGCTGAGGATTCCGAACGGAACGGAGGGGTATTGTTCGGCGAGGAGGAGGAGGGATCCGCTGCGTTCCTCGCCGGACCAGATCAGATCGGTGAGGAGAGCGGAGGCGTGAAAGCCGCTCTCCAAGGTCGTTTGCAGCGCATGGAAATCCGCGATGGGGTGGATGACGGTGCCGGGAAAAAAATCCAAAATCAGGGAAGTGAATTCAGCCAGCGAGGAGGGGTCTTCCTGGGCCAGCAGAATCGTGGGCACGGGTCAGATTGTGCTCAAGAAGCCAGCGGGACGGAAGGGGGCATTTTCCAGGGCCAAGATGAAGTTTAAGATAAAGAGGGGGGACGAGGACGAGTGGCAAGGGCCAGGCGATGGATGGCGTAGGCGGCGCCAAAACCGTTGTCGATATTGACCACGGTGATGCCTGGGGCGCAGGAATTGAGCATCCCCAAAAAGGCGGTCAGCCCCTGGAGGTGGGCCCCATAGCCGACCGAGGTGGGAACGGCCACGAGGGGAAGACCGACCAACCCGCCCAGCACGCTCGGAAGGGCGGCTTCCATGCCGGCGACCACGATGAGGGCATCCTGGGAGCGCAAGGCGGGGAGATGGCGCAGGGTTCGATGAAGACCGGCGACCCCGATGTCGTAAAACCGGCTCGGCCGGTGCCCCAAAAACTCCAAGGTGGCAAAGGACTCTTCCGCCACCGGGTGGTCGGACGTCCCGGCCGCACAAATGGCGACCCGGAATGAGTGCATCCGGCGGACGGGCCGGCTTTTTTTGGGTTTCAGGGACAGGGTGCGGGCGGCGGGGTGATATTTGCCTTTCGGGAAAATTCGTTGGAGTTGTTTGCCCTTCCTTTCATCCAACCGGGTAACCAGGACGGGTTGATTTTGGGAAAGCATGCGCCGGGAGATGGCCTGAATTTGGGCGACCGTTTTCCCGGCCCCGTAAATGATCTCGGGAGCGCCCAGACGACTCAACCGATCCAGATCCACCTCGGCGAAAGCCTTGGGAAGGTCCGTCCGGTGGCGGCGAGTTTTCGCCATAAGACTATCAGGCAAGCGCGGATTGCAGTCGGGGCAGGAGCTCGGCGATGGGGAGGCGTTCCTGCTTCATGGAATCCCGGTGGCGGAGCGTGACGGTGTCCTTTTGGCCGGCCAGCGGACCCTCCTTGGCGCCTTCCAAGGTTTCAAAATCCACGGTGATGCCAAAGGGGGTGCCGATCTCATCCTGCCGGCGATAGCGGCGACCGATGGCGCCGGACTCGTCGTAAAAGACGGGGAAATGCTGGCGTAGCGTGGCCGTGACGGCTTTGGCTTTTTCCACGAGTTCCGGCTTATTTTTGAGCAGAGGGAAAACACCGGCTTTGATCGGGGCCATTTTGGGGTGAAAGCGGAGGACGACGCGGGTTTCTTTGTCGCCTTTTTCATCGGTGACTTCCTCCTCGTCGTAGGCCTCGCAGATCAGGGCGAGGGTGGTGCGGTCGACTCCGGCGCTGGGTTCAACCACATGGGGAATGAACTTCTCCCTGGTCTCCTCGTCAAAATATTCCAACGGCTTGCCGCTGGCTTCCTGGTGTTGTTTCAAATCGTAGTCGGTGCGGTACGCGATGCCCTCGAGCTCCTCGGTGCCAAAAGGGAATGCATAGAGCAGGTCGTAGGTGCCCTGGGAATAGAAGGCGCGATCCTTGTCCGGCACGTCGTAGACCGTGATTTTCTTCCGGGGGATGCCGATGGATTCGTACCAGGCGAGACGATCGGCGAGCCACTGTTCGAGCCATTTTTTTCCCTCGGCCGGGCGAACAAAGAATTCGACCTCCATTTGTTCGAATTCGCGGGAGCGGAAGGTGAAATTGCGGGGGTTGATTTCGTTGCGAAACGCCTTGCCGATCTGGGCGATGCCAAAAGGAAGTTTTTTGCGGGAGACTTCCAGGATGTTTTTGAATTGGACGAACATGGCCTGGGCGGTTTCCGGGCGGAGGTAGGTGAGGTTGCGGTCATCCTCCACCGGACCGACATAAGTTTTGAACATCAGGTTGAACTGACGGGGCTCGGTGAGTTCCCCTCCGCAGGCGTTGACCATCTTGCTGGGTTTTTGCGGGCAAGGGGTGGTGGTGATCTGGTCCGCCCGGAAGCGACCTTTGCAGGTTTTGCAGTCAATCATCGGGTCGGTGAAGGTGGCTTCATGGCCGCTGGCCTTCCAGACGGAGCGGCTCATGAGAATGGCCCCGTCCATGCCGACGATGTCGTCGCGAACCTGGGTCATGGCCCGCCACCAGTTGTCCTTGAGGTTGCGTTTGAGTTCGGCGCCCAGAGGACCGTAGTCCCAAGCCCCGTTGAGGCCGCCGTAAATTTCGGAGGATTGGAAAATAAAGCCCCGGCGCTTGCAGAGCGCGACGATCTTTTCCATGCGGTTATCAGCCATAAGGGGATTTTGTGATTCTAGAAAAGGAGTTGTTAGCGATGATTGGGGCGGATGAACACCCCAATATTCGGCACCCTGCGAAAGGCGGTCCGTATCCGCCCCCCGTCGACGGGATCGGCGGGACGTTGGCTGCAGCGGATGGGGGGGATGATCCTGTTTTTCTTTGTGGTCTTTTTGTTGTTGGGCCGGGTCGTGGGTGTGCCGCAGGCGTGGAAAGACCGGTTGGTTCGGGAACTGGCGTCGCGGGGTCTGGAGGTGGATGCGCGAAAAATCACCCTGGATCCGCTGGGCGGGCTGGTGGCGAGGGATCTGGTGGTCTATCGGGACGCCGGAAGGAAAGAGGAGCGGCTGAGGGTCGGGCGGGTGGAGCTTTCACTCAACTGGCTGGCGTGGAAAAAAGGAGAGCCTTTTTTGTCCGGGGCCCGTCTGAGGGACGCTCATATCGATTGGCCCCTGGGGGAGGGGGTGGAGGCCCAGGCGCGAAGAGTGGAGGCGGTGATCGAATTTCGTCCGGGGGAGATCCGGTTTCAGAGGTTGCGGGGCCAGGTGCTCGGCTTTGATTTGGATCTGCAGGGGCGGGTGGGCACGGAGCAGGGAAGAATGGCGGCCCCGCAGGTGCTGCCGATGGCCGCCACCTGGCGGAGTCTGGAGAAGGTGCTCAAGGATTTGGGCGGACCTGCCCCCAAAATCCAATCGGAATTCAGCGTGGAGATCGGCCGACCGGATTTGAACAAGGCCGAAATTCTCATGACCGGCAGCCGGGCCGTCTGGAGAGGTGTTCCTTTGAAGGAGTTGGAGTTGCGGGCGACGCTGGCCGAAGGTGCGGCCAGGCTGGAAAAATTTCACTTGGGTCTGGAGCGGGGTTCGATTGAGGTGGCGGGCTGGGCCGACTTCGTCGGGGGGCGGGCGGCGGTGGATTATTCCTCGGATGCCGACCTCTCCCTTTTCGCGCCTGCGGCGGGGGGCATGGAAATGGCCCTGCGGGAGCTGCACTGCCAAAATCCGGCACAGGTCACGGGCAAGATCGAAATGGATTGGCTCAAGGCCCCCGGTTTTTTGTGGCAGAGCCGGCTGGAGATCGGGGAATTCCGTCTGGGGCTGGTTCCCTACCGGTCGTTGCTGTTTCCCTGGGTGTCCGACGGCAAGAGATGGATGATCCAGGGGCTCAAGCTGGAGGCTGCTTCCGGCGGTCGGCTCGACGGACAATTGACGTTTGACGGAAAAGCCGAGCTGAAGGGGAACATGAAAAGCAATCTGGACCCGAAGGGATTGGCCCCTTTATTCGGTCCGGGGGCGGAACCCTTTTGGAGCAGCATTGATTTCCACGAAGCGCCGAAAATCGATGTTCGGGTGACCGGCGCGGGCCTGGCCCCCGACCTGATCCGGTTGGACGGAAAAGCGGAGGCGGGTTCTTTCCGTTACAAGGGAGTGGAGATATCCGGTCTGACGGGGGATTTTGCCTTTGCCACGGGAGAGTTGAAGGTCGATCACCTGCAGGTTCATTCCGGCGGCGGGACGGGGACGGGGGAGTTGACCTACATTCTGAATCCCAACGCGGTGGATTTTCAGGGGGTGCAGTCGACCCTTCCGGTGCGGGAGTTCTCCCCGGTGTTTGGCGAAAAATTCAGGAAAACCATGGAGCCCTACGATTTCGTGGACCGGCCAGCCGTGACCCTGAACGGAAAAGTGGACCTGGAGGCGAAGGGGAGATCCCAGCTGAAAGCAACGGTGAAAACCAAGGAGGGGCTTAATTACAAGGTGGCCGGCAAGTCCCTCCGTTTTCACAACGTGGATGTGCAGGTGGAATTGGAAGGGCGAAAAGTGACGGTCAAAACCGCCCCGCACGCCCCGGGAACCGTGATGGGAGGAAAAGTGAAGGTGGAGGTGGTCGTGAACGGCGGAACCAAAACCCAATCGACCAAAATCGAACTTCTGGATGTGGACTTCGAGCCCCTGGTGCAGACTTATTTCGGCAATTCCGGTTATTCCGGCCGGCTGGATGGGACGATCGCGCTGGATGGAACCTCGCAAAACTGGAAAAAGTGGACCGGGAGCGGAAAACTGGAGGTTCGGGACGGCACCTTTCCAGGATTGGGCGCCTTTGAAAAGGCGATGAATGCGCCGGCGGAGTGGGTGGGGTTGACGGATCAGAATGCCGAAATGGATTTCGAACTGGGGGAGGGGAAGCTTTTGGTCAGCCGGCTGGATATTGAATCAGCCCTGGTGATCACCACCGGGCACGGGACGTATGACATGGTGAACGACCAGCTGGAGAACTTTCTGATGCGGCAAAACCTGCGGGGTCCGGCCGGGGTTCCCTTCTTCCTTGTCAGCCAGATGTTTCAATACGAGGGGAACGGATCCCTGAAAAATCCGGTCTGGAAGCCGCGCAATTTCGACGATGAAAAAAAGTAAGTCCACGGTTTGCGGTGGCAGCCGTTGCGGGCTGCACACCTCGACGGCGGGTGGGCTGGGGGAAATGTTGGGGCGGGCCAAGGCCTTGGGGGAAGATGCGGCCCAAATCTTCGTGAAAAGCAACCGCCAATGGGGGATGGGTAAACTGCCCGGGGAGGAGAGGGAAAAGTTTGTGCAAGGAAAACGGGCCATGGATCTCTGGGTCTGCGCCCATGCCGGGTATCTGGTCAACCCCGCCGGGCAGGCAGCGATCCGGAAAAAATCCATCCAATCCTTGGCGGAGGAGATCCGGAGGGCAGAGGAGTTGGAGCTTGAGACCGTGGTGGTGCATTGCGGCAACCGGGGTGAGATTCCAGCCAGCCAGGCGGTGGCGAGGGCCGTGGAGGGATTTTTGGAGGCATTGGAGCGGTCCGAAACGACCCGCATCCGGTTGGCGCTGGAGAATGCGGCCGGTCAGGGAACCTGCCTGGCCAGCGGGATCCAGGAGTGGGGGGAGATGGTGCACGGGTTGCCGGCCAAAAGAAGGGCTGCGTGTCTGGACACGGCGCATGCTTTTGCCGCGGGATTCGATTTGCGGACGGAAAAGGGGCGGGAAGATTTGTTGGCGGCCTGTGACCTGTGGGTGGGGCTGGATCTTCTGGCGGTGCTGCACGGCAACGATTCCAAAACCGATTGCGGGTCCCAAGTGGACCGACATGAGCATCTGGGGAAGGGGAAAATCGGGGACCGGGGTTTGCGGGCCTTTCTGTCCGATCCGCGACTGGGGGGAATTCCCCGAGTCGGCGAACTGCCTCCCGGGGAGAGGGAGGACCGGGAAAATCTGGCTTTTTTGCGGAGTTGCAGCGGTGCGAGTTAAGTTTGTTCAAACCTTCCCGAAAATGCTAAAACCCAAAGCATGAAGGCATCCGATCTCCGGGGGATTTTGACCTATATCCCCAGTTTCCGGGACAAGCTCTTCGTGCTCAGCGTGGACAGTGCCGTGCTGGAGGACGAACGGGCGGCGAGTCTCTTTCTCGACATTTCCGTGCTTCGGAGTCTGAACATCCGGGTGGTGTTGGTGCATGGAGCCAGCGCCCGGATCAAGAAGATGGCCGCCGAGATGAAATTGAAGCCCACCAACCTCGACGGATTGGGGGTGACGGACGAGGCCACCCTGAAGGTTTCCGAACGGGCGGCCAATTCCTACAGCCACGACATTCTGCAAAGTTTGGCCGATGCGGACCTGCGGGGGGCGGTGACGAACGCCATCATCGCCCATCCGGCAGGTATTTTGGGCGGGGTGGACCAGCAATGGACGGGGCGAGTCGAGCGGGTGGACACCCGGTTTCTCGAGGCTCTTCTGGAGAACGGAATCATTCCGGTGATTCCCCCGATGGGAGTGGACGGGGACGGGCGGACCTACCGGGTGAATTCCGACGGGGTGGCGTTGGAAGTGGCCGAGGCCCTCAAGGCGGAGAAGCTGATTTTTCTGACGGGCGGCGGGGAGTTGCCCATGAACGGGAAGAAGCCGGCCCAGCTTTCGGTGGAAGAAGCGGCGGAATGGTTGAAGAAAAAGAAGACCGATTTAAGCGGGGAAATGGCCTCGAAGCTGGAGCACGGACTGCGGGCGTGCCGGGAAGGGGTCAGTCGGGCCCACATTCTGAACGGACTGGAGGACGATGCGTTGCTGGAGGAGCTCTTTTCCAGCGAGGGAGTGGGGACGATGATCTATGCCGACGAGTATACGGAGATCCGGAAGGCGCTGAAAAAGGATGTCCGGTCAATCATGCGGCTGATCGGCAATTCCGTGGCTTCCGAAGAACTGGTCCGGCGGACCCGGGGAGAGGTGGCGGCGGCCATCGGTGATTACAGCGTGTTTGAAATCGACGGGAACATGGTGGGTTGTGTGGCGGTTCACGGGTTGGAGGGAAAAACAGCCGAAATGGGCTGTCTCTTTGTGGCTTCGGGCCACGAAAATGCCGGGATCGGCCGGAAACTGATGCTTTATGCGGAAAACCGGGCCAAGGAGATGGGCATGAAGCGGCTGCTCGCGCTTTCCACCCAAGCCTTCAATTATCTGCAGAGCAAGGGCGGTTTCAACGAGGGCACGGTGGAAATGCTGCCGACCGCCAGAAAAGCCTCCTATGAGGCCAGCGGACGGAATTCAAAAATTCTCTACAAAGACCTGACTTAATCCGCCGGCGGCCGGAAGCAGGCCAACACGGTGATGCCCGCGACCAAGAGGGTCATGCCGATCATCTGGGAAAGGGAAAGGCGGCGAATTTCCTGTCGAAAGATCAAGCCGACCAGGATCGGACCGGCGACAATCAGGGTGTTGGTGAGGCTGGAGGCCATGGCCAAACCGAAATGGCGACCGACGTAGCCAAAAGAGAGAAAGACCAGGGGAGAGAGAAAAACGGTTACGAGAAGGATGGAGAGATCCTTTTTTTCCCACCAAAGAGTCCCGAGAGTATCGGTCAGGGTGCTGAGCAGGGCGCAAAGCAACACGACCGCCCAGGGCGAGAGAAAAAGATTTTTCATCCCGGGGGCCAACCAAGGTGGCGTCCCGCGAGAAGGTGAAGATGCAGGTGGGGGACGGTTTCGCCCCCGTCGGGGCCATTGTTGATGACCAGCCGGTAGCCGTTTTTTTCCAGCTGAAGTTGGCGGCTGACGCGCTGGGCGGCGGCGAAGAGTTGGCTGAATACCGGATGGTCCTCGGGCGGGACGGCCGCGTGGCGGGCGTGGTGCTTTTTGGGAATCAGGAGAATATGAACCGGGGCCTGCGGGGCGATGTCCCGAAAGGCGAGGATGTGTTCATCCTCGTACACGATGTCGGCGGACACCTCGCGATCGATGATGCGCTCGAAAATCGTCTTGGCCATGGGGCCGACTACCAGATGGTCAGTTCGAGGAGGGAGGGGCTGAGGGTCTGGGCCCGGGCGCGGATAAAATGCACGATCTCGTCGTTGAGTTTTTGGCAGGAGGCGCGCCAAGAGGCGGAGCCGGTCAGGGAAAGAACGCAGGAGCGGAGACCTTCCAAGCGAAGCACGGAGGCGAGGGTAGAGACTTTTTCGTCCACGAGGGCGGCCAGACGATGGTAAAAGAGGATCTCCAGCGGGGCTTCGCGGGCGAGGGCGGCCAAGTTGATGGAGGGGGAGGAAGTGGCCAATTCAAAATGACGGGCGATCGCCGGGCAGCCGATTCCTTCCAGCGAGCGTCGCAGGATGAGTTCCAAGGTGTCCCGCTCAATCTGCGGACGAGCAAAGTCGTGACGTAGATAATGGAGAACTGCCTGGGCGACATCCGGGGCGAGGGGCCACTGCTGGTGACCGGCCCGGGAGGCCGCTTTTTCCAGGGAGATGACCAGCCAAGACTCGTTAAGACGGGTCGGCGAGGCTCCCGGGATGGAGACCAGGGGGAGCGGGGTGTCGCTAGGGGGGTTATCGGGCACTGAGGCTTTTTACTTCGCTGACAAAATCCCGAACGTCGCGGAATTGGCGGTACACCGAGGCAAAGCGGACATAGGCGACCTCATCCATTTTCTTGAGGGCGTCCATGATCTTTTCGCCAATTGCGGTGGTGGGAATTTCGCGGCCGTATTTCTGTTCCAGCTCTTCCATGATCTTGTCGACGGCTTTTTCAATGACTTCAGGGCTAACGGGTCTCTTTTCGCAGGCTTTTTGGAAACCCAGGACGAGTTTGCGACGATCAAAGGGTTCATAGCGGCCATCCCGTTTGACGGCCCGAAGGTCTTCGCGCTCAATCTCTTCGTAGGTGGTAAATCGGTAGTTGCAGGAGAGGCATTCGCGACGACGGCGAACCACAGCGCCATCCTTCCAAGGCCTCGAATCGATGACTTTATCTTCTTCGGTATTGCATTTTGGGCATTTCATACAACTCCTTGTGTTGCGCCGAAACTACAAGTAGTCGGTGTGGGGTCAATTAAATTTTAAGCATAAAAACTTGTTTTACAGTATAAACCCAAGAGATTTGGCATATGATTGAATAGTTTAATAAATCTCTAAAAGAGGTAGAGGTTTTGATGTTTGCCTGTAAGGTTATGGTATTGATGAGTCTTAATTCGAAGTTGCCCAAGCGAGGGACTTTTTCGCTTTTTTTTGGCGTCCTTCAAAGTGGGCTTCTGCTGACTTTTGTTTGGCCGCAAGCGAGCTGGGCGGGAAACGTCTATGTCAGCCGTTTTTGGCACAATCACCAACCCATCTATTGGCCGGAGTGGAGTTCGAATCCACAACCTGAGAGGGTTCAGTTTGCCCAAGACTCCATCAATCTAAAATCCGGCCAAGTTTACGATTCCGGCGTAGCCCATCCCGAGAACGACCTTGCAGGAATTTTCAGTGTGGGCGACCGGATCAACGCCTACCAGAGCGGCCCCCGCAACTCGCTGGCCAACGTGAACAGCGGAGGTTACGCGATGAGTTACTCCGGTTCCCTGATCAACAACGTGGCCAGTCTGGGTGCGGCAAACGCATTGGGATACGGGGCCGGTTGGTGGAACGGAAATCGGGAAGCCCGCAATTGGACCACTTCCGGGGGCAGCCGGAAAATGGATCTGGTGGGATTTACCTATCACCATTCTCTGGGCGCGGTTTTACCGAAGGAGGTTTTCCGCAAGGAGATCCAGATTTTCAAAGAGGCCTATTACAAAGCGTGGAATACCGGAAGCGTGACCAATCACTCGAAAGGGTACTTCCCGACGGAGATGGCCTTCTCCCATCACATGATCGATGTGCTGGCGGACGAGGGATACCAGTGGACGATCGTGGCCAGCCATCACTTGAGCCGAACCTTGCCCGCCTACATGGGGGATCCGACCTACACCGCACCCGAAGCCAACAGTTGGAAAATTTATTCGAGTCCGCCCAATGCCGCCGACCAACTTGGGAGTGCCAGCGGGGGGGCGTGGTGGTTTGGCACCGGCAATGTGGGTGAGACGGCCAGGAATTATGCTCCCTACGCCTACCAACTGCACAAAGCCCAGTATGTGAATCCGGAGACCGGGGCGGTGAAGAGCCTCATCATGGTTCCCTCCGACGACATCCAGAGTTACAAGGCGGGCTATTCCGGATGGCAGAAGGGTTTGGTCGACGGCAACATTGCCCCCTACGCGAACGATTCCTCCCGTCCTTGTCTGGTGATGCCGGCGACGGACGGGGATAATGCCTGGGGCGGCGGATCCTCCTCTTGGGACGGCGATGCGCCGGGCCTGATGAACAACGGAACCTATCCGGGGGTTGCCATCCAGGATTTCGTCAACCAGTACGGCGGTTCGGCGGATACGGTGCATATCGAGGACGGCGCCTGGATTTTTCCGGAAAGCGACTACGGCTCACCCAATTTCCTTAAATGGGTGGAACCGCCGGTGGCCAACTCCACGGCCACCAACCGCGTTTACAACACCCAGGTCGACATCGAGACGCCCGGCTTCGCCACCAAGTTCTACAGTTGGGCTCCGGTAATTGCGGGAGCGAACTGGTGTCAAACGGCCGAGCAGATGATGGTCAGTGAGGGAGGATCCGTCCAGGCCTGGAAGATCCAGGATCCCTATGACAACCTGGGCAGCCGAAACTACACCAATCCCAATCTGGCAGAGCGGGCGTGGCACATCTATCTCGCGGGACTGGATTCCGGTTTCAATTATTACGGAGGTCTGGGCAACGACGATGAAATCAAATCCTCCCTGGCCACCCGTCGGGCGTATGAACTGTTGGCCAGCTACGTGGATGCCCGCAAAGCCACAAATGACCGGACCCCGCCCACGGTCTTCAAGCCCCAGCGGTTTCCTTACAACCCGGGCGCCTACACGTTTGGGTGGGTCAATTCCATTCCCGGAGGAAACACCAGCGCCCTTAAGAAAATGAACTCGGAATTCTATGTTTGGACCCATGCCTATGACGTGTCCGGAATCACCAACATCGTCCTGAAAATCCGCAAAGACAACGATGGGGTGAACTCCTTAGCCAGCAAGGTGAACGAAGTGTATGACCCCTCGGCCCTTGGGTTGAATGCCGCGGAGGTCGGCAACTGGGTCTCCATTCCCATGACCAAGAGAACCCTGCCCTCCACCGCGGCCGCTTTGACGGCGGCGGCCAACAACTCCCAGATCAAGTATTTCAGTCAGGCGGTTTCTCCCGTGGTGGCAGACTATTAT
>Ga0214917_10004213_pt1 | contig 16158 bp, 18 predicted proteins | sample LL_1208_BB_MetaG_FD_177983 | JGI IMG/M metagenome (GOLD analysis project Ga0214917, IMG submission 177983) | Freshwater microbial communities from Lake Lanier, Atlanta, Georgia, United States - LL_1208_BB | ecosystem: Environmental > Aquatic > Freshwater > Lake | place: USA: Georgia | collected... | reverse complement strand
CAAAGGTGGTGCCGGTAAGCCAGCCACCCAAAGCCAAATAGGCAGTTGGGAAAAGCAATAGGCCAGACCAACCAACAAATACAAAGCGGTCGCGCTTCAGCCAGTCATCGAGGACGTCGAACCATCCGCGTTGGCTTACACGCCCAAGGGCGATCGTCATGGGGGAGTGCTTCACGAAGCGTTACATCTCGAACCATACCCACTGCGCCGCCCCTTTGCAGGGAAAACCGGCCAAAATACGCATATCTACCTACGCCCCTGGCTCCCTAGGCTGCCGCCAGCAGTGTTTTTGCCATGTTTGTTGTTGAGCTCAGCCTCAAGCTTTCGCCCATGCCGATTTCGGTGCAACGCAAGGAGCTGGAGGCCGCCCAATCCCTATATCAAGAGATACGTGGAGCCATGCAACAGGGTGAACCGCAACTGCTGGAACTGCGCTGCGAAAAAGCGGAAGAGAAACAGGTAACCCTGCTAAGCGCTGAAATTTTGGCGGTGCAGCTCTATGAGAAAAGCGCCCTTGGTGCCGGCAGCAAGCGCCCTGGTTTCAGCCTCGGCGCTGAATGAAGACCATCCTTGAGTTGGATCGGGTTAGCTACAGCTGGCCCCAGGGCAGACCTGTGCTGCAGCAATGCTCGCTACAAATTCCCCGGCCTGGCCTCTGGATGCTGGTGGGTGGCAATGGCAGCGGCAAAAGCACCCTGCTGCGCTTGATTGCCGGCCTGCTCAAGCCCACTGCAGGCCAGATCCACTGCTCAACAGCTGCGGCACTTGTTTTTCAAAACCCCGACCATCAACTGCTGCTGCCAGGCTGCGGCAGCGAACTCTGCTTCCACTTGCCAAAGGGTGTTAAGCCCCAGGCGCAAAGCATCGAGGCAGCCCTCAACCAGGTGGGGCTGGCTGGATTTGCCGATCGCCCGATCCATAGCCTCAGCGGTGGCCAAAAACAACGGCTTGCGATTGCATCCGGCCTGATCAGCGGCGCCAGGTTGCTGCTGCTGGATGAACCCACCGCCCTGCTCGATCCTGAAAATCAAAGGGCCGTGCTCGGCTTGATCCGCCAGCTGTGCAATCCAAATCACCTGGGGCCCAATGGCCTCACAGCCCTTTGGGTTACCCACAAATTAGAAGAATTGCACCAATGCGATGGGGCCTTGAAGCTGGATCGCGGCATTGCCGGCAATTGGATTGCGGGGTCTGCCATGGCAAGCGCCTTGGAGGGGTTGCCCAGGGGGCAGGCCGGCGGTTAAGTTCGAACCCACCCTTATGGGTGCTTTCCTCGGTAGCTCAGCGGTAGAGCGATCGGCTGTTAACCGATTGGTCGCAGGTTCGAATCCCGCCCGGGGAGTTTTGAATAAATCTGGATATATTGAGTTAACAATTTAAGTAAGCAATTAAGTAAGTGTAGCTACTAATTAGCTGGTTTCTCATTTTTATTTAATTATGCCGATCAATTATTCTGATTAGGTTGCTGATTAGGTTTTTTGATTAAGTATTTTGATTTTTAATAAATATCTAGTATATAAGTTGCAAATATATATTATTTGTTTTTTGTTTAAGAATTTATCATTTTCAAATCTGTAGTAAATCAAAATATCCCCTAGTTAAGACTAGCCAGACTCAGCGGGTCGATTGGTGGTTTGGAGCTAGTTCATCTGATTTTTAATCGTCTATAGTAAATAAGTAGTTTTGAAGGCGCCCTAGGCTCAATGCCTGGGTTTTGCTTCAACTGATTTAGCTAATTCCAGCTTTTACCTCACCCAGCAGCATTAATGAAGCCCTGCATCCTCTTAATCGAAGACGACCGGGACATGCGCGAGCTCGTGGCTGGCAGCCTTGAGCATTCCGGCTTTGATGTGCAAAAAGCAGAAGACGGCATTAAGGGTCAAGCGCTTGCTCTGCAATACGCGCCAGATCTAATCGTGCTCGATTTGATGTTGCCAAACGTGGATGGTCTCACCCTTTGCCAAAGGTTGCGCCGCGATGAACGCACGGCTCAAATACCAATCTTGATGCTCACCGCCCTTGGCGGCACCAAAGACAAAGTTACCGGTTTCAATTCTGGCGCCGATGATTACCTAACCAAACCCTTTGAACTTGAAGAATTCTTAGCTCGCATCAAGGCCCTGTTGCGCCGCAGTGATCGGGCACCCCTTTCAAGCAAGCACAACGAAATACTCAATTTCGGACCGATCACCCTTGTGCCAGAACGCTTTGAAGCGATTTGGTTTGAACAGGCTGTGCGGCTTACCCACCTTGAGTTTGAACTGCTCCATTGCCTGTTGCAACGCCATGGTCAAACGGTTGCCCCCTCTTTGATTCTCAAGGAGGTGTGGGGTTATGAACCAGACGACGACATCGAAACCATCCGCGTTCACATCCGCCACCTGCGCACCAAACTCGAGCCAGATCCCCGCAAACCAAGGTTCATCAAAACCGTTTACGGTGCCGGCTATTGCCTTGAGTTGCCCTCTGGCAACCACTTAACGGATTGCATTGCCTTGATGGCTGAATTCCGCGCCCAACAACAGCAGCGGGAATTAAGCGCACAGGTCTAGTAGGGCCACTTCCCACGCCAACCGAGGTTGCACATTTCCTTTTAAGTGTTTCCCCAACCGCTCTAGGCGCTGCAGCTGTTTCACCTGCCTACTGCTCAGCCAAAGCCTGCGTTGCAAAAGGCCGATTAACCACAATTGTTGTTCGCTATCCAATTGATCGCTGATTTGACGCGCTAAATCCATTGCTGCCATTGGATTTTCAGGCATCACAAGCAAAGCTTCTGGCAATTCCTGCCAGCGCCTCCGCCATTCCAGCAGTGCCCCTGGGGATCCGGCCGCAAGGGCCAACAATTCAGCAGGATCGCCTTGATTAGGCACCACCTCAGCAAGTTCAGCAGGGGCCAAGGGGCGAAATGAAATCCGCATGCAGCGGCTCAAAATTGTGCTCAGCAATTGCTCTGGCGCAGCCGTTAACAAAATCAATAGGCCTTGACCAGGCTCCTCCAAGGTTTTGAGCAAGGCATTAGCAGCTCCCTCTGCCATCCTTTCGGCCCCCTCCAGCACCACCACCGAACGGGGGGCCTCCAGGGGTGGGCGGGCCAAAAATCTAGTTACCTCTCGGATTTGTTCCAGCCTTAATTGGGGTAGCCCCTTTTTTTGCTGGCTTTTTTCGCTGTAGGTGGGCTCCACCCAAAGCAGATCAGGGTGGTTACCAAGCTCTAGGCGGCGGCGCAGTCCCAGATCCCCATTGAGGCCAGCACCGCTCAAACCTTCAATAAAACGGCGAGCCACTAGGGATCTCCCCACCCCCTCGGGCCCGGCAAATAGGTAGGCGGGCGCCAGGCGATCTGCAGCCAAAGTTGCACATAACAATTGCAAGGCCCTGCCATGGCCCACCACCCCAGCAAACAATGGGGCGGTCATGGATTTTGCGCAAACCATTGCTGCAGGCTGGCTTGCAATCGCGCTTGCACCTGATCAACTGCACCTTGCCCGCACACCTGCTGCCACCCCGGCCGTTTCGCTAAGGCGCTGAAACCAGCATGCACCCGCCCAAGGAATGCCAAGCCCTCCGCTTCAATGCGATCAGCCTTTTCCCCCGCCCTACGCTGCGCTGCCTCCAGGGGATCAAGGGCAAGCCAAAGGCATAGATCAGGCCGCAAGCCAGCCGTTGCCAACTGCTCCAATTGATCGATCAAAGCTTGGTTTAGGCCGCGGCCGTAGCCCTGATAGGCAGCCGTTGATCCACTAAAACGGTCGCAAAGCACCCAATTGCCAGCCGCCAAGGCCGGTTCAATGCACTGCTGCACATGCTGGGCTCGATCAGCGGCATAGAGCAGCAATTCCGTGCGGCTATGGGGGGCTAATCCCTCAGGTGGATGCAACAACAATTGCCTAAGGGCAAGGCCCAGGGCAGTGCCGCCCGGTTCGCGGCTGCAGATCAGGCCGGCCCCAGGCGGCATCAAACCACTGCTGGGCAGCCAAGTGGCCAGGCGGCGCAACTGGGTGCTCTTGCCGCAACCATCAATGCCTTCGAGCACTAGAAATTTGCCCCGAACAGTCATGGCAATTTCAACAACAGGGCATTGGCAACCACCGTGAGCGAACTCATGGCCATCAACAATGCCGCCAATGGGGGCGTTAAAAGCAGGCCAAAACCTGGCAGCAGCACGCCCGCCGCCAAGGGCAGCACCAGCAGGTTGTAACCGAAGGCCCAAACCAGGTTTTGCCGCACTTTTGCCATGCAGCGTTGGGCCAGTTCCAAGGCCTGGGGTACCGCCATCAAGCGATCTCCTAACACCACCAAATCAGCGCTGTCTTGGGCGATTTGGGTGCCGGTGCCAACGGCGATGCCAAGGTTTGCCGCCGCAAGGGCAGGGGCATCATTTAAACCATCCCCCACCATCGCCACCGGTGCTGCTGCCGCCTCAAGTTTGGTCAATTTCTGGGCTGGACTCAAACCCCAGCCCAGCTGTTCCGGTTCAAAGCCCAGCTCTCTAGCCAGCTGCCGCACAGGGCCCTGGCGATCACCGCTCAGGATTCCCAACCCATATCCCCTCTGCTTAAGCCTTTGCACCGCTGCTGCTGCATCGGGCCGCAGGGCATCCCGCACCGCCAACAAACCAAGCAGTTGCTTCCCGTGGGCCATGGCAAGCACCGTGGCACCAGCCTGGCCTTGCTCCAGTTGCCAAGCCAGTGCCTCCGCCAGGGGAACAACCCCTTGCTGTTCAAGCCAATTGAGGCTGCCCAGGCGGCAGAGCTGCTCCATACCCTCCACTTTCCCCTCAACGCCTGCGCCCGCAATGGTGGAACTGGCACTGCAAGCAAGTAGCGGCAAACCCCTGCTTTCAGCAGCCTGCAATAGGGCCCAGGCCAGGGGGTGGCGGGTGTGTTGCTCCAGGGATGCGGCCAGTTGCAGCAAGCGCTGTTCCCCAAGGCCATCCGCCAGGCTCAGACAAGCTTCCACCAGGGGCCTGCCGCGGGTGAGGGTGCCTGTTTTATCAAACAAAACGGTGCGCACTTCAGCGGCCACCTGAAGCACTTCCCCGCCTTTAAATAGAAGCCCCAAGCGGGCGGCGCGGCCTGTGGCCACGCTGATAGCCGTTGGCGTAGCAAGCCCCAAAGCACAGGGGCAGGCCACCACTAATACGGCGATGGAAAGTTGCAAAGCCAAACCCATAGGGGTGTTTGCTCCAGCGCCAAGGCTGCGGTGGTGGCCGTGGCCATGGGATAGGCCATGGAGCACCTCAGGAAACAACTGGGTGCCAACAAGCCACCAAAACAAAAATGTGAGCGCCGCAAGCGCCAGCACTATCCAGGTGAAACGCCCTGCCCAACGGTCGGCAAGGGCCTGCATCGGCGCCTTACTCGCCTGGGCCCGCTGCACCAGCTCGATCAAGCGAGCCAAGGCTGAATCAGCGCCGCTGCGTAAAACCTCCAAGTCCAGGGGCGATTGCAGGTTGAGGCCACCGGCGGAAAGTTCAGTTCCCACCTGCACCAAACGGGGCATTGGTTCACCGGTTAAACCCGATTCATCCACACTGGAACAACCTGAAATCACCTTGCCATCAACGGGTAGGCGATCACCGGGCAAGATCCGCAAGCGATCACCGGGCCTGAGGCCACCAACCCGCACGGGCCGAGGCAAATCATCACCAACTAGCAGTAGAGCAGTGTTGGGTTGCAGATCAGCAAGGGCCTCGAGGGCATCGCCGGTGCGGCGTTTGGCCCGATCCTCCAGGAAGCGGCCCAGCAGCACAAAACCCAGCAGCATCAAGGGTTCATTAAAAAAACAAGACCAGCCCACCCCAGGCCAAATCAAGGCCACCAGGCTGGCTAGGTAGGCGCTAAAAACACCTAAACCCACAAGGGTGTCCATGGCAGGCACCCCAGAGCGCAAACCCTGCCAACCCCGCACCAGGATCAAACGCCCTGGGCCCAGCAGAGCGATGCTGGCAACAAGGCCATGGAGCCGCATATCAGCAAGCGGGCCGGTTTCACTTAAATGGGCGGCACTGCTGATCACCAAAAGCACCAGGGCAATCACCAGTTCCCGCCAGCGTTGCCACCAGCCCAGGGGTGCCCTACTTGCCTGCAACTGTTCAAGGGCGCTTTGCTGGCTTCTAATTCGCCCCGGAAAACCAAGCCCAGCCAGGCTTTCCAGCAAACCGTCAGCTAGGTAATCAGCTTGGGCCGTGGGCTCCAACTCCACCCAAGCGGTGCGGCTAAGCAAATTGACGCTGGCCTCTAGCACCCCCGGTTGGGCAAGCAGTCGTTTTTCTACGGCGCTAACACAGCCACCACATTTCATGCCCTCGATATCGAGCAGTAAAGCCTGGGAAGTCATAACTCAGGTTAGGTAGGAAAGCTGCCCACGGGCCACACTGGGTTGAACTGAGCTAATGCCGTGCCGCGCAGTCAACGCAACGACAACTTCATCGACAAAAGTTTCACGGTGATGGCCGATTTAATTTTGAAGGTGCTACCCACCAACCAAAGGGCTAAGGAAGCCTTTGCCTACTACCGCGATGGCATGAGTGCCCAGGGGGATGGGGAATATGCCGAGGCCTTAGAAAATTACGAAGAGGCCCTGCGTTTGGAAGAAGACCCCAACGACCGCGCTTTCATCATCTACAACATGGCCCTGGTATTTGCCAGCAATGGCGACCACGCCAAGGCCCTAGAGCACTACGAACAGGCCCTGGCCCTAAATGCAAAAATGCCCCAGGTGTTAAACAACATGGCTGTTATTCATCATCACCTGGGCAGCTTGGCCCAAGAACAAGGTGAAACCGATGAAGCTGATCGCTGCTTTGATCTAGCCGCTGATTATTGGACAAAAGCCATACGTTTAGCTCCCAATAATTACATCGAAGCTCAAAATTGGCTTAAAACCACAGGCCGCGGCAACGCAGATATTTTTTTCTAACCAGAAGTATCTGACCCTAAAGCTGCCACCAAAGCTTCTGCAATCGTGCCAGCTTCCAGCAATTGCAAATCCAAACCAGCTGCGAGGCGGCCGAGGCCGCTGCCTTTTGGCACCACAGCCCGGCGAAAACCGAGGCGCGCTGATTCCTGCAGGCGCAATTCCAGCTGAGCCACAGGCCGCAATTGGCCGCCAAGGCCCAATTCAGCAATCAATACCGTGCCAGGCGGCATGATCAGATCTCGATAACTAGCTACCACCGCTGCTGCCACGCCCAGGTCGGCAGCCGGCTCCTCCACTTCCAAACCACCCGCAACGGCCAAGTAACAATCAAAGCGGGAAAGTGGCAGGCCTAAATGTTTTTCTAATACCGCAAGGATCTGGTGCAAACGGTTGGTGCCGATGCCGGTGGCCGTTCGCCTGGGGCTGGCGTAGCTAGTTGTGCTCACAAGAGCCTGCAGTTCAACCACCAGGGCCCTTGTGCCCTCACAGGCCACGATCGTGGCGGTGCCAGCGCTTGGTTCATCACCACCTAAAAACAATTCGCTGGGGTTAGTTACTTCCACCAGGCCCTGGCCGCGCATTTCAAACACCCCTAATTCATGGGTGGCACCAAAACGATTTTTCACCGCCCGCAGCAGGCGATGGCTAGCAAAGCGATCGCCCTCAAAGGTGAGCACCGCATCCACCAGATGTTCCAACACCTTTGGACCCGCCAAGATCCCCTCCTTGGTTACATGGCCCACCAGCAGCAGGGCAGTGTTTTGGCTCTTTGCAATGCGTGCCAAGGCGGCGGCACATTCGCGCACTTGGGCTACGGAACCTGGCGCACTGCTTAGTTCAGCGGCGTGGAGGGCCTGGATGCTGTCGATTACAGCTACGGCTGGCTTCAGGGCCTGCAGCTCCTGCAGCACCATTTCCAAATCGGTTTCAGCCAATAATTGCAACTCAACGTTGGGATCGCTTGCCCCAGGGTTTGCCAAACCGTTGGTTTGGCTCAGTTGATCCACTAGGCGCCGCCAGCGCAGCTTCACCTGCTGGGCTGATTCTTCAGCGCTCACATAAAGCACTGAATGACGGGTGGCCATCGCCTGGGCGCTCTGCAACAACAGGGTGCTTTTGCCGATGCCGGGATCACCCCCCAACAGCACCAGAGAGCCTGGAACTAAGCCACCACCCAGCACGCGATCCAACTCCCCATAGCCACTACCCAGCCTTTGCAACGGCCGATCGCCAACGGCATAGATGGGCTCCGAGCGGCGGCCATGGGCCGAAATAACCCTTTTGCCAACCATCTGTTCAACGATGGTGTTCCAACTGCCGCAGGCGGAACAACGGCCAAAAAACTGACGCGATTGGGCGCCACAGCTCTCGCATACGTAGCTGGTGCTGCTCTTTGCCAAAACGTTCTATGAAGATTGATGTGAATTACTACATAAAGGCAGCCAAAACTCAGTTGAGTGGTCCAACTGCTCCGTTGCCGGTTTTGACCTCTATGGCAGTTACAGCTGCTCCCCCCAACGGAAAAGAATTAATTCTGGTGGTAGACGACGAAGCCAGTATCCGTCGAATCCTGGAAACGCGCCTCACAATGATTGGCTATCAGGTGGTTACGGCCGCCGATGGGGAGGAGGCCCTTGAGGCCTTCCGTCGCCAACCAGCCGATTTGGTGGTGCTCGACGTGATGATGCCAAAGCTTGATGGCTATGGCGTTTGCCAAGAGCTGCGCAAGGAATCGGATGTGCCGATCGTGATGCTCACCGCCCTTGGTGACGTGGCCGACCGCATTACAGGCCTTGAGCTCGGTGCCGACGACTACGTGGTGAAACCCTTTAGCCCTAAGGAGCTGGAGGCCCGCATCCGTTGCGTATTGCGCCGGGTTGATAAAGACAACCTCGGTGGCCTGGGCCTACCCAATTCAGGGGTGATCCAGGTGGGTCAACTGAAGGTGGATACAAATAAGCGTCAGGTGTTTCGCAACGATGAACGGATTCGCCTCACAGGCATGGAATTCAGCCTGCTGGAGCTTTTGGTGGGACGTTCCGGAGAACCATTTAGCCGTGGTGAAATCCTCAAGGAGGTTTGGGGCTACACCCCAGAGCGCCATGTAGATACCCGGGTGGTTGATGTGCACATCTCGCGCCTGCGCTCCAAATTGGAAGACGATCCTGCAAATCCGGAACTTATCCTCACCGCCCGCGGAACCGGTTACCTTTTTCAGCGCATCATCGACGGCGCCAGCGGCGACGGAGGCTAAATCTCCATGGCGGAGCCAAATTCCCTACTGGGCCGCAGCAGGCGGCCCAGGCCCCGCCGTGCCATGCGCCGGCTGGTGATCTGGTATCGCCGCACCGGGCCGGTAATCAGCCTTGTGGGCAGTGCTGGCACCGTTCTTAGCGGCAGGTTTGGGTTTGGCTTTAACACCGCTGCCAGCAACGGCCCCCGGGGCCCCCGCATAGCGATTGCCGTTGATGGCATGGGGGGTGACCATGCCCCCGGCCCCATCCTTGAGGGTTGCCTTGATGCCATCGAGCAATTGGCCTTGAAGGTGCTTTTTGTGGCTGAGGAAGCGCCCTTGCAAACCGCCATCCAAAACCTCAAGCTGCAGGAGCGGGTTGCCCAGGCCCAGGCCCAGGGATGCCTGCAACTGCTGCCCGCCGGCCCCTCCGTGGGCATGGGGGAAGAGGCCACCACGGTGCGCCGCAAAAGGGATGCCAGCATCAATCTGGCCATGGATCAAGTGAAAAGCGGCGCCGCCCTGGCGGTTTATTCAGCTGGTAATTCAGGGGCCGTTATGGCTTCTGCAATTTTTCGTTTAGGCCGATTGAAGGGCATCGAGCGCCCTGCCATCGGCGCCCTTTTCCCCACCAAAGATGTGAACCGTCAGGTGTTGGTGCTTGATGTGGGGGCAAATATGGATTGCAAACCCAGTTATCTGCATCAATTCGCCCTGCTGGGCAACATCTACAGCCGTGATGTGTTGGCGGTGGCAAAGCCCCGAATCGGCCTTTTAAACATTGGCGAAGAGGAGTGCAAGGGCAACGATCTCTCCCTGCGCAGTTACCCGCTACTGGCAGCTGAAAAGCGCTTCCATTTCGCCGGTAATTGCGAAGGCCGCGATGTGCTGTCCGGTGATTTTGATGTGGTGGTGTGCGATGGCTTCAGCGGCAATGTGCTGCTCAAATTTTTGGAATCGGTGGGCAGTGTTCTGTTGGAGGTGCTCAAGGCCGAACTACCCCGCGGTCGCCGCGGCAAGGTGGGGTCTGCATTCCTTCGCAACAATTTGCGGCGCATCAAAAAACGGCTCGACCACGCTGAACACGGCGGAGCCCTGCTTTTAGGGGTGGATGGGATCTGCGTGATCGGCCATGGCAGCAGCAAAGCCCTTTCCGTATTGGGGGCCCTGCGCCTTGCCCACACCGCCGCCAGCCATGGGGCCTTAGAAAATCTGCACCGCCTAAGTGAAGGGGATGCTCAATGAAGGGCATTCGCTTTTGCGCCACGGGCGCAGCCCTGCCCCATAACAGTGTTAGCAATGAGGCCCTCAGCCAACGGGTAGACACCAGCGACGACTGGATCCGCAGCCGCACGGGCATCGCCGCCAGGCGCATAGCCGGTGAGGGCGAAAACCTCACCCAGCTGGCGTCTATGGCTGGTGCCAAGGCCCTAGCTGCCGCCGGTTGGGATCCTGCAAGCCTCGATTTAATCCTGCTCGCCACCTCCAGCCCCGACGACCTATTCGGCTCCGCCCCCCGCATCCAGGCCCAACTTGGCGCCACCAATGCCGTTGCCTTTGATCTCACCGCCGCCTGCAGCGGTTTTTTATTTGCCCTGATTACCGCTTCCCAATACCTGCGCACCGGCGCCATGGGGCGGGCCCTTGTGATTGGGGCCGATCAATTAAGCCGTTGGGTGGATTGGAATGATCGCCGCACCTGTGTGCTTTTTGGCGATGGGGCAGGGGCATTGGCAATTGAAGCCTGCACCCCAGAGGAAGATGGCCTAATCGGGTTTCGCATGGCCTCCGATGGCCGTAAGGCCGATTGTTTAAACCTGCGCCAAGCGGCGGCTTTTGAGGATTTGATTCCAGGCGTAACAAGCCAGAGGGGTGGCTTTGAACCAATCGCAATGAATGGCCAGGAGGTTTATAAATTTGCCGTGCGGGAGGTGCCAACAATATTGATGGAACTGCTTGGCAGCACAGGCACGAGCGCCGAGCAGTTGGATTGGCTGCTGCTGCACCAGGCCAACCAACGCATCCTTAATGCTGTGGCAGAGCGGCTGGGGCTACCGGCAGAGAAAGTGTTGAGCAACCTGGCCAACTACGGCAACACCTCAGCTGCCACGATCCCCGTGATGCTCCATGAAGCCGTGAGCGATGGCCGCATCCAAGCCGGTGATTTGATCGCCAGCAGTGGTTTTGGGGCGGGGCTCAGTTGGGGGGCAGCCCTATGGCGTTGGGCAGGCAGCCGGTAGCCTCCATGGATAGCGCAGCTTGCAACTGGTATGGGCATTGCTTGGGTGTTTCCGGGACAGGGGTCGCAAAAAATTGGCATGGCCGCTGGCTTACTGGAGCATCCACTAGCAAAAGAACGCTTTGAGCTGGCCTCTGATCTGTTGGGCCGCAACCTGGCCCAGATCTGCGCAGGCACTTGCCCCGAGATCGAAAACGACCTTCACAACCTCAACAACACCCGCAACACCCAGCCGGCCCTATATGTGCTTGAAAGCCTGCTGGTGGATCTGCTGTATCAACAGGAAAAGCAAGCAGATCTGTTGGCAGGCCACAGTTTAGGTGAATTAGTTGGCCTCTATGCCGGCAGTGTTTTTAAATTTGAAACCGGGCTGCAGTTGGTAATTCGCAGGAGTGAATTAATGGCCGCCGCCGCCGATGGCGCCATGGTGGCTGTGATCGGATTCAACCGCAGCAGCCTCGAGGAAGCCGTAGCTGCAACGGCTGATGTGGTGATCGCAAACGACAACAGTGATGGCCAGGTGGTGCTTTCCGGCAGCCAGGCAGCCCTTGATGCCGTGTTAGCGGCAGTTAACTGCAAACGGGCCGTTCCCCTTGCCGTTTCGGGCGCTTTCCATTCACCCTTCATGGCAGCTCCTGCCGCGGCCTTTGCCAAGGAATTAGCTGCGCTGGCTTTTAACAACAGCACCGTGCCGATCCTGAGCAACACAAACCCCAGCCCCTGCAGTGATGGCAGCGATTTAAAGCAAAGGCTCGAGCAACAGATGACCACAGGGGTGCGCTGGCGCGAAACGATGCAGCAATTTGAGTTGGCTGGGATCCACACCGTGGTGGAGGTGGGGCCTGGGGCAGTGCTGAGCGGCTTAATAAAACGCAGCTTGCCGGCAGTGGTAACAGCCCAGATCAGCTGCCTCAACGATCTGGGTATCGCTTAGATGCCTTCATCACAAAACTTCCCACTAATCCTTAAGCCCCAACCGAGCCCCAGCTATCGCCTTGTGCAATGGCTATTGGTGGCACCAATTTTTCGTTTGTTATTTCGTGGCCGCTGCCATGGCATGGAACGGGTACCCCGCCGAGGGCCCTTGGTGGTGGTGGCAAACCACGGTTCCCACCTGGATCCACCCCTATTGGGCCACACCCTGCCGCGGCCGGTGAGTTTTATGGCTAAAGCGGAATTATTTGCGGTGCCGGTTTTGGGGCCTTTGATCCGTAGCCTCGGCGCCTATCCCGTTAGCCGGGGCGCGAGCGATCGGGAGGCGATCCGCACCGCCCTCGGGCGTTTGGAGCTGGGCTGGGCTACGGGGATTTTTTTAGATGGCACCCGCCAGGCCAGTGGCCGGGTTGAGGACCCCCAACTGGGGGCAGCCCTGCTTTCAGCCCGCAGTGGGGCAGCGTTGCTGCCGGTGGCCCTTTTGAACACCCACAGGGCCCTGGGGCCTGGTCAAACCTGGCCACGCCTGGTGCCCCTAGAGGTGCGGGTGGGGCTGCTGATCCCGCCACCGGCCTCCCGCCGTCGCCCCGACTTGGAGGCCACCACAAGGGCCTGCCAGGAGGCGATCAATGCCTTGCTGGAGGCGCCTTCAGCTTCAACTGTTGGCGTAAATCCTTGCCGCTAACAACCCAAACCAAGGCGCGTAAACCATCACCCCACACCTTGCGGCGCGATTCTGAAGCGCAGTTGTTGCCGCAGGGCACCGCCACAGGGCTGAGGTAAATACCCCTGCTGCCCGCCACCAAGCGCCCCACCAGCAGGGCCCTTTCCATGTGGTCACTGCTGGTTACCAAAAGCACGTGGCGCACCCCCCTGCGGTGTAATTCATCCACCACACTTGTGTAGTTGCTGAGGGTGTCGCTGGCGCGGTAATCCAGCTGAACTTTGCTGGGATCAAGGCCATGGCGGGCAAGCAGCCAATTGGCATATTCGGCATTGCTGCCACTGCTCACCAGCAGGGGCAATTGCGTACTGCGGGCCAGCTGGGCGCCCACCTCCTCCCGCTCAAGATCACCACCCAAAACCAAAATTTGTTGGGGTGGCGGCAGCAGGGGTTCCACAAGCTTTGCCCCGCAACTCCACAGGCCAACAACTAAGCCTGCCCCTAGCAATAAACGCCACATCAGCTTTCGATTGACGTTTTTTGAGCGGGTAATTCTTGAACAGGGGAGGTGGGGTAGATGGGCAACACCTGCTGCCAAGGGCCAGAGATGTTTTGCTCAAACAAAGGTTCACTCAGCTGCAACATCAGCCGGGCATCGTGCTCCGGTTGCAGCTGCGCCTCCCAAAAGGCGCTTGTTAATCCAGCTGGATTGAGGCTTGGCGGCTCAAGCTCCTCAACATCAGCCGCATCATCAGCCGCAACAATGCCGTAATAGCCAGCCACCACCCCCCTGCGGGGCAGGGTTTGACCAATCCAATGGGGACCTGTGCTTGCTAATTCCAGCCGGCGCCGCTCTGCAACCAGGCGCAGGCTGCCATAGCCGTAAAGGGGGATTTGCAACTGCTGGGCCAAGGTGCGGGCTAGCACCAAGGTGAGCCGCGTGCCGGTAAAACTGCCGGGGCCGGTGGCCACCGCCAACCAACTGAGCTCTCGCCAACGGCTGGCGGGCAACAACTCAGCAATGGCATCAAATAGGCCGTTTGCCAATTCACGGGCTAACGGGAAAGCAGCGGAACGGCACTGACCCCTATCCAGCAAGGCAACCCCAAGGGTGCTGCTGCAACTGTGGAGCGCCAGGGCACAACTCATGGCGGCTACTTAGCTTGAAAACTATTGCAGCTGCGCACATCCCATTCCACACCCCAGCTGTTTTCCACCTCTTGCACGCTGAGATGAATCTGAGGATTTAGGGGTGTGAAATCAGGATTTTGATTCAAATGGGGCACGCCATGCTCCTTTTCCACCCGGTGATAGGCAGTGCAGCGCTGGATCAAGGAACAATCCAGGCAAATGCACATGGGTGGGCTTGGTTGATAGCTGAATTGTGCCGTGAAATTACAGCGTCAAGATGGTGCCATGGATTTGCCAGTTGCAGCAACCAGCACCCAGGGGGCGGCAAGCCTGCTGCGGCAGCGGCTAGCGCCGCAGAGCTGGCCGCTGGCGATCGAGCAGTTGCCACCCGGCTGCGCCCTGGTGGGCGGTGCCGTGCGGGATGGCCTGCTGGATCGTTTGCCACCCCACCCCGACCTCGACCTGGTGGTGCCCACCGGGGCAATTCCCCTAGCCCGCCAGCTGGCTAAGGCCCACAGGGGCGTTGCAGTGGTGCTTGATTCCCCAAGGGATATGGCAAGGGTGGTGCTAGGCCCCTGGACCATTGATCTAGCCGCCTGCGCCGGCAGCAGCCTGGTGGAAGATCTGCACCGTCGCGACTACCGCATCAACGCCATGGCCCTCCCCCTTGGGGTTGATGGCCCCCTGCTAGATCCCCTCGGCGGCCTGGCTGATCTGGCCAAGGGCCAGCTCACTGCCATCAGCGAAGCAAACCTCCAGGAGGATCCCTTGCGTTTATTGCGGGGGCCGCGCTTGGCGGCGGAGCTGAATTTTCAGTTAGCCGCCAGCACCAGCGCCTTTGTGCAACGCAATGGAGCCTTGCTTAGCCAGGTTTCAGCTGAGCGGGTATTGGCTGAATTGGAAAAATTAGCCAGGTGCCCCCTTGGGGCCCAGGGCCTCCGCCAAGCCATAGAGCTGGGTTTACTGCAGCCATGGTTGGAGGAGCTGGCCCTTGATAACTTGCAACCGCTCAATGATGCCGGCCCCCTCAGCGCAGCTGAAGCAACTACTGCCTTACCCCTAGCGCGCCTTGCCCAGTTGTTTGGCGCCAATGGTTTGGGGCGCCTGCGGGCCAGCAAAAGGCTGCAGCAACGCTGTTCAATTTTGCGTAAATGGTTACGAATTTTGGCTACTAGCGCCAGCCTTGGCGAGGAGCAACAACTGCTGCTTTGCCAGGAATTAGAGCAAGATCTAGCTGCCCTAGTGCTGCTTGCACCGCAGCAAACCAAAGGCTGGCTAGAGCGCTGGCGCAACCCAAACGACTGCCTGTTCCATCCCCGTAGCCCCATTGATGGGGCCCAATTGCAGCGGGAGTTGGGGATCAAGCCGGGCCCGGCCCTGGGGCGGCTTTTAGGTCAACTAACCCGGGCTCGCGCCTTTGGCAGGCCCCATAACCTGGAGGCCGCCAGGATCCTTGCTGAGCAAAAACCCCCTGCCGCATGATTAACTGCATTGTTCCTGGCCCAAGCTTCCAGAGCATCTGGTTATAAACAAAGGCCCCACGTTTTTTCTTCCCATGAGCACCCGCCTCTACGTTGGCAACCTGCCCCAGTCGTTTAACCAAAAAGAACTGGAGGAACTGTTTGCTGCCGTTGGCGCTGGCGTGCGATTTAAAGCTGTTCTCGACCGTGATACGGGCGCCTGCCGCGGTTTTGGTTTTGTAAATGTGGACGACGCCAAACTCACAGATGCCGTAATTGAACAATTCAACGGCCGTGAATATGGCGGCAACCAATTGAAGGTGGAGGTGTCGGAGAAGCGTGAAAGCCGCGGCAATGAGCGCGCTGGCGGCAGCGATCGCCGCCCCAGCTCCGCCGGCCCCACACCCGCGCGTAAATCAGTAGACAAAGTTGTGCATAGCGATGCACCTGCAGCAGCAGCCCCCGACCCCCGCTGGGCCGGCGAACTATCAAAACTGAAAGACCTGCTGGCAAACCAAAAAACAACCGCCTAATAATTATTTTTTGACCACACTTCATTTTTGGACCTGGCAAGGGA
>Ga0214917_10004212_pt1 | contig 16159 bp, 20 predicted proteins | sample LL_1208_BB_MetaG_FD_177983 | JGI IMG/M metagenome (GOLD analysis project Ga0214917, IMG submission 177983) | Freshwater microbial communities from Lake Lanier, Atlanta, Georgia, United States - LL_1208_BB | ecosystem: Environmental > Aquatic > Freshwater > Lake | place: USA: Georgia | collected... | reverse complement strand
ATTGGAGACTCTTGGATATTGACTTTGAAGTTTATATGTTGATGAAAGGATTAACTAAAGAACAATTTAAAAAATTAAATAACGACGAATTATGGAAAGGCATGTGGTAATTAGTCTTAGCGGAGGGATGGACTCCTCAACATTGTTACTTCGTTGCTTGAAAGAGTACAATACCGTAACAGCAATTTCATTTGATTATGGACAAAAACATCGAGTTGAGCTTGAACGTGCTCAATCGTTAGTAGATTATTTAAATAACAATGCTGATGAAACAAAATATAAATCTGAAACCACAGAAGTTATTTTACATCATTTCCCTAAAGTAACTTACCGTGTTATCAAATTAGACGGACTAACAGATTTACTTAACTCAGCACTTGTAACAGGTGGAATTGATGTACCTGAAGGACACTATGCTGAAGAAAACATGAAAGCAACAGTTGTTCCTAACCGAAACAAAATATTTGCCTCTATTGTACAAGCAGTTGCTCTTTCAATTGCAGAAAAAACAGGTGAAAACTGTGACATCGCTTTAGGAATACACGCAGGTGATTTTTCAATCTATCCGGATTGTAGAGCTGAATTTCGCGATGCTGATGATGTAGCTTTCCGTTTAGGTAATTGGGGAGCTGAAAAAGTAGGTTATTTTACTCCATACATTGATGGAATGAAGTTTGATATCTTAAAGGATGGAGAAGTACTATGTGAAGAACTAGGACTTGATTTTAATGAAGTATACAAACGTACAAACACTTCATACAAGCCTATCTACCATGAGTTTGCCTACGAAGAAGGAACCGACATAATTGAAGTAAAGGGATGGTACTCAGACTATAAATCAGCTAGTTCAGTTGAACGTGTAGAAGCGTTTATCAAACTAGGACGACCTGATCCTGCACCTTATGCTGATGAAAGAGGTCCGGTAATGTGGGATCATGTAGTAAAAGAGGTAAGTAAAGTTTTAGTAGAAAACGGGAAGTAATTTAGGTGACCATCGACTTTAACCGATGGTCATCATATTTATAACCATGGAAACAAAATTATGCAAAACTTGCAATATTGAAAAACTATTAACTGGAGATTTTTGGCACAAAGCTAAAAGAAGACCTGATGGTTGGGAATATAGTTGTAAAGAATGTGTTAAAAAAAGAACACGAAACAACTACTATTCAAACAAAGAAAAATGGAATGAAACTACAAAACAAAATCATCGTAAACGCAGGGAAAAGCTCCAAGAACTTAAAGCAAGCTTATCTTGTACCAAGTGCAATGAACAAAGACATTGGCTTTTAGATTTCCACCACATAGACCCAACCCAGAAAGACTTCCAACTGTCACAAGGTGAAAGATATGGATGGGAAAAGGTACAAAGCGAAATAGAAAAATGTGTTGTTTTATGTTCAAACTGTCATAGAGATTTTCACTATCTTGAAAAAAAAGATGGGATAAGCATAGAAGAATACGTACATTTAAATACACATGCAGGATAAAAGTATTATAAATTGGGATTTACATCAAAAAATAATGGCAAAGAAAAACACAATTAAAATTTGTACTGGAGTAGGATTAGATCAAATCACTCCTGAGTATATTACAATTGAAATCCCTTCAATTGACACAGAAATTAAAAAACGAGGACGTAAACCTAAAACAACAAAGAAAAATGGCTAAATACAGAAAAAAACCGGTTGAGATTGAAGCAATCCAATGGAATGGAAATAGTAACAAACAAGAAATAGAACAATTTGTCGGTAAAGAATTGAAATCGGAATTGGAGAGTGAAACCGCCTATGTTGCAGGAAAAGGTGCTCCGATATTTAGTTTACTGATTGAAACAAAAGAAGGTGTGATGAAAGCCTTTAGGGGTGATTGGATTATTAAAGAACCCTTCCCAACAGGTGATAGAGATTTTTATCCGTGTAAACCTGACATTTTTGAATTAACTTATGAAAAAATAGATTAATATGGCAAGATACATTTCAACAAAACTATTTGATGGATACTCAACTTGTTTCCGTCAATGGAAAGCAGATGGAACTCATTGTAGATTTTTACACGGATATGCTGTATCGTTTAGAGTATGGTTTGAAGGTGAATTAGATGAAAGAAATTGGGTTTGGGATTTTGGTGGTATGAAACGTGCAAAAACTCAAATTGAAGGTATGTCTCCAAAAGACTATTTTACATATCTTTTAGACCACACTACAATTATAGCTGAAGATGATCCGCATTTAACTTTATTTAAACAAATGCATGCAGAAGGTATTATCCAATTGCGAGTATTACCAGCTACAGGTTGTGAACGATTTGCAGAATATCTGTACACTACAATTAACACTTTCTTAGCAAAAGAAACTGACGGTAGAGTTAAAGCAACTAAAGTAGAAGTTTATGAACACGAAAGAAACTCAGCTAGCTATGGAGAATAGTTATTATACGACAACCACCACTTTTGGTGATATTAAATTTATTTATACAATAACAAAATGAAAGAAATACTTTATTTCAGCGCAACATGGTGCGGCCCATGTAAAAATTTTAAACCAATCATGGAACAAGTTAGCCGTGAACTACCTGTAAAATTTATTGATGTAGATGCAAATCCTGACATGACAGCAGCTTATGGTGTACGAAGCGTTCCTACTTTAATAGTAGTAAAAGATGGGCAATTAGCCGCTAAACAAGCAGGAGTTTTAACTGAATCACAAGTAAAAGGTTTATGGAGTCAAAATTAGGAAGAATAGAAGATTATAGCAAAGTTTTACCAATCGTAGAACTATATCGTTGTGTTCAAAGTGAAGGATCACGTTTTGGACGCCCAACAATTGCAGTTCGTACAACAGGTTGTACTCATCGTTGCTACTTTGGTGAAGGTGGATGGTGCGACAGCTGGTATACTTCAATCCACCCAGAAAAAGGAACATTTACTTTTAATGATATCATTAAAATATATGACGAAAATCCACACATCAAAGAAATGATGTTAACAGGAGGTTCACCTACAATGCATCCTAAATTAGTAAATGAATTAACACATTTTGCATATGAAAGAGGTATCATTGTTACTCTTGAAACTGAAGGATCTCATTTTATTGCTACTGATCGTCCTATAGGTCTTATATCTCTTAGCCCTAAGTTTTCTAATTCTGTTCCTGTATTAGGGGCTACTACTCCACAAGGTGCTACTGTTGATCAAAAAATGATTAACCAACATAATAAACATCGTTTAAATCACGATGCTATACGACAAATGTTAGCATATTATGCAGATTACCATTATAAACCAGTTTGGGATGGCACTGAAGAAAATTTAAAAGAAATTGAGGATTTTAGAATACTGCATGATATTCCAAAAACTAAAACCTTTATCATGCCAGCAGGCGATACAAGAGAAGAACTCATTAAAATGTATCCACTAGTATTTGATATGTGTGCTGAAAAAGGATATAATATGACTGGACGTGACCACATCATAGCTTTCGATACCCGTCGTGGAGTTTGATTTGAACCCGTAAAGAAGAGTATACTTTTACATATGTATAATAAAACAACATATGAGCAAGTATAAACAAACATGCAATAATTGCAATACAGATTACAAATCAAATGGTCCTTACAGCAAATATTGTTCAAAAGAATGCAGACAAGAAAGCAGAGCCCAAGAAAGAACATATGTAGGATGTGTTCAATGTAATACTCCCATTAGATTCTATCCTAGCCAACAAAACAAATTTTGCTCTAACCAATGCCAAGGTAAATGGGTTAAAAAAAATATGGGAGAAGAAAGAGCTGAACGAGCGTCTCACATGCGAAAAAGTTGGAGTGAAGAATCTTGGAAAAAAGGTTTGGAAACCCGAAAGAAAAATGGTAATATTATAGAAAATTTTGATTGGAAACAATATTGGAAAAGATGCGATTGGTTAACTAGAAAGATACGAAAACAAATGTTGGAAACTTGGGACGGGTACGATTATATAGACGGAGAATATATAAAAAACAACCTAAACCTACACTTCAGTGACAAAAACTACCCAACCTTAGATCATGTTAAACCTAGATCACAATGTTTTAAAGAAGGTCTTTCCCCATATGAAGCAACCTCACCAAAAAATTTAAAATGGACTAAAAGAATTAATAACAGTAAAAAACATAGCAAATTTACTTGTTAAACATTGGGATCAAGTAATAGAACAATTAAACATAAAGAGAGGTGTTTAATTGAATATTTTATTGTATTGTTTAATATGTATAAGAAAAACAATCAATGGCAAATCTTACTTTACGAAGCAGTACTGGTCAACCATTATCATTTGCTGAATTAGATGGTAATTTTGAATATTTTACTGGTTCACATGCAGTAACTGGTTCAATAACTGCAACTCAAGGATTCATAGGTAATGTAACAGGAACAGCTTCATATGCTTCAACGGCATCGTATGCTTTAAATGGAGGTGGAGGTGGTAATACGGGTTCATTAATTGCAAATGCCTCATTTTCTGATCCTGATTTAATATTTACAAAAGGAGATGGAAGTACATTTAATGTTGATATTTCAACTTTAACAGTAAATAATGCTATTAATGCTCTTAATGCTTCACAAGCTACTTTTGCAGCTACTGCTACAACAGCAAACAGTGTAGGAACATTAAATCAAAACGTAAACATAATAGGAAACATTACAGCATCTAATGGAGCTAATTTCCAAACTATAGAAATAGGAACCTCAGGTACTATTAACGGCCAAAATATTTTAACCACAGCTAATACCTCCCAATTTGTAACTTCAGTAAATGGTATACTTCCAACAGCAGGAAACGTGTCAGTTTCTTTAACTGCAGTAGTTACAGGAACCTCAGCATCTTTAGCAAGTTCAGGTTCAGGTGCTATTACAGCTTCTTTTAGTCAAGGTTTACTTTGGGTAGTTTCCCAAGACCCAACACCTGCAAACAATGGTACTGTTTATATTTTTACAACAAGTTCAGGAGCAGGTCAATGGCTTTCAGTTGCTCCTTTAGATACTGCAGCAGGTGATGCTCGTTATGTAAGACAACAAGGTAATGGTGCTATTACAGGTTCGTTTACTGTTTCTGGATCTGGTGTAAGAATTGAATTGTTAGGTGATACTAATATTAGTGAAATCACAGATGCGTCATTTATTCCATCAATTAATCCTTCCCAAAGAAAATTAAGTGATAGCTCAGGATTCCTTGTTTTAGATTACCAAAACAAAAACTTTTACGGAACTGCAGACACAGCATCTTATGTTAATTTAGTTGCTGGTCCTAACGTCACAATCAATCAAGTAGGAACTTCATTTGAAATTAGTGGATCTGCTGGGGGTGGTGGTGGGTTTCCTGGTGGTGGTGGTAACTCAATCCAATACAATGATGGAGCTGGTGGATTTGCCGGTGCTACAGCATTTAGTTATGCTAATAACAGCAGTGTAAATCAAGGAGTTAATAATGTAGCTAATGGAAATTATTCTCATGTTCAAGGAACACAAAATTCTTCAAGTGTTTTAGCTTCATATTCACATGCTGAAGGACAAAACACTACCACTGTAGGATATGCCTCACATACTGAAGGATACCAAACAATTGCTTCAGGCTCTTTTTCACATGCTGAAGGATGGTTAACTATCTCTTCAGGTTCTTATTCACATGCTGAAGGTAGAAGTACTCAAGCACGTGGAAATAATTCTCATGCTGAAGGTCAATCAACAACTGCAATTGGGACATGTGCTCATGCTGAAGGTCTTAATTCAATTGCAACTGGAAATTTTTCCCATGCTGAAGGAAGTAATAATAATGCTGTTGGGGTTGTTTCTCATGCTGAAGGTGCTAGTACTGTTGCCTATGGGCCGTATTCACATGCTGAAGGATCAAATGCTATTTCTTCAGGCTCATATTCACATGCTGAAGGATATTATACTTTAGCTTTAGGACAATATTCACATGCTGAAGGTTATCAAACGGTTACTCGAGGAACAGGTTCACATGCTGAAGGGTATCAAACAATTGCTTCAAGCTCTTATTCACATGCTGAAGGACAATACACAGTAGCTAAAGGATATGGCTCACATGCTGAAGGAATTTCAACAATTGCTCTAGGTCCTTATTCACATACTGAAGGATGGAACACAGTTTCTTCAGGCTCATATGCACATGCTGAAGGAGTTAGCACTATTGCTTCAGGCTCATATGCACATGCTGAAGGTGAAGGAACTATTGCTATAGGAGATAGCTCACATGCTGAAGGACAATACACAGTAGCTAAAGGATATGGCTCACATGCTGAAGGAGATAGTACTGAAGCTAGAGGATTTTCGTCTCATGCTGAAGGTGAAAGTACTATTGCTCAAGCAGATCATTCACATGCTGAAGGCCATTATACTATAGCTTCTGCAAATTATCAAACTGTAGTAGGTGTAGCAAATATTACTAGCTCAGTGTTTGGAGCATTTATAATTGGAAATGGTAATTCATATTATTCATACTTACAATCAAACCTACTTCATGCTGGAGGAAATACAGTTGAAATTACTGGTTCATTAGATGTAACAGGATCTTTAATATCAAGGAATACAACCATTTTAACTCAAGTATCTGAAAGTTTAAACTTTATTGATGATGCAGCAGCTGCAGCAGGTGGTGTTCCATTAGGTGGATTGTACAGAAATGGAAGTTTCATCCAAATTAGAATAGTTTAATTTAAAAATATAAAACACAAATGCCAAATTTATCAGGCTCATTAGCCATTACCGGATCAACAATAATTACAGGTGATTTAACAATAGCTGGAAATATTATAGGAAATTCTAGTGGACCTACTACCATTGGAAATGTTTTTACTATTGATCCAATAACCAAACAAACATTTGTTACAGGCTCATTAATTGTATCAGGTGGAAATACCTTCCATAATATTGGAGCAATGACAACAGGTATAAGTTGTGTTGTTGCTTCTGGAAGTAGTGCAATGGCTCAAGGTTGGTATTCTACTGCAAATGGAACAGGTTCACACGCTGAAGGTGGAGCATCTGTTTCTAATGGAATGATTTCACATGCCGAAGGAGGATACTTTTATTATAACCCTAATGTTGGATTATGGTATAATGCAACTATAGGTGGAAGTGCTATTGGTATGGGATCTCATGCTGAAGGGGTTTCAGCATATGCTTATGGAATAGGTTCACATGCTGAAGGTGGAGGTACTAATGCTTATGGAGATAATTCTCATGCTGAAGGTGGATATGTTACTGCATCTTTTAATGTAAATACAAATCAACTTACAGTTACTACAATTGCTGGAGGTAGAACAGATGCCAATGGTTCACATGCTGAAGGAGCTAGCACAAGAACACTTTCAACAGGTTGGTATTCACATGCTGAAGGTATCAACTCAAAAACAGCTGGATATGGTTCACATGCTGAAGGTACTAACACAAGAACTGATGGATCAGGCTCACACGCTGAAGGATATTATACTTCTGCTTCAGGAGATTATTCACATGCTGAAGGTTATCAAACGGTTGCTCAAGGAACAGGTTCACATGCTGAAGGAAATCAAACAACAGCAATAGGTCTTTATTCACATGCTGAAGGAAATAAAGCAATTGCTTTAGGGCAAGCTTCTCATGCTGAAGGTAATCAAACAATTGCTTCCGGTTCATATCAACATGTTCAAGGTTTATATAATACACATGGTGATGATTCATCTTTAATGATTGTTGGAAATGGTACATCTCCTTCTTTACGCAAAGATGCATTTAAAGTTAGAATGTCTGGTTCAATCGTTTTACCAACTACTCAATCAGCTGCTCCATCTTGGACAGGAACAGACGGTGAAATGGTATTTGCAACAGTAACAGGAAACCATAGATTTTATGTTTGGATGGCAGGTGCATGGAGATCAGGTTCTTTAGCATAAAAAAATTTAGCATATTTAAAAAATAATTTGGCCCCTTAAAGGGGCCTTATTACATTTATATAAAATAATTAAGTTATATGTCAGAAAACACACGTAGAAAAACACACACAGAATTAGAATGTGTACAAGTAGGCCATGCAAACGGAGTTGCACCCGGTTTTCCACTTACTGAAAATGAAAAATGGAAAATGGTAGATAAAGCCGAAGAAGCTTATGGTAAATTTTTAGATGCTTTAGGATGTGATTGGAAAAACGATCCAAATTCAATGGAAACACCTCGTAGGATAGCCAAAAAATATGTATTTGAACAATGGAAAGGTAGATATTCTTCCCCTCCTGAAATTACATCCTTCCCAAGCGATGGGTATCAGGGGTTAGTAGTTCAAACAAATATACCTCTTACTAGCCAATGTTCCCATCATCACGAAACTATTTTAGGAAGAGTTCATATAGCATATATTCCTGGGGAAGATGCTAGAGTAATAGGTTTATCTAAACTAAATCGTATTGTAGAACATTTTGGCCGTAGAGGAGCCATTCAAGAACAACTCACAATGGCCATTCATCAAGCAGTAGATAAAGTATGTGAAAATAATATTGGAGTTGCCGTTACCATCATTGGAGAACACCAATGTGTTAGTTGTAGAGGAACCAACCATGCAGGCTCAGCTATGGTCACAAACCATTTAACAGGAGTTTTTATGGATAAACCAGAAGTAAGACAAGAGTACTTTAAATCAGTAGATATGGCTAGTCAATATAAAATACTTCACTAAGATACTCCAAGGAGAGGTAAAAAAGTCGATAGGTCTAATATGTATGATAAACATATTAACATGATTGGAATATATAAAATTATCTCTCCAACAAACAAAATATATATTGGGCAGTCTATTAATATTGAAAAAAGATTTAAACAATATAAAAGGCTAGATTGTAAAAAACAACCCAAACTATACAATTCTTTTAAAAAATATGGTGTTGAAAACCATGTATTTGAAATACTTGAAGAATGTTTTATAGACAATTTAAATACTAGAGAAATATTTTGGAAACAAATATCCAACTCTATAAATGAAGGTTTAAATTGTGAATTGTTTGATATAGGTCAAGGTCCTCGTTCAGCCCAAGTTAAAGATAAAATTAGCAAATCTATGCTTGGTAAACCAAAAACAGAAGAACATTGCAAAAATTTAAGTTTAGCAAAAACAGGCATACCTAGCTTAAGAAAAGGAAAATCGGATTTGAAACAAAAAGGAAAACCAAAACCTGGAGCTGGCGGAAAAGGACAACCTAAAGTTGGAGCTGGACCAAAAACAGGGAAATATATTTTAGATACTCAAACTAATCAAATCTTTCCTTCAATAAAAAAATGTATAGAAATATTTGGAATACATAAAAAGAAAATGTATATTATATTAAAAGACCCAAATGGAAGATTTAAACACCAAATTTAAAAGTTATGGACAAAACACAGTTACTCTATGGGGCTTTAGAGTCAAAATATCTAGCCCAAATTGCAGAAGCAAAAGCAACACTAGCAATTTATTTTACAAATTCAGTCGGAATTGGAGAACACCCTCAACATCTTGAGGAAATGGACAAGTTTATATCTCAATTAGCAGATGCTGAAGATAAACTTGATTGTTTAAGACATTTAAAATTAATTGATCCAACAACCCCATTTTAATATGAGCCCACTAGAACAAAAACAAAATGAGTTAATTCAATTACTTTATTCACAAGTTATAGATTTATCTATAATGTCTAAAATTGAACTTGGAGATGATGTAATATTTAAATATAGAGAATTAACAGATGAAATTGAACATTTAAAAGGAACTTATGTACCTTTTGTGTCAGAAGTTGAAGAGTTTAATGCAGTAATGGGAAAACCCAATAATTATAATCCGGTCATTCCCGATGAGAAGGAATGGATGTTTGTCTACAATTTTGTTTTGGAAGAACTCGAGGAATATAAACATGCGTGTGAACAAGGAGACATTGTTGAAGTTCTTGATGCTTTATGCGACATTGCCTATGTTTCCTTGGGTAACGGAACTATGCTACATGGTCTTAAGGATAAACTATGGCCCGCATATCAAGAAGTACAAGCGTCAAATCTTAGTAAAGCTTGCTCTAGTGAGGAAGAGGCACAAGAAACCGTTAGAGTACGTTCCGCAGAACAAGAGGAACCATGTCACTATTCGAAGGTTGGCAAATATTATATCGTCTATCGAACACGTGATAGAAAAGTAATGAAAAATGTTAATTACTTTAGACCTGACTTAACACAGTTCTTTAAGTAATATTTAAATAAAAGTTATGTATCAAGCGGTTTTCTATAACAGATTACCCGGAGAAGATCAATGGTCATATTATCTTCGGGACGATAAAAAAGGTATACACAAGTTCCAGTATTGGCCTACAGTTTATAAACTTGATGAAGAGGGAGAATTTGAAACACTATTTGGTGAAAGGTGTTCTCCCCTTCAAGGCCAATATGATAAAAAAGATCCTACTATTTTAGAAAAAGATATTGACCGTGAAATTGTATTGCTGCGAGATCTGTACTTTGAAACAGATGAAACACCAGAATACCACAATACAGTTTATTTAGATATTGAGATTGAAATTTTAGGTGCACTTACCCCACAAACCATTAAAGAAGCAAATGCTGAAGTTACAGCAATTGCCTTGATTGATACTTCAACTAAAGAAAAAATATGCTTTATTTTAGATAAAGAAAGTAAAATTGATGAAGTAGATTTAGATGGTAAGAAAGTTATCCCTTGTATTGACGAAAACACTTTACTACGTAATTTTTTAAACAAATGGGAACAAATGGATCCTACAATTGTAGTAGGTTACAACAGTGATTTCTTTGATATCCCATATTTGTACTATAGGATTAAAAAACGTTTAGGAGATGAAGTATATCGTTTATCCCCTATAGGTAAAATTGAAGAAGTATTATCTCAACCAAATTCTCCAATTCGTATTGGTTTAGTTAACAGTTTAGACTATATGCACTTGCTTCGCAAGTATATGATGAAAGAAGAACCATCATACAAGTTAGGTGACATAGGTTTGAAATATGCTAAACTAGGAAAAATAGAATACAACGGTAATTTAGACACTTTATTCAGAGAAGACCCAAACAAATTTATAGACTATAACATTCGAGACGTTGAAATTATAGAAGCGTTAGAGGAAAAACAGAAATTTATTGAATTGACTGTTTTGATTTCTCACCTATGTCATACACCATACGAATCAATTTACTATAACACTATATTGAATGAAGGTGCTATTTTAACGTATTTAAAACGTAAAAATATAATTGCACCAAACAAGCCAACAACTTCAAACCCTACGATTAGAGATTTAGAGTTAGGTGATTATGTAGTACATCAAAGAGGTACTCCAACAATTGAAGGTACAGTATACAGTTTTGAAGATAAACAAATTATAATCAAAACAATGGCTGGAAAATATATTGCTCGTAACCCTAAAACAGTTAAGAAAAAAGACAGTTACGCAGGTGGGTATTTACTTGACCCTAACCCAGGTTTGTATTCAGATGTAAGTGACCTTGACTTTACCTCACTATATCCTTCAATTATCAAATCGCTTAATTTAGGTATTGAAACATTAGTAGGTCGAATTGTTACAAAAGATAATTACGAACAATACAATTCACTTGAACAGCTAAAACAACGTGATCCTGAAGAAAAAATACATATACAAAAACTCAATAAACATTCATATCAACTAAAAGATGCTACTATAGCAGTAGGTGCTTTAATTCGTTTAATTGAAGACAATAACTGGACAATTTCAGCTAGTGGAGCGTTTTTTACAACTGATAAAAAAAGTATTGCTTGTGAAGTATTAGAGGATTGGTTTAATCAGAGAGAACATTATCGAGCACTTAAGAAAAAAGCAGGTAAAGCAGAAGATTGGGCTAACTACAAACAATATGATTTGTATCAAATGGCATTCAAAATCTTACAAAACGCTTTATACGGTACGTATGCAATTAATTCATGGCGTTTTACAGATGGATTTAAAATATGTTCTGCTGCCATTACAAACAGTGGTCAACGCTTAACAAAGGAATCGATTATATTTGTAAACAAGTATATTTCTGATCAACTTGAAATTGACCCTAGAGAATTCGTTATCGCTTCAGATACCGATTCACTTTATATGGAGTTAACAGATTTGCTTAAACATAGAAACCCTGACTTAAACTACAATGATCGTGAAGAAAAAATCAAACGATTGTTGGTTTTGACAGAGGAACTCCAAGATGTAGCAAACGGGAATCTAAACAATATCACGCAGGATCTGTTCAATATGCACGGCAAACACCACTTTGTATTAAAGCAAGAGGTAATCGCTGAAAAAGCGTATTGGGCTGGTAAACGTAGATATGCTATTTATATTGTAAACAAAGAAGGTGTACCTATTGAAGAACTAGAGATGAAAGGATTAGACATTATGAAATCTAATTTCCCCCCTTACTTTAGAAACTTTGGAGAAGACCTAATTAAAAACATCCTATTTAGTAAACCGAAAGAAGATATAGACAAAGATGTAATGGATTTTAAAAATTCAATGCAAACTGTAGAGTGGATTAAGTTGCTTAAACCAACTGGACTGAAAAAAATGGGTGAATACATTGAACGTAAACCTATGGCTGGTGAATTGTTCTCTAAATTGAAACTGAAATGTCCCGTAAATACGAAGGCAGCAATAGCTACAAATGACATATTGCGTTTTAAAGGTTTAACTGTAAAGTACCCCGAATTTACAATTGGAGATAAAATGTACATAGCAATTCTTAAACCTAACCCATATCAATTAACAGTAGTTGGGTTGAATGGATATAATGATGCTCCTGAAATTGTAGAGTTAGTAAACAAATATATTGACAGAGATGGATTATTTGATAGTGTGATTAGAAACAAGCTTGAATCACTCTATTCTGATATTGGATGGGAGCTTTCCCTCAATCCATATCGTGCAAAGTTCTTTAACTTCTCATAAAATGTATTTATAATTTTAAATTAAAAACCCACCTTCCATATATGTATAATAAAATAAAATTAAATAAAATGAACAAAGAACAATTACGTATGCAAATGTTAGCTGGTATTATTACAGAGAGCCAATACAAAGCTATGTTAAATGAGGATGAAGATGATAATGACCCAAGTTCATTTGATATTAATCAAGATTGGGATTCATTAAAGGTATTAGGATCTGAAACTGATCATCAAGGTGAATGGGTAATATTTGCTGATCCTGAAGATCCATATTTAGATGAAGAAGGATATAGTTTTGCTGTTGAAAAAAGACAAATAGATCAAGTAGCAAATGGAGAAAAAATAGGAGTTGAAGATGGATCTAGTATCTCTCATTACATGACTTCTCAAGATGCTAAAAATATCCTAAGCCAAATTTAAATTAAAATCAACCCCATATAGAAAAGCTTGCCTATTGGCAGGCTTTTTTTTATCTTTAACACATGGTTAATAAAATAGTTCTACAATCGGTTATAAACAAATACTACTTAGGCGAAAACGAATCCGTCAAATGGAGTATTAAAGACAAAACCCTTACTATAGACTTTATGTCTGTAAACAAAGAAGTAATAGGTAAAATTGTTCACAACAATATTGACATTGAGGATAGTGAATTAGCTATCTTTGATACTAAAAAACTATTAAACCTATTAGGTATTACTCAAGGTGATCTAATGTTTAGTTTAGAAAAGGGTAAAAACGTTTATACCAAAATGCATTTTGCAGACAATGCTTTTAACTTGACATATGCACTTGCTGATCCACTTTTGATTGGAAAAGTAGGTTCCGTAACAGAACCAGAATGGGATGCAGTTTTGCCTTTAGAAAAAGAATTTGTTGACAATTTAGTTAAAGCAAAAAACGCTTTAACAGGTATTGGCTCAATGACACTTGCAATTGACATTGACATGAACGGAGACGATATGTGCTTATTTACATTTGGAGATGAGCAAGGCCACAACAACAAAATTACCTACCAAATGTATGGTACAATTAAACAGGAAAAAATTGAAATCCCATTCAATTCAGACATGTTTAGAAATATACTCAAGGAAAACAAGGATCTAGAAAGTGGAAACATTTATTTGAGCTACCAGGGCTTAATGAAACTTGAATTCAAATCCGAAGACACAATAAGCACATATTATATGGTTCGTAAAGAAGAAAGTAGTTTTTAGTATGTATAATAGAACTTGTAAGTTCAAATAAGTTTTCGTATATTACAGTTATAAATTTAAATTTAGTTATGGAAGAAACCAAACGACGCGGTCGTCCCGCTAGAGACGAAAATGACACCCAATCAAACTTATGTACAATTAAAGATCCAATAATGGAACCTTTCTATATTGTAAAAGATGCTACAAACTTTACAGTTATAGAAAAATCTGTTGCTGCAAGGGGATTTGGTGGTAAAAAAGCATCCGGTAAAGAAGTTGAAAAAGTTGTAGGATACTACAGTAGCTTTGGAAATGCTGTAAATCGTATTGCAAAGGAAAAGTTTTATCAAAATGAAGGTGAATACCAAACTATTCAAGGATATATTAACACCTGGAAAGAAGTAAAAGAAGGAATAGAATCAATGTTAAACAAATTAGAAATATGAGAAAGTTAGAAGCATTATTTGATGCGGTAATCATAAAACCGCTTGATGAAGAAGAAACCCAGTTTGGCTCTATCTTTATCCCAGATGCTGGAAAAGATAGAAACGAACAAGGAACTGTAGTTGCAGTTGGGCCTGGAGTAGAATATGCAGGTATTGGATTTGTACCAACCCAACTTAAAGTAGGAGATGTAGTTGTCTTGCCTACAATGGGATTTTCAAAACTACAATTTGAAGGAGACGACTATTATATAGGGAACGAGAAACAAATTTTAGCAAAAATAACAAAAGACGATGAGTAAGATAATTGAATTTGGACCAGAAGCACGTAAGAAACTGGTAAAAGGTATTGATACCTTAGCAGATGCTGTTGTAGCAACGTTAGGACCAAACGGTAGAAATGTTGTGTACACTGAAAATGGAATGGTTGTTTCAACCAAAGATGGTGTAAGCGTTGCAAAACAGATTACATCTTTAGAAGACCCAATTGAAGATTTGGGGGCACAAATGGTTAAACAAGCAGCTATTAAAACTGCAGACCACGCAGGTGATGGTACAACTACTTCAACTTTGCTAGCACGCGAATTGGTAAAAGGTGGTATTTCCAAACTGAACGAAGGAGCAAATGCAGTTGAAATTAAACGTGGAATTGACGCTGGAGTAAAAGAGGTACTATCTACCCTTAAACAAAACTCAGAGAAAATTACATCTGAAGACCAGCTTGAACAAATTGCTACTATTTCAGCAAACAATGACCCTGAAATTGGAAAATTGATTTCACGCGCTATGGAAAAAGTAGGACGTGAAGGTGTGGTTTACATTGAAGAGTCAAGAACAGACGAAACATATCTTGAAGTTGTAGAAGGTATTCAATTTGACCGTGGTTACAAATCTCCATACTTTGTTACAGACAACAATACAATGTCAACAACTTTAAAAGATGTTTACATTTTGATGGCTGATCACCGTTTCACTCAAGTAAAAGAATTGCTTCCAATTTTAGATGGTGTATCACAAAAAGGAAAATCATTGTTGATCATCGCAGAAGATATTGATGGAGAAGCTTTAGCTACATTGCTTGTAAACAAAATGCGAGGTACACTTAAAGTATGTGCTGTTAAAGCACCTGATTTTGGTGAGCGTAGAAAATTGATCCTTGAAGACATTGCTATCTTAACTGGTGGTAAAGTATTTGACAAAGAAAAAGGAATGAAACTTGACAAATTCAATTGGGAATGGTTAGGTAAAGCTAAAACAGTTACAGTATCTAAAGAAAAAACCACAATCATTGATGGTGATGGTGCTGAAGCTGAAATCACAGAACGAGTAGAGTCACTTACAGCTCAAATTGAAGGTGCAAAAACACCATTTGAAATGGAAAAATTGCAAGAACGTTTATCCAAGTTTGTAGGTGGAGTAGCTTTAGTTCATGTAGGTGGAAGTACAGAAACCGAAATGAAAGAGAAAAAAGATCGCGTTGACGATGCTTTACATGCAACACAATGTGCTCTTGAAGATGGTATTGTACCAGGTGGAG
>Ga0214917_10004211_pt1 | contig 16160 bp, 12 predicted proteins | sample LL_1208_BB_MetaG_FD_177983 | JGI IMG/M metagenome (GOLD analysis project Ga0214917, IMG submission 177983) | Freshwater microbial communities from Lake Lanier, Atlanta, Georgia, United States - LL_1208_BB | ecosystem: Environmental > Aquatic > Freshwater > Lake | place: USA: Georgia | collected... | reverse complement strand
GAAATAGGTGTATATGTGACATTGTGCAACCATAAATTCCTCCCACCGTTTGAAATCCACAGGCAGCGGCAGTAATTCCCACGAAGCACTCAGCCCCCTCATAGAGAAATTTTGTTTTCAGTTCCTCCTCAATCTCAGCACGCCGATCTGTCCTTGATTCCAGATTAATATAGAAGACCTTATCAATGCGATCCATTATGAGTCTTTACTGTATCAGTCTTTAGGTATATTTTGCAAAATTTCTGTTAGTCTAAACTAGCCTTGTAGTATCTATTCTAGAACTCACAAATGATTACGTGCAATCTAAAAGGGGGTATTGGCAACCAGCTTTTTCAAATAGCAACAACCTATGCTTTAGCAATGCAACAAGATGTATCCTTTGCCATCATTGACCAGCAGTTTGATGGGGCAGGAACAGGGTCCCACCCATCCAAATACTACGCAAATCTCTTTCAACAAGTTCCTAGAATCACAATCAGCACAAATACAGCAAATACAGTACCTGTCCGTGTTTACAAAGAACCCAAATGGACGTATACACCGATTCTTCAGTCCGTGCAACCGAACACGATTCTTCAATTGGATGGATATTTCCAATCAGAACTGTATTTTCAACAATACAGTTCTGAAATAAGACAGCTCTTTACACCTGAAGGAGGCATTCAACAATGGCTCAAAACAAAGAGTGCAATGTTTGAGCAGTTCCCAGAACTCTTCAGCAATCACGACTTCTGTTTCATTGGTGTGCGCCGAGGAGATTATGTGGCCAAGGCGGCCTTTCATAATCCGTGTGGTCCAGATTATTATACAAAGGCCTTAGCTGCTCTACCAGCCACCAAATACTATATTGGATCAGATGATATTGCCTGGTGTAAACAACACTTTCAAGGACCACAGTTTGTATTCTTTGATATTCAAGATGATCTAACACAACTACTAATAGGGTGTCTCTTCAAGAACTATATAATTGCAAATTCCACCTTTCACTGGTGGATGTCCTACCTATCCGTGTTCCCAGAGCCCAGAATTGTGGCCCCTGATAAGTGGATCTTTGGCTCTTCTGCCCGGTTTGAGGAGTATTCTACAATTTATAGGAAGGGGATGCAGGTAATTTCAAGATTGATTGAGACTTAGCGGAGCTGATCTTGCACTGCTTGATTAAAGGGGTGTTGTTTATTAATAAATACCATATCTATTTGCATTGTAAATTTGCCAATATAATGATTTTCAGCCATATCATATGGAATAAATCCAATAGAGTCCATAAACTGTATGTGCTCTAAAAAAGTAGGAACACCTGTATTATATTGACCAAAAAGAGGTATTTCTAATATAATAAAATCTGTTTTTCCCAATATATCCGTTGCCCCTTTTAATATAGGTATTTCAGCCCCCTGACAGTCTATTTTAATGAGAATATTCTTAGAATCTTTACATAAATTACATATTTGATTAATATTATTTAATGTATTTGTTTGCCGTTTTACTGGATTACAATTTGCAAAGGGCTTATTTAGTTCTTTAAACATAGAATCTCCTGTATTTCGCATTTCATACCAGTCTACTTCGCAATTTGTATCATTTAAAACAGCATTTATTGCCTTCACTTTTGGAGTATTTAGAGAGTTTATATATTGATCCAATTCCTGATAGGGAATTGCTTCAAATAGGTAGTATTGGGCAGCATTATATATTTTAAGGCATTCTCTTGTCCATAAACCGTGGTGTGCTCCAATATCAATAATTGTATCGGGCGTATAGCCATTTCTTTTAATATTCGCAATAGCATTAAACATTCTGCAAAATTTAATAGCGTATTCTTTAGGTCTAATAAGAATCTCCCTGATAACTGGAAGGTTCATATCCACAATTGGATCGCTGATCAAAATAGGGCACTGTAGACCAATAATTTTTAAAATCCATATCAATTTCCATCTTATTTGTAAAATAATAATCATCTGGACCTCCAAAATTACGATCCTGTAGCATATGTGTATACATTTTATAACATCCCTCATATGTATATAGCACTGCATCTAAACAGCGTGTCATAAATTTCCGAATATAACGATTAATATCCCCCTCTTTAGAAAGATCCTCAGATGGCTGTGAATTAAATAAGGCAATATTTGGATTATCACGATAAGGTGTTATACTATCTATATATGATAATCTCTTTAATGGATTAGCACTTTCTTGAAGTCCACATCCAATATTAATAGAATCCCACCGCTTTCCTGATAAATGTTGAAGACAGCTATTTAAATCTTTAATTGCAGGAAGTGTGAACGCATCACTTTGAAGAATTAAAAATGTGCTTCCACTCTTAAAATTCTTTACAATTGATTCCATAATTGCACAATCATTTAACATAAGAGATACATCTCCACGTTTTGTCCCAAGACGACGCAAACGTTTTACAAGATCCACCTTTACATATGTTTGCATCATTTCTTGTGTAATTGTATGTTTATAAGTAGGGCATAAAAATGTTACATTGTCATCAGATAAGCCAAGATCCTTACACATTTCCTTGCATCGCTCATAGCGACTCGGTTCAAATTCAGGATTACAGAGAATATAGACCTGATCTAGTAAAGGAAAGGGGCGCGGCAAAACAACATTGCGAATATATTTTGCCACTGTTTGAATTGTAAATTTCTGTCCAAATTCGGTAAAGGGACGTTGATTAACCATTCTAAGCCACTCTTCATCTGTCATTGTTGCAATGCGATTGATCGCTGCATCCCTATCCGTGACTTCAATAATTCTCTCCGAATTAAAATAAGTGCTTACCTGTTTAGATCCCCAATATACAGGAATTGACCCTGCATAAAGACCGTGTGTTATTTTTTCTGTTATATATGTATCCTCTTCTGAATTTTCCATTGAAATAATAAATTTAAACTGTTTGCAATATTCCCAAAACTCGGGTGTATTATATTGTGGCTGAAGAGGCCCTCCGATATTATTTTTATAATGACCAGCATATGTAATATGAATTCCTCTCTGTTCAAGTGCATTTAAAAATCCATTCCTAAAGTGTCCTCCATCATTACTAATAATGGTTAAAACCCCCTTTTCTGGGACCTTAGTAACTGTTCCAGGTGCATTTTCTTGAATAAATGATAGACCCTTTGAATGAAAAATATAGGTTAGATAAAGAGGCAAGTTCACAAAATTCTTGTGATTGCGCTGACCATATAGAACACACGTATAGGCAGCGGCATCTGAACGCAAATAGGATTCTGCCGAATATAGATAGGTATGAAGCCACGCTTTTGCAGTTCGTAAAGAATTCTTATTTTGTGTATTTTCTACAAGGACAGTCGATTCTTCTAAAGAACCTGCACGAACCTCACAACCATAGACCTCTTTAAATAATGCTAAATAGAATTCTTCGTGGTTTGGATTTGTTTTATCGTGAAATCCACTCCAAAACCCTGCAAAATGAATTTTTATCATATCTATTTTAATATATACTTTAGGGTTTAAACCCTGAAGTATATATTACAATAGAATGCGTATTGGTTTTTTAGTAAATCAAATAACAATTCGCGGAGATTGTGTTAATCTCTACGACTATGCTCATTATAATGAAACTATTCTTGGCAATGAGTCCATTATTATCAGCAGACCCTATGAAGAGATGATTCGTCTTCAATCCAGATTTTGTGATCAAGGCACATATAAGAAATTTGCAGATCGATTCAAATTAGAATACTACATTCATCCTGTGCATATTCAAGGCATAGTAGAAAGAAATAAAATAGATGTGCTATTTATTGAAAAAGCAGGCAGCCCAACAGATGGGCTAGTCTTTGATTTCTGTAAAACAATAATACACGCTGTATTTACAACTAAAGAGCCACACGGCACACTCTATTCGTCTATTTCAGATAGTTTGAATAAAATATGTGAAACATCTGTGCCTGTTCTACCCTATATGGTGCGCGTCTATGATACACAGGAGACATTGCACGAAGAACTACAAATTCCAAAAGATGCACTTGTATTTGGATCCTATGGCGGAAAAGAGTGCTATAGCCTAGAATATGTAAAACAGGCAGTTCGTGATATTGTAAATAGTGGCCAGCATCCCAATATTTATTTTATCTATATGTATCACGACCCATTTATGGCATCCCATCCAAATGTTCGGTTTTTACCAGGATCTACTGATATGAAGCGAAAACGTATGTTTATTAACACGTGTAATGCTATGCTCTATGCGCGTGAAGGAGGTGAGACCTTTGGCTTAGCAACAGGTGAATTCTCCCTTTGTGATAAACCAGTGATTGCTCGTTCTAAGGAACATTCGTGTGCGCATATAGATATTCTCGGCTCGGATCTGATTGGACACTCCTCCTATGAAGAGGTCTATAAGATTATTACAAACTGGGATACATATAAGAAGGATGTATCACAGAATGGCTATAAGCATTATACTCCTGAATGTGTGATGGAGATTTTTAAGGGGGCGTTGGCAAAGTTATAGAGAGTGCATCTAAGAATCGTTGAAAGCACACCCTATCCGTCAAATGTTGTTGCACATAGGCTGCAGGTTGATAATTTGGAATATTTTTTATAAATGAATCTAATTCGGCTGTAAATTCTTCATTTGAATATATCTTTTTACCACACTCGTCACTCCAGTAACCGGCTGTTGTGGCTAAAAGCTGTTCTTTATGATGTTCATAAATATACCGACCACCTGCGAATTCATCCTTCATCGACTTTACATCATATACATAGATAGGTGTATTTGTTGCCAAGCATTCTTGAAGCCCAAAGCCCTGGGATTCGTGACTTCCAATCCAGATTGCAAAGCGGGTTTTCTTCAGTGTTTCAATATATTCCTGTCGCTGATAAGAGCCATAGCGATAGACTTTATAACGGAGACCTTTTGCTTTCACAATAGATTCGCAGAACTCTAAAAGGCTTGGATGTCTAGCCTTGAAATATAGGATACAATCATATTCGTATTCGTTGGTAGTCTGTTTTGGCTGAATATCTTCAAGGCCAAATGGAATTGGAACAAATGGAATATTTGAATGTGTTATATCTGCAAACTCTCTATATAATGTAACAATCCAATCACTTAGACATACATAAATGCACCGATATTTATGCTCTGGTTTAGATTGACTAAAAAAATCACACGAGGGATCTGGAAACACCCAGAATTGTGGACCAAAGATAAATTTAGAGGTTGGATAGGAGTCAGGATTGATCCAAAATGTAGGACACCAAATAATATCATATTTATTATCTGCAAAATGTCTAGAATCTGTATAATGATATTCAATATTAAATAGTTTACACGCCCTTATAATAAATTCAGAATTGCGATTATGCGAATAACCTACTTGTAATAGTTTCATATAATATAAATTACTTGGTAATCTTTATATTGACTAAGCGCGAACATAGAGTGCATCGCCCCAACCAGCACCCGTTATATCTGTAAGAACTCGCTTAAATCCACGTTCTCCTAGAAAAGTATCTAATTCATCCATCTTTGCACAGCCCTTATAGACCTCTTCTGTGTTCACTTCTAAATACAGAGCCTTAGCATATTGCAATGCATTTATTGCCCCTTTGAGTGCCAACATTTCAGCCCCCTGAATGTCAAAATTCCAGAAATCACACTTGCTTGGATCCAACTTTTGGCGCTGGAAAAAAGTATCTAGAGTTACAGTTGGTTCTTGTGTTTCGCTTACAAAGTAGACACCAGGATGGTGTTTGGCGTGTGTGCCAAATTCAAGGATACTAGAACTTTGCACATTATTTGTAACACGGAATGTTACAGTTGAATCATCCGTATCAGTTACAACTGCCTTAAATACATTTGGAATACCTCTGGCTAATGCCTGATTCACCTTGGATTGAATAGCATCTAGCCATATACAGTTCTCTTTGGAAATTCCAAGACGCTGATAAAAAGGAAGCTCTTCACATTCGTGTGCTCCAACGTGAAGCACCCCTCTAGGGGTTATACCTGCCCTCGCCAATGCTTCCATTACTGTTTCTTGTTTAATTAACATTCTAATATTTAGATATTAGTATAATACTTTAGGTTAGAATAGCGCTAAAACAGCGCTAAAACAGTCCCAAGAACTTTTTCCTCATCAGTTCATCTGGCGGGGGTCCAGGATTTGCAGGAAAGGTATAAGTCATTTCTTCACCGCCCATTCGGCTCGTGATAATCTCAATAGTCATATTATATTCCTCCAGAACAAAAGCCATTTTATTGTAGATATCTAACTTATCAGATCCCATCTGAAGTAGATGATCTGTAAAGGGCTTCGTAAAACCCGCCTTGGGTGCAAGCTCCTTAATCTTGGCAATAATGGCATTACGAACACCCTTGCTACTGACCTTGATGGGCTCCTTGAAGATGAAGTAGGGGTTTGAAGCGGTTAGTTTTGGTTGTGTCGTCTTAACAGGTGTAATAATCTTAGATTCAGGAGTTTTACTGAGCATCTTGTTACTACTTAAGATAAAAATATTTATATCAAATTTTAAGTCTAAATTTGATATAAATATGCTGTATTTGACTACTAAAATGCATTTAGAAGATTGGAATATCGGTGCAACCTATTCGGTCAAAGAACGGGGAGGAACTATTACACTGCTCGGAAAACTTGTTGATAAACATCTTCTAGATGGGCAGATTATCTTGGATTTTAAGAAAGAGGATGGACAGGAACACTTATACTTTGTTGAAGAGGGCGTAGAATACATTAACCATATATTACCTCAGGAGGTTGAGGCCACTCAGAATACAACTGTGCCTTTGACGTCGACCGGTCTAGTGTAAGAAGTTCTTGGAGAGCCTCCAGGCGCCGTTCCAGAGGTTGAAGATCCTTGTATTCTTTTTTTCGGCTCAAACTCTTCCATCGCCACTCAAACTGTAGAGCCGCGTGATTATCTGGAAAGCCAGTTACATAGCAATGGCGAATCCAGGAACCAGGTTTTCTAGAAGTGGCTTTTGCTCCCCCTTTGAGTAATCCATTGTGTTGTCTAAGCCTGCGATCTTTATCAACAGTGGCCCCTATATAGGTTGCACCATCTTCGGAAATAAGAAGATATACGACCCAAGACATATTCTTTAATAATATATTATTATTAATAGTATGGCTGCAGCTCTTGAAGAGTCAGTTCCTTCTATTGTTCCACCTGAATCAGTAATAACCCGTAAAAAAGTATTAAATATGGATACATTGCACGATTGTCGCTATGTAAATAGAGGCGATCTTACGGTTCTTCCAGGATATGCAAAAGAATTATTTTTGGAGGGACTTGCACTACATTTAAAAAGAACACAAAATATCATAGATGTTCCCGTAGATCCTGAAGAAACTGCTATGGATGGTAAATATGGTAGAATTGCCGAAATGATTGCAGAGCTTTTTCCAGATATAGAAGATGTTGAACATCCAGCCTTTGCTAATCTTGAAGAGGATATGGCAGAATATTTTGTTGCTGCTGGATATAATATTCGGAGCACACGTGAAGATGAAACACTTGGAGGTATTAGTGTATATGATGATAGTCCTTCTTTAAAAGATTTATTGGAAGAAAATACAACTGTTCGTAATGCACAATTTGATGTCTATAAGGAAATTCTAATAGGGCCAGGGATGATGTATACAACCGCAGATGCCGGTTTTAAAATCTTTGGTGATCTTGCAGAAGATCATCCTCTTGTAACTGCATTCTTTACTCCTCAGACAGTAGCAGATTCTGCTGGTAAAAGCTATGTGCAACTTGGTGCAAATCTGAATTTATATCGTAGCTTTACGCCTAGCCCTACAACAAATTTTAAATCGATTAGTAATATATTTACATCGGATCGTGGTATGCGATTTGAATATATTGTTAATAGGTTTGAGGGTGAAAAATTGTGGAATTTTAAGTATAAAATATCTGGACCACCAGGAGAGGCAATATTTGACTTTGATACAGATAGACTATCGGGAACATCCTTAGCAGGGTGTGGATGTGGATACGTATCAGGACTTCCAATTGTTGAAAATAATTTAAATCCTCATCTAGATGATGAAGCACAAAAAGATCGTGTAAAACGACTTTTACGTGCTCAATTTAGTAAAAAACCATCAATGTTAAACACTGAAAAATTATTAGATTTTAATATGCCTGAAATTTTTTTAGATATGAAGCGATGTCAAGATAGTGATCAAGCTCTTGCTGCATATTATGCTAATAAATCGGAAGAGATGCGAGGAAGAGTTGTATTTGTAACAGGAGATAGAATGTGTTTTTTATTGGCGATTCTACTTGGAATAGCATCCGTTCTTTCCCTTCAAACATCGGGTGGAACATATATGTGGTATTGGTCTCCAAAAAAACCATTTCGAACTGCAGTAGAGACATCAGTAGAGGCACCCGTAAATGTGGCTGTAGAACCAGTTGCCCCTGTGCTTTCACCGACTGAATTATCTTTATTTGGTCAAATTAGACAAATAATTATAGATAATATTTGTAGGCCACTTGTTTTATTACAATCTATGCAATCTGCGGAATATATGCGATATATGCGCACAGGTGGAGGACAAGAACAGAATATTCCTCCATCTGAAAGAAATGCCTTTAGAGATATATGTAATCTTACAAATGTGCACATAGGAAATATTATTGCTAAACAATTTCCAGAGATTCATAATTTAGCGCTATTATCAAATGCCATTCAAAAAGCAGAATATTCCAAAATGACAGGGAATATAAACAGTAAAAAATCGGCAATGATTGATCTACAATATGCACTTTCCGTTTTGAAAGTATCTGAAACGACGAATATATATGAATTATTGGAAAATATGCAAAAATATGTGCCAACCTCAATAGAACATATTGCCAAATTATATGATATACTAGATTCTGAAGCGCCAATCATTATAGACGCTTTATTAAATCTATTAAAAGAGCTTGGATACACAAAATGGCCAAGTCCAATCACATCATTAATAGGACTAATAGGAGAAAAACCGTATGCAATGAGTCGTGTATTATTATCAATGGCTATTCTATCACTCTTAGATGCCCCCACGATAAAATCAACCCTATATGTAAATACAGGCTATTCTCTCTATTGGTCTATTTATGGATTTAAAGATATAACAGATGCAGGAGAAGATATATATTATGCTTCATTGAATCATATAATAAATGAAGATGCAAATAGTTCTAAAAATAAAGAAGGCATAATAACTTTAGCACATACTGTGTCACGACTACAATCCAACCCTGCTATTAAAATGAGAACAGGGATAAATCGACTATCCCCTCCTCAATCAACATTCAATCAGACAACGGTATATGGAGGAAGAAAAACACAAAAGAAACGTAATAGAAATGTAACAAAGAAGAAAGAAAAGAAAGAAAAGAAATACAGGCGATGGCAAACACGTCGCATTTAAAATTGAAGGCATTAGATATTAATTATATACTAACATCACATATTGATAAAATGTCAAATCCATATTTAATTCAACCTGACTTATCCAAGCCCCCCACTGATCTCCCCAAATCGCCTCTCCCCTATCCTCTTGATCCCTTCCAGCAATATGCCCTCGAAGCCATTCACAAGCAGAACAATGTATTTATCTGTGCAAAAACCGGCTCAGGAAAGACCGCAGTTGCAGAGATCGGTATATACCGAGCCCTTGACAACAAAAAACGCATATTCTACACTAGTCCCATCAAATCCTTGTCAAATCAGAAGTTTTCAGATTTGACAAAGCAGTTTCCCCACGTATCGGTCGGAATTATGACTGGTGACATCAAATTCCAGCCTGATGCACAGATTCTTGTAATGACAACCGAAATCCTCCGCAATCTCTTATACAAACAAGGGACAAAGACTCAAACTCTTGGACTCACCGCCTCCTTGTCACTAGACAATCTCGGTCTCGTCATCTTTGATGAGTGTCACTACATCAATGACCCTGATCGCGGAAAAGTTTGGGAGGAGACAATGATCCTTATCCCTCCCCAGGTCCAGCTTATCCTCTTGTCCGCCACGGTAGAGAAGCCCGCAATCTTCGCCCAATGGCTCGGCCAACTGAAGAAAGTTCCCATCTATTGTATTGAAACCCAGTATCGCATTGTGCCCTTGACCCACGCCATTATCAATCCAACGACAGATGAATTCCAAACGACATTAACTCCCACAACGGTTGTTAGTGTAAGCTCCGCTTCCACTAACAAGTCCTCAAATTCGTCCGCAAGCGAACAAATTCTCGGTGAAGTCTTCCAAGACAAAATCTACCGTGATTACCTTACACAACTGAAAGCGATCAAGGATGGTCACGCACAATTCAAGGAGAAGGTGCATAACAAGATCCTATCCGGTGAAAAGGGGGCAGTAGAAGGTAAAATCCGTCCTAAGACCTTCGTGCATCAGCTCAATCACACCCTCCAGCTCCTCCTGAATCGCGGCCAGCTCCCGGCGCTCTTCTTCGTCTTCAGCCGCAAGGGCTGCGAATCCCTCGCCTCCAAAGTGGAACACAACTTCCTGGACTCCAGCGAATCCGCTCAAGTCCTCCACACAATGAACTACCATCTCCATCCCTTCAAGGAATCTCTAGAGTCCCTCCCGCAGTATCACCAGATCCGAGATCTCCTCCAAAAGGGCATCGCCTATCACCACTCCGGTCTCCTTCCCCTCCTCAAGGAGATCATTGAGATCCTCTTCACCAAAGGGCTCGTCAAGCTCCTCTTTGCCACCGAGACCTTCGCGGTCGGCCTGAATATGCCGACCAAGACCGTCGTCTTCACGGGCCTCAGCAAATACGATGATCTGACGAAGGGCCAGCGACTCCTCCGGACTGATGAATACACGCAGATGGCGGGGCGAGCCGGACGCCGAGGAAAGGACAAGGAGGGGCTGGTGCTCTATCTTCCCGAACGAGACCCGGTCTCGGTATATGAGCTCCAACAGATTATGAAGGGATCCAAACAGCCGGTTCTGAGCCGAATGGACTTCGGCTATGACTTCCTCCTGAAAACTCTGAATGCAGGGAATACCAGCTGGCTCCAGTTAATGGAACAGAGCTATTGGTTTCAGCAGCGCCTATCACAACTTCAACAGAACGAAAAGGAGGCAACGGCGATTCAGGCCAAGATCACGACGGTCAGCAACTGTCTCAGTCCGGAACTTATCGCCATTTGCGAGGAGAAGAAGGCCAGGTCCGACGCCATCCGGGACGCCAAGGGCAACAAGTTCAAGAAGCTCCAACAAGAATTCAATGCCTGGTCCGCCGCCACTCTGCAAACCTCGCAAGTCCAAGCCGCCCTCCTGAACTACCAGTCGCTCCAGGATCTCCAGGCGGAGCTCCGATCGACCCAGAACTACAATGCCTACCTGAAGGACCACGCATCCGGAATGGAGCCCACGGTGGCCTTCTTACGGCGCGCAGGCTACTTAAAGGAATCTTTAAGTCCCCTGGCGGCTCTAAACGCAACAGACCTCACCCTCCGAGGCACGTTGGCCACGGAGATCAACGAGGGCCATCCGCTCCTAATGACGGAACTCTTCCTGAGCAAGGCGGCGCACGGACTCTCAGGCCCGGAACTCGCCGCACTCCTGTCCGTATTTCTGGAGGACTTCGACAAGGATGCTGCACACTCTTTGGCCACGATTGATGTTTCAAAGGAGATCAAGGATATAATGCGGCTCATTAATGCGGATGCCAAGCGCCTATCAGATCTTGAATATGAGCTCGAGGCCTCCAAGTCCGAGGACGACTGGAATCTGTCGCTCCAGTGGGCCGAGCTGGTCTACCGGTGGCTCACGGAAGAGGGCGTGCACATTGCGACCCTGTGCCAGGACTATGGGACCTTTGAGGGAAATCTGGTGCGAGGTTTCCTCAAACTCACCAATCTCCTGGATGAATGGTCGTCCCTCGCAACCTTCTGTGAAAATGCGGATCAACTGGAAAAAATAACGACAACGAAGGCCCTTCTAGTTCGAGGATTAGTGCAGCCGACCTCGCTGTATCTACGCCTCTAACACAGAGACACAACAATGCGGTCCTTCCAGCGACTCTGGTCCAGATTCAGGCCGCATTGGATACGGACAGAGGCCCCTTCCATCAGATCCACTTCCTTGGATTCATCGGCCAACAGAACACGGCATCCCATCGCATTCTTTTTTACGAGCGTATATCGACACCGAATTTTTTGCTGCCATTCTCGGATCCAGAACACCACTTTCAGTCGCCCATCTGCTTCTTCTATCAGATCCAAGACCAAGGCATCAAACTCACGTTGACCTTTGCCTAACAGTGCTTGCAAGAATACGCGGTCTCGCTCATATCCCTTCGAGATCTTGGATCGATCATTTAGGTCAGAGATAGGCACGGAGACAACGAGCCCCTGTTTGTTTCCCCGAATGAGCTGCTTCAGAATGCGCTGATTCGCGAGATCTGCGTAACGACGGATAGGGGATGAGGCGTGGCAATACGCCGCCGCATCCAGCCCCCAGTGCCGGGTTGGCCCCTCGGATCCGATGAGGCAGTATTTGGCCGCGCTGGACGCAAGGACACCGAGGGCGGGATCCATTTTGGTGTAGCGCTCCAGGGTCTCCAGATCGGGGGCCTCGTGCGCCCTCAGAATCCCCACACCACCTGTCAGTAGCAACTTGGCTGCCTGGGTATTGTAGAAGACCATCAGAATCTCAATCCATTCGTGTGGGTCTCTCACAGAAAGCAAAGCTTTCTGTGAGCCATCTAGACGAGACACAAGATCTGCAAGCACCTTTCCTATGCCAGAATCTGCATTACACTCTTCGTAGCTATAGGATGCTCCATTGAGAATGGTAGTCTCAGACCAGACGGCATCTCCTTTAAGTCCCCCTTCTGGTCCAAAGCGTAGCGTCAAACTCACGCCCCTTCTCGGCACGCCTGGCAGCAAGGAGCAGTGTTCCTCCGAATAATAGGGCGGCAGCATTGGCCGAACGGCCTGCCCATTCCGATAGAGTGTCTGACCTTGGGCGGAGGCCATACAGTCCACGGCGCCCATCTCTTCAATACAGGAGGCCACATCGGCAATGGTGATTGTGAGCAGCCAATCCTGTCCGTCTTTTTCTAGAGTGATGCAATCATCGATGTCCTTGCAGCCCTCTGGATCAATATTGAAGGTAGTCCCTGTCAGCAACTTGCGATTAGGACAGTCATCCTCCAAGAGTTTGAGGTCCTTAGTAAGGCTGGTCCAAGGACAGGCGTTCCAGAGAATGCCTTCTTCTTCTGCTGCGAGATCTCCTGCTTTTCCAAGAATGCGTTTCAAGGATCCGCGGGGCAGAACACGATCCTTCCATTCTAGGAACTCAATGAGGGCCACGACCTTGGAGGACTTATCGGTCTCATTGGATCCGACAATGAAGGACGGATAGGCTGGATTCAGGGGCGTAAAGAGGTAGATGGGGAAGCCGCGCTTCGTTAAGCCATAGGTCGTTTTACTGTTGAGTTCCAAGTATCCGGCGATCACTTGGTGGGGCGCCCTAGATTTGAGCATAACAGACCCCGATGCGTCCAGTTCTACCTCATCTCCTGGCAGCGCCTTGTTGGCTTTCGTGGCACCCTCAAATGCGAGCACAACTGTGTCCGTGGTCTCATCGATTACCTGGAACTCCTTATAGTTTTTCGTTCTTAAGAATGGCATATTGGTTATTTGATTATTTTACTTAGGCTTGGTCAAATTTTCTACTGAGAGAGTAGGGGATGTCATCCAATGGCAAAGAGTATTTAAAAGGGGCTCTTGAAAAAATAAATAAAAATGAAAATCTTCCTGATAAATTTCATCAGATAGTTAAAAGTGAACCTCTTTACAAGTTTTTGGAGAGCTCAAACCAATCAGCAGAGTCTAATTCAGGAATAGCTATAACGGGATCTAAAAATGCCCCTAAGGAAACTCCTGCAAAAAAGATTATAAACCCAGCTATTAATGCCGCCCTTGAGAGTAAAGGGAAAATAATTGTAAAATTAGATACGAATGGACTCTATTTAATTGGACCCAGTAATAAAAATTTATTTGTTAAAAAAAATAATTCAAAAGGAAAGTCGACACAAAAAGTAAATAGATCCAACCCTGTTCCGTCAGCGAATAATACACCTTCCAATGCAGCACTAAGAGCAGCACAAATTGTTAGTAACCAAGATGCACTAACTCGACCGCGCCTAAATAAAACACAAAGAAATAGTGCAGCAGCAAGATTGACTGCTGTAAGTGCACAAACAGAAATTGATAGATCTACTAATTCTAATAATCAATTTATTCTATTAGATGAACAAAAATATAATAAACTACTATCATTATTAAGGACAACAAGAATTGAACTTAAAAGGAAGGGTTCAATTACAATTGAATCTAAAAAAACGCAGGCACAGGAAATCTCCATAGATAATTTAAATTTAAATAATAAAATAATAGTTCGTCTACGACCAAAAAAAGGAGAAACAATTAGGTATTATTACATAGGACCAATATCTGGTTTTATAGAAGGAGAATGGTCTGGAAATACCCCTTTGAATTCTTATCGCCCATCTGCATTAGCTATTGCTGGTAAACCTCTTGCATTAGGAAGATCTTTAAAAGAGAGAACTGATCTTCAAGGGATTGTGGGAACTAAATCTACCAGTCAACCATTGAATAATACAAGGAAAGCCTCCCTCGGAATTTATGCAGGACAAACATTTAAAAAAAACAAAAAAGGTAATAATGGACCAAAAGGATACACAGCTTCTAGACCCTTAGGTCCACCAACAACCAATTCACGAGTAAGGGCGACTATAGAGAGAGAATTGGAACAAGTAAGCGATTATCCTGGACACGATGCAGTAGTTAAAGCTAGAACTTTCTTTACATCTAAAGGCATTGCTTTAAATAATAAACTTATCAATAGACTATTAAGAACAGCGGAAAATACTGAGAAATTTGAAGAACCTACTGAAAAGGAAGGAATTCGTGAATGGATAATTCAAAGACTATTAGGAAAATCCTATGAAAAAATCCGTAATAATGCTCTTAAAACATTAACAAATTCTAAAAATGGAATAACACCTTTACAGCAAAAGAATTTATTAGATTCAGTGCCCACTATAAATGAAATCAAAGAAGCTATAAAAAGAGAAAATGCAACAGCACCTATCTATATAACTGAATTTGAAAAGGAGCAAGCTACAGGAGCAAAAGAGGAAGCAGCAGAAGCAGCAGAAGAAGCAGCAGAAGCGACAGAAGAAGCTCAAAAAGCTGCTGCAAAACAAGCAGCAATAAATTTTTTTACATCAAAAGGGATTAATGTATCTAAAAAAGAAGTAAAACAAGCAATAACTCGTGCAGAAATAATTGGTTCTTTTAAACCCCCTATAAATACTGTTGTAGCAGAATTACAGCTTAGTAATAGTGAAAAAGAGGCTCGTAGAATTAAGCAGCAGGAACAATCTATACTAGGTGATATAGAGGATATGATAGATGAATCAGAAAATAGATACATAGAAATTCCAAATGGTTCCCTAAAAAATGCTTTAATTGGTAATGCTATTAAAAATCAGTATTCAAATATTGATGTTCCTGTAGGTAATGGTAAGGGTAGAAAATTTACATTACAACGCTATAATGACCTATTAAAAACTAGAAATATTATAAGTGTTACAGATCCAACTGATGGTAAACCTAAAATGTTTATAGGGCCAAAAAATCTTCCTGTTCCTGTTCAATCTAATCCAAAACCATCCATTTCATTAGGTAATAATGGTAGAACTTTAGCAGATATTATGGCTTCTACTGCACCAGCTCCAGCTAATATAGCGCAATTTTTACCAGGAGGACCATTAGCGCATTTAGCTTCAGATCCAAATACTCCTAAATTACAGACTGGACGTAATAATTCCAATCAATATACACCTTCTGAATTATTAAATCAATTAACTGCTGGTTCATCCACTAATTATATAGAAATTACAGATCCAAAAATTAAAATGGCATTAAGTTCAAATGTAAGAGAAAACGCACGTGCAGGAACTCCAGTAAATATAATAATAAATGGTGCACCTGTTTCAGGGACAAAAGTAGAATTTAAGGGGCGTGTTACAATTCCAAAAGATAGGTCTATTGTAAGTGTTAGAGATAGTAATGGA
>Ga0214917_10004210_pt1 | contig 16160 bp, 14 predicted proteins | sample LL_1208_BB_MetaG_FD_177983 | JGI IMG/M metagenome (GOLD analysis project Ga0214917, IMG submission 177983) | Freshwater microbial communities from Lake Lanier, Atlanta, Georgia, United States - LL_1208_BB | ecosystem: Environmental > Aquatic > Freshwater > Lake | place: USA: Georgia | collected... | reverse complement strand
TGGTCAACGACACCAATGTTGCGGCCGCCACCAAGCTGGCCAGTGCGATATCTCGTCGCTCGGCCAACGTGACGGTCGTCGAACAGTCAGCGATGTTCGGTGCGAACGTCGTCGTGCTCGCCTGCCCGGGCCCACACGCAAAGGCTGCGCGCAAGCTGCTTGAAGGCGGGGTGAGCGTGGTGTCGTGCAGCGACGACGTCGAAGACGTGCGTGAATTGCTCGACCTTGATGCCGTCGCTCGTCAGTGTCGACAGACGCTGGTCGTCGGCGCAGCCGCATCGCCCGGGTTGAGCGGTCTCGTTGTGCGGCTCGTCGCTGACAGGTTCGATGCCATCGACGAGGCACACATTGCGATCCACGGCACGGGTGGTCCGGCCTGTGCTCAACAGCATCATCGTGCGCTCGGCGGTCAGTCGCTCGGTTGGCATGACGGCGACTGGCTTCGTCGACCAGCAGGCAGCGGCCGCGAGCTCTGCTGGTTTCCCGACCCCGTTGGCCCACGCGACTGTTATCGCGCCGAGCTCGTCGACCCGGTGACCTTGCACCACGGCTTTGCTGAGTTGACACGAATCAGTGTGCGCGTTTCGGCAACTCGCCGCGACCGACTCACCGCTCGCTTGCCGATGCTGACGCCCCCTCACGCTGAAGGTGGAATGGGAGCGCTGCGCGTCGAGGTGCGAGGTTGGCGCAACGGTGAACGGCATGTCGAAGTGTTGGGAATCGCTGACCGCCTCGCACAGCTTGCGGGAGCCGTCGCAGCGACGGCGGCACGCGGTGTGATTGTGGGTGGCTTCGCAAGTGGTGCTCGCACCCTTGGCGATATTGACTCGCCGAACGAAGCGATGATCAACGATGTCTTGACGGCGGGGCTGCAACTGCGCGAGTTCGTTGGAACCGCACAGTGATCACGGTGGATACAGCGCAATGACGAGTCGCAGCATGCCGATTGAGGTGCCGGCGCTCTTGCCGGGTCGCTTCGTCACGATCGCTGGGCGGGGTGAGTTCTTCGTGCGCTACGCACCACACGCCGACCCGACTGCACCTGTCGTACTGCTGCTGCACGGCTGGACTGCATCGAGCGACCTCAACTTCTTTACGGCGTATGCCGAACTTCATCAGCATGCGACCGTCATCGGCATTGATCACCGTGGTCACGGGCGAGGTCTGCGACCCGATGAGCCCTTCAGCCTCGAGGATTGTGCTGATGATGCGGCTGCGGTAGCCCGCGAGCTTGGTGCCGAACGGGTAATCGCCGTTGGTTATTCAATGGGCGGGCCAATCGCGATGCTGTTGGCCCGCCGTCATCCCGAGCTCGTCGCAGGTCTCGTGTTGCAAGCAACGGCCATGGAATGGCGCGCCACTCGCCGCGAGCGCACCCGCTGGCAGATCTCTCGAATGTTCGGACCCATCACACGCCGCTTCGTGCGACCACGTTTGGTGCGTCTCGTGTTTGCGCGTCGGTTTCCACGGCGTCATGCACTGCGCCCGCATCTTGGTTGGATGCTCGCCGAATGGCGGCGCAACGACCCATGGCATATGGCGCAAGCCGCCCGTGCACTTTCTCGGTTCGATGCCCGGCCATGGTTGGCGTCACTTGGTGTTCCGACGGTCGTGGTGTTGACCACCCGTGATCAACTCGTGCCGCCACGCAAACAACGTCAACTCGCAGAAACTGCGTCAGCCGCCGTGATTCCGCTTGATGGAGATCACTTCGTGAACGTTCTGCAACCAGCCGAGTTCAGCGTGGCAACGACGCGGGCGGTTCGTCAGGTGCTCGTTGCGCCAGCAGCTGGTCTAGTCGCTCGCTGAGCGAATCGACGGCCTCGCGCAACTCGGTCGTCGTTACGGTGTTCGAAAGGGCGAGCCGAACTGCCGCCAACTCGCGGGCAAGATACTCGGCGTTTTCTTGTGTTCGAATCGCCACGGCCCGATCGTTCTCGAGTGCTTGCCGATCACGATCCTCTTGACGATTCTGGGCCAAGAGAATGAGCGGTGCAGCGTAGGCGGCCTGCACCGAGAACATCAGGTTCAACAAGATGAAGGGATACGGGTCCCACCGCAACGCAACGGAGACGACGTTGATGGTGATCCACACGAGCACGAGAAACGTCTGCACCACGAGAAATCGGGCGGTGCCGAGATTGCGGGCGACAGCCTCAGAGAATCGTCCGAACGCCCCCGGCTCATATGGCACGTTGATTTTGCGTCGATACCGCGGGTTGGCAAGGTCTTCGCGCCGTTTCATGGCTGGCCGCCGTTCGCGGTTGTACTTGAGTTTTGGTGTCGACTGCGCTCGTGTGTGCGCCAGTCTGGTGGCAGCGCGCGATCAAGCACGTCATCGACCGTGATCGCACCGAGCAGGTGATTTGCTGCGTCGACGACCGCAACCGAAAGCAGGTTGTAGGTCGCGATGCGGATGATCACCTCACGCTCGGGCATCGTCGGTGGAATCGTCGGTTCGTGTTGCACACAGTCTTTCAACTTCGTCTGCGGTGGTTCACGCAACAGTCGTTGAAAGTGCACGACACCGAGATAGCCACCCGTGGGTGGTTCATGCGGGCCGTGTGTCACGAACACTTGCCCGGCCACCGACGGATGCCGCTCTGGGTCACGCACGTGGGCGAGTGCTTCGGCGACGGTGGCCTCGGGCGACAGCACGATCAACTCAGGGGTCATCAAGGCCCCGGCGGTGCCGTCGGGCCACGACAGCAGTTGACGCATCGTGTCGGCATCGTCTTCATCCATCGACTCGAGCACGCGGGTGCGTTGTTCGTTGCCCATCTTGCCCAAGAGGTCGGCGAGATCGTCGTATTCCATCTCGTCGAAGACGTTGTTCAGCCGCTCGAGGTCGAGACCTTCAATCAATCGCAGTTGCTCGTCTTCGGGCAACTCTTCAAGCACGTCAGCGAGGCGTTCGTCTTCCATTGCGGCGGCAATCGTGCGCCGTTGTTCGATCGGAAGCGCAACGATCACGGCCGCCACGTCGCTCGGGTGCATGCCACGCAGGCGCGCGGCTTCGGCAGCAACGGGAGTCGACGGCGCGAACAACGACGCACACTCGGTCCACGGCACGAGTCGAAAACTTGGACGGGTGAGCAATGCACCACGTTTCGCGAGACGAACGTGGGTGACGTTCCATGCGGGGTGATGACCACCCTGGTGTTGCAGTGCTACGTCGACGACTGCTTCATCGCCGACCTTCTTGTCGAGCACATCACCGGCGATGAGACGTTCACCTTCGCGCGCGAGAAACGGTTTCAGGTCGATGTCAAAGCTCTTCAGTCGAACACCCGAGTTGTCGACGGTGGCGACGCGCGCAGCAGAAATGAAAATGCGGCGTCGCTGACTGCTCGAGACGAACCCCAAGACCCGCGGTGCCTCATTCCCACGACCCGCAACGACGACGACATCATCGATTTTGCCGATTGCAACACCGCCAGCGTCGAGTAGCGGCAATCGCGTGATGCGATAGGCGTAGACGAGGTCGTTTGCGGGTATCACGCAATGACGCTACCCAGAATCACCCCGCTGAAACTCGCGCCTCGACGAGATTTAGTTGCGCAGATCACTGAGGGCAAGCGCGGCGTATTCACGCAGATAGGTGGTCGAATCGCGAAGTGCTTCGACCTGCGGCCAGAACGACCGCAGCGAGACATCACCGAAGGTGTCATCGGTGATGTCGGGGTCAGACCCGACCATCCGCAGATTGCCAAAGAACCGCGAGAATTCTCGATGCGCTCGCCGCAGGTGAAAATCTGAGGTCACGATGGCAAGGGGAGTATCGGGGGAGAGAAAATCTTGATCACGGGCCACCTTTGCATGGCCATTGGTGTTGGCGGAGACGGCGTCAATGATGATGCTCGCTGCGGGCACCCCCATGCGTTCGGCTTGGTCTTGCATCAACTTGCCTTGTTGGTCGGCGTTGCGCAGTGACTCTGTACCCGGCTGAATACCCGCCATGACGAGGGTGGCCGTTGGATGCTCGCGCCACAAGGCCACGGCTCGATTCACGCGCCGCGTCGTCTCAAGACCCGATGAATCTTCTGCCGGCGAGTCGCCGATGTCGAACCCTGCGGCGAGTACATAGATGTAGTCGGGTCGCCAGTCGGGTTCCGTCGTCGACTCGACGGAGAGTGGTGTTTCAAGCACGAGCGCGACGAATGGTGTCGAGACGAACCACAACGCGCCTAGTGCAACTGCACCGATGATGCGCAGTCGTCGTGAGATCGTGCGTGAGCGCCAGACTGCGACCCACACCGCGGCGAGCACCACCATCGGTAACCACAGTGGTTCGACGAGGCTGCGAAGCATCTCCGTCAGCGTACGAAGTCGAGCCGTAGCATGAAGCGTCCCTCGCGGGGACGTAGCTCAGCTGGCTAGAGCACCTGCTTTGCAAGCAGGGGGTCGTGGGTTCGAGTCCCATCGTCTCCACCACATGGCATCAATCGTGCTGTTGTTGTGGTGTCGCGATCGACCTGGCATTGTCGCGGGCGTTGCCAGCTGGGTCGCATCGATCGGCGGCAACATCATCGACGCTCAGCAGCACACCGATGTGCATGATGCGATGTTCTTTCAGCGGGTGGAGTTCCAGGTGCCATCAGACCGCGCAATCGACGACATGCATCGGTCTTTCGGCGCCCTGGCACACGAGTTGCAGCTGTCGTATCGCTTCGGAGTGCGGCCGTATCGGCCGCGAACCGTGGTCCTCGTTTCCAAACCATTGCATTGCGCCATGGACGTACTGAGTCGCGCCCACCTAGGCAACCTTTCGTTGGATGTGCAAGCGCTGATCTCGAATCACCCCGACGCCCGCGACCTCGCGGAGATATTCAAGGTTGGTTTCACACATCTACCAGTGAATGAAGGTGATGGCGGTCGTGTAGCCCAGGAAGCGGCCTTGGCGCAGACACTCGAGTCGCTGCAGCCCGAACTGGTGATTCTTGCCCGCTACATGCTGGTGCTGCCGCCAGCCATCGTGCGACGCTGGCACCACCAGATGATCAACATCCATCATTCATTTTTGCCAGCGTTCGCAGGGGCAAACCCCTATCGGCAGGCTCACGACCGTGGGGTCAAGGTGGTCGGTGCCACCTCGCACTATGTGTCAGAAGGTCTTGATGAAGGGCCAATCATCACCCAAGACGTCGTGCCCGTATCGCACCGCGACGATGTTGACTCAATGGCCCGCAGCGGTCGCGATCTCGAGACGATCGTGCTGGCTCGCGCCGTGCGGGCACACATCGACCATCGGGTGCTGGTGTTCGGCAACCGGACGGTCGTCTTCGAGTAACTGAGCCGCGATCGGTTCCGCCTTAGGAATCTGCCTCAGCGTCGGCAATACTAAGAGCACCGCAAAAGGAGCCCACATGAACACCGCAGTCATCGTCGATGCCGTCCGCACCCCGCTTGGCAAGCGCAACGGCCGTCTGAAGAACTGGCACCCCGTCGACCTCGCCGCCGAAACGCTGAATGCCATCGCCAAACGCACCGGGCTTGACCCTGCACAGATCGACGACGTCGTGATGGGATGCGTGATGCAAGTCGGCGAGCAGAGCCTGAACATCGCGCGCAACGCGGTGCTCGCCGCCGGTTGGCCCGAGTCGGTGCCGGGCACCACCGTCGACCGCCAGTGTGGCTCGAGCCAGCAGGCTGCCCACTTCGCCGCGCAAGGTGTGATTGCTGGCGCCTACGACGCGGTCATCGCCAACGGTGTCGAAGTGATGACCCGTGTGCCGATGGGTGCATCGATTGCCGAGGGCAAGTTTGGTTTCCCGATGGGGGCGCGCGTGCAAGAGCGCTACAAGGCAGAAGGCGGTCTCGTCAATCAGGGCGTCTCTGCAGAACTCATCAGCGAAAAGTGGAAGATCTCACGCGAAGAACTTGATGCGTTCGGCTTGCGTTCGCAGAACTACGCGGCCCGTGCCACCAAGGAAGGTCGCTTCCAGAACGAGATCGTCGGCGTGCTTGATGCAGAAAACCAGATGATGACCACTGACGAGGGCATTCGCGAAACCTCGCTTGAGAAGTTGGCGTCACTGAAGCCGTCATTCCGCCCGGTCGAAGAGGGCGGCAAGGTCACCGCTGGCAACTCATCGCAGATCACCGATGGCTCGGCAGCTCTGCTCATCATGAGCGAAGAGCGAGCCAAGAAACTTGGTCTCAAGCCACGAGCACGGTTCGTGAGTTTCGCGCTCGCCGCCGAAAACCCGCGTTACATGTTGACCGCACCAATTCCCGCCACCAAGAAGGTGCTCGAGCGCGCCAAGTTGACGATGGACGACATCGATCTTGTCGAGATCAACGAGGCGTTTGCTGCGGTCGTGCTCGCGTGGGCCAAAGAACTGCATCCCGACATGGAAAAGGTCAATGTCAACGGTGGCGCAATCGCCCTCGGCCATCCGCTCGGTGCATCGGGTGCGCGACTCACGTGCACGCTGCTCAATGAACTCGAGCGCACGGGTGGTCGCTACGGTCTGCAGACGATGTGCGAAGGTGGCGGACTCGCCAACGCCTTCATCATCGAACGTCTCTAACTCGTCACCCGATCATGTTCGGGACGATCGTCTGGGTGGCGATCGGTCTCGGCTTGCTGTGGTTCATCTGGAAGGTTGGCCTTGGCATGTTGCGCAGCATGACGAGCTCATTGCCCCCGCCTCCACCGAGTGGCGAGATGCGTCGCATCAACGCGCGTTACCGCTGCTCGGTCTGTGGCGTCGAGTTGCGACTCACGATGGCACCCGATGAAGATCCGCCGCCGCCACGCCACTGCATGGAGGACATGGAGCTCATCGTTCCCAAAGACTGACGAGGTTGGTAGGCGCTGGTTGCTAGTCGACCAGGCGTCTGGCTACGTCTGACGTCAGCGGTACTTCGTCGCGGTGAACAAACCGCCGAGCACCATGACCAAACCAGAAAATAGATACCAGTTATTGCGGCCACCCGGCACGAAGCCGAGGTAATAAAAAAGGATGACGAGGGCGCCGAGCCCGAGCAGAACGAACATCAGCACGGGCACCCAGCGAGGGCTCTCTTTCACCGTGATCGGCACCGGTGGGGTGTAGCGCGTGGTGGCAGAAGGCGTGGTGCGACCGCCGGAATGACCCCCGGGTGGAGTCGTACGGCCGCCGGTGTAGCGCTTCTTTGGTGCCATGAGCGACTCTCAGTGTAGGGCGGTTCGCGTCACGGCAGGCTGGTGGTATGTCTGCACCGCGTGTACTCGTGGTCGACAACTACGACAGCTTCGTCTACAACCTCGTGCAATATCTCGGCGAACTTGGTGCTGACGTCGAGGTCGTGCGCAATGATGAAGCCAGCGTTGATGCGCTGTTGGCGACTGCACCAGACGCCATCGTCATTTCGCCTGGCCCGGGTCGTCCAGAAGATGCAGGAGTCTCGTGTGAACTTATCCGTCGTGCGGTGGGTCGCACCCCACTGCTCGGAGTGTGTCTTGGGCACCAGGCAATCGGTCACGTGTTTGGGGCCGCCATCGTGCGGGCACCCGAGTTGCAGCACGGCAAGACGTCGACGATTACGCACAACGAGTCGGGAATCTTTGCAGGCTTGCCCTCACCGCTCGACGTCACGCGGTATCACTCGTTGGTGATCGAACCGCATTCGCTTCCTGACACGCTCGTGGCGACCGCAACCACGAGTGACGGCACGGTGATGGCCGTTCGCCATCGTGACCACCCGATCGAAGGAGTGCAGTTTCACCCTGAGAGCATCTTGACGGCGCACGGTCACGCACTGTTGCGCAACTTCTTGTCGTTGGTGCGGTGACGCCACGTTTGGCGGTGCAGCATTTCGCAGCGCTGACTACCGCGTTCGCTAGGGCACCGTTGTGGTGGCGGGCACGATGGTGGTGTCTGCCTTGCCAACGACGATCGTGACGGCACTGCCTGGTGCGACACTCGCACCAGCAGCCGGAGTCTGAGCAATGACTTTGCCCACGTTCACGTCACCAGCTGGCAGCACTTGTTCGCTGACTTGAACGGTGAGACCAAGGCTGGTCAGACTGCTCGCGGCTGCAGCCCCGTCGTTGCCGACCACGTTCGGCACGACGACTTGGGGCTTGCCGGTTGACACGACAACGATGATCACGCTGCCAGGCGGCACCGCAGTGTCGCCGAGCGGTTCGGTGCGAATCACACGACCTGCTTCGATGACATCGCTCGCCTCTGGTCGCAGGTCAATCACGAAGTTGAGCGGGGTAGCAGAGAGCAATTTCACTGCCGCATTTTGCTCGTCACCGATGACATCTGGAACCCGCACCGTGTTGGTGCCACCCGAAACATCGACGGTGACCACCGAGTTAGGGCGCGCACCTAGCCCGACTGCGGGAGTTTGCACGATGATCTGATTGGCAGGTATCTCGGTCGAGGCGATGAACTCATTGACGACAAGTCGTAAACCTGCTGCCTTCAAAACGTTGGTGGCTTCTTCTACGGAAAGACCGACGAGATTCGGCACTTCCACCGGCACAAAGCCGGGGTTGAAGAGCAAGATGACGTTGTCGCCTTGCGCGGCGGCAGTTTCGGCAGGTGGCGTTTGCTCGTACACCACGTCGTTGGGCACATCGTCGCGCACTCGCGGGTCTTCAATCGGCACGAGACCCAGGTCGATGAGCAGGCTCTTGGCTTCTTCGATGTTCATGCCAACCACGCTCGGTACGACGATGTTTGCTCCGGCATTTTCGTCGGTCAGTGCGCGAAAGGCGAACAACCCGACGGCGATGAGCGCAAGGATTGAAACCACCGAACCAAAGACCCACGCCGCAGTTCGGCGTGGCACCACATCGTCGTAGGGCGGATACGTGGCGCTACGCCCACCGCGCTGCGAGGTGGTTGGCAACACCGTCGTGGGTTGTTCATCGGCGCTCGTCGCACCTTCGGTAATCGGCAACTGACTGGTGGCGGCGGCACTCGCGCTGGCCTTGCGTTCTTCGGTGAGAGCTGCCACTTCTTTTCCATCACCGAAACGACGCAGATCGTCACTCAATGCCAGCGCCGACGCATAGCGGCGCTCCGGGTCTTTGGCGAGGCATTTCATGACGATGGCGTTGAACTCGGGCGACACTTCGGGGTTGCGTGTACGCAGGGCAACCGGCATGTCGTGCACTTGCTTGTAGGCGATTGCAATGGCGTTCTCGCCACTGAATGGCGGCTCACCGGCCAACATCTCGTACATGATCACCCCGAGTGAGTACAGGTCAGAACGCGGGTCAGGTTGACCGCCTTGGGCTTGTTCGGGTGAGAAGTAGGTGGCAGTACCCATGACGGCACCCGTCTGTGTGAGGCCTTGTTCGACGGCAGCGCCGATCGCGCGGGCGATACCGAAGTCGGCGACCTTCACGTGGCCAGTCGGGCTAACGATGACGTTCGCTGGTTTGATGTCGCGGTGCACGACGCCCGCACCGTGCGCCGACGACAAGGCACCGGCAACGTCGACCGCGATGTCGCAGGCCTGCAACACGCTGAGGCGTTCATGCTTAGCCAGGATCTCAGCCAACGTACGACCCTGCACGTATTCCATCGCGATGTAGTACGTGGTGTCTACCTGTCCCCAGTCGTACACCGCGACGATGTTTGGGTGGTTGAGACCGGCTGCCGACATCGCTTCGCGGCGAAAACGTTCGACAAAGAGCGGATCTTTGGCGTACTCGGCGAAGAGAATCTTCACTGCGACCGGGCGATCAAGCAGCTTGTCGCGAGCCACGAATACTTCGGCCATTCCGCCCCGACCGATACGCCGGCCCAATTCATAGCGAGCGTTGATGACGATGGGTTGGTTCATCAATCGCTCGAGTCTGACGCTTGCGCCGCGACGACGTCACGAATCGAGAGAACGAATGCCTGTGCCCGTGCCAGTGAAGAGTAAGTGGGTTGTTCGTCGATGTCGTTGGCAAGCGCTGGGAACACTTCGCTTCGCGCGACACCCGTGCGCACGCGAACGGTCGGAGAGAACCACAGCACTTGGCGAGGCTGACCCTTGAAGACCACCAACTCGGCGTCATCACCCGAGCCGTTGAAGCCGACGAAGTAACCATCGCGCGCCCACCAGCTCGTTACGCCAAGGCCGAGTGAGAGCAACACCACCACAGCTGCCGCTGCGAGCACTTTGCGCTTGCGTGACGCACGAGGCTTCGTCGATACATCAGAAGGAATCGTCGCTGGTGACTCGACAGCGATCGTGTCATCAGCGACATCAACCACGACGACCGTGATGTTGTCGCGCCCGCCGTTCGAGTTCGCTGCATCCACCAACTGTTGAGCGACTGTCTGGGCCGAATGATTGCCGCCCACAATGCCAGCGAGTTCGGCATCGTCGACCTCGTCGACGAGACCGTCGCTACAGACCACATAGCGATCACCGACGAGCATCGGGACGACCCACACATCGGCGTTCACGTCGCCTTCGATGCCGAGTGCACGTGTCACGATGTTGCGGCGCGGATGCACGCGGGCTTCCTCTGCCGTCACCAGACCCTCTGACAACAGTTCCTGCACGTAGGAATGGTCGACGCTGACCTGCTTCAGTTCACCTGCGCGCCAGAGATAGACCCGCGAGTCGCCAACGTTGGTCACCACCATGCGCTGGGGTTCATCACCGTGTGCTGGCAGGGGAATGACCGCAGCAAGTGTGGTGCCCATGCCTCGTTGGTCGCTTTGGCCACCACTGGCGGCATGAATCGCCGCATTGGCCGCATTGACGCCGGCAACCACTGACTCTTGCGAAGAAAAACCGCCCACCGCGGCGCGCTTCATCGAGTCGATGGCCAGCGCGCTCGCCACTTCACCGGCATTGTGGCCACCCATGCCATCGGCGACAACAAAGAGATCGTCTTGGGCGATGAATGCGTCTTCATTCTGTTGGCGCAACATTCCGACGTGCGTCGCTGCGCCCCACACGACCTTCACGCCATGACTCCGATGTGTGTAACCGTCACGAAATCTCGAACGTCGCCTTGATTGCACCCAGCATGATCACATCACCCGTGGCGAGCATCTGTTCGCCTTCGACTCGCACGCCGTTCAACTTGGTGCCGTTGGTGCTGCCGAGATCACGCAACGTCCAGCCGGTGGGGCGGCGGCGAAGTTGGGCATGTTCGCGACTCACGTTCGTGTCGCGCACGGCGATGGTGCACCCACTGTGGCGGCCGATGGTGACTCGCTCGGTTTCGAGCACATGACGGCTGCCGTCGTCAAACAACAGTGCTGCGGTGATGGCACTCGCAATTGGTGTAGCCATCGTTGCCATGACCGGCTGAACGACCACAGGCTCGGCGGTGTCTGCACTGCCGACAACCGCAACGGCGTCGACAGGTGCTGATTCAGAAGATGTTGCAGACGCTGGTGTCGTCGGCAACGTTGGCACGATGCTGAACGAACCACGCTTCGTGTCGGTGTTGTCGGCCAGCACCACGACGGCAGGGGCTCCGAGGCGGTATGCCTCGCGCTCGGTGTGCTGGGTCAGTGCCTCAGCGAGTTCACGTACCAGATCTCGCTCAACATCGGCGAAGGCAGCGTGATCGTCGGGATGCAACAGCACGGTGTAGGTGTGCGGAATACTGCGCGTATCTTCAGCCATTTGCGCATCGGCTACGCCCAGCAACTTTCGCCCCATTTCAATCGGGCGAATGCTGGTGTCATAGGTGCGCAGCGCCACAAATTCAGTGTACGGCTGATGATGTTGCAGGTAACCGAACTCGGCTGGTGTCCTAGCGTGGCAAAAGTGACAGCCGAGGGAGAACGCGCCCGTATTCAGCAACGTGTCTTGCGAGTGCTGGTTGGTGGTCAAATCATCGGAGCCGCAGCACTGGGTGCGTCGGTCACGGTCGGTGCTTTCGTCATTCAAGAAATTCTCGGTGCACAGACACCATTAGGTGGTCTTGCGTCAGCAACCGTCACGATGGGTACGGCATTCATGTCTCAACTGCTGTCGCGGATGATGATGAAGCGCGGTCGGCGAGTTGGTTTACAGTCCGGCTATCTGCTTGCGGCAGTGGGTGGAGTCATTGCCGCAGTCGGCGTCGAACGATTGTCACTCGTGTGGTTCATCGGCGGTTTGTTTCTCTTTGGCAGTGGACAAGCCTCGAACCTGCTTGCACGTTATGCGGCCACCGATTTGGCATTGCCCGACGAGCGCTCACGGGCGATGAGTCGCGTGGTGTTTGCTTCCACCTTTGGGGCCGTATTCGGCCCATTGCTTGTTGCGCCGGCGCAATGGGCGGGTGAGCGGTGGTTGCACCTTGCGACCTATACCGGCCCATGGCTCGCTGCGTCAATGTTCTTGTTGTTGGCGGCGTTGAATACCGCCGTGCGTTTGCGACCAGACCCGCTGCATGTGGCAGGTGCAGTTGCCAGCGTGCCGCAGACGCGTGGTGTGTGGGGCGCGCTGCAACTGACAATTCGTAGCGCTGACGGGCGTCTGGCGCTCATGGCCATGGTGATTTCGCAAGCGACGATGGTCGCGGTGATGACGATGACGCCGGTGCACCTCAAGCTGCACGGTCACGAAGCCGTGTCGCCATATGTCGTGTCACTACATATCGCCGGCATGTTTGCCTTCAGCCCACTCGTCGGCAGATATGCCGATCGATTCGGCCGTGTGAACGCCATCTTCGTCGGCGGTGTGTTGTTGGTGACGGCAGGTGCACTTTCGGCGGTGTCGGGTGACGGTCACCTCGTGCTCTTCCCCTCGCTGTGGCTGCTTGGCATCGGCTGGAACTTCGGGTTGATTGGTGGTTCAAGTCTCTTGGTTGAATCCGCAGTCGAGTCTGATCGTGTGCGCGTGCAGGGCGTCGCCGACCTTCTGATGAGTTTTTGCGGTGGCCTCGCAGGTTTTGCATCGGGCTTCGTTCGCCGCGCCATCGGCTTTCATCTGCTGTCTTTCAGCGCGTTGGTGTTGGCCGCAGTGCTCGTGGTGTATCTCGTCGTTGGCACACCACGGTTGCGCCCAACCGTTGGCAGCCTCATCGGTCGTCGGTAGCGTAGAAGCGCTTCACTCGGGCGAGTGGCGAAATGGCAGACGCGCTGGCTTCAGGTGCCAGTGTTCGTTAAGGACGTGGGGGTTCAAGTCCCCCCTCGCCCACGACCTAGCCTCGCCCTATTCGCGCGGTGATGGAGAAGAGATGACTACGACCCTCGAACATCGACTGCGATCACGTGAAGCCGTCGTCGGTGTCATCGGTCTGGGTTATGTGGGGTTGCCACTTGCCGTGGCGTTTGCCGAAGTCGGCTTCAAGGTGGTCGGGTTTGATGTGTCTGATGCCGCTGTTGACGGGTTGAATGCGGGGCGAAGCCACATTGATGACATCTCCTCGTCACGGGTTGCGTCGTTGGTGTCAGGTAACGCATTTCGTGCCACGAGTGATGTCGCAGACCTAAAGCGTTGTGATGCGTTGTTCATCTGTGTGCCGACACCGTTCGACAAACTGAAGACTCCAGATCTCTCGTATGTCGAGGCCGCTACGCGCACCGTCGCCAAGGTGCTGCGCACCGAGATGCTCGTCATTCTGCAATCCACCACTTACCCGGGCACAACGACTGAGTTCGTGCGACCGATCCTCGAAGAGGATGGTCTGGTTGCCGGGCGCGATTTCCACCTGGCGTTCTCACCCGAACGCGTCGACCCAGGCAACACGACCTGGAACGTTCGCAACACCCCGAAGGTGGTTGGTGGTCTCAGTGGTCGCTGCACTGAACTTGCCGCCGTGCTGCTCGAATCACTGATGGAAGATCCGTCGCTCGTGCGACGCGTTGAATCGCCTGAAGTTGCAGAGATGGCCAAGCTGCTCGAGAACACCTATCGGGCGGTGAACATCGCCCTCGTCAATGAACTTGCCCAACTGTGTCACGAAATGGAGATCGATGTCTGGAATGTGATCGCCGCAGCCGGCACCAAGCCGTTCGGATTCCAGGCGTTTTATCCGGGAATCGGCCCTGGTGGTCATTGCATTCCCGTCGATCCCTTCTATCTGGCATGGAAGGCCCGTGAATTTGGCTTTCAGACGCGCTTTATCGAACTTGCAGCCGACATCAACGATGACATGGCCACGTACGCCGTGCGACGAATACAGGCATTGCTCAATTCCCGCTCAGTGTCGTTGCGTGGTGCGAAGATTCTTTGCCTTGGTGCCGCCTTCAAACGCGGCGTCAGTGATGTGCGCAACTCGCGCGCGATTCACGTGATGGAACTGTTGCGAGCCAGTGGGGCAACGGTGTCGTATTGCGACCCGCATGTGCCGTCGGTGCGAGTGGCGGGCGAGACATTGATGAGCCTGCCGCAAGACGCAGTTGCCTCGACTGACGCCGATCTTGTCACTGTGCTCGTTGCTGGTGAGTGGCCGCTCGCGCAACTCGCAGCGCGAAATGTTGCAGTCTTCGATGCGGTGAATGCCGGCGGTCAACCGGTTGCGTCGCGCGAACGGCTGTAGGTCGTCTACCGAGCGTCAACGAGATGTCGGTAGATGTCTGCATGTGAAGAGAGATAGCGCTGGGCTGAGAATCGTGAACGAACATCACGTTGCGCTGCGAACGCCAATGTCTGGCGTACTGTCGGTTGGTCAAGCATCTCTGTAAGTCGGGTGGCAAGTTGCGCATCATCGGCAACGAGCATTCCGGTCGATCGGTCAGAGATGATCTCGCTGACTCCGCCAACGTTGAGTGACAACACGGCGACGCCCGCCGATGCCGCCTCGAGCACCGAGAGTGGAACTCCCTCGTTGTCGCTCGTCAAGACGACGACATCAAGCGCGCCATACACCACCGAAAGATCGTTCTGCCAGCCAACCAGCGTCACGTTCGACAATCGACCGGCCTGCTCTGCGACGGTCATGCGCAATGGTCCGTCACCGATGAGGACGAAATGCGCATCGGGTCGCGTAGCCGCTAGAGCAAGAAAGCGGTCAGGCCGCTTGATTGAGGTCAGTCTTCCAACGAATCCGATGAGTAGTCGATCTGTTGGTACACCGAGTTGCTGGCGTGCTTCATTACGAGACCGTGGCTCGATGATCGGTGCGACGGGCATGATGACGCTCGACCGATCACGACGCACGACATGTGCGGCGTGCAAATCATCTCGGGTTTGTGATCCAACGACGAAATGCCAGTGGGTAAAGCGCCCCAGGATTCGCTCGGCAGCAGTGACGAGACCGGTGACGACCGGTGAAAAGTATCCGTGCAGCAAGTGACCGTGGTAGGTGTGCACACGTATCGGTACTCGTGCAAGCAGTGCAGCGACACGACCAAGCAGCCCCGCCTTGGCCATGTGGGTGTGCACGATGTCTGGCTGCAGCCGACGCAGCATTCGCACCAAGTCGATCAACGAACGCAGTTCACTAAATGCACCAACTCGGCGACGTAGCGCTCCAAGTGTGACGACTTCTGCCGGAATCTGGCGTGTCGCGAAGTAATCACCTTCGTCATCATGAGGTGTGCCTCGAATGACGACTTGTTCGATTTCCGAGCGGTCGAGGCCCGTCAAGAGGTCGACCAACATCACCGATGGACCACCGATGTTGGTACGAGTCATCACATGGACGACCCTCATCAGGCGTACGTTTCCTGCCACCACGCAAGGGTGCGTTGCAAGCCTTCATCCATACCGATGCCTGCCGAGAAGTTCAAGATCTCGCGCGCCCGCCGAACATCAGGCACGCGACGCAGCGTGTCTTCGAAGCCTTTTCCGTAGCGCGCTTCATAAGACACGAACGACACATCAGAACGTGAGCCGGTGAGTGCAATGATCTTCTGTGCCAGCTCGAGGATGGTGGTTTCGTGGTCGTTGCCCACATTGAATACGAGTCCGATAGCGGCATCATCAAGACCCGCACGAATCGTGCAGTCCACGGTGTCGGTCACGTAGGTGAAGCAGCGGGTTTGCCGGCCGTCACCGTGCACGGTGAGTGGTTCATCAGCCAATGCCTGACGCATCAGGTTGGCGACGACTGACCCGTAGCCACGTGGATCAAGTCGTGGGCCATAGGAGTTGAAGTAGCGCACCACCGAAATGCGGCGACCTTCGGCTGCATGCGCCAGTGCGAGGTGTTCATCGATGGCTTTTGCCGTCGAGTACCCCCATCGGGCAACGGTTGTCGAACCGAGCACTCGGTCGTCGTCTTCGCTCATTGGCATCTTGCTCGTCTTGCCATAAATCTCACT
>Ga0214917_10004209_pt1 | contig 16166 bp, 15 predicted proteins | sample LL_1208_BB_MetaG_FD_177983 | JGI IMG/M metagenome (GOLD analysis project Ga0214917, IMG submission 177983) | Freshwater microbial communities from Lake Lanier, Atlanta, Georgia, United States - LL_1208_BB | ecosystem: Environmental > Aquatic > Freshwater > Lake | place: USA: Georgia | collected... | reverse complement strand
TTCGCGTACAGTGGCCTCGACCGGCTTGATTGAAGCCTCGCGCGAGAACGTCAAGATTGCCGCGCCCCGAGAGGGCTTGGTGATGAAGGTCTTTGTGAAGGTAGGGGATTCAGTCAAAGAGGGGGCACCACTGTTCCAGTTGGACGGGCGCGAGGTTCGAGCCCGTGTCCGGGTGCTGGAGGCGCAGGCAAAATCGCTCCGCTCCCAAATTGCCGTTGAAGAGGCTCAGGTCGCCGATCTGGCCGACCAGTTGAAACGGTTCGCCCAGTTGGGTCGGGATCAAGTGGCGACCGAGGATGAAGTCAAGCGGCGCGAGTTTTCCTTGGGTACGGCTCGGGCGAGGGCGGAAGTCGCTCGAGCTATGGCTGCTGCGTCCGAGGAGGCGGTGCATCAGGCCAACACCGATCTGGAGATTCTCACCGTCCGCGCTCCTCGGGATGGTCGTTTGCTTCAGGTCAATTTGCGCGAAGGGGAATTTGCCACCGTCAAGCCTCAGTCGGAGTCGTTGATGCTCCTGGGTGATGTGGACACCTATCAGGTCCGGGCCGAAGTGGATGAGCAGGACTCCGTGCTCATCAGCGCCGACTATCCGGCCGTCGCCTCCCTGAAGGGGCATTCGGAAATGAAGATGCCCCTGAAGTTCGTTCGCATCGAACCCTATGTGGTGCCCAAGCGCAGTCTGACCGGCGACAGTCTCGAGCGTGTGGATACCCGAGTGTTGCAAATTGTCTACGCCTTCGATCGCCCGGCCTTTCCAGTCTACGTCGGTCAACAGGTCGATGTGTTCATCCAACGTCCCCAGACTGCGGCCCAGTCCACTCCTTGAGTTTCCATGAGATCCCTCGTCCTCGTTTCGCTGTTGCTGGCCATCGGGCTTCCAATCACGGCCGCCATAACCAATGCGGTGCCGTTGCCGTCCGGACCGCTGACCCTCGATCAGGCCCTCGAATTCGCCCTGACGCACAACGTGACGCTGCGAAAAGGACGGCAGGATCTGGAGGAGGCCCAGGGGCTTGCCATCCAGCAACGCGCGGCTCGTTTGCCCCGTCTGGCCGCCACGGGTGCCTACCAGCAACTGGATGAGGCGCGGATCGAGCGGGTTCAGTTCTCCGCGGCCCAACCCGCGACCCCCTTCCTGAACAACCAGAGCTGGAATGCCAATCTGGTGGTGACACAGCCCATTTATGCGGGTGGCAAATACAACTCGATGGCCCGCTCCTCGCGGCTCACCCGCGAGGCGGCGCTGGCCTCCTACCAGGCGCTGGTGGCCAATACCTTGCTGGAGGTGCGGACCGCCTACAGCGACGTGCTCCTGGCGGTGGAGCAAATCGTTGTCCAAGAGGCATCCAAGAAACTCTTGGAGCGGGAATTGGAGACGGCCCGCCGCAGTCTCGAGGCCGGGACTGTTCCCAGGTTCAATGTGCTGAGGGCCGAGGTGGAACTCGCCAATGCGCTGCCGCCGCTGATCCGCGCCCGCAATCAGGAGCGGATTTCCCGCAACACCCTCGCACTCCTCCTCGGATGCGACATCCCGGCCGATACCGGGGTGGACATTCCGCTGCGGACGGCCGACAGCCTCAAGGCCGAGCCCTTCGAAGTTTCGGTGGGGGCGGCCCTCAATGCAGCCTGGCTCCGCCGACCCGAAATCAAGGCGGCGCAAAGCACCTCCCAATTGCGTCATGAGGAAGTCCTCCAGACGCGTGCCGATTTGCTTCCCTCGCTCTCAGGAACCGCGGGCTATGGGGTGCAGAATCGCAACTTCATCCGGGACCTCGACCAGACACTGGACGGTTGGACGGTGGGTGTGCAGGCCAATTGGTTGCTCTTCGACTTTGGTCAGACTCAGGCCAAGGTCAACATGGCCAGGGCCCGCGAAGAGCGAGCTCGGCTGGAAGTCGAGGATGTCCGTCGGCGCATTGAATTGGAGGTCCGCACTGCATTTTCTTTGTTCATGGAATCCAAAGAAGTCCTGGTGTCTCAGACCCGGGTCATTGAGCAGGCCGAGGAGGCCGTTCGATTGGTCACGGCTCGGGCCGATGCAGGCAGCAGCACGCAGTTGGAAGTGCTGTCGGCACAGACCGCCCTCAAGCTATCCCGTACCCAGTACAGTCAAGCCTTGCGCGACTACACCGTCGCCCGGGCAAAGTTGGAGCGGGCCATGGGTGAGGGTGTGCGACTGGTGGTCGAAACGGGCGGTCGGTAGGTCCTTTGCGGTGGAGCAGTCTTCGGTGATCAGAAGGATTCTCCGTCAGCGTGCCGGAACCCTCTCCGGGTCAGGTTCACCGTCCAACCCAGGATTCGAGCAGCGCACCGAGTCCCCGATCGGAAGTGCGGGGGCTGACAAGCGCCAGCGACAATCGGGATGGATTCAGGAAATCTCGCGCTACCCGGCGAATTTCAGCCGGCTGGACGGCCGCGATCCGCGCTCGGGTCTCCTCAGGTGGAATGACCCTGCCGAATCCCAGTACTTGTTCGCCCAGCCACATCATCATCTGCTCGGACCCTTCGAGCGACAGGTCTGCCTGACCCAGAGCGTAATCCCGCGCCCGCGACAGTTCTCCTCGGCCGGGCGCCCGGTCCGCCAGGCGCTGAACTTCTTTGAGGATGAGTTTCAGGGCCTTCTCCAACTGAGCGTCCTCCAGACCTGCTGAAATCACCAAGTCACCGCAGTCGCTCCAGGAGGTTCCAGTGCTCTGGATGTTGTAGGCCAGGCCGTGCTCTTCGCGAATCGTCTGGAACAGGCGCGAACTCATGTTCTCACCGAGCAGGACATTGAGCAGCCGCAGCGCGAAGCGGCGATCGTCCTGCCGGGAGGCGGTTCGAAATCCCAGGGCGATGTGGGTTTGCTCGGTTTTTTTGGAGTGCAGCAGCCAGCGAGGCTTCTCAGGGGTGGCCGGTGCTGGCTCCGCTGCCGGGTTAACTCCCTGGCGGAATCGTCGGACCCATCGTTCCACCTCGGTGAGCAGGTTTGCGTGGGTCAGGTTGCCTGCGGCGGCGATGACGATCGATCCGCTGATATATCGGCGTTCGAAGAACCCCAACAGGTCTTCCCGGCGGAGTCCGCGAACCGAGCGTGCCGAACCGATGACCGGGCGTCCCAGTGGGTGCCCGGGAAACTGGACTTGGTTGAGGAGGTCATGGACGAGTTCGGCTGGTTGATCGCGGTACATGGCCTGCTCTTCCAGAATCACATCGCGCTCCTTGGAAATCTCAGTGGAGGCAAACTTGGACTCGAGGAACATGTCGCAGAGCACGTCGAGCAGTTCCGGCAAACGGGAGGCCACTGCACGGCTGTAGAAGCAGGTGTGCTCCTCGTCGGTGAAGGCATTGAGGTAGCCGCCGATCCCCTCGACATCTTGCGAAATCCGCGCGGCTGACCGCCGGCGCGTTCCCTTGAAGAGCATGTGCTCAATGAAGTGAGCCGCCCCGTTCTCACGGGCCGTCTCGTGCCGACCACCGGTATTGACCCAAATGCCCACCGATACGCTGGCCAGGTGCGGCATGGTGGCTGTCACTACGCGCAGACCGCCGGGGAGTTCTGAAAGTCCATACATCAGTTGGCAGAAAGCTGAGTCGATGGGGCGGCAATCGCAACCGGGAAGCACCTGTCTCTCTGTGCACTCTTCGGGGCTTCCCGGTTCTAGAGCTGGGCCCCTCCGACGTGTTCAAGGCGCCAGATGGAGCCAGGCCATGCCCACCTGAATCCACAGCGGAATGGTGATCAAACTGAGGATGGTGGTGCCTGCCACGATGCGCACGGCGGTGGCGGGATCCCCCCCATAGAGTCGGGAAAGCACAATGGGAAAGACCCCGGCTGGCATGGCTGCCTGGACGACAATCACCCGCTTGACCTCCACCGAGCAGGGAAGAACCCGCACGATTCCGAGCATGAGCGCGGGGATGACGCCCAAACGGAAAATGGCGGACCAGATCAAGGTTCCGGCGGCCCGCGCCGGATGCAGTTGGCGGATCTGGTCGGCCACCATCGCCCCGGTCAGCATGATGCCCAACGGAAAGGCACAGGCACCCAGCATGGAGGCCGTGATGCCCACCGGGCGGGGCATCCAGCGCGCTGCCCCGCAGGCGTTGAGAAGGAGGGAGAGGACGATTGCCACGAGGGGGGCGTTGATGAGCTTGCGCCATTCACCGGGACCGGTGGCGTGACCCAGGGTCATCAAGCCCAAGGTCCACATGGCGATATCCACACCCAGATTGTGCACGAACAGAACCCCCGGCGTGTCCGGATGGTTCGCGAACAGCACAAGGACCAAGGGGAAGGGGACGTACCCGTAGTTTTGGAGTCCGGCGACCAGGGCGAAGGTCCGCTGTTCAGCATCGGTCTTGAGCCCTACCCGTCGGCGGAACAACCAGCAAATGCCGATCCCCAGAACTATGCCCCCGAAGCCCATCACCGGGGGGATGAACAGGTTTTCGGCGCGCTGGAGAGCCTGGTTGCCAAGCACCTTGTCGAAGATCAGGCAGGGGGTCAGGACGTTGACCACCAATCGCAGCAAGGTCGCATCGGCCTCCTCGGTCAGCCAGCGCACGCGACGGAGCCCGATCCCTACCAATGCCAAGAAAAAAACCGGCAGCACCGCCGACAGAACATCACTCAGGGACATCATGTGATTCAAAGCCGGAGGTCAGGCAAGCAGGTGCTCGACCAATGCCGCAAATTCCAAATGTTGGACCTGACGCAGATAGGCGATGGCTTGGGGATCTGGGCATTCGGCCATCCGTTCACATTCTTGAACCAGTGCCAGCGGGTCCAGGTTTCCAGAAAGGGTCAGCCGCTCCAGCACAGCCCGTGCTTGGGGAGTTTGCGCCGCCCGGATCACCGCAGGGGTCGCCATTCCGTAGATCGGGTGCCCGGATACCCTGCGGAACCAATAGGCTGCATTCCAGTAATCTGGTTCGCGGCGATGCAACAGGGCGTGGATCAAGCAAGCGTCCCGATCACCGCGATCCTGGACCAGATTGTGGGCCGGGTCATGGTGGTCGTGGTAGAGGAGGGCAGTGGCGGTGAGAAGTTCCGACGTTGGAATCGTCAGATTGAACTCTCGGTTGAGCTCGAGAAGACGGATTTCCAGCGTGACTGCCGAGAGCACTCCGCTTCTGGGACCAGCCCCCAGATCCGGAAATTGGGCGGCAGCCAAGCGCTCCCAGAACCGGGCGGCTCGGGAAAGTTTATCGGTCGAACTGGACATCGGGCGGTTTCTCAGTTTCAGGTCCCGCTCTCAGGCCGTCAAATCGGGAAGCGGTCAAATCGAGGTGTCGCTGTTGGTCAATTGCCTTGAAAGGCCGGTCGTCGCCGCGTTACTTAGCGGGTCGGATGTCCCTCTTCGACCTCGCTTCCTGGATCGCCACACAAAGTCGTGAGGTGGATCGAGCTTTGGACCGGTCCCTTCCCAAGGCCACCGCCAAGCCCGCCACGATCCACAAGGCCATGCGCTATTCCCTCTTCGCCGGAGGCAAGCGGATGCGACCTGCCTTGGTGCTGGCAGCCGCCGAGGCCTGTGGAGGTACCCATGCCTCGGCCATGCCTCTGGCGTGCGCGGTCGAGTGCATCCACACCTATTCCCTGATCCATGACGATTTGCCTGGCATGGACAATGACGACCTGCGGCGCGGGAAACCGACCAACCACAAGGTCTTCGGCGAGGGTATGGCGATCCTCGCTGGTGACGCCCTGTTGACCCAGGCCTTTGAAATCGCTGCCTCCTGCACCGGGTGGAAGCGTTACAGCGTGAAGGATGTGGTCTTGGAGATCGCCAAAGCTTCCGGTTCCTTGCAGCTCATCGCGGGGCAGGTGGCCGACTTGGAGGGCGAGGGCAAGAAAATCTCTCGGGCTCAGCTTCGATACATCCATGAGCGCAAGACCAGTGCGCTGCTGGCCTGCTCCGTGCGGTTAGGAGGCATGAGTGCCAACTGCACGCCGGCTCAACTCGATGCGTTGACGGACTTTGGTTATCATGTCGGATTGGCTTTCCAGGTGATCGACGACATCCTGGATGTCACCCAGACTTCCGAGCAGTTGGGAAAGACTGCTGGCAAAGATGTGAAGGCACAGAAGGCGACCTACCCGTCGATCGTTGGGCTTGAAAAATCCCGAGTCATTGCTGCGGAACTGACCGCCAAGGCCGAGGCGGCTCTCCAACCGTTCCGGGGCAAAGCGGTCGCCTTGGAAGCCATTTCCGACTACCTGCTCCAGCGCAAATCTTGAGGAGATCGGGAGGGTGCCTGCGGAAAATGCACTTGCGATGGGGAGTCGGACTCCGTGAGCCTCTCCCAGCCGAACAAGCTGTCGATAACGGCTGATTTCGGACCTGTCTGACAATTCTGTGAAAGTCTTCACCGGTAACTCCAATCCCAGTCTGGCCAAGGCGATTTGCGATTCCATCGGGATCCCCTTGGGTTGCTCCACGGTGAAGCCGTTTCCCAACGGGGAGACCTTCGTCAAGATCGATGAGAACGTCCGTGGCACGGATGTCTTCGTCATCCAGTCCACCAGCCAGCCGGCCAACCAGCATCTGATGGAAATGTTCATCATGATCGATGCGTTGCGGCGGGCGAGCGCTTCACGAATCACCGCTGTGTTGCCGTTCTATGGCTATGCCCGCCAAGATCGGAAGGATCAGCCGCGCGTTCCGATCACCGCCAAGTTGGTCGCCAATTTGTTGGTGGCGGCCGGGGCCAACCGGGTGCTCACGATGGATTTGCATGCCCAGCAAATCCAAGGGTTCTTCGACATCCCGGTCGACCACCTCTACGCTGCTCCGGTTCTGCTCGAGTACATATCCCGCCAACAGACCCCCAATCTCGTGGTGGTCAGCCCGGATCTGGGGGGCTTGAAGATGGCGGCTGCCTATTCTCAGACTCTGGGAGCCGAGTTGGCCATCGTGGCCAAGCGACGCAAAAGTCCCACCGAAACCGAGGCCATCTCGGTGATCGGTGATATTGACGGCAAGAATGTCCTTCTGGTGGATGATCTGACCGAGACCGCGGGTACTTTGGTCAATGCCGCCCATTTGCTCAAGCAGAGGGGTGCTCGCCGAATTCAGGCCTGTGTCTCCCATGCCTTGATCAATGACTTGGGAATTGATCGCCTTCGCAAATCGGAGATTGACGAACTCATCACCACCGATAGTGTGATCCGCCCGTCTATTGAAGGGGTCAAAATCACGACCCTTTCAGTGGCCGGTTTGCTGGGAGAAGCGATCAAGCGAATTTACACGAATTCCTCGGTCACTTCCCTATTTGAGTTTAAGGGCTGAAGCCGTTTGCAAGTGCGGCTCGGCAGATACGACTAAAATCATGAAATCATTGAAGTTGAAAGCGGCCCCTCGCACCCAGGTGCGGCGCAAGGGATCCAAAGCGCTCCGTTCCGCCGGACGTATTCCTGCCAACATTTACGGCAAGTCTATCGCCCCTCAGAATCTTGAGATCGATTCCGAGGCGTTCATTGATCTGATCAATTCCGCCCACTCGGAGATCGTTCTGGTGGACCTCGAGGTTTCTGGTGATTCCAACGCTCGTCTGGCCTTGGTTCAGGATGTCCAGCACCACCCGCTCAGCGGTGAAGTGCTCCACGTCGACTTCCATGAGGTGAAGAGCGATGAGATGATCACCATTCGCATCCCGGTGGAGGCCACTGGTGAGGCTGAGGGTGTGAAGAGCGGCGGCGGAACCTTGGAGCACGTCCTCCAGAAACTCCGCGTGACGGCCCTTCCCAAGGATCTGCCTGAGCAGATTTTGGTGGATGTTTCCGCCTTGGCGGTGGGTCAAGCGATCCAGATCGGCCAGATCCCAGCGCCGGCTGGCGTGACGATCCTCGGTGACAAGCACCTCCGCGTCTTCTCTGTTGCGGCGCCTGCTACCGAGGTTGAAGCGGCTCCTGCCGCAGCAGCCGGTGCGGAGGCCAAGCAGCCCGAGATGATCAAGGAGAAGAAAGAAGAGGCTGCTCCGGCCGCTGCGGCCAAGAAGAAGTGAGTTGACGCGCCGTCCCACCGAGGGCCGTTCCCATGACCCCGCCTGTATTGATCGTGGGGCTCGGAAACCCCGGCGAGGAGTATCGAGGCACCCGACACAATGCAGGTGCCATGGTGGTAGATCGCTTCGCCGCCAGCCGGTGTTCCGGTTGGCGGAAGGAGCGAAAGTTCTTTTCAGAAATAGCGACGGGTGACTGCGGCGGCCGAAAGGTGGTCTGCGTGAAACCCCTGACCTACATGAATCTGAGTGGTGAGGCGGTAGCGGCGGTCAGCCGTTTCTACCGAATCACGACCGATCAGATCTTGGTGGTGGCCGACGATGCGGATCTCCCGTTTGGAGCGATCCGAATGCGGCCATCCGGTGGGGCAGGGGGGCACAACGGACTGGCATCGGTCATCCAGCATTTGGGGACACAAGAATTCCCGAGGCAACGCATTGGTGTGGCCCGACCGGTTCAGGCAGTTCGAGACATTGCATCGCATGTGTTGGGAGTTTTTTCTCCCGATGAGCAAGTGCGCTTGAACGAGGTTCTGCAATTGGCGGACAGACAGATGCAGTGCTGGCTTGAAGAAAGTCTTGGAAAAGCCATGAGTCTCTTCAACCGAGCCCAATAGTGAATCCAGAATAGTAGGTCCAGAATAGTAGGTCCAGAATAGTAGGGCCAAAACAGTGGGTCCACTGATGGGATTGAAACTTTTGGATCCGAGGGTTCTGCCGGTTGGGGCTTTTTTGGCCTGCTGTTGAGTGGGCCGAGAGTTGCTTCAGCCAACCTTCCAGCGTGTGCTTTTGGAACAGTCGAAAAAAATTCGAAATCCGTGAAAGGATTCGGCTCGGCGGTTCGAAGAGTATGTGTAGAGGGCGATGAGTAAAGGGCAGCAGAATCGGGGGCAGCAGAATCGGTGACAAAGATGTCTTCGGATCTGCCGCCAGTGGCCAGGATCAGCTTGGACTCTCCGACTTTGTGAGTGCCGATTTTGTGAGTGACGAGCTTGTGACTGAGTGCGAGTGAGCAATAAAGCGCGCCAGTGACGAACCGGTTATTCCAAGCAGTCCAAGCAGGAAATCAGTGATCAGCAACAAACGCGAATCCGTCGTGGATGGGTTCCGAGAGGTGGAAACAAACAATTTTTAGTCAGACGGGCAATTGAACGAAAAGTGGCAGCAATAGCCTCTGGGCAGGTTACCGATGACGGAAGCCTGCGATGGAGGAATCAATTTTAAACCAGCGAATTAGAACCAATTCAAAGACCATGAAACGCTACGAAGGACTGTTTATTCTGGATCTCTCCGGCAAGGAAGAAGGCCTCAAAGAAGTTGTCGACAAGTTGTCTTCAGAGATCACCTCGGTGGGTGGCAAGATCGAGACCGTCCAAAAGCTCGACAAGAAGACCTTCGCGCGGAATGCCCGCAGCGGCGAAAGCGCTGGCCATTTCGTGAACATCATTTTCGAGGCCCAGGGCAAAGCGGTCGCCGAGTTGCGCTCGCGCTTCAAGCTCGCTTCCGACGTGATCCGTGTGCTGTTCACCGAAGCCCCGGCTCCGGTGGTCGCCAAGGCCTAAATATACGCCTCATACGGCCCATTCCACTCGGCTCACCCCAAACCTCAACCGTTTATGGCCAGCTTCAACAAGGTTATCCTGGCCGGGAATCTTACCCGGGACCCGGAGTTGCGTTACACCCCGAAGGGAACGGCTATCGCCAAGCTTTCCATGGCGGTGAATCGCAAGTGGACCGGTGAAGATGGTCAGACCCGCGAGGAAGTCACTTACGTCGACATCGACGCCTTTGGCAAGCAGGCCGAAGTGATTGCCCAATACCTCCGAAAGGGTGGAGGGTTGCTTGCTGAGGGACGACTGAAGCTCGATCAATGGGACGACAAGCAGACCGGTCAGAAGCGCTCCCGCTTGGGCGTAGTCCTTGAGAACTTCACCTTCATTGGTGGTCGCCCCGATGGATCGGGTGGTGGTGCGGGTCCGATGCCTCCCCCTGCCTCAGGCTCCGTGCCTGGTCGGGTGACGGGCAATCGTCCGGCGCCGGCCGCTCCAGCCCCTGCGGATGCAGAGGGTGGTCCCCCGGACGACGATGATGTCCCGTTCTGATCCCCAACAAGTCCTTTTCAACCGATAATTTAACTCCTATTTCCCATGCCAAAGACAGAAGTCCTCCTCATTCATAACGTGGTCGGTCTGGGCGGCGAGTCCGATCTGGTCAAGATCGCCACCGGCTATGCACGCAACTACCTGATCCCTCAGGGCCTGGCAGTGCCGGTTTCCTTGGGCAACAAGCGCCGGGTCGAGGCCCTGCGCCAGCGCCGCGCAGAGCGCGAGGCCAAGGAACTCAGCTCCATGTCGGAGTTGGGCAAGAGCCTCAGCAAGGTCACCCTCACCATTGCCGTGAAAACGGGTGATGATGGCAAGATGTTCGGCAGTGTGACCTCCGGGTCGATCGCTGACGCGCTCAAGACTCAGCTCGAAGTCGCTCTCGACAAGCGCAAGATCCACCTCGAGAAGCCCATCCACGCTCTGGGTGAGTACGAGATCGAGCTGCGTCTGCACCCCGAGGTCCGGTCCTCCATCAAGCTGGTCGTCAAGAGCTCCAACCCGCTGCCCCCGCCGCCGGTTGAGCCCGTGGCCGAGGTCCCCAAGACCGAGAAGCGCTCCTACAAGGGTGGTTCCCGGCCCGCGGGCGATGCCAGGTAGTTCATTGTAACCAGGGACGCCGAACACGACCTCTCAGAAGTTCGGTTCGGCCGGTCTCCAGACAAACGGCGGACTTAGGTCCGCCGTTTTGCATGGGTGCGCCTGGCAGGGCGCTCTCTCCGATGGATGCACCCGACTTGGCTCGCCTTCGGTCGGGCGCTCGGTTGAGCGATTTAGTTGGTGAGAAATAACGGTGAGACGGACTTGTTCGTAAAACGAGGCGAGAGCGAAACGTGGGTCCAATTCAGGTTCGTCACGACAGGTTCGTAACGACGGAGCTTCGAAGATCTGCCGTAACGATATCTTGTCAGCACGATCGTTCCAACGGACTCGTATCGACTTGGCTCAGGGCTTTGCGAGAAGAGTTCTGCGCCAGTTGATTCAAGGCCTCACCAGTCACCCGGCAAATGCGCCATTCAGGCAGGATCTCAGCCCCCTGACGGCGATAGAACCCGATTGCTGATGCGTTCCAGTCCAGCACGGTCCACTCGAAACGGCCGTAGCCTCGCTCCACGGCCAATTGAGCCAGACGCTGCAAGAGTGACCGCCCGTGACCGCGCCCCCGAAACTCGGGCCGAACGTAAAGATCTTCCAGGTGAAGCCCAGGTTTCCCGAGGAAGGTGGAGAAGTTGGGATGAAAGACGGCAAAACCGGCTGAAGCCGCGCCTTCAAACCCCAAGATCACCTCGGCTGCCGGATGAGCTCCGAACAGAGATTGCTGAATCTTTTCGCGCGTGGCTTCGACCTGGTCGCTCAAGTTTTCGAACTGCGCCAGGGCCTGAATCAGTTCCAGGATCAGATCGACGTCTTCCACTGTGGCCATCCGCAATGTGGCGTGACTCATGGAGTCACTCTTGTTGGCCATCCGTGGGTCGGCAATGGCCATCTCCGCGGCGGTGCTTCGCAATAGGGTCTTCTCGCAATCCGACATTGAGCCCCAGCGAGCAGAGTCTGAGACTGTTGCCTGCATGGCGATGAGTGTTGCAGGGCAGTTTAAGGGTTGGACCAAGCCGGGGCCGATTCCGCCCGGAGCTTTGGGTGAGGGACCCGAGGTGGAGGCAGGCGAGAGCCTGGATGCCATTAGCGGTCACTTCCGTCTGTTTCAGGCGGTGGAGGGGCATCGGTTCTCCTCAGATGATGTGCTGACGGCTTGGTATGGAACTCAAGGGTGTCCCTCAGCCGGGTCGGTGCTCGATTTGGGCAGCGGCATTGGGACTGTGGGCATGATTGCGGCCTGGCGGCTGCCGTGTGCGCGTTTCGTGACGGTGGAAGCTCAGTCGGAAAGTGTTCGCCTTGCACGCAAATCGGCCGCCTGGAATGGGTTGTTGGATCGATATGACATTCGCTGCGGAGATTTGCGCGACCCTTCGGTCCTGCGTGAGGATGAGCGATTTGATCTCATTCTGGGCAGCCCTCCGTATTTTCCTCTCGGTACCGGAGTTGAGAGCACCCATCCGCAGAAGCTCGCATGCCGCTTCGAGTTGCGCGGAACGGTGGCCCATTATTGTCAGACGGCGGCCCGTCACTTTGCACCGGGTGGGGTGTTTGCCTGCGTGTTTCCGATTCGCCCCGATGAACAGCATCAGCGTGTGCGCGATGCGGCACAGGCTGCCGGGTTGGTCATTCTTCGGATGCGCCCTGTGATTCTCAGGGAGGGAGATGGACCCTTGCTGGGGCTCTTCCTGATGAATCAGGCCACGGACCTTCCGGAGGGTTTGCGGAAGCGAACCTGGGCTGAACCGCCTCTCATCATTCGCTGTGCCGATGGTTCGATCCACCCGGAGTATTCGGTGGTCAAGTTGTCCTTCGGTTTTCCGCCGTGAAAATTGCGCGTGCGCGTCGCCGCGTCTTGAATGCTGGCCAGAGCGCCCCGGCGTCAGTGTCCTTCGTGTTCGCGAATGTACTCCTGGCGCAGCCCCAAGGCCTCCGGGGCATGCAGCACGAGCATCTTCATGCGGATGTCAGTCGGCACTGTGGCCGAGGTGAGCTTTGAAACGACCACCATCAGCCCAATGGCCAGCGGCACACACCAGATGGCCGGTTGTTCGCACAAGATGCGGAGCAGGGGATGGGCGGCCCAGAAGTCGCCCAGAGGCAACCACTTGAGGTCGGAGAAGTTGGTCAGTGCTACCGTGAGTAGGGCGCAGACACCGCCGGTGAGCATGCCGGTGGCCGCACCCTTCATGGTCATGCCGCGCCACCACACGCTCATGAAGAGCAGCGGGAAGTAACTGGCGGCGGCGATGGCGAAGGCTTGCCCAACCATGAAGTTGATTTGCAATTGCTCTACGAAACAGCCCAGCAGTGTGGAAACAGCTCCCAGAAGCACTGCACACCATTTGAACATTTGCATCCGCTCTTGAGCTGTGGACTGCGGTCGCAGGATGCGTCCGTAGACGTCATGCGCCAAAGCACCGGTCATGGAAACCAACAAGCCGCTGAAGGTGCTCATGAAGGCCGCAAAGGCACCTGCGCACGTCATACCTGAGAGGATGGAACCCCAGGGAATTGCTCCGGAATTGCCGATGGCCGCATCCAGCACCTTGGGCAATTCGAGGACGATTTTGTCCGTTCCCTTGGCACCTGTGCCCTCGTAGAGCGCGGGCAACAGGTTGCGACCCATCACGCCAAAGACCGGTGGAAAGACGTAGAAGATGCCAATCAGGATCATGACCCACATGGTGGTTCGCTTGGCGGCGGCCCCGTCGGGATTGGTGTAGAAGCGGACGAGAATGTGCGGCAAACCGGCAGTGCCGCAGACCAGCGCGATGATCAGCGAGTAGGTGTAGAGCAGGGCGTAGGGTTTGGTCTCCTCGGATCCCAATTTGGCGGCTTTGGCGGCCTTGCTGGTCAAAGGTCCAAAGGGGTTGATCCAAGCGGAGTCGCCTGGGGCCTTGGCGGACAGCGGAGCTCGTTTCAAAGCGGTCGCCATCTCGGTGCTGTGTTGAGCCTCCGCTGAAATGCTCTGGGCCGGGAGGGGGTGGAGGTGGTTGGCCTGAAGGTGCTGGCCGTAGTGTCCTTGGACGGCCATCAGAACGAAGACCGGCACCGAGATGGCGAACATCTTGGCCCAGTACTGGAAGGCCTGCACGAGGGTGATGCCCTTCATGCCCCCGAGCGCCACGTTCAGCGTGATCACGGCTCCCACCACGACGACCCCGGCCCAATAGGGGAACCCTTTCATGACTGATCCGTCGGCGCCATGAGGGGCGAGGAACTCCAGAAAAGTTCCGCGGAAATCCACCTCTTGGAAGACGTAGGCGAGGGTGGTGCCAGCGCCCTTCATTTGTGGCATCGTGTAGAAGAATCCGATGAAGAGGACGAACACCACGGCGATCTTCCGGAAGAGCGGGGAGTCGTATCGGCCTTCGGCAAAGTCGGGAATCGTGTACGCTCCGAAACGGCGGAGGGGCCCGGCGATAAAGAGCAGCAGGAACAAATACCCACAGGCATAGCACACGGGGTACCACAGGGCGTCATAGCCGCTGGACATGACCATGCCGGCCACGCCCATGAAGGAGGCGGCCGAGAGGTATTCTCCGGAAATGGCCGAAGCATTCCAACCGACGGACACACCACGACCCGCGACAAAGAAATCAGAAGCGCTCTTGGCGCGACCCGCTGCCCAGAAACCCATGCCCACGGTCACCAAGACCGTCAGGGCGCTGAAGGACACGATCCAGGGATCGATCGCAGCAAGCAGGGAGGAAAACATGGCTAGCAAAAGGGAACCGGGCGAGAGGCTATGGGGCCCAGATGGATTGGGTCAATTGACCATCCCATCCCAGCCTAGCTCGTTGATCCCGCGTTCGCGTCACCGGGGTTCACGCGAGGAGGGGGCGGATCACTTCGCCGTGGACGTCCGTGAGGCGGCGGTCGACGCCGTTGTGACGGAAGGTCAGTCGGGTGTGGTCGATCCCGAGGAGGTGCATGATGGTGGCATGGATGTCATACACCTCCGTCACGTTGGATCGGTCCGCCGGCTTGTAGCCCCACTGGTCGCTCTCACCGTGTGTGATCCCGCCGCGGATGCCGCCGCCGCAAAGCCAGTTGGTGAAGACAAATGGGTTGTGGTCGCGACCCTTGCCGCCTTGGGCACAGGGCATGCGGCCAAACTCAGTGGTCCACAAAATGATCGTGTCTTCCAAGAGACCCCGCTGCTTGAGGTCCTCGATGAGGGCGGCGATGGGTTTGGCCATGCCCATGGCGAGCGGGCCGTGGTCTTGGGCGATGTTCTCGTGAGAGTCCCAATTGCGGCGTGGGAAGCTGTTGTCGTTGCCGGACCAGATTTGGACGAACCGTACGCCCCGCTCGATGAGGCGACGGGCGGTGAGGCACTTCCGACCCATGATGTCGGTCTCTTCGGGCGCGTTGATCTCGGACGGCCACTTCTTCGTGGAGCTGTCGATGCCGTAAGCCTCTTGGATCCAGGCGGGTTCCTTCGACAGGTCCAACGCCTCGGGTGCCGCCAATTGCATGCGGGCGGCGAGTTCGTAGGAGCGGATGCGGGCCTCCAGGAGCTGGTCTCCAGGACGTGCTGCCGCGTGGATCCGGTTCAACCGTTCCAAGGCGGCCAGTCCATCGGTCTCGGACCGGGGCGTGATGTAGCCGCTGTCGGCCGGAGGAAAGAGGGCTTCAATGGGGTTGTCAGACCCGACGCGGATCAATGTTCCCTGATGTTCAGCGGGTAGGAACGCGGAGTCCCAGTTCTTCGCGCCGTTTGAGGGCATTCCGCGCAAGTCGGGCATCACCACGAAGGTGGGCAGGTTTTCGTTCATGGAACCCAGCCCGTAGCTGGTCCAGCAACCCACGCCTGGAAATCCCGGAGTCAGGAATCCGGTGGCCTGAAGCAAGGTCGCCTGCGAATGGACGCCGCTCTTGCCCACCAGATTGTGAATGAAGGCCATGTCGTCGACACAACGACCCAACGGAGCCACCACTTCACTGAGGTGTTTTCCACTCTGCCCGTAAGGCTTGAACTTCCAGGGGGAAGCGAAGGTCGAGCCCAGTCCATCTTGAAAGAGTTCTACGGCCTCGCCGGGATCCCATTTCTCACCATGGTGTTTTTCGAGGAAGGGTTTGTAGTCCCACAAATCGACATGGCTGGCAGCACCGGCCATGAAGAGTTGGATCACTCGTTTGGCCCTGGGGCGCGCGAGCGGGGGCTTGGCTGCCGATGTCGTCGCCGCCGGACCTGCCAAGAGCGCTTCCCGCTGCAGCAGCGACGTCAGGGCGATGCCGCCGAGCCCGCCGCCTGAGCGCCAGAGGAACTCACGACGCGATACCGGCGTGGTGCCGGTCGGGCGATGCCAGGGCGAGGGATGGTTCATGGGAAAGTTGTTTTTCCGAGTCCGAGGCTACTGGTGGAAAGATGCGAGCACTCCGGTCTTTTGTCGACGCCCCCCTGTCAGCCTCCGTCGTGCCGGGACGCCGGGGCGATCGGAGGGAGGTTTGTGTCAATAGTGAGGACCGACCCCT
>Ga0214917_10004208_pt1 | contig 16166 bp, 13 predicted proteins | sample LL_1208_BB_MetaG_FD_177983 | JGI IMG/M metagenome (GOLD analysis project Ga0214917, IMG submission 177983) | Freshwater microbial communities from Lake Lanier, Atlanta, Georgia, United States - LL_1208_BB | ecosystem: Environmental > Aquatic > Freshwater > Lake | place: USA: Georgia | collected... | reverse complement strand
CAAAATAAATTGAACGAATCGATGCTTCAGCTGTCGAAGGAGCATAGAACCGTGGTTACCTTATTTGATATTCAAGGACTTGCACATGCTGAGATCGCCAAGATCATGGGCTGTACGGAGGGGACTGTCCGTTCCCGGTTGCATTATGCTCACAAGCAGTTGCAAAAATCGCTTGGCATTTATCTAAGAAGGTAAAAGGATAGAGGAGTACATTGATGAGCCAACCCGAAGATTTTACATCCCTCCAAAAGTTGATTCAGCTGAAAAGGCTGGAGACACCCGGCCAAGACTATTTTGACCGGTTTCTAGACGCTTTTCATCAATACCAGAGGCAGGAAATTCTGCGTGAAGAGCCATGGTATTCGAAGGTGCTGGAGGTCCTTTTTGAGCCTTGGGTGGCCGGAGTACCCCGGTTGGCGACCGTAGGGGCGGCGGCAGCCTGCCTGATGGCAGGTTTCGCAATGGTATTTGGTCCGGTGGGAGCGGGATCCATCCAATTGGCGGATGGCAAAGTGGCGCATGCCCGTGGGGTGCTGGTGGCTTCGAATCAGAAGGATGACTCAACGCAGATTCAGCCGGAACTCATTGACACGGCCGCTGGGGGCGAGGTGACCGAAATCCGACCCCTCTATGTGAACGGGCACGGTGCGGTAGCCTATGATTCCCAGCTTGCGTTTTAAGCCTCTTCTCCTCGTTTTCAGTCTACTTGGGGTTGGTTTCCTCGGGTTGATTGTCGGGAGATATTTCTATCTTAACAAACAGCATGGTGCGGCCTGGAGTGTGACGAACCAGGGAGATACCAAGGTTGGACTCCCTCATGCCTTTCCCACCGCGCCCGCGGCATCTGCGCAGCCGGCGACCGCGGGAACCGGGGTCTTTGATCGCATCGCGGCGGAGGTCAGCGGGGTTTTCGAGCAAGCGGCGCCTTCGGTGGTTCGCGTGCACGCTTCCGATGGACCCGAGCAGCTAACCGGGAGCGGATTTTTTATCGATGGGCAAGGAACCATCTTGACGGCTTATGCGGTGATCGGACAGGCCACGGGAGCATCCGTTGACGTGAATGGCCGTACTTTTCCGGCAAAGATTCTGGGCAGAGATCCGCGTAGCGGGGTGGCAGTCCTTAAAATTGACGCAGGGAAAACCCCGTTTCTGGAGTTAGGGGAGGGGTTGCGCCTCCGACCGGCTTCCGCCGTGGTCAGTGTGGCATTTCCCTACGATCTCAAGGCGGAACCCACCTTGGGTTTGGTGGCCGGCTTTGACGTCAAATACCTCACCCGTTTTTTTGCCACGACGCATTTGCGGGCCAACCTACCCATCAAGCCGGGGCAAATCGGTGGGCCGTTACTGGACAGTCATGGAAAAGTGGTTGGGGTGTTGATGCTGGAGATCGACGAAGGCAAGGCCTGCTACGCCCTGCCGATTGAGGCCGCCGGGAAAGTGGCGGCGGATATCGTCAAATACGGTGAGCCAAGACACGGTTGGATGGGCGTGGGGGTGATGCCCGATCGAAGTCGGCCAGATCGAGGAGCTCCGGTTTTTGTGGATCGTCTCTACAAGGGGACTCCGGCCGAAAAAAGCGGGCTCAAAGCCGGGGACGAGGTGATTTCCATCGGGGGAAAGTCCGTTCGGGAGCCTTCGGACGTTTTGGATGCCGCGTTCTTCTCCGTTGTGGGAGAGAAGGTTCCGGTCAAGGTTCGCCGGGATGGCAAGGAGGAGGTTTTCACGATCATCGTTTCGGCGCGACCGGACAGTTCCAGGATGGTGGAACCTGCGCCTCTTTTCCCCAACCCGAATGGTGGGTCTGCGAATCAAGGGGTGCCAGTCAAAGCCAACCGTTGAGTGGAACCACCGGCGGTTCGGCTAAGATTCAAAACTTGGCCCAGGCTGTTTTGAAGCAAGTTCCTTGAGGTGCAGTTCAAGGATACAGCACTAATTTTGGCGGGCCACGGTTCCACCAAGAACGCGGAATCCAGCCGATCCACGCGGATCACAGCCCACCGGATCCGGGAAAGGGGAATCTTTGGAGAAGTGCGGGCAGCTTTTTGGAAGGAGCAACCCTCCTATACGGATGCCCTGCGGGGTCTGAAATCGGAAAAGGCTGTGGTGGTGCCGTGGTTTCTGGCGAACGGTTATTTCACGAGGCAGGTATTGACCAGGGAGTTTGCGAAGACTCCGGGGATTTCGTGCCGGGTGACGGACCCGATTGGAATGAGTCCGGAGATTCTTGGTCATTTGAAAATAAGGGCGGCGCGATTGCTGGAAGAAAAAAAATGGTCCCCATCGGAGGTAAGTCTTCTGGTGGCCAGTCATGGAACGCCGCTTCATCGGGGTTCCCGGGCGGCGGCCTCGGAGTTGGCGGAAAAGTTGGCCCATGACGGGTATCAGACGGCCCGGGCGGTTTTTCTCGAGGAGGAGCCAAGAATCTCCGATTGGAGAAAAGTGGCGGGTACCGGTCCGGTGGTCGTTTTACCCCATTTTTTATCGGGAGGTTTGCATGGCTCGGAAGATGTCCCCGGCCTTCTGGGGATTGGCGGGTCGGAGGAGGGTTGGTACAAATTCGAGGATACCGAGATTGGATATGGGCAGACGTTGGGTAGTCCCGATGAAATGGAGGAGTTGATCATCGATTTGGCTCTCCGTGCGTGGGATGTAGCGGGGCTATCCAAATGAAACCGGAGTGGAGCACCATGGGGGAGATTGTTTGGGAGGAACGGGATGAGATTTGGAATATCCGACACATCCAGGACACAGGAATCCCCCCCCTCGAGCTTAGGAAACTGGAAAAACTTGAAGAGCTGGAGGAGGTGGTGCGCTGGGACAGTCAGGGAAGATATCGGCCCCTGCGCAGCGGGGGAAACCTGGTTTCGGGATGGGTTTTTTGGGCCCGGGGGGAAAGTAAGTTTCGCGAGGCGATCGAGGTTATTTATCCGGGATTATGGGGAAACGCGGAGGCTTGGCGAAAAGGAAAATTGAAGGTGGATCCATGGGAGACGGCACTGGCCCAACAAACCGAGAGAGTGCAAAAAAAAACAGGCCTTGCCGCCGACCTGCCTAAAAGTGCCATCCGGTCCAATTGCAAACAACGATGTTTGAAGACTGTGATTTGGGGTGGGGAGAAGCCGGAGGAGAAAGAGGGAGGTGTTCCCATGCTTTGCACGGGTCCGTGCGGTGTGTTTTGGGCCAGCCTCGAGGGCTAGGCGGAGCTAACTAAAAAACCCCTTTTTCTTGGGTCGCGCCAGACGCACGCGTTCGGGGTCGCGGGCATGACCGAGTGCTTCCTCGGAAGTGATCTTACTCTGCTCCACCAAATCCGATAAGCTGGAATCGAGCGTCACCATACCGTCCCGCCCGCCGATTTCCATCATACCCACGAGGTGCTCCATGCGCCCTCCCCGGATACAAGAGCTGACCGCCGGATTGTTAACCAGGATTTCGGAGGCCAAGGCACGGGACTTTCCATCCGGGGTGGGTAAAAGCCTCTGGGAGATAATGGCCTTAAGAGAGTTGGCCAATTGAGCCCGGATTTGGGGAAGCATCTCTGCCCCAAACATTTCGAGGATCCGGTCGATGGCCTTGGGGGGGTCGGAGGCATGAAACGTGGCAATCACGAGGTGGCCTGTTTCCGCTGCCTGAAGGGCAATCTCGATCGATTCATGATCGCGCAATTCGGTCACGGCGATGACGTCGGGATCCTGTCGCAGGGCATGACGCAGACCGGAGGCGAAGGATTTGGTGTCACTACCCACCTCCCGTTGTTTGATCAGTCCCAATCCCGGGGGGAAGACGAACTCCATCGGATCCTCCAAAAGAACAATCACGCCGGTGCGGTGCTGATTGATATGCTCGAGCATCGAGCCCAGCGTCGTGGATTTTCCGGAACCGGTGGCGCCGGTAATCAGAATCAATCCTTCTTCGGCATCACAAAGTTGGGCCACGGTGGGGTGATGACCCAATTTCTCCAGCGAGGGTACCATGGGCTCGATAAATCGGAACGCGGCCTCCACCACTCCGCGATTGAAATGGATGTTTCCACGAAGCCGACCAGACGATTCGATCTCCACGGCGAAATCCAGGTCCAGATCTGATTCGAGTTTGGCCCGTTGAGTCTCGGTGAGCATGCTGAGGGATAGTTCACGGGTGATGTCCGGGGTCAGCGGGGGTAGGTTCATGGGAGTTAACACTCCCTGTAAACGGACTGCGGGAGGATGGCCCGTGGAAAGGTGAAGATCGGATGCCCCCATTTCCCGGGCCAGTTTGAGAATCTCGAGAATGTCGGGGTATTCGCCGGCGGCCGTTTCCATGGCTAGATCCTGGCGGAGGCGGAGCCACCGATCCCGCGCATGGCCCGACGGAATTCATCGACGTTGGGCGCCATGGAGATCGCGGCGGCTTCGGCAATCTTGCCTGTCCGGACGGCCGCCACCAAGTTGACTGTCATGGAACGGTTTTCAGGGTTCCCTCCGCGATTCAGAAAATCAGTCAGTTCGGTGCCACCCCCTTGGCGGATCCATTGACGGGTGGCCGCCTGGTTTTCGAAATGCTCCGCGACGAGGACGAGCTTCTTTTCGATGCCGGGCAGGAGCATTTGGGTGAAGATACCCACCAGTTGGGCCGATAGGAGCGCGGAGGCGTCGTCGCGTTCATGCGATGGGAAAATGCGGGTGAGGCGTTCGACCGTTTCCGTGGCGGAGGAACTGTGGAGAGAGGCCAAGACCAAATGGCCCGTTTCTGCGGCCTGCAAGGCGGTGGTGGCGGAAAGGGAATCCCGGATCTCCCCCAAGAGAATAACGTCCGGGGTTTGGCGGAGGGCGCGGCGGAGGCCCTCGGCAAAACTGGGAGTATCAGGCCCGACCTCCCGCTGGGTAAAATGCGAAAGGTTGTCGGTAAACAAGTACTCCACAGGGTCCTCAATGGTGACGATGTGATAGTGGTGCTGTTGGTTCAGCCAATTGAGGCAGGCCGCCATGGTGGTTGATTTTCCGGTTCCGGTGGCTCCGGTGAAGAGAATCAAACCGGAGGGACGAATCAGCCATTTTTGGAGAAGTTCCACCGGAAGTCCCAGATCCTCCATGGTGGGGATTTTGGTTTCGATGCGGCGCATAACGGCGGCCCGAAGCCCAAGTTGGCGGTGGAGATTGACGCGGAAGCGGGTGCCGGTTTCCGTGACGTAGCTGGAGTCGAGATCCTTGGCATTTTGTTCGGCCCCACAGCTGGACCACAGGCAGTCCATGAGAACAGGTTCAACGGGCGGTGCTTCCAAAGCACGGATATCCTCACCGACGCGGACAAAAGGGACGGAATATTCACGGAGCAAGAGATCAGCCGCCCCCAGTTCCAGACATGCCTGACATAGGTTCTCGATATCCTGCACCGAGTCAGCCTAAGAGGTTAAGCTGGTGAATCCAAGTCCGAGGTTCTACCGATAGAGGATGCCCGACGGAGCAAATATCCATGAAGAGGGCTCTTTATCCACTCGGGTTAGGGAATTCTTTTCCCCAGAGGGAAGCCTGGGGAAGGCCAAGGGATATGAATCACGTCCGGGGCAAGCCAAGATGGCGGAAAAGGTGGCAGAGACGATTGAGGCCAAACGGCATCTCTTGGTTGAGGCGGGGACGGGCACCGGCAAGAGTCTGGCTTATTTGGTTCCCGCGGCGTATGCCGCAGAAGAGCTTGGGAAAAAAGCAATCCTCAGCACCTACACCATTCATCTACAGGAGCAACTTTTTGGCAAGGACGTGCCGATTGTGCAGTCCCTGATGCCATATGAGTTCACGGCGGCCCTGCTTAAAGGGAGGCAGAATTATTTGTGCCCCCACCGTCTAAAAAAAGCCCGCCAGCATCAGGGGGATCTATTTGCGGCGGGGCAGGCCGAGCAGCTCAAGGGCTTGGTGGATTGGGCTAGTCGGACCACGGACGGGACGCTTTCCGATCTGGATTTTCAGGTGGATGCAGCGGTCTGGGCTCAAGTGTGTAGCGAGGCTTTTGCCTGCACTCCCCGGCACTGCGGGGGTCCGACCGGATGTTTTTATCAAAAAGCCCGGGCCCAGGTGATGGATGCAAATATTGTCATCGTGAACCATGCTCTTCTTTTCGGGTTGTTGGCCGGGGCAGAGGAAGAGCAGGAATCGCCAAGTGAGGGGTATCTTTTCCCGAACGACTTTCTGGTTTTGGACGAGGCTCATGAAGTGGAGGACGTGGCGGCCAAGGCCTTGGGCCTTGAGGTCCGGTTGGGGGCCCTGCGATTCCTGCTGCAAAGGTTGGTTCATCCGCGGACGAAAAAAGGGGTGTTGTCGCGAATTGGCGATGGCTCTGTGGTGAAGGCAACTTTGGGGGTTTGGGGGATTCTGGAGGCGGAGTTTGAAGCGATTCTTGAGAGTGCAGGGCTGGGAGCCTCCGGCCAGAGGCGGGTCAGGCAACCTTTGGAGGTAAAAAATGAATTAGGACCGCGATTGATGGATGTGCGGGCGCAGCTTCTAAAACTGGCCGAAGACGCAGGGGATGGGGAGGAGCGGAATGAGTTGAGGGACCATGCCAGAAAGCTGGGGGGAATGGCGCATGGTCTGGGAGAATTTTTGAGCATGTCCCGCGAGGGACATGCCTACTGGGTTGAGCGGAGGCTGGCCGAGGAGGGAAGAGTCCAACGAGGAGAAATGAGTCTCCATGCGTCCCCGGTAGAGGTGGCCGGGCGATTGGAGGAGTTGGTTTTTAAGGCTGGTTCCACCACGATCATGACCAGCGCCACTTTGGGTGCAGGTCGGGGTCTGGAATTCTTTGCCCAAAGAGTCGGAGCCGGGGAGGCGCAGAACCTGCTCGTTGAATCCCCTTTTGACTATGCGAGCCAGATGAAAGTTTATATTCCCCAAGGAATGCCTGAGCCCTCGGCCGGGGCAAAGTTTCAAGAGACTCTAGAAAAAGAAATTCAAAGATTTGTCAGTATGACCGGGGGCAAAGCTTTCGTCCTTTTTACCAGTTGGGCCATGCTGCGAAAAACGGCCGAGGGTTTGGGCCATTGGTTTCAGGCGAGGGGCATCAAACTTCTGCTGCAGGAAAGGGGTATTTCCAGGACGCGGATCTTGAGCGAGTTCAAGGAAGATCGGGATAGCGTGCTTTTTGGGACCGATAGCTTTTGGCAGGGGGTGGACGTGCCGGGGCAGGCACTGTCCAATGTGATTCTGACACGATTGCCCTTTTCCGTTCCTGACGAGCCGCTATTTGAGGCCAAGTGTGAGCGAATCAAGGAATTGGGAGGGGATCCTTTCCGAGATCTGCAGTTGCCGGAAGCCATCCTAAAATTCCGGCAAGGGGTGGGGAGGTTGATTCGAAGCCGGGAGGATCATGGGCAAATCGCCATTTTGGACGGAAGAGTTTTGAGTCGGCGATATGGCAGGTCTTTCCTTCAGGTCCTCCCGGAATGTCCGGTGGAGGTGATGGAAATAGAGGATTAAGTTGAAGCGCATTCATTTATCCTATAAATAAAGACCCGTGCGTTTTTTGTGTTTATTCCTCGCGCTTGGTTTTGGGTCGGTGTTGCAAGCTGAGGAGGCATTTCTGGATGTCGAATCTCCCTTTCCGAAGATCGCTCTGGTTAAAAATGCTGCGGGTGAAATCCAGCAAACTGTTCTAAAATCTGCCCGAATCGAAGAAGATAATCTTCAGGGCGAAAGAAGTGAAGGGGGGGTCTTCCTTGCGGCGCGAACCTCGGTCGTTGCGCTTTTGCCGGTCTGCCCTGAGCAACCAGGAGAGTATGCTTCTCAAGGGATCCAGACAGCAATTCAATTTCTCGAACGAATTCCCGCCGACCTCAAAGCCAAAGCCGGCATTACCCCCAAAGTTCTCGTGCGCTGGGATGATTTGCTCAAGGCCAGCAAAGCAAGGGAGGCAAGACAGGCCTTGGAAGAGCAGAGAAAAGCCGCCGAGCTCAAGGAGTTGCAGAACTCTAAATTAGGGCAGAACCGGGCGAAATGGTTGGGGGAGGCGAAAGATTTTCTGAGGCCGAGGTCCGGGGACCAATTGGACCAGTTAAGGAAAGAGGGTGAGGATTTGTTGGTCCAGAAGGTCGAAAATGCGGGGGAAATTGAAGAGTATCTCGCCGTGCTCTCGCAGGTGTTGCCTGTGGAGAAGGGTGGGCCTTTGCCTGAATTGGAGAAGCTCAACCCATTGCAAGCAGAGGTCATCCCGGATGAGGTTTTGATTTGGTTCGGAGGGGGGGTCTACCTCGTGTCCCTGCTTCTACTTCTTTTCGGACTTTCTTATCTCAGCAACCTATTTACTTCGTTGCAGGCAAGAGTTTGGGCGAAGGCTGTGTTGTATGGTCTTTTGACGCCCTTTTTCTTTGCGGGGCTTTACTACCTTTGGTGGCCCACCCATGGGCGTGGATCGAGTTGTGAACCCGGCGAATCAGATCAATTCAAAGAGCTAGCCAATTACATCAAAAACCAGATCAAGCCGGCTTATTATTTTCCGGCCAAAGAATTCGTCATTCCCCCCGGAGACTTGGTCAATGGCTTTCTAGCCAAAATGACCCCAACAGAAAAAACCGTGGGATATCTTAAAGGTCGCATGGGTGTGGGGCGGTTGACGGTGGAAAATGGAAAATGGTGGTGGAGCCAGGGAATCAGCCTGTTGGGTCTTCCGTTTGAAATTCCCCTTCTTTTTGAGGGAGGTGTGCCCGACCCTGACAATTGGAACAATCCAAAAATCGATCGGGTAAAAATTGGGCAACTACAAGTTCCGGAAGCGTTAGCCTCGCCGATATCCGAGGCCATGTTGGGCACTTACCGTAATGCCCTGCAGTCGGCGGGTCTGCAATCCCTGCGGATGAGGGCGGGTGATGGCAACGGTTTGATGATCGGAATTCGTTCTTCTGGAACGCGGCCCGTGTTTCAGGTGGAAGGCAAACATCAGGGAAGTGCCGAAAAAAGCAAGGTGGTTCGGACTCATAAAAAAGAAATAACCGCCGAGGATCTGGCTAAGGAATATCTGGCTTATCTGGAGGGCAAGGAGTTTTTGAACTATGCGGACCGTTTTATCCTTATCGAGGGTTATGTAAGGCGTGTGGACAGTGGCAACGAATACTCAGGCGGATCCAAGGCGTCGGGAGGTTTCGGTCAAAAGCCCAACGCCGATCAGGCAGGCGGCCAAATGGCGGCCGACCGCTTTGACGAATTCGAATTGGAAAACTGGACGAATGACAAGGTCCTGATCAAGTGTTTGCTTAAATCCAAAAGCGTCTTTGCCATGGATAGCGGAACCTCGCAAGAGGCTGATCCCCAATCTGTGGTGCCTGAAACCGGAGAGCCGTTGAGGGGAGGAGATATCTATTGGGGGCCGCGAGCCAATCTCATCCACGATGAACCGCTGATAAAAAGGGGACAAAGAGTGCGGTTTTTAACGGAAGGGCGGGTGGAATTTTCCAAAAGTTCCGGAAAGGTTTTGGTGCTGGTGAAAGGTATTCGGTTGGATGACTCCTCGCAAATATCCTGTTACGACCCCCATCAGGGGATCGATTTCAAGCCTTTGGCCCCGGTCGTGGTTGGGGATAACGACTTTGACCTGGACGCAAAGGCCACGTCGAATCTGCCTGTTTCATTTCAAAGCAGCGATCCTGCAGTCGCTGAGATCTATAAAGGAAGACGGGTGAAAATCAAAAAGGCTGGGGAAACTGTCATCACCGCGACGCAGGAGGGAAACAGTTCCTGGTTGCGAGCCTCGGCGTCACAAACATTAAGGGTGGAACCAGCTAGATAGCTCGGTTTGCGAAAGCGCTTATTTCGAGACAGGCCTTCAGGTAAGCAGGTCGAAGGTTGCGGTATTTGAGATAGTACGCGTGCTCCCAGACGTCGATTCCGTAAATCAGAGTGGCTCTCTCCATTAGAGGTGAATCCTGGTTGGGATAGGGTTTGATGAACAACTTTCCCTCCTTTCCCCGAGCGAACCAGGCCCAACCGCTGCCGAAGATGCCCATGGCGCACTTGGTCATTTCCTCTTTCCACTTTTCATAACTCCCGAAGGTTTCGTCGATCTCCTTGGCTAGTTTACCCTCCGGCACCTTGCCGGGGTTAGAAAGGGTTTTCCAGAGGTGGGAATGGTTCGCATGGCCGCCGGCATTGTTGCGAACGGTGGTACGGATCTCGGTGGGAACAGCATCGAGATTGGCTAGAAGTTCTTCCAAGGATCTTTTCTGGAGGTCGGGATATGGAGCGATGGCCTTGTTCAGATTATTGACATAGGCGGCGTGGTGCTTGTCGTGGTGCAGGGTCATCGTCTCGGCATCGATATAAGGTTCCAAGGCGTTGGGGGAGAAGGGAAGAGGTGGAAGAGTAAAAGGGCCAGTTGGCGCAGGCGCCGCCTGCGCGCGGGAAGCGGAAGGCATGAGGCGTGACCCGAGGAATGAACCAATGATAATCTGGAAAAAAGAGCGTCTTTTCATGTGCGTATTATCCCGCTTGAGGACGTAAGCAAAAGCTTTTCGTGGGAAAAAATCAGTCAGTCGCAAGTTAACCGGGCTTGAGGGCAAAGGGGGGTTAAGATATGATCATCAACTAGTTCTATGAGATCTTCAGAAGTCAGAAAAGGGTACTTGGAGTTCTTCCGTGGGAAGGCCCACACGATTGTGCCCTCAGCCAGTTTGATGCCGACTTCGCCCAATCTTCTGTTCACCAATGCGGGGATGAACCAGTTTGTCCCGATTTTCCTTGGGCAGGCAAAGTTTCCGCTATCGCCAGCCCGTGCCGCCGACACCCAGAAGTGCATCCGGGCGGGTGGAAAACACAATGATTTGGAGGATGTCGGTTTCGATACCTATCACCACACCTTTTTTGAAATGTTGGGGAACTGGTCGTTTGGGGATTATTTCAAAAAGGAGTCGATCGACTGGGCGTGGGAGCTTTTGGTCGACATCTGGAAATTTCCGCCCGCGCGCCTCTATGCGACGGTCTACAAGCCGAGAGCCGGGGATCCGGCTGAATTTGATGCGGAGGCCCACGGTTATTGGGTTGAAAAATTTAAATCCGTGGGGCTCGACCCTCAGGTCCATGTGGTCACCGGAGGGGCAAAAGACAACTTTTGGATGATGGGGGAGACGGGGCCGTGTGGGCCTTGTTCCGAGGTGCATGTGGACCTGACCCCCGAAGGGAAGACGCAGGGTAAATTGGTGAATCAAGGGGACCCGCGCTGTCTGGAGATCTGGAACCTGGTGTTCATCCAGTTCAACGCCGAACCGGGCGGAAAGTTCAAGCCGTTGCCCGAGCGACATGTGGACACGGGAATGGGATTGGAGCGGGTGGCGGGGATCTTTGCCACCACAGATGGATTCAAGAGTTTTAAAAAAGACCCATCGAATTATGATAGCGATCTCTTTGCACCGATTTTCGCCGAGATCGAAAAGATGTCGGGCAAGAAATACGGTGCGCGGGTGCCCAAAAACCGTGAAGAGGTGGGCGAGGAGGAGATGAACGACTGTATCTTCCGGGTGTTGGCCGACCATGTGCGAACGCTTTCGTTCTCCATTGCCGACGGAATCGTGCCGGGAAACGAGGGTCGAAACTATGTGTTGCGGAGAATTCTGCGCCGGGCGGTGATGTTCGGGCGGCGGTTTCAGTTGCCTGGCGGATTCCTCTCCGAACTGTCGGCGCCTTTGATCCGAGTCATGGGAGACGCTTTTCCGGAACTGAAAGCGCGGGAAAAGGATATCCGGGCAGTTCTCCTGGCGGAGGAGACCTCCTTTTCAAAAACATTGGAAAGAGGGTTAGCGATGTTTGAGAAACTGGTCGCGGGATCCAACAAAGGGATCCAGGGAGAGGATGCTTTTACATTGTATGACACCTATGGGTTTCCGTTGGATCTGACTCAGCTTTTAGCAAGGGAAAGGGGAATTGCAGTCGATGCGGCAGGTTTTGAGAGGGCCATGGAAGAACAAAGGTCCCGGGCACGGTTGTCCCAGAGCAAGACAACAATCCAAGTGGAGGATGAGGCGGGGCCAGACTTCACGACTGTTTTCACTGGGTATGAGAAGACGGAGGAGCCCAAAGTGGAGAAAGTAGCGGCCGAGGCACTGAAAGGGGTGGGGCCAGCGGGGGCAAAGGGCCGGGTGTTTTTGGGGCAGACGCCATTTTACGGTGAGATGGGAGGGCAGGTAGGGGACACGGGGTGGATCGAGTGGGATGGGAAAAAAGTAAAAGTGGTCGCGACGATCCGTGGGGCGGGGGGCGTGCCGGTGCACCTTACGGAGTCTGTCATTGATGCGAGAGGCTCTGTGAAGGTGACTTTGGACAAGGAAAGGCGCTCCAGAATCGAAGGACATCACAGTGCGACCCATCTTTTGCACTGGGCGTTGAGGAGCGTTTTGGGAGCGGAAGTCAGACAAAAAGGGTCGTATGTGGGGCCGGATCGGCTGCGGTTCGACTTCGCCCATCTCAAGGCGATGACAACGGGGGAGTTGGCAAAGGTGGAGTCACTGGTCAACGAGAAGGTGCAAGCGGATATGGCGGTGAAGTGGGGAGAGAGGCCTTATACTGAAGTAAAGGATGATCCGACGATTCTGCAGTTTTTCGGGGACAAATACGGAACGACCGTACGGGTGGTCGATATCGGTGGTTTTTCCAAGGAGTTGTGCGGAGGAACGCATGTGCGGTCGACCGGAAAGATCGGTGCGGTCCGGATCATCGGAGAGTCGGCCATTGCGGCGGGGGTGCGAAGGATTGAGGCGGCATCAGGGGTGGCCTTGGCTGATTGGTGTCGTGAGGAGATGAAGAAGCAGGAGGAGAAGGCGGCTTCGTTGGAGAAGAAAAAGTCAGGAGCGGGACAACTTTCCAAGGAAAGTGGGAAGGAGTCCCCAGAGCAGCTTTGGGATCTGGTCAAAAAGCGGGAGGGGGAGATTGCCAAGGCAGAGGAGGCGCTGAGGGAGGAGGACAAGCAGGCGGCGAAAAAGCTGGCGGCGGAGTGGCAAAAGATGGCGGAACAGCAAGCCAAGGAGCTATGGGGGGGGGCGAAGGTTCTGGGCGGAGTGCGTTGGATTGGAAACGATCTGGGGGAAGTGGCTTTGGGTTACTTGCCCGTGTTGGCCGATCGAATCAAACGGGAGGGAGAGGCGGTGATTTTTCTGACCGGCAAGGCGGAGGGAAAGGTGCCTTTGGTGGTGGTTTGCACGTCGGAAGCGGCAAAAAAAGTGCAAGCGGGTAGGCTGATCCAAGTGGCGGCTCCCAAGGTGGGGGGCAAGGGTGGAGGAAGGCCGGATGCGGCCCAAGGATCGGGATCCAATCCGCAAGGTATTCCCGAGGCTTTGGCGGAGGCGGAGAAGATGGTCGTGGGGGCACTTGGAGGTGGGTCATGAAAAAGCTTCAGGGGGCGGATCGTATTGAGGAGGTGATTTCGGCCATGCGGCGGGGCGAAATGGTGATCATGACCGACGATGCCGGCCGGGAGAATGAGGGGGACTTGGTTCTATCGGCGCGGAGAGTAACGCCCGCTCTGATCAATTTTATGGCCAAGGAGGGGAGGGGTTTAATCTGCGCTCCGGTTTCCCAAGCCAGGGCAGAGAAGCTCGGCCTCACGCGAATGGTGGTCAGGAACGAGGAGCGTTTTGGCACCGATTTCACCGTATCCGTGGACGCGGCCAAGGGGATTACCACCGGAATCAGTGCGCATGACCGGGCGGCCACGCTGAGGGCCCTGGGAAGATCCAGTCCCAAGGCGGAGGATTTGGTGCAGCCTGGGCACATTTTCCCCGTGCGGGCGAAGGAGGGTGGGGTGTTGGTGAGGGCGGGGCATACGGAGGCGGCGGTGGATTTGGCCAGGCTGGCAGGGCATGGCGATGCTGCGGTGATCTGCGAAATTCTCAATCCGGACGGATCGATGGCGAGGTGGTCGGACCTGATGGAATTCAAAAAAAGACACGGGTTGAAGCTGGGGACGATTCAGGACCTGATTGAATATCGTAGGAGAAAAGAGAGGTTGGTGTTGAGGGAGCAGGTGGTGAGGCTGCCGACGGATTATGGGATGTTTGACCTGTATCTTTATCGAGCTGTCACGGATGGAAGCCATCATCTGGCTTTGGTCAAAGGAAAACCCAAAGCAAAAGACGCGGTTTTAGTGCGGGTACACAGCGAATGCCTCACGGGTGATGTTTTTGCCTCGAGGCGATGTGATTGCGGAAACCAGTTGCACGATGCCTTGCGGAGGATCGAGCAAGAGGGCAAAGGGGTGTTGGTTTACATGCGACAGGAGGGCAGGGGGATCGGGTTGCCGGCCAAGATTCATGCCTACCGATTACAGGAAAAGGGATTGGATACCGTGGAGGCGAACCGGAAGTTGGGATATTCACCCGATTTGCGAGAGTATGGAATCGGCGCCCAGATCCTGACCGATCTGGGGGTGAGAAGAATGCGGTTGTTGACGAACAATCCAAAGAAGGTGGTGGGGTTGGCGGGGTATGGATTGGAATTGGTGGATCAGTTGCCGATCAAGACCCGGCCAAATCCTCACAACCGTAAATATCTCGCCACAAAAAAGAAGAGAATGGGACATCGGCTATGAAGAAGGGGCGTTTTGTCATCGTGGTGGCCGATTATCATCAGAAATACGCCGATGGGATGGTGAAGGCGGCGCGCAAGGTGTTGCAGGGTCACGGGGTGGAGGAGGTGAGAGTCCCGGGAACATTCGAGGTTCCTTTGGCGGTGAAGCGTGTGCTCAAGAAAAAGCCGGATGCCGTGTTGGCTTTGGGTTTGGTGTGGCAGGGAGAGACAGTCCATGCGGATCTCATTCTAAAGTCAGCCACGGAGGCTTTGATGCGGATGATGATCGAGACGAATATTCCCGTATTGCATCACCTGGTGGGGGTAAAGACCGAAAGACAGGCTAGAGAGCGTTGTTTGGGCAAATTGAACCGGGGAAAAGAAGCAGGAGAGGCAGCGCTGCGCATGTGGAAACTGAAGGGGGTAGGTCGTGGCCGGTAAACGGAGGGAGGGAAGGATTCTGGCGGCCCAGTTCCTCTACATGAGAGAGGTGGGGGTCGAGGGAGTTTCGTTGGACCAAGCCCTGAAGGATTTGTGGGCGCAGACGGAAGCGGAAAAGCCAGCGCAGGAGTTTGCGGAAAAGAGGATTCGGTCGGTCATTGAAAAACAAGCAGAGGTGGATGCGGAACTGAAGAAGTTGGTGACGAACTGGGATCCGGAACGGATGGCGCCGGTGGACCGGGCGATTTTGCGGTTGGCTTTGTGGGAGATGAAATTCGCGGACGACGTGCCACCGATTTCGGCTTTGAATGAGGCGATCGAGGTGGCCAAGGCTTTGAGCACGGAGGAGTCGGGAAGGTTTGTGAACGGGGTGTTGGATCGGGCGAGGGCGACCCTGGGAAGGCCGGAGCGAGAGATCACCCGTTCCACGGTTTAGATTGAAATTAAGATTACGATGATGGACGAGTGGTGGATGCGTAGGGCGGTCGAGTTGGCCAAACGTGCAGGGAACGCGACGAGGCCGAATCCACGGGTGGGTGCGATCTTGGTGAAAGGCGGAAGGATAGTAGGGGCGGGATATCACAGGAGAGCGGGTCTGCCACATGCGGAAATCGAAGCAATTCATCAAGCGGGGGTGAGGGCAAAGGGTGCAGACCTCTATGTGACTTTGGAGCCGTGCTCAACACATGGGAGAACGCCTCCTTGTACTGGAGCGATCATCCGAGCCGGGGTGAGGGGGGTCATTTATGGATCTGGGGATGTAAATCCAAAAAACAAAGGAAGAGCGGAGAAAATCTTCAAAAGGGCAGGAGTTCGGGTAACGAGAGGCGTGCTGGAAAAGGAGTGTGATCAGATCAATCAAGATTACCGGCACTGGACCACCAAAAAGGAGCCATGGGTGATCTTGAAATTGGCGATGACGATGGATGGGTATCTGGCGGTGCCGGGGCGAAAGTGGATTACAGGAAAAAAAGCCCGGGAGCAGGTACAGCATATTCGGGCTGGATGTGATGCGATTCTGGTGGGGGCGGAGACCGTGAGGAAAGATAACCCTCGGCTGACGGTGCGGAAGGGGCCGGTGGGTGATCAACCCTGGCGAGTGGTGATAACAAGGTCAGGTAAACTACCCAAAAGAGCGAATCTTTTTCAGGACCGGCATCAGGATCGGACATTGGTTTATCGCGGGAAAAAGTGGTCCGAGCTTTTGCGGGATCT